>Ga0307509_10000888_pt1 | contig 51242 bp, 52 predicted proteins | sample 10_EM_MG_FD_202245 | JGI IMG/M metagenome (GOLD analysis project Ga0307509, IMG submission 202245) | Populus trichocarpa ectomycorrhiza microbial communities from riparian zone in the Pacific Northwest, United States - 10_EM | ecosystem: Host-associated > Plants > Roots > Unclassified | place... | reverse complement strand
CCTGGGCCTGCATGCGGCTGGACTGGAGGGCGACGGCCGCCCGCTCGGCCTGCTTGCGCTGGATGGCGTAGCGCACCGCGCGTCCGAACAGGCCCGGTTCGACCCGGCCCTTGACCAGGTAGTCCTGCGCGCCGGCGGCGACGGCGGCGAGTCCGGTCTCCTCCTCGGCGAGACCGGTGAGGACCACGACGGCGGCCCGTTCGGCGCCCGCCCGTACCCGGGAGAGCGCCTCCAGCCCCTGGGCGTCGGGCAGATGCAGGTCGAGCAGGACACAGTCCGGTACGTCGGCGGCCAGCGCCTCGGTGGCCTCGGCCATCGACCGCACCCACCGCAGACGTATCTTCAGCGCGCTGTCGGCGACCAGTTCCTCCACCAGCAGCGCGTCACCCGCGTCGTCCTCGACGAGCAGGACGGAGGGCTGCCAGGCCGACCAGGTGTCCGGTCCGACCCCTTCGCCGCCCACCGACAGCAGGTCGTCGGCCCGTGGTCGTGGCACCACCATGGCCCCGCCCTCCCCACCGCGCTGTCCCCCGCGAATATAGTTGCCGTCCGACAACAGTCGAGAGCATACCGGTACGCCGGGACGCCCCGAACGCAGTCGGCGAGGCCCGAACCGGAACCACCCGACGCACCCCGCGTCCAGCGTTGTTGAGGGTACGACGGGCAGCCGGGAATCGGCGCGGAACCGCTTCGTTCGTCGCCGAACCGTACGGCGGGCGGGGGATGCCCGGATCGGCACCAAGTGGCGGAGGAGCGAACCGAGTTCGGGCCGTCAGCCGTCGGCGGTCGTCGATGCCGGACCCGGTGCGATGCGCAGGGCGGCCCTTCCCGGCGGTTCCGCGTCGGCGCTGCGGCGGGTCATCTCGGTCCACCAGGAGCCGCCGTCCTCGATGTACCGCAGCAGGATTCCCTCGCGGATGCCCCAGGGGCAGACGGTGACGGTCTTGATGCCCGTCAGCTTCATCACCGTGTGCCCGACCACGGCTCCGGCCAGGCTCTGCGCGGCCCGGGGTGCCGAGACGCCGGGGAGCTGGGCCCGTTCGGACGCCGCGAGGGCGGCCAGCCGGTCGAGGCCCACGCGCAGCTCCGACCGCACCAACCTCCTTTCCACGAAGGGACCTTGGCGACCGGGCGCGGCACCGCAGAGTCGGGCCAGCTGCTGGAAGGTGCGTGATGTCACCACCGTGGTCCGTGGCCCTTCCCAGCGGATCCGTGCGGCCACGTCCCGCAGTTGGTGCCGTACCTCGCGCCGCATCGCCTTGACCGTCTGCTCGGGCGGCCGGTCCTGACCCGGCAGGAAGTCCCGGGTCAGCCGGCCCGCGCCGAGTGGGAGGGACGCCACGAAGTCCGGCAGCCGGCCGCGTCCGAACGCGGCCTCGAAGGATCCGCCCCCGATGTCGAACAGGGCGAGCGGCCCGGCCCGCCAGCCCATCCAGCGCCGGGCGCCGAGAAACGTGAGCTCGCCCTCCAACTCCCCCGGCAGCGTGGACAGTCGTATCCCGGTCTCCGAATGCACCGAGCGCAGCACGTCGAGCCGGTTGGGCGCGCCGCGGACGACCGCCGTCGCGAAGGCGAGGGGCCCTGCCGCGCCCCAGTGCCGGGCGGTCTCCTCGGCGGCCGACACCGCCTTCACGAGCTGGCGTACGGCCTCGTCGGGGATCTCCCCGTGCGGCCCGACGCGCTCGGAGAGCCGCAACTTCCACTTGGCCGTGTGCACCGGCAACGGCACACCGTCCCCGACATCCGCCACCACGAGCCGAACCGTGTTCGACCCCACGTCCACCACACTCATCCGCATGAGCCGGTGAGTACCCAGGGTGAGCGCCGTCAGTCGCCGCTGGACGTCGGCCTTGTCACGTCGGAGACGTCTTGCGCGAAGGTGATCTGTGGGCGGGTCAGGCGCGGTGGCGCCACGGTGTACTGGTGAGGTCGCGCATGAGGGTCTTCTGACGGCTGGCCACGACATCGCGGTCGAGGTAGGCCTGCCGCATGTGCCGGCTCCCGGTGGCGAGCGTGAAGGCGGTACGGCTGTGGATCATCCGGAAGTTGTCGATGATGAACATCTCCCCCGGCTGGAGCTTGAACCGAAGCCGGTTGGCATCGTCGCTGATGAGCCGCGAGTACAGCCGCCTGGCTTCGAAGAACGTGTCGATCAGGTCCGGGTCCAGGGCGGGGATCCGGTCACTGCGGCCGTGGAAGCGGACGTGTGAGATCGAGCCGTCCGCCGCCACCTCGATGAACGGGCTGGAGTCTTCGAGGACGGCCTGCTCGTCCGCGTAACGCCAGTTGACGGGCACCGAGGTGAGCGCCCGGAACAGCTCCGGGTGCTCGCGACGGATCGTCTCGGCGATCTGGAACCCGTCGGTCATGCCGGACTCGCCGCCCTCGGCGTCATTGGCGAGGCAGTGCAGGAGCACATAGCCGGGTTGGGGGATGCGGTACGGGTTGTCGGTGTGCGGTTCGAGCGCGCGGGGGGTCATGCTCAGGTCGTAGGCCTGCTCCGGGGGCAGTGCCTTGATGTCCTCGATGGCTCCGTTGTTGGTGACGCGCATGAAGCCGATCTGATCGATGAGGGCCTGCATGCCGTCCAGGTCCGAGGGGATTCCGCGGACGAGGGCGAAGCCGAGACGGCTGACGTCGTCGAGCACCGCGAGGAGTTCGGCCGGGTCGGCCTGGAGGCGGTCCAGCTCGTGCCAGGGAAGGCCGTCCAGAGTGGACACGTTCCAGAGGTGCCTGGTGCCGGCCAGGTCGTGCAGCAGCGGGTCTTCGGCGGCGCCGCGCAGGTCCGGGTAGCCGAAACGCGCGTGGTGTCCGTCGCTGAACTCCACCGCCAGCCCGCCGTCCTCCTCGGTGGCAGCGGTGATCCGCAGGTCGATCGGCAGCAGGTCGCCGTCGCCGAGCTTGTGTCCCGTCCTCGGGTCGCGCCAGGCCGGCTCGTCGGACGCCTCGCGCAGCCACAGTGCGGTGAAGCCGTGGTGGAACCCGTCGTCGTCGTGCAGATGCAGTCGGTTGTCCTTGAGCAGATGCCGCATCGGGAGCTCCCTCGGTCGTATGGGCGATGACGGCCCAAGTCTTCGCCGGTCCCTGAGGGTCCCGCTTTCGATAAGGTGCCGGTTCATGGCGGAAAACGGCCAGACCGAGCCGACGGTCACCATGACCCGGGTGATGCCCGGTGGCACGACGATCGCGCCGCATCGCCATCGCGGGCATCAGGTGGTGTACGCGAGCCAGGGCGTCCTCGCCGTCGAGACGGACACCGGCACCTGGATCGCGCCGGCCGCCAGGGCGATCTGGGTCCCGGCCCGGGTCCGGCACGCACACCGCGCCCACGGCACCACGAACTTCCACACGCTCGCGCTCGGCCCGCACGCCAACCCGCTCAGACTGAAGCAGCCGAGCGTGCTCAGGGTCAGCCCGCTGCTGCGCGAGATCCTGATCTCCTACAGCTCGCTCGACCCGGCCGACGCAGGCACGGCCCGTCGGCAGACCCGCCTGCGTGCGGTGCTGCTGGACGAGTTGGAGCCGGTCGCCCAGCCGCCGCTGCATCTGCCCACACCCCGTGACGACCGGCTCACCGCGGCCTGCACACTGGTCGCCGCCGATCCCGGCGCCCACCGGGAACTGGCCGCCGTCGCCGCCGAGGTCGGAGTAGGCCAACGCACCCTGTCCCGGCTGTTCGCCCAGGAGTTCGGCATGTCCTTCCCGCAATGGCGCACGCAGGTACGGCTGGAGCTGGCCCTGCGACTCCTCGCCGAGGGCACCTCCGTCACCGCGACCGGCCATCGCTGCGGCTGGTCCGGCACCAGTTCGTTCGTGGACGTCTTCCGCCGTCACATGGGCTACACGCCCGGGAGCCGGCCCGCTTAGGCCATGCCCTGCCCCTGCCCGCCATGTCCCTCCCATACGGCGGCGCCGAGGCCCTCTTCGACATCGCCGCGCTCAGGCCCGGGGAGAAGAAGGGCGTAGCCGTCAAAGGAGGGCACGGGCAGCGGTGTAGACCTGGCTGCTGTCGCCGAGTGGTGTCGCCTCGATGCCTACGTAGCCGTCGTAACCGGCCTTGTGGAACCAGGCGAGTTCGGTGGCCCAGTCGATGGTCCCGGTGCCGAACTCGTGGCGGCCCGGGATGTCGGCTGCCTGGACGTGGCCGACCAGCGGCATGGCGTCCTGGATCTCCGCTCCGAGGGGCTCGCCGTTGAGGATCGCGTGGTAACGGTCGTACAGGAAGCGGACGTTGGAGAGGTCGACCGCGCGGAGGAGGGAGAGCGCCGAGCGTGAGTCGGAGATCAGGGCGTGGGGACCCTCGTATGCGCGATTGACGACCTCCACGAGGAGTTCGAGGCCGCTCCCGCCGGATTCCTCTCCCGCCCGTGCGAGCACCTCGGCCGTGTTGCGGAGTTGAGCGGCGGGCTCGATTCCCGGGACGAAGTCCCCGGCGAGTACGACGAGTCCAGGAGTGTTCAGCTGTCGGGCCGCGTCGGCGGCTGCCCGTACGCGGGTGAGGAACTCGTCGTGCGACGACGGATCGCCCAGGTCGCACTTGTCCCGCCACGACTCGACGCACAGGGTGATCAGACGCGTGCCGGTCGCCTCCAGTGCGCGGGCGAGGCGGGGCAGGTTCTTGTCCCACCACTCCCAGATCTCCACCGCGCGGAATCCGGAGTCGGCTGCGGCGCGTACGCGGTCGTCCAGTGGCCGCTCGTCTTCGAGGAACATCGACTCGATGCACGCGGAGAAGTCGATCACGGGCGAACTGCCTTCCTCGCCACGGCGGTTCCGGCTCTGAGGGCGGCAACCGGATCGGCCGCCTCGTCCAGTTCGATGAGTACGGTGCCGGCGCCCGGGGTACGGGACATGGCCTCGGCCCAGCCCTGCCAGTCAACAATGCCCGAGCCCAACTCGGCCATATAGGGCTGCTGTTGGGTGAAGACCGTGTCGTCGATGGTGAGTTCGACGTCGATGGGCCTGACCGCGTCCTTCCAGTGCGCGAGGGCGATGCGTGGGGTGTGGCGGCGGGCCACCGCCACCGGGTCGCCGCCACCGAGGGCGATGTGGCAGGAGTCGGGGCAGAGCCAGACGTAACGCGGGTCGGTCAGGGCCATGAACAGGTCGATGTCCCGCTCGTACCAGAGGGTGCTGTTGGACTCCGTGTGGAAGGCGAGCTTCACACCGAGACGCGAGACGGCCTCACCGACCGCGTGCGCGATGTCGGCCATGCGGGTCATGTACGCGGCGTCGACGAAGAAGGGCGGTCGTGTGCCGAATGTCGTCCGCATGGGCAGGCCGGCGACGAGGAGTTCCGCCCCCACGTCGGCGAGGAAGGCGGCCCGGCGTTCGGCGTCGGCGACGATCGCGGGCAGATCGGCGCCCTCCCGCCAGCCGGGGGCGTCGCTGTCGGCGATGAACGCGCTGACGACAGACAGGCCACGGGCCGCCAGTTCGCGGCGGAAGGCTGGTGCGCTGCCGAAGGCCCGCAGGGCCGACTCGATGTCGCCCGGCGCGAAGGACAGCTCGACACCCGTGACACCGGCCGCCGTCAACGCGTCCATCACCCGTGCCCAGAACCGCTCGGGATGGGCCAGGGCCCAGTCGCGCACGGCTTCGGCGGAGGGAAGACCCCAGAAGTCCGGGTGGTAGAAGGTGATGACGTCGGTGGCGAAGCGCGGTGCCGTGTCGGTCATTCGGAGCCTCCGCGGGCGTTGTAGACGACGATCCCGTCGGCCGCGTCGACGGCCTCGCGGTAGTTCCGGAACACGGTCAGCGCCTCGCCCCGGAGCACATCTCCTACGACGTCGATCCCGCGTGCCTCGAACTGCTCGGCCCAGTCGGCGCCGAGGGGGCCCTCGTCGAACGTGGTGATCTCCTCAAGCTCGGGCCCCTCCCCCGCGACCACGAGACCGCGCACCCCGGACCACATCGTGGCGCCGTAACACTGCACGCAGGGACGCCAGTTGACGACGAGCTCGTGCACGGGCAGCCCCTCGGCGCCCAAGTCCCAGCCACCGAGGGCCCTTTGGGCGAGCCCCAACGCGACGACCTCCGCGTGTGCGCTGGAGACGCCGGCGGCGAGTACGACGTTCACGCCGACGGAGACGATCCGGCCGGTGTCGCGCTCGGCGACGAGGGCCGCGAACGGACCGCCGTTGCCCTCCCGCCAGTTGCGGTCCGCGAGCCTGTGCACGAGCCGCATCCGGTCCTCGCGGCCGGGGACGACGGCGGGCACGTCGGCCAACTCGTCGTCGGTCCAGGCCGGCAGCGCCACGCGGTATTCCTTCGGGACGTCGATCACGGTCGAACTTCCTTTCAGCGCGCGGCGAGCGGCGCGGTACGTGCGGCGACGGCTCGGGCGGCCCGTACGGCGGTCACCGCGCCGGTCAGGGTGACGTTGGCGGCCATCGAGGTGGGGATGACGCCGTTGCCGGCGAGGTACAGGTTGTCGTAGCCCCACACCCGGCCGTCCGGGTCGCAGACGGTGGTGCCGTCGTCGTCGGTACCCGCCCGGACCGTGCCGGTCAGGTGCAGGGAGGAGCCGGGCGGGAGCAGCGCGAGTTCGGTGGCGGGGTCGAAGGGGCCGAACTCCTCGGCCAGTGAACGGACTTCGGCAAACGCCTGGTCGATGAGCGCGCGGTCGGTGTCGGAGTACTCGAACTCGACGCGGATGCGGGGCAGTTGCGCGAGATCGGTCTCCGACTCCGAGAAGACGAGGCGGTTCTCGGGGCGTGACTCGACAGGGGTGTACAGGGTGAGTCCCACGGCGTGCGCGAGCGGGCGGCCGTCCTCGCCGACGTACGTCCGGTTCATGATCTGCCCGTGGAAGGGCTGTGCCGTCCCGTTCTGCGGCAGCCAGAGCGAGTCCGTGCTGAACTCGCCGGTGCGCGGCAGGGGCAGGTCGTCGAGGGCGAGGCCGAACCGGTCCAGGTCGAGCAGCACCCGGGCGGTGATGAACGCGTGCTCGTTGAGCCGGCGGCCCAGGGCCTCGGGGCGGATGCCCGAGGCGAACAGCAGTTGCGGGGTGCGCAGCGCGTCCGCGCACACGATGACGGTGTCCGCGTGGAGTTCGGTCTCCGTGCCGTCGGCGACGCGGCGCAGCCGGGCACCGGTGACCCGGCCCGCCGACACGAGCAACCTGGTGGCGAGCGTGCCGGTCAGCAGGGTGAACTTCGGGTCGCCGCCGGACGCGATGGGCGGGAAGATCGTCCCCGGTGCGGTGCGCGGCATGGGGCCGGACGCCGTCGCGGTGACGGCCATGGGCATGGGCTGCGGGCGCCGGTCGTCCGGTGCCGTGTCGTCGTAGCGCCTTCGCAGTACGTCGAGGACCAGGTGCCCTATCTCGGTGGGGCCGATGGGGGAAGGTGTGACGGCGAGGAGTCGGCGCGCGGTGTCGAGATCCGCCGTCCAGCCGGCCGGGTCGCCGAAGTCGAACACCTCGTCGCCGGCGGGCCATGGGGTCGCGGCGGTCCAGTGGACACCCATGCCGCCCGCGTTCCAGGCGAGCGCCGTGGCGGGCATCTCCTCGGCGTCCTCGCCGAAGGCCAGCGCGTGGAACATGCCGGGGGTGAGGCCGGTGAGGCTGTCCGCTGTCTCGCGCACCACCTCGGCGCCGGTGTACACGCCCTGGATGCCGCTGACGACCTGTTCGTTGTAGCGCGCCCAGAGGACCGGGTCGTCGACGTCGTGCAGATGCAGCCCGGGCGTCCCGCCGATCGCGCTGCCGCCCTCGACCATCGTGATGCCCAGCCCCGGATCGCTGTCCCGCAGCAGCCGGGCCACCACGGATCCCATGATGCCGCTGCCCACGATGAGGACGTCGGTGTGCGGGATGTCGGTCACAGGGGAACTCCAAACTCGTTTCGTGTGGGGGGAGTTACGCGCCGGGGACGAGCGGGCCGAACAGCTCGGTGTCCATCCGGTCGAGCGCCATCTTCACGGCGCCGATCAGCGCGGCGTCGCGGCCCAGGCGGGTGGCGCGCAGCTCGATCGCGGGGGTGCGGGCGACGCGCATCGCCTCCCGCACCCGGGGCAGCAGCACATCGGCCGCCTCCTCAAGACCACCGCCGAGCACGATCAGCGAGGGCGCGACCGTCCAGGACAGGGTGGTGAGGATCGAGGTGATGTTCTCGACGAACTCGTCGACCTCGGCGAGTGCTTCCGTGTCTCCGGCGCGGGCCGCCTCGAAGCGCTCCAGGGCGATACGGCGCCGGTCCGCCTCGGGTGAGGTGAGCCAGGCGACGGGGTGGTTCTCGACCGAGCCGACCGGTATCGAGTGCGCCTCGATGATCTCGCCGGCGGCGCCGTCCAGGCCCCGGTGCACGGCGCCCCGGATGAGGATGCCGAGGCCGGTCCGGTTGCCGAGGACGGCCCAGACGACGTTGTCGTGGTCGGCGGCCACACCTCGCCAACGCTCCGCCAGCGCACCGAGGTTGGTGTCGTTGTCGGCGAACCAGGGCATCCGGACGCGCCGCCCCAGCTCCTCGGGCAGCCGCACGCCCTCCCAGCGCGTGGTGTGCACCAGACGTCGTACGACACCTTCGTCGTCGATCGCGCCACCGGCCGCGACCGCACCGGCGCGCAGCCGGTCCGGCGAGCCGCCCGCGTCGTCGAGTGCCTCCCGTACGAGGTCCGCCGCGTCGTCGAGCGTGGCCTGCGGATCCTGGTAGGCGCGCAGGGGGCGGTGCGCGCGGCCGAGGATACGGCCGCGGACATCGGCCACCACCGCCGACACGTCCAGGGTGCTGATGCGGACGGCCGCCAACAGGGCGTGTTCGGCGCGGAGTTCGTATCGTCGGGCGGGGCGGCCGGCGCAGCCGCTGGTCGGCACGCGGTCGAGTTCGGTGACCCAGCCCGCCTCGATGAGCGAGTCCAGGATCAACTCGTTGGTACGGCGGGAGAGTCCGGCCCGCTCGGCGAGTTCGGTCAGGGTCATCGGCCCGGCCGACACCGCCAACGTCCGCAGAACGACTGACGTGTTGACACGGCGGACGGCGCTCTGGTTCATCCCGTTCGTCGCGGACTTCAGGGGGGTCACCTCATTCCCGTTCCGGCGATGCCCTGCACGAAGTACCGCTGCAGGCACAGGAAGAGCACGAGCACCGGCAGCATGACGACGACGGCACCGGCGAGCATCAGGCCGTAGTCGGTCACGTGCGCCGCCGCCTGGCTGGTGGCCGCGAGACCCACCGGCAGGGTGTAACTGGACGTGCTCTGGGCGACGATGAGCGGCCAGATGAAGAAGTTCCACGAGTTGAGGAACGACATGATCGTGATCGTCGCGACCGCCGGACCGGCCAGCGGGAGGAAGATCCGGAAGAAGATACGGAACTCACCGGCCCCGTCGATCCGGGCCGCCTCCAGCAATTCGTCCGGGATCGACGACGCGTACTGCCGCATGATGAACACCGACATCGGCATCGCCAGGCTGGGCAGGGCGATACCGGCGAGGGTGTCCGCCAGGCCCATGTCGACGGTGAGGACGAACTGCGGGACGAACACCGCGGTGAACGGCACCATCATCGCGGCCATGACCGCGCCGAACGCGAGCCGCCTGCCCGCGAATTCGAGTTTCGCGAGCGCGTAGCCGGCGGCCGACGCCGCCACGATGTTGCCGACCACCACCATGGCCGCCACCACGATGCTGTTGACCATGAACCGGCCGAAGCCCTGGGTCCTGAACAGCCGGGTGAAGTTGTCCAGCGTGAAGTGGTGCGGGACGAGGGCACCGGGGTCGGAGCGGATCTCGTCGAGGCTGCGCAGCGAGCCGCCGATCCCCCAGACGAACGGGAGCAGCGTGAGCAGCGCGCACAGCACGAGGGCGGCGTAGAGCAGGGGCCGGGCAACAGGCCGTGGCCGTACGGCACTTCGGGCCGTCGCGGTGTGCGAGGTCAGGTCGGTGTTCTGCGACGCGGTGACGGCGGTCATGCGCGGGGCCTCAGCAATCGGAACTGGACGACGCTCACCAGGGCCACCAGCACCAGGGTCACGAAGGACGCGGCCGAGGACACCCCGAACTCGCCGACCCCGAACTGGTGGTAGGTGTACAGCGCGACGGACTCGGTGGAGCCGAGCGGGCCGCCGTTGGTGAGCAGATAGGGCTCGTCGAAGACCTGGAGATAGAAGACGGTGAGCAGCACCGACACCATGAGGGTGGTGGGCAGCAGCAGCGGGAGGGTGATGTGCCTCAACTGCCGCCATTTCCCTGCCCCGTCGAGGGCGGCGGCCTCGTAGACGTCCTGCGGGATCGACTGGAGCCCGGCGAGGAAGAGGACCATCGCGGTGCCGAAGTTGCGCCAGACGCCGAGCAGGATGACCACGGGCATGGCGAGGTGCTGGTCGTCCAGCCAGTTCGGTCCGGCGAAACCGACCGCGCCGAGAACCTTGTTGACGGTGCCGCTCGGGTTGAAGGCGTACTGCCAGATCAGTGCGGCGGCCACGACGTTGGTGACGACCGGGGCGAAGAACACCGTACGGAAGAGGCCGCGTAGCCGCCGGATGCCGGAGTTCAGCGCCAAGGCCAGCGCGAAGCCGACGCCCATGGTCAGCGGCACGCCGACGGCCACGAAGACGGCGGTGTTCAGGATGTCCCGCAGGAAGGTCTGGTCCTGGAACAGCCGGAGGTAGTTCTCAAGGCCGGTGAAGTCGACCGCGAAGGGATGCCGCAGATCCGCGCCGTGCAGGTCGGTGAGGCTGAAGCCGAGCGCGGCCACGGTCGGGATCGCCGTGTAGAGCAGGAACACGACGAGGAACGGAGCGAGGAAGAGCCAGGCGACAGCCGTTCGCCGCAGGCTCCGGTGGCGAGCGCGCGCGGGGGCCGTGACCGGCCGGCCGCGCGGTGTCGTGCCCGGCGCCCGACGGGTGAGGGTGGTGGTCATGGGCGGCTCACTTCGTGCTCGTGCCGACGCTCTCGGCGTACGCCTGGATGTTCGCGGCGGCCTTCGCCGCGGTCTCCTTGCCCTTGGCCACGGCCTCCATCTCCTTGCCCAGCCGGGTCGCGACCTGCTGCCAGGTGCTCACCTGCGGGAACGCCCGCGCCCTTTTCAGCTGCGTGAAGAAGGCGTCGAGGAGCGGCTGGCCCTTGATGGCGGGGTCGTCCCAGGCCGACACGGCCGCGGGCAGTGAGCTGTACGCCTTGAACTGCGCGACCTGGGTGCTCGGCTTCGAGACGTGGCGGATGAACTTCCACGACGCGTCCGCGTTGCCGCCGGTGGCGAGCACACCCCAGCTGCCGCCGCCGGAGAAGGAGGCGCTGCTTGAGGCGCCGGCCGGCAGCGGTGCGGTGGCCACGTGGGACGCCGTCCAGCCGGTCTTCTTCGCGGCGGTGTCGAGCTGGCCGACGACCCACGGGCCGGTGATCATGCAGGCCCTCTTGCCGGAGACGAAGTACGGCTGGGAGTCGAGGAAGGTGGGCGTGGCGGTGTCGGCGACGCCCGAGGCGAAGAACGACGCGTTGTACTTGATCGCGTCGACCATCGCCGGTGTGTCGAGCGTCCACTTGCCGTCGGCGGAGAGCAGGGAGCCGCCGGCCTGCCAGGCGTACATCGCGGCGTCCTGGCCGTTGAAGATGTCCCAGCCGTTGTCGGCCCCGAGCCCGTGCACGGCTCCGGCACCCTGCAGCGCCTTGAAGAAGGGCACCATCTCCGCCCAGGTGGTCGGCGCCTTGACGCCCGCCTTCTTGGCGAGGTCGGCGCGGTAGACGAGGGCGTACGTGTACGCGTACCAGGGCACCGTGTAGGCCACGTCCTTGGCCACACCTGCGTCCCACAGGCTCTTGAAGAAGCTGGCGGAGTCGACGAGTCCGTCCGGCACCGGCCGCAGGATCGCCGGGTCGAGGAACTGCGCCTGCGACTCGGGGAAGAACTGGGCCACGTCCGGGCCCTTGCCCGCCGCGATCGCCGCCTGGAGTTTCGTGTAGTACTCGGAGTTCGGTATCAGCGTGAACTTCAGGGTGACGTCCGGGTTCGCGTCCTTGAACGGCTTGATCACCTTGTCGAGCACGCTGGCATCGTCCTGGGTCGCCCAGACATTGACGGTGCCCGTGGCCGGGGTGGTGCCGATCGGCTTGGCGGACGCTTTCGCGGCGGCGGTCTCGGTACCGCGCCCGCAGCCGGTCAGGGCGAGGGTGCCGAGGAGAGCTGTGCCGGCGGTCAGTCTGAGGACGCCGCGACGGGAGGGGTTGGACACTCGGTGGCTCCTGTCTCAAGACATCGCTGAGGACAGTGATGTTTTTTCGTGAGAAAGCACCTCTTGCGGCTTGGCAGACCCAATGGGTGCGATGACGCCTATGCGACTGGCGTTAACGCTAGGAAGTACCTATTTCGACGGCGTGGCGGAGCCGTCACGAATAATTTCGGAACTTGTAGCGAAATCGGCCGCGCAGGCCGTCCGGGGTGGGTCGTCGTCCGCCCGGAACGCCTCGAACCTAAGCACCCCGATAGCTACAGCAGTGCAGTCGGATGACGGATGGTCCGCGGACCGCCGGGCCCTAGCGTCGGGGCTGGGAAAGAGGCGACCGGCCCATGCCCCCTCGGCCGAGAAGGGAAGTGATCACCATACTCAGCTCACCCAACGCCCTGTTGTGGCGCGGCATCCTCGCGGTTGCGTTCGGACTGGTATCGCTGGTGTGGCCTGGCATAACCGTGGGCACATTCGTCTATCTGTTCGCCTTCTACGCCTTCTTCGCCGCGGCCAACGACGCCGTTCGCGCGTTCAGCAGCAACCGGGCGGGGCCGGTCTTCGGCTGGCTGCTGCTGGCCCTGCTGTCCGCCGTGAGCGGAGCCGCCGCGATCTTGTGGCCGGGCATCACGGCGCTGGCACTCACCCTCTGGGTCGGCGCGTGGGCCCTGGTCACCGGCGCTGTCGAGATCGGCATGGCCACGCAGGAGGGCGAGTCCGCCGGAGAGCGCGCGATGTTCATGCTGACCGGGCTGGTGTCCGTCGCCCTGGCGTTCGCGCTGTTCGTGCGGCCGGACGTCGGAGCGGTCTCGCTGGCGACCGTGTTCGGCCTGTTCAGCCTGATGTACGGGACGTCGGGCATCGTCCTCTCACTCCACCTGCGGCAAAGAGCGGCATAGCGGCATAGCGGCACGCGTGGCGTCGGCGTGCCGGTGCCGCGCGATGTCCGAGACCCACCGGATCAACCTCACGAGACAGGAATCATCATGGACAAGCTTTCGGACCAGCTCAGCAAGTTGGCGGACCGGACGAAGAAGGTCGAGGACACCGCCGCGGCCGCCAAGGCGAAGAACCGCGCGCAGCTGGAGACGACGAAGACCAGTCTCAAGGCGTCCATCGATGCCGTGGGAGCCAAGACCGACGACGCCAAGGCCCGCGCACAGGGCCGGCTGAGCGACGCGCACGACTCGGTGCAGAAGCACTTCGCCGACCGCCGCGCGGCGAGCGCCGAGCACAAGGCCGAACGCGACCTCAAGAAGGCCGAACGCCGCGCCGACGACGCCGAGCAGGATGCCGCGGACGCGATCGCCCTGGTGCTCTACGTACTGGACCAGGCCGAGTACGCCGTCGTGGACGCCGTGCTCGCCCGCGCCGACGCCGACGACCTCGCCGCCGCGACGGGAACCTCCGGGTGACGGCCTGCTAGGACCGGCCCTGTTCCGCGTGCGGGAGAGCTCAGGGTCCCGCGACCGGACGGCCGCACCCTCGCCGACGGTGGCGAGGGTGCGGCCGTCCGGCGTCCCGATGTCACATCCTCGCGTCCGCCGGTGTCTTCATGCCGAACCGCCGGGCAGACACACGTACTGGCCCGGACAGGCACGTACCAGGAGGACACCATGACGCTTCGCGTTCCGAGGGCCGAGCTTCCCGCCGAGCTGCGCGAGAACATGATCGAGCAGCTCGGATCCGTCCCCGAGCCCGTCGAAGTTCTGTGGAACCACCCCCAACTCGCCGCCGCCAACCAGGAGTTCACCGCGAAGGTGGCCATGCTGGACGCGGCGGACGCGAGTCTGAAGACGTTCGCGCACATGGCCGTGGCGGCGCAGGTCGGCTGCGGTTGGTGCCTCGACGTCAACTACTTCTTCGCCCTGAACCAGAACCTGGACCTGGCGAAGGCGAGCCAGGTGCCGCGCTGGCGGCAGGCGGACGTCTTCTCGCCGCTGGAGCGGGACGTGCTGGAGTACGCGGAGGCCATGACGACCACACCGTCCACCGTCACCGACGAGTTGTCGCGGCGCCTGCTGGACCAGCTCGGCCCCGCCGCACTGGTCGAACTCACCGTGTTCATCGGCTTCGCCAACATGGCCGCCCGGTGCAACACCGCCCACGGCATCACCTCGCAGGGCTATTCCGACTCCTGCGAGATCCCGTTGGCCCCCCGGACGGGGAAGATGCCGGCATGACCGAGGACCCTTTCGTCACCCACCGCGGCCTGTTGTTCACCGTCGCCTACGAGATGCTCGGCTCGGCCGCCGACGCGGAGGACGTGCTGCAGGAGTCCTGGCTGCGGTGGGCCGACGTGGACCGGTCACAGGTGCGGGACCCGCGGTCGTACCTGATCCGGATCGTCACCCGGCAGGCGCTCAACCGGCTGCGCGCCCTGTCGCGCCGGCGTGAGGAGTACGTGGGCGAGTGGCTGCCGGAACCGTTGCTCACCAGCCCCGACGTCGCCGAGGACGTCGAGCTCGCGGAGAGTGTGTCGATCGCGATGCTGACCGTGCTGGAGACCCTCGGGCCCACCGAGCGGGCGGTGTTCGTACTGCGCGAGGTGTTCGAGCTGTCGTACGGCGAGATCGCGGAGGTCGTCGGGAAGTCCGCGGCGACGGTGCGGCAGGTCGCCCGGCGCGCGCGGGAGCATGTGGCGGCCCGGCGGCCACGCGTGAAGGTGAGCCAATCGGAGCAGGCGGCCGTGGTGGAACGGTTCCTGCACGCCCTGCGCACCGGCCATCTGCAGGAGTTGATGGAGGTGATGGCACCGGACGTCGTGCTGGTGACCGACGGCGGCGGGGTCGTTCCGGCCGCGCTCGCCCCGATCCAGGGGGTCGAGCTGGTGGCACCGATCCTGGCCCGCGCGAACACTCTGGTGGCCGCGTTCGACACCACACCCCTGTGGCTCAACGGCGAACCCGCGGGCCGGATGGACGTCGACGGTGAGCCGTCCGCGATCAGTCTCGTCGTGGAGGACGGCCGGGTCACCAGGATCTACGTGGTGCGCAATCCGCGGAAGCTGACGCAACTTGACGAGCCGACCGAACTCGCCAGGTGAGTCCGTTTCGACTCCGAACTGCCCTCTGTACAGCATGAGTTGAGGAGGCATCGGCACTACGATCGACTCGTCTGTACGAATCCTGTGCGAAGCCGGAAACAGAAACGGAGCGTGGGGAACCGTCCCGCGACCGGGTGCATCGGTAGGTGCATGGGGTCGGCCGTACGGCAGGCCGTGGAGGGGGCGACGTCGTGGCGTATGCCAGAGCACTGCGGGTCGGTGGGGTGGTGGCGGCCTGCGGGGGTCTGCTGCTGGGGTGCACAAGTGGCGGCGGGCGTGGCGGGGGCGGTTCCGCGTCGCCCTCGGTGCCGTCCGGGACCGCCCGGACCCCTTCCGCTTCCGCCACCCCCGAGATGGACCCGGCCCGGGAACCGAAGACCGCGACGCAGGCTCAGGCACTGATCGAACAGGTCATCTCGGGGCCGGAGTTGTTCGGGACCGGGGTGCAGCGGGCGACGCCCTACGAGAGTGACCCCGGCCAGTGGGCGGTGCTGGGGGACGACTGCCTCTGGCGCCTGAAGCCGTTGCCCGGGGACGCACTGGCCACCCTGACCCGGCACTTCGAAGTACCCGCGGCCGGCGGGAAGGGCGCCGTGCGGCTGTCGGCCACGGTCACCGTGCACCGCACCGCGCTCGACGCGTCGTGGGAGCAGGCCCGGATGCTGGAGGAGGATCTCGACTGCACCGAGCAGACCCAGCGGCCCGGCGAGCGGCTGACGGGGTTGCAGTCGCTGTCGTTCGCGCGCGGCGAGGGCGGCAACACCAGCGGCGACGATCTGCTGCTGGAGACCGGGCAGTGTGTCAGTGACACGCGCGGGGGCCCGTATCCGTACTGGTGGCAACAGGCGGTACTGGGCTCGGTGGTGGCCGGTACCTCCGTGTGCGGCGGGCGGGGCCGGAGCGAGCAGGAGCTCAACTCCCTTGTGGTGGAGGTCCTTCCGAGGATGCTGCTGCGGGTGGAGCAGGAGATCGGACGCCCCACCGGGTCCGCGTCGGGCACGAAGGGCGGTGGGTCGTGATGGAGCGGCTGCTTCCCTCCGATCCGTCCCGCCTCGGCGGCTACCGGCTGCTCGGGCGGCTGGGCGCGGGCGGCATGGGCGTGGTCTACGTCGCGCGCGGTACGGCCGGGGAGCTCGCGGCCGTGAAGGTGATCCAGCCCGAGTTCGCCCAACAGACGGAGTTCCGGGCCCGGTTCAGGCGTGAGGCCGAGTCCGCGCGCGGGGTGGACAGCCCGTGGGTGGTGCCGGTGCTGGGCGCGGACACGGAGGGGCCGGCGCCCTGGCTGGCGACCTCTTTCGTGCCGGGCCCTTCCCTGGCCGAGGCGGTGGCTGAGTGCGGGCCGTTGCCCGCGCGGGTGGTGCGGGTCCTGGGCAAGGTGCTGGCGCGTGCCCTGGACGCCGTGCACCGGGCGGGTCTGGTGCATCGGGACGTCAAGCCGGGCAATGTACTGCTGGCGCTGGACGGGCCCCGGCTGATCGACTTCGGTATCGCCCGGCCCACGGCGGCCGAGGAGACCGAACTGACCTCGGACAGCATGGTGGTGGGCACGCCCGGGTTCCTCTCCCCTGAGCAGGCCCGCGCGCTGCCGGTGGGTCCGGCAAGTGATGTGTTCTCGCTGGGCTGTGTGCTGGCGTACTCGGCGACCGGGCGGCTGCCGTTCGGTACGGGTGCGGCGGACGCGCTGCTGTACCGGACCGTGCACGACACCCCGGATCTGGACGGGGTCGAGGACGCCGAGCTCCGGTCCCTGCTGGCCCGCTGCCTCGCGAAGGAGCCCGAAGACCGCCCCCAAGTCGGCGCGATCGACACCGAGTTGATGGAGGACGCGCCGACCGGCTCCATCGGCTGGCTGCCGGACCCGGTGGTCCGGATGGTCGCCGACCGCTCGGCGCGGATGCTTGCGCTGCCCGGTGTCGAGCCGACCGAGGTCCCTGACGTGCCCGCTCCCCCAGGTCCGGGCCGCCGTCGGGTGCTTGCCCTCGCCGCGGGCGGCACGGCACTGCTCGCGGCAGGTGGCGGAGCGGCCCTGTGGGCGGCGCTGCGCGACAACGACCGTACGACTCCGAGGAGTTCGGCCACCGGCCGTTCCTGGACCATCGGTGTCCAGGCCGATCTGAGCGGCCCGCTTAAGGCGGCGGGGACGGCGCAGGAGCGGGCCGCACGCCTTGCGGTGGAACAGTTCAACTCCCGCGAGGACAAAGCATTCACGCTCACTCTGCGGGTGCTGGACGACCGGGGCGAGCCGGCCCGGGCACAGGCGGTGGCACGTCGACTGACCGCCGACCGTGATGTGCTCGCCGTGCTCGGCCCCACCGGCTACGCCTCGGCGCAGAGCGCGGTGGCGGTGTACGAGAGCGCCGGGCTGCCGTTGATAACCGTCTCCGAACTCTCGGTCTCCGCCGTCCAGTCGGCGCTGCTGGCCAAGCCGAAGAGCTACTTCCGGGCCGCTCCGCTGGCCGCGTACTCGGCGTACGCCACCGTCACCGCGCTCACCGCGCAGGGGTCCCGGCGCCCGGGACTGCTGGTCGACCGGGCGGGCGGGATCACCGGCATGGAGTCCGTCAACGTCGTCCACAGCTCGACCCACGCGGCCGGCACAGCCCTGTACGCCCGGGTCGTGCCCGCGCTCGCGCCGGACGTGTCGACCGTCGTCGCCGACATGCTGGCCCACGGCGTGGACGGCTTCTACTACACCGGCACTCCCGAGCGTGCCGCTCCGCTCGCCCGCGCCCTGGCCGCACGGGGCTTCAACGGCCCCCGCTTCCTGGACACTTCGTCGGCCACTCCGGCCTTCGTCTCGGCGGCGGGCCCGGCGGGCGAGGGCTGGCAGGTCCTGGCTCCGTACATCGACCCGGCCGCCGCGGTCGTACGACCGTTCTCCACCGCCTACCGCAAGCGCTACGGCGCCGCGCCGGGCGACTGGGCCGCCGAGGCGTACGACGTCACCCGCCTGCTGGCCGACCGGCTCACAGCCCTCGCAGGGAGCGGGAGGAGCGCGAGCGGGGGAACCGGCGAGAGTGCGCCGCACCGACCCACCCGGGCTCAAGTCACGGGCGCGCTCGCCAAGTCCAGGTTCAAGGGACTGGTCACCACCTACACGTTCGACGCCGACCACCAGTTCGTCACCCAGCGGGTCCAGCGCTACCAGGTCAAGGACGGCCGTTTCGTCTACCTCGGCCCGGTGGGCCTGTCTTCCTGACCGTTGGAGAAAGCCGTCACCGAACAGCAACGGGAGCCACGGGATGCGGGCACTGCGGGCCGAGGACCCGGAGGAACTGGGCGGACACCGGCTGCTCGCGCGGCTGGGTGCGGGCGGTATGGGCGTGGTGTATCTGGCCCGTACCGCCGACGGAACGCCCGTCGCGCTGAAGGTGATCCGGGCCGAGTACGCGGCCGATCCCGGCTTCCGCGCCCGTTTCCGGCGTGAAGTGCGGCTGGCCACCGGGCTCGACGGACGGTGGGTGGTCCCGGTGACGGCCGCGGACACCGAGGCGCGCGCACCGTGGCTGGCCACCGCGTTCGTCCCCGGCCCTTCGCTGGCCGAGGCGGTGGACGGACTCGGGCCGCTGCCCCCGGAATCGGTCACCGTGCTCGGCGCCCGACTGGCCCAGGCGCTGGGCGAGTTGCACGCGGTGGACCTGGTGCACCGGGACGTCAAACCCGGCAACATCCTGCTGGTCCCCGACGGCCCTCGGCTCATCGACTTCGGCATCGCCAAGGGTGCCGGGGCGACCGCGCTCACCGCTCCCGACGCGGTCGTCGGCACCCCGGGCTATCTGTCCCCGGAACAGGCGCGGACGCGCGGCGGCGAGGTCGGTCCGGCCGGCGACCTGTTCTCCCTCGGCTGTGTGCTCGCGTACGCGGCGACCGGGCGGCGGCCGTTCGGCACGGGTGACGCGCCCGTGATCCTGTACCGCACCGTACACGAGCCCCCGGACCGCACCGGCCTCGCTCAACTCCCGCCGCCGCTGCGGTCGGTGATCGACGGCTGCCTCGCCAAGAATCCCGCCCTCCGTCCGACAGCGGCTGAGGTCCGCTCCGCGCTGACGCATGACGATCACCGGGACGAAGGCCCTCCCCCGGCGACCGATTGGCTGCCGCCCGCCGTGCTACGACTGGTCGCCGAGCGCTCGGCCCGCGCCCTCGACCCGCCACCGCGCACGGCGGGGCCGATCGTCCCCGAGTCGCTCGACACGCGCACAGCGCAGGGGTTTTCACGCCGCCGCATGCTGACGATCGGCGGCTCGGCAGCCGCCGTGCTCGCCGCGTCGGGCGCCGGCGCGGCCGTCCTGCTCACCCGGGGCCATCCGGCGGCGGGCGGTGCACGCCACGACATACCCACGCACACTCTCGCCCTGCACGCCGATCTGACGGGGTCTCAGAGAACCCTGGGTAAGGCGCAGGAGCGCGGCGCACTGCTCGCCGTCGCAGCCCACAACGCCCGCAGTGACGTCGGCTACCGCCTCGCCCTGTCCTCTTACGACGACGGAGGTGACGCCGCACGATCGCGGGAGATCGCCCGGCGTGTGCTCGCCGCGCCGTCCGTGAGCGCCGTGATCGGGCCCAGCACGACGGTCGGCGCCCGTGCCGCCGCGCCGCTGTACGCCGCCGCGTCCATGCCGGTGGTCCTGGTGTCGGTCGACGACGCGACTGCCGGACTGTCCACCACGGGCCTGCGCACCCTGTGCGTGACCCGGGCCTCGGACAGCTCCCAGACGCTGCCGATCCTCTCCTACCTCACCAGGGACCGCCCCACCCACCGTACGGCGGTCGTCCAGGACCGGGCGGCGGGCGAGACGGGCGACGACATCAACCGGAACCTGGTGGCGACGCCGCCCAGCGGCGGAACGGTCACCACGCACCAAGTGGCCGCCGACACCGGCGACTTCGGACCGGCCGTCGCCCACGCACTGGCCACCCGCCCGCAGGCGATCGTCTTCGCCGGCACATCACCGCGCCGGGCCGCGGCCTGCGCCCGGGCCCTGGCCGCGGCCCGGTTCACGGGGGCGGTGGCCGGCTTCGAGCCCGTCATGCGCGGCGAGTTCCTCTCCGCGGCCGGGCAGGCGGCCGAGGGCTGGGTCTTCGAAGCGCCGTACACCGAGGCGCAGTCGGCCGGTACACCGGCCGCGAAGGCGTTCACCGCGGCCTACCGGGCTCGCTATGGCGAGGCGCCCGGCCGGTGGTCCGCCGAGGCGTACGACGCCGTCGGCCTGATCGCCCGAGCCCTCGACGCACTCGGGACCACGACCACGATCGAGCCCGCGCAGGTCGCCGAGGGTCTCTTCCGTCTCTCGTACGACGGGGTGGCCAAGCCCATCCGTTTCGACCAGGGCACCACCCACACGATGGACCCGGAGAACACCGAATTCCTCTACCAGGCCAAGGGCGGCGCGTTCCGCTTCCTGGGTCGCTACGACCAGGTCCGAGCGGTGAAAGCCTAATGACACCGCCGGAGGCTCACCTGGCATCCTGTGGCGGTGCACCTCAGTGATCATGCGACCAGTGTCGAACTCCGGCCCCTGCGCTATCGGTTCGCCGCGCCTCGGGGTGATCGCCACGACGACAACTGGCTGGTCATCGGCGCCAAGGTGACGACGGCCGAGGGCAGTTGGTCCTTCGCCGACCCCGCCCTGCTGGCGTCCTTCCCCACCCGCTGATCGGCTCCGGTCCCACCGGAACCTCTCACTGCGCGGCCTGCTCCCCCGCGGCCACGACGCGGAGATACGCGCCGAGCCGGGCGATGGCCGACGGGTTGCGGGGGCTCTCGACGAGGTCGACGTAGTCCAGGACGAAGATCCGCCGGTGCTTGACGGCCGAGACGTTGCGGAGCGGGGCGTAGGAGAGGAGGAACTTCTTCTTCTGTTCCGCGCTCACGTCGCCGTAGTCGCAGATCACGATGACATCGGGGTCACGCTTCACGACGGTTTCCCAACCGACCGTGGTCCAGGAGTCGTTGACGTCGTGCATGACGTTGACCCCGCCGGCCTCGCTGATGATCTGGTCGGGGGCGGCGTAGCGGCCCGAAGTGAACGGGGCGTCCTGGCCGCTGTCGTAGAGGAAGACCGTGGGGCTCTTCGCGGGAGCCTTGCTGTGGACGGTGGCTGTCTGCTTCTTGAAGTCGGCGATCAGGGTGGCGGCGCGCTTCTCGACGCCGAAGAGCTTTCCGAGGTTGGTGAGGTCGGCGTAGAGGGCGTCGAGGGGCGGCATGATGCCGCGCGAGGTGTCGGTGCGGCCGTTGCGGCAGGACTCGGTGAGGACGTACGAGGGGATGCCGAGCTTCTTCAGGGCGTCGGGGGTGAAGCCGCTGTCGTCGCGGAAGCCGTAGTTCCAGCCGGCGAAGACGAGGTCGGCGCGGGCGTCGAGGACGTTCTCCTTGGTGAGCTGGTCCTTGGACAGCCACTTCACCTTCTGGTAGCCGTCCTTCCAGGGCACGTCGGTCAGATCGCCCTTGTCGTCGGGCATGGCGAACCCGGCCATGCGGTTCTCCAGCCCGAGTGCGAACATCAGCTCGGTGATGCCGACGTCGTTGGTGACGACTCGCTTCGGGACGGTCTTGTACGTCACCTTCCGACCGCAGTTGGTGAGGGTGACCGCCTCGGTGGACCTGGTGTCCGCGTTCGACTCGACGCTCGCACCGCAACCGGTGGCGGTCGCGGCGAGACAGAGAGCGGCGGCGAGCAACTTGCGCATAAGGATCCTTATGTGGTGGGCGGGAGCAGGTCGAACAGGAGCTGGACGGCGCCGGTCTCCGGGTGTCGTACCGGGTGCGCCCGGACTCCGAACACCTCGGCGAGCAGGGCGGGACGGAGCACGTCGTGCGGTGCGCCGGACGCGACGATCCGGCCGTCCGCGATCACGTACAGCAGGTCGCAGTGCGCGGCGGCGAGGTTGAGGTCGTGCAGGGCCGCGAGTACGGACAGGCCACTGCGCCGGACCAGGGACAGCACGTCCAACTGATGGGCGATGTCGAGGTGGTTGGTGGGTTCGTCGAGGACCAGGACGCGTGGGCGCTGGGCGAGTGCGCGGGCGATCAGGACGCGCTGCTTCTCGCCGCCGGACAGGGCGAGGAAGCCGCGGTCGGCGAGGTGGGTGACACCGGTGCGTTCCATGGCTTCGGCGCAGATCTCCCGGTCCGACGCGGCGGTCCGGTCCCGGTGCGGCAGCCGCCCCATGGCGACCACCTCGGTGACGGTGAAGTCGAACTCTGCCGACGACTCCTGCGGCAGCGCGGCCAACACCCGGGCGGCGGCGCGTGGTTCCATGGCGTGCACGTCGTCCCCGTCGGCCCGGACCACGCCGCCGGCCGGCCGCAGCGCACGGTACACGCACCTCAACAGGGTTGATTTTCCACTGCCGTTGGGGCCGACGAGCCCGACGAACGCCCCGGAGTCCACGGCGAGCTCGATGTCGTCGACCAGCCGCACCGCGCCCGCGTCGACCGACAGCCCCTCGATGTCGAGTCGCATCAACGCCCCCCGAACGCATGGCCGCCGCGCCGCATCAGCAGCAGGAAGGCGGGCACTCCCACGACGGCGGTGATGACGCCGACCGGGAGTTCGGCCGGGGCCAGCAGCAGCCGCGACAGCACGTCCGCCCACACCAGCAGCACCGCGCCGGCCAGGGGCGCGACCGCGAGGACCCTGCGGTGATCGGCGCCGACCAGCATCCGTACGAGGTGCGGCACCATGAGTCCGACGAAGCCGATGGCGCCGCTGACCGCCACCACCGTTCCCGTCACGGCCGCGGTGACGAGGAACAACTCCCGGCGCAGCCGGGCCGGTTGGACGCCGAGCGCGGCGGAGGTCTCGTCCCCCATCGCGAGGGCGTTGAGCGGTTCCGCCCGCCATCGCAGCCACGCCCAGCCGGCCGCCACGGTGACGGCGGCCAGCGGCACCTGTGCCCAGGTCGCGCCGCCCAGGCTCCCGAGCAGCCACATCATCGCCGAGCGGGCCGCCTCGCCGCGGGCCGCGCCGAACACCATCACGGTGGTGACGGCTTCGAAGCCGTAGGCGAGCGCGGTCCCGGTGAGGATCAGCCGCAGCGGGGTGAGGCCGTGCGGCGAGCGGGCCACGGCGTACACCAGGACCATGGCCGCGAGTGCCGAGGCGAACGCGGACGCGGACAGCGCCCAGACGCCGAGGCCGGCGAACGCGCCCAGCAGGATGACGGCGTTGGCGCCCACCGCCGCGCCGGAGGAGATGCCCAGGACGAACGGATCGGCGAGCGCGTTGCGGACCATGGCCTGGACGGCCACGCCGACGGCCGAGAGCCCGGCGCCGACGACGGCCGCGAGGACGACCCTCGGCAGCCTGATCTCCCAGACGATGGTGTAGTCGGCGGCGTCGTCGGCGTGTATCGTCCCGCCGCCGACTCCGGCCCACAGGAAGCGGAACACGTCCGCCGGTCCGATGCCGGCCGCCCCCAGTGCGACACCGCACACAAGAGAGACGCAGAGCAGGAGCAGCAGCCCGAGTATCAGCAGAGGCTGGGGTGTTCGGGCCGGGCCGGAGCTCGGAGGTCGGTGCACGATCGGCGGTCCTTCACCTGGGGCCGCCTGGTGAGCCTCGATCGAGGAGGCAGCCCTTACGACCGTGCCGGCCGCTCGGATCCCCTCTCGCAGTCCACGGCGAGCAGTCAACGGGTCGCACCACCCACGGGCGATCGGGCTCACGCGACGACCTGGGGTCGCCACGCACACCGTTGCGGGACAGCGCCGGACTCTCACCGGACTTCCCCCGCGGGAGGCCAGGGGAGCCTAACAAACGGGGACGAGCAGGTCGGAGGCGCCCGAGCCCGAACCACGGCTCACCTCGACACGATGAACGGGAGCGGTCGTAGATGCGGAGACAGGACGGCGAAGTACCCCTGCGCGGCGGGCGCGTGACTCCCGGCGTGGTGCGTGTCGGCGACACGGTACGCCGACCGGTCACGGAGGCGTCGCCCTTCGTGGCGCGGCTCCTCGGCCATCTCGAACGACGAGGTTTCGACGGCTCCCCACGTCACTTGGGCCTCGACGCGGCCGGACGTGACACGTTCAGCTATCTGCCCGGCGAAGTGCCTGCCAGGTTCCGGCGCTGGACCGACACGCAGGTCGCCGCGGCCGGTGCCCTGCTCCGGTCCCTGCACGACGCGACGCGTGGCTGCGTGCTCGCCGGGACGTGCCCCGTCGTCTGCCACCACGACCCCGGTCCGAACAACGCCGTGTTCCGCGACGGTCTCCCTTACGCCTTCATCGACTTCGACACCGCCGCGCCCGGTGATCCCCTCGAAGACGTCGGATACGCGGCCTGGACATGGTGCGTCTCCTCCCGCCCCACCGCTCCGCCCGCCGCCGTACAGGCGGCCCAGGTGCGGATCCTGGCGGACGCCTACGGTCTCGTGGGCTCCGTCCGTGGCGAACTGGTCGACGCGATGCTCGACCGGCAGGCCCGCAACGCGAGTTGGTGGCGACAGCGCCTCGGCGAGCCCGAACTCGGCACCGATGACGCCGAGTTGATCGACTCCCGGGTCGAGTGGTCCGAGCGGGAGCACGCGTACACCTCCGCACATCGCGCCGCATTCGAGAGGGCGTTGCTTGTCACGCCCCCACCCTCGCGATGAACGTGGCGAGGTTCGTCACGGTCCGGCGGATCTTCTCCTCCAGGGTGAGGGACTCCTGGAGGCGGGCGCCGACGCCCGTGTCCTTCTTGCCTCGTACGTAGAGGGAGCAGGCGAGGTCGCTGCACATGTAGACGCCGACCGAGTTGCCCTGTTGACCGGCCTTGCCCGATCTGGGCGCGACCATCAGGGAGACACCTCCGGTGTGGGTGGTGAGGCACACCGAGCACATGCTGCGGCGCTGCTGCCAGGAGCCGGCTCCGGAGGTGCGCAGTTGGACGCCGACCGGGCGGCCGTCCAGTTCGGCCACGACGTAGGCCCGGTCGGGGGCCTGGGGATCTCGCCAGCCCAGGAAGTCCAGGTCGTCCCAGGATCGTTCGGCCAGGTCACGGGGGACGGACAGGCGTTTGGCCTCACCCTTGGTGCAGTTCACGAACGCGGTGCGGATCTCTTGCTCGGTCAGCGGCTTCATAACAGACACGCTAATTTGCCTAATCCAGTTAGGCAAATGCATAATCTTCGAAGCCACAGAGTGAGAATCGACGCGGAGGACGGCCATGACAGGGACGGGACGGGTGGGACTGACCACGGAGCGCCTGGTCCGGGCGGGCGCGGACCTGGCCGACGAGATCGGCTTCGAGCAGGCGACCCCCGCGGAGCTCGCCCGGCGTTTCGGCGTCAAGACCGCGAGCCTGTACTCGCATGTGAGGAACGCCCACGACCTCAAGACCAGGATCGCCCTGCTCGCCCTGGAGGAACTGGCCGACCGGGTGTCCGCCGCGGTGGCCGGGCGGGCCGGCAAGGACGCCCTGACCGCCTTCGCGAACGCCTACCGCGACTACGCCCTCAAGCACCCGGGCCGCTTCGTCGCGGCCCGGTTCCGGCTCGACCCGGAGACGGCCGCCACCAGCGCGGGCGTCCGGCACGCACAGCTGACCCGGGCGATCCTGCGCGGCTACGACCTGGCCGAACCGCACCAGACACACGCGGTGCGACTGCTGGGCAGCGTCTTCACCGGCTTCGTCGGACTGGAGTCCGCCGGCGGCTTCGACCACAGCGCCCCGGACGCGCAGGAGAGTTGGACCGAGATCCTCGACGCCCTCGACGCTCTGCTGCGCAGCTGGCCGGGGGCGCCCGCGTCGCGACCGTAGAAGATGGCAAACCGCCGTCCGGCGCCACCTCGGCCGAATACTCTACGGATACGCACGGACACGACGCGCTGCTCGCCGCGGCCGACCGAGGAGGAATCCCGTGTCATCGCCCCTCGACCCCCAGCACGCTCCCGTCGGTGATGTGGGCGCGGCGCTCATGATCGTCGACTCCCGGCTCAAGACCGTCCACGACGGCAGGACCGGGGCCGATCCCGAACAGCAGGCGCTGATGGAGCAGTTCATCGCGTCGCTGGGTCCGGAGGGAGTCGAGGACGTCCTGGCCGGCACGTGCACCCTCATCTACATCTTCATGACGTGGCTGAGGAAGGCTCACGAGAGTCAGGGCAAGGACGTCATCGAGTATGTGGTGCCCACCCTCGTGGGCACGCTGCGCATGATGCCCAGGAGCGTTCCGCCCGGGGCCGTCCCCACCATGGCCGGCCTGGTCGTCGCGGCGGGCATCGGGCTGAGCCCCAATCTGTGGCGCGAGCAGTACGGGGACTGGACCAAGGAGGAGATGACTCCGCTGGAGGCCACCGCCTTCCTGCTCGCGGAACACATCAACCGCATCACGGACGACCCCGACTCGGCGACCCGTCTGATCACCGACGCGCTGTCGCGCGCGGACGAGGACGAGGACTGATCTACCGCGACCTTGACGGGACCCGGGCCGGCCGGGGGCGGGCCGCGCGCAGATCGGCCAGCTTCTCGGCGTCGTTCGTCCCGGCCGCCGCCGTGTACGTGACGATCCTGAGGTCGGTTCCGGCGGCCATCACGACATCGAGATCGAGGTCGATGTCCCCGACTCGGGGGTGTTCTACGGTCTTTCGGTCTCCGACGTGGGTGCGGGCCGTGCCGTTGGACCACAGACGGGCGAAGCGCGGGCTGTCGCGCAGCATGCGGTCGACGAAGGCGACGAGCCGCGCGTCATGAGGATGCGCGGCGGCCGTGACCCGCAGGTCGGCGACGAGATCCTCCTCCTCGACCTCGTCGCCCGCCCAGGACCGCACGGGCCAGCCCGCGATCGGCGCCCGGCCGTGTCCGCCGCCCGGCCGGAACATCCCGGCGACGAGGTTGTGCTCGTCCCAGCCGTAGGTGCGGGGGTCGCCGATCGCTGCGGACCACATGTCGTTCCAGCCGATGAGGGTCCAGTCGGCGGCGAACACGGCGGTGGGGCTGTCGGCCAACTGCCCCACGAGCCGGTGCACCCGCGCCGGCATGTGTCTGGACACGTCCCCGGTCGCGGGCGGCGCGAGGTGGGCGCAGCGGAACAGGTGGTCGCGCTCGGACGGTTCGAGGCGCAGCGCTCTGGCCAGCGCGGTGACCACCTGGGCCGACGGGTTACGGGCGCGGCCCTGCTCCAGCCGGACCACGTAGTCGACCGACAGGCCCGCCAGCCGGGCCAGTTCCTCCCGGCGCAGTCCGGGGATGCGCCGGTCCCCGCCCGCCTCCAGCCCGCTGTCCTCGGGTAACACGCGCTCACGCCACCCCCGCAGAGCGATGCCGAAGTGGTTCGTCGTTGCCATGCTCGACATCGTCGTCGAGACGCTGTACGGCACACGGAACTTCGGTCTCCGCACTACGGATTCTTTACCCGACGGCCCCGAGCGCCTCGGCGCCTTCGGTGGCGTCCGTCCAGTGGGCCCGCGTGAACGCGGCCGCGGCGTCGAGCGCTTCGGCGCCCTCGTCGAGCATCGCCGCGAACCCCTGGAAGACGTGCGGTACTTGGGACCAGACCTGCAGATCGACCCGTACGTCGCACTCGGCGGCGCGCGCGGCCAGTCGTACGGCGTCGTCCAGCAGGATCTCGTGCGAGCCGACCTGGACGAGCAGCGGCGGCAGGCCGGTCAGGTCCGCGAAGACGGGGCTGGCGCAGGGCGTGGTGGGGTCCGTGTCGCGCAGATAGTCGCGGGCCCGCCTGCGCAGGCCCTCCGGGGTGACCGAGGGATCGACGGCCGCCTTGCTCACCGCGCTCGCGCCGGACACGCTCAGGTCGGCCCACGGGGAGAACACCGCGGCCGACGCGGGCCGGGGCAGCCCCGCGTCCCTGGCGGCGACCAGCGTCGCGGCGACGAGACCACCGCCCGCGGACTCGCCGACGAAGGCGATCGCGGAGCCGGTGAGTCCGTCGTCGAGGAGGGCCCGGTAGACGGCCAGCGCGTCGTCGACCGCCGCGGGGAAGGGGTGTTCGGGGGCCAGCCGGTAGTCGACGCACACGGCTCGCGCGTCGGTGCGCCGTACGATCTCGGCGGCCAGGCCCACGGCGTCGGCCGCCGAGCCGATCGCATAGGCGCCGCCATGCAGGTACAGGACCACGGTCGCCGGGTCGCTCGCGGGGGTCTCGACGGTGACGACCGGTACGCCGCCCAGTTCGCCCACCGTGGTCGAGACGTCGGGCGGCAACGGGATGGATGCCATCAACTCGCTGAAGACAGCGCGCTGTTCGGCGACATCACCGCCGAGGTCGAGCGGGCCGTGCCGCAGCATTTCGTCGAGGGCCTGGCGCTGTTGCCGGGACATGGCTGTGCCTTTCGTGGTTCCGGTGAAAGCTGTGATCCGGGGAAATCCGTGCGGGGAGCCGCGGGTCAGCGCGACGGGCCGACGATGATCTGCCCGTACTTGTCGGCGGCCTCCGCCATGAGGTCCCGGGAGATCTCGAAGCCCTCGGATCGCGGGGTCGTCAGGTCGCGTCCCGCGTGCCGGAACATGCCCTCGATGCCGCCGGGTGTGCAGATCATGAGGAGATCGGCCGTGTCGGAGGTGATCCGGTAGCCGTGCGGAACGTTGCGCGGAAGGAAGACGATTCCGCCCTCCGACAGCTCCATCTCCTCGTCGTCGCACCACAGCAGCGCACTGCCCTTGATCAGCATGAAGACCTCGTCCTCACGTGTGTGCACGTGGTACGGCGGCGCCTCGCCCCTGGCGACGGAGAACCGTCCCACGGTCAACTGCCCGCCGGTGGCCGCCGCGTCCAGCAGTACGGCGAACTCACCGCCGTCGAGCCATTCGAGTTTCTGCTGCTGCTCGGGCTGTGCGAGGTAGGCCAGGGTCATGACGGTGTCCGTTCTGCGTCCGTGCCGCGTCCTGCTGCCGCGCGATCACGGTGATGACTCGGTCGGTTCGATGATCCTCTCGGCCCGGCCCCGGCCGCCAGGCATCCGGGTAGGACCAGCAGTACCACTCCCCCGGGTCCGGCCGGAGGTGTCGCACGCGTCCGAGACGGTCACCGTCGTGTGGCATCCTCTGCTGCCATGAACGTCTCGACTGATCAAGAACTGCCGTCCGAGAACGAGGACATGGAGATCCGGGCGGTCTCCGCCGAGCGACTCACGTTCTTCGGGGACGCGGTCGTCGCCATCGCGCTCACACTGCTGGCGCTGGAGCTGCCGGTACCGGAGGGCACGACCAACTCCGAGCTGTGGCACTCGGCTTCGGACCACCGGGAGAGCTATCTCGCGTTCATGATCAGCTTCGTGGTGATCGCCGCGCACTGGCGCTCCCACCACCGGGTGTTCCGCTATGTCACGGCGTCGAACGGCAAGTTGACGTCCTTCACCATGTACTGGCTGCTCACGCTGGTGATCACCCCGTTCGCGACCAATGTGATCGGCGGGCACGGAGCGTTCCAGGCCCGGTTCGTCTTCTACGCCACCGTGCAGTTCGCGTCCTGTCTCCTGTTCATACTGATGGTCAACGAGGTCCGGCGCGACGACCTCTACCGCACCGGCACTCCGCCCGAGCTCTTCTCCCGGACGATCCGCGGGATCGGCATGGTGGCCGCGGGCTTCCTGGTGTCGATCCCGGTCTCGTTCCTGACCCACTGGGCCTACCTCTGCTGGATCGTGGTGCCGGTCGCCGACACGATCGCCGCCCGGCGCCGGAGCCACCAGCCCTCGGTATGAGCCTGTCGGGCGTGCTGGTGTCGTAGCGCCAGGCGGACGGCGGGAGGTGCTGCCAGACCTGTGAGCAGGAACAGTGCGCCTACGACGTACCAGCCCGGGCGGCCCCAGGTGATGCACAGCGCGATGAGCAGCCCCGGGCCGAACGCCTCCGCCAGGCCCGCCCCCAGACCGAACACGCCGAGGTACTGGCCGGTGGCGTGGCGCGGGGCGAGTGCGAAGGACACCTCGAAGCCGGCCGCGGCGTGCCACAGTTCGCCGACCGTGTGGATGACCACCGCGGTGATGAGCAGCGCCGTGGCGGCCCACGCCGGAGTCCCCGCCGAGAGCGAGATCAGCGCGCAGGCGACGAGGAAGGCCACGCCTGCCCGCCGGTACGCGCGTCCCCCGGCCACGGGAGAGTCGATGCCGCGGCCGGCCCGTACCTGAAAGGCGACGACGATGACCGTGCCGGTGAGCATCGTGCCCGAGATGAGCCAGTGCGGTGCGGTGGTGGCACCGATCAGCCAGAGCGGGACGGCCACGGTGAGCACCTTGAACTGGATGGCCATCACGCCGTCGAGAACGGTCAGCAGGAGGTAGGGACGGTCCCGTAGAGCGCTCTGTCGGGAGCCCTCCGTCACGGGTCCGGGGGCGACGGACGGCAGCAGGAACAGGGTCACCGCCGCGCAGACGAACGCGAGCGCGTTGCCGACGACCATGCACCGATAGGCGTTCAGGGTGCCCACCTGGACGATCCAGCCGGCGCCCACCGCACCCACGGAGATCCCCACGTTGGTGACGGCACGCAGCCGGGCGCGGAACTCCTGCGGCCGCTCTCCCCCGTAGTGCCTGATGAGCGGGGTACGGGCGGCGAGTCCGGCCGCCTTCGCCGCGGCGGCCAGGCCGATCACGAGGACGAACGACCAGAAGCCGTCGGCCAGTACGAACCCGGCGGTGGCCAGCGCCTGCACCAGCAGCGTGGTCACGTAGACGCCACGGGCGCCTCGCACGTCGGCGAGCTGCCCTACGGCGATACCCACGGCCGGGGCGACGAGTCCGGCGATGCCGAGGCCGAGACCCACCTGCTCCGCCGGCAGCCGGACCGCCTGGGTGAAGTACAGGACTCCGGCCGTCAGATAGAGGCCGCTGCCCATCGTGTAGACGAGGTTCGAGGCGACGAGCACCCGCTGCGGTCGGCTGTCGGGATTCGGCTTGGGCATGAAGTGGCTCCGGTTTCCGGGCAGTTGTGCTCGTGGCGGCCTGGTAAGGGGGCGGTCCGTCTGTGGCTCCGGCGGTCGTCCCGGCCGATCACGGGCGCAAGTACAGGGAGAGATCGGGGTGTTCGGTGAAACCGAGGTCGCGGTACAGCGGTTCGCCTTCGGCGGAGGCGTGCAGGTCGACCCGGGCGACGCCGCCGTCCTGGAACCAGTCGAGCAGGCCGCGCATGATCGAGCGGCTGTGCCCGCGCCGCCGGTGGGCCGGGTCGGTGACCACGCCGAGCACGTGCCCGATCCTGCCGTTGCGCAGATGCGGTCCCGGGAGTCGCTGCTCGACGGTGCCGATGCCGCAGGCTGCGAGCGTGCCGCCGTCGCCGTCCACGACGAGGATGCGCACGGTGTCCGCCGTCAACTGTTCCTTGAGCACCACGGCCAGGGCGTCCAGCCAATCGCCGTCCACCGACGGGGGGTTGAAGAAGTCGCCGCCCAAGTCCTCGAAGAGCAGCACCCGTAGCCGTACGAGTTCCACGAGGTCGTACTCCACGGCCTGCCGTACCCGGGACGGGTCTGTGTTGTCGCGTTGTCGCATGGTGATCAGACTGCTGTAATGGTCTTGTGCACCTCAACCCTTACGGCGCGGACGCCGTGAACCTGGCCGCGGATCTGGTCAACCGGCCCCCTGCCGACGCGGAGGAACTCGCGGATCGCTGTCGCGATGCCGGTCTGGTGCTGGAGCGAACGACGACCGCCGAGGACCTCGACCGCGCCCGGTACGCGCTGGAGTCGTGGGAGAAGGTCGTCGACGCGGTCGACGAGCACGAGCGCGCGGAGCTGGTCAACCGGATGCTGGAGGAGGCCGCCGCTTATCCGCGGATGACCGACCATGCGGGCAGCGGCTGGCATCTGCACTACCGCGACGACCGGAAGCCGCTCGGCGATGTGCTGTTCTCCCTGATCTCGGTGGGTACGGCACTGCATCTGGCGGGACGCGGAATGCACCGCCTGAGGCGCTGCGCCGTGACCGAGTGCGGCGCGGTCTTCGCCGACACCTCGCGCACGGGTCGGCAGCGCTACTGCTCCCAACTCTGCGCCAACCGCGACGCGGTACGCCGGCACCGGGCCCGAGGTCAGGAAAAGGAGGCATCCAGTATGTACAAGGGAAAATCCAGTTCATCAGTGCGCAAATCGATCACTGGATCGGTGTAATCGGCACATACGTCCCACCGTCAAGGGATCTAGCGTCGGAGTGCACGGGGCCGCACGGACCAGAAAGGCATCCCCACACTCATGCCCATCCCGCATACCGCCGTCATGCCCGAAGCCGAGTTCGACACCCGGACCGTCTCCCGCCGCGCCGGACAGCCGGCCGCCGCCGACCTCCTGCTGCCGGTCGACGAACTGCCCGAGACGTCGTCCTCGCCCGACCTGATCTGCCGCCGCGTACGCGACGAGCTGATGCTCGACGGCAACGCGCGCCTCAATCTCGCCACCTTCGTGACGACGTGGATGGAGCCGCAGGCAAGGGAGTTGATGGCGGAGACGGCCGAGAAGAACCTCGCCGACCGCGCCGAGTACCCGCAGATCACGGCCATGGAGGAGCGCTGCGTACGGGTGCTCGCCCGGCTCTGGCACGCACCGCACCCGGAGCAGGTCCGTGGCTGCTCGACCACCGGTTCCAGCGAGGCCGCGATGCTCGGCGGACTCGCGCTCAAGCGCCGCTGGCAGGAACGCAGGCGCGCCCAGGGCAAGGACACCGCACGCCCGAACCTCGTCATGGGCGCGAACGTCCAGGTGTGCTGGAAGAAGTTCGCCAACTACTTCGAGGTGGAGCCGCGTTACGTCCCGATGGAGCCGGGCCGCTATCACCTCACCGCCGACGCGCTCACCGCGTACTGCGACGACAACACCATCGGTGTCGTGGCGATCCTCGGCTCCACGTTCGACGGCTCCTACGAGCCCGTCGCGGACATCTGCATGGCCCTGGACGGATATCAGGCCGCCACAGGCACCGACATCCCCGTGCATGTCGACGGCGCGTCCGGCGCCATGGTGGCCCCGTTCCTCGACCCGGACCTCATGTGGGACTTCCAGCTCGAACGGGTCGCCTCCATCAACACCTCGGGACACAAGTACGGGCACGTCTTCCCGGGCCTGGGCTGGGCGTTGTGGCGCGACGCCGAAGCCCTCCCGGACGACCTGGTGTTCGAGGTCGACTACCTCGGCGGCAGCTCCCCCAGCTTCACGCTCAACTTCTCCCGCCCGGGGGCGCATGTCGTCGCGCAGTACTACAGCTTCCTCCGGTACGGCTTCGAGGGGCTGCGGGATCTAGCGGCCCAGAGCCGGACCACCGCCCGCGCCCTCGCCGCACGCATCCGCACCGCCGCCCCCTACGAGCTGATCACGGACGGCTCCGAACTCCCGGCGTTCGCCTTCCGGTTGACCCCCGGCACACAGGGCTTCACGGTGTTCGACGTCTCCCACGGGATGCGCGCCCGCGGCTGGCATCTGCCCGCCTACAGCTTCCCCGCCCCGTGCCAGGACGTCTCGGTCCTGCGGCTGGTGGTGCGGACCGGGTTCACCGCGGAACTCGCGGGCATGTTCATCGCCGACCTGACCGAGGTCACCCGGAACCTGCACACCGCCCTGCCGACACTCGCACCACCGCTCAAGCCACTCGTCACCGCCTGAGACGGCGGACCGCGTCGAGGAGCTGGTCGATGTCGTCGGCGCTGTGCGAGAAGGCGGTGACGAACCGGACGATGCCCGGTTCCCAGCGGTCGTGGTAGAAGGCGTAGCCCTCGGCGAGGAGTCCTTCGGTCACGTCCTGGGGCAGACGGCAGAAGACGATGTTGGCCTGCGGGGTGGCCAACAGGCCCGCGCCGGCGATGGACTTGAGGCCGTCGCCGAGGCGGGCGGCCATCTCGTTGGCCTGCCGGGCGTTGCGCAGCCACAGACCGTCGGTGAGGTACGCGTCGAGCTGGGCCGTCTGGAACCGCATCTTGGAGGTGAGTTGGCCCGCACGCTTGGCGCGGAAGGCCAGCTCGCCGGCGAGCGCGGGGTCGAAGGAGACGACGGCGTCGGCGGTCATCGCCCCGTTCTTGGTGGCACCGAAGGACAGGACGTCGACGCCTGCCTTCCACGTCATCTCGGCGGCGGTGGCGCCGAGTTGGTCCAGGGCGTTGGCGAAGCGCGCACCGTCCATGTGGACGCGCAGTCCGGCGTCCTTGGCGATGTCCGACAGTCGGCGGATCTCCTCCAGTGTGTACACGCTGCCGCTCTCGGTGGCCTGGCTGATGCTCACGACGGACGGCTGCACGCTGTGCACGTCACCGGCCCGGCGCCGCACCGCCGTCGCCAGCGCGGCGGGGTCGATCTTGCTGTCGGGGCCGGGGACCCCGACGAGTTTGGCGCCGTTGGTGAAGAACTCCGGCGCCCCGCACTCGTCGGTGTTGATGTGGCTCTCGGGGTGGGAGAGCACGCTGCCCCACGGCGGGGTGAGGGCGGCCAGGCTCAGACCGTTGGCGGCGGACCCGGTGGAGACCGGGAAGACGTCGACGTCCCGCTCGAAGATCTCACCGAGCCTTCGGCGGGCCCTCTCGGTGTAGGGGTCGTTGCCGTACGGCAGCATCTGTCCGGTCGCCGCGCCGGCCACGGCCCGGGCTATCTCCGGTGCGGCTCCGGCCATGTTGTCGCTGATGAAGGCACGACTGGCGGGGGTGGTGGCGATGGTGCTCATGAGCGGAGGTCCCTCGGTCTCAGGTGCTGATGGGGGAGGCGAAGACGACGGTGATGTCGACCTCGTCCGCGCCGGTGCGGTAGAAGTGCGGGGCGTCTCCGGCGAAGGCGAGCATGTCGCCGGGACCCAGGTCCTGCGGGGCGTCGACGGGTCCGGCGGTGACGTACCCGGTGGCGATGAGCAGGTGCTCGATCGTGCCGGTGGCGTGCGGCACACCGGCCAGCTCCGTCTCCGGCGGAATGCGCAGCCGCCAGATCTCCAGGCTGTTGCCGCTGCTGATCCGGCGCAGCAACTCCCTTGAGACCTCGCCCGGTTCGACGTCCGTGGCCGCCCGGAACACCGGCCCGGTGTCGGCGTCCCGCGCCAGGAGGTCGGCGATCGGGATGCGCAGGGCGATCGCGATGGCGTCCAGGGTGTCGATCGTCGGATTGCCGTTCCCGGCCTCCAACTGCGACAGCGTGGCCTTGCTCAGACCGGCACGCCGGGCCATCTCCGCGGCGCTCATCCCGCGCTGCTGACGCCGCAGCCGGATCTTCGCGCCGACCGCGGCGGCCGTACTGCTCACCGGTCGGCGGCCGGCCGCAGGAGGCGTCATCGAGGGCTCCGGTGGGTCGCGGAGTAGGACACGCGGATACGGCCCTTCTTGACCTTCAGCGTCGGCAGCACCAGCTCGGCGAGGTCCCCGAGGCTGCGCACGTGCGTGCCCCCGCACGGCGCGGCGTGCAGCGAGTCGAGCTGCACCACGCGCCGCCCGTCGGGCAGATACCGCGCGGACACCGGCAGGTCGTCGGCGACGGCGGCCGCCACCCCTTTCCGGAGCACGGCGGTCACCTCCTCCCGCCCGTCCGGATCACCGAGCCGCGCGTCCGCGTGCGGCGCCTGGAACTCGACGCGTGCCTGCCCCGGGAAGTGAATGCTCCCGACCATCTCCCAGCCCTGCGTCCGCCCGACCGCCTCGACGAGGTGTCCGGCGGTGTGCAGCGCGGCATGCAGCATCCGGGCCTCAAGGTCGATCCGGGCCCGCACCCGCTCCCCCACGGCAAGTGGCGGAAGCCCGCGACCCACCGCCGCCGTCGCCACGACCAGTCCCGACTCGTGATCCCGCACCGGAACGATCTCGACACCCTCCAGCCACCCCCGATCGGCGGGCTGACCCCCGCCTTGCGGATGGAACAGACAGTCCTCCACGGCGGCCCAGGGCATCCCGTCTCGCTCGCCGACCGCGATGACGGTCGTGTCGACCTGCTCCAAGTACGTGTCGTCGAGGTAGGCGCTGATCTGCGCGCCCTCCCGAGATGTCGCGATTGAATGAACCATGCGTTTACTATACCGAACCAAACAGAGTCAGTAAACACACCGTTCGTTTTACTGAACACCGGGTGGACTCTTCAGCTCCCACTGCCGTGGTCGTGACGACGCGCGAACCGTGCGAGGGCGTCGTCATGCGCGCCACGCAACAGACCTGGAACCGTGTCCGTCGTCCTCGGACCGGGATTGACGACGCAGACCCAGCCGTGTGCTCCGTACACCGGGTGCGGCAGGACCATGTCGGCGACGGCGTGATCATGCGACTCCTCCCCCGTGAGTTCGCCGAACCTCGTACGGCCGACGTGGATGTTGACCCGCCACCGGCCCGGAGGGTCGAGATCGGACGCGGTGTCGCCGGGGAGGTTCTTGGTGACGACGGTGCCGTACGGCTGGGTGTTCTGCGGCAGTCGACCGTCGGGGGCGTAGTAGAAGAACGCGTCCCCCCAGGCGAGTTCGGGGAAGTCTCCACCCGGCTCCGGTGCGAGGACGAACGCGCCGGGGAATTCTCGTACGGCTGCGATGATCTGTTCCATGGTCATGGTTCAAGCATCAGCCTCAAGTGCTTGTGTGGGGTTGGGTGATGAGTGAGGCGGCAGGAGGTACGCGGCGCGGGACGCTCAGGACCGCCGATGTGGCACGCGAGTCGGGGTACTCGCTGCAACAGGTGCGCGATCTGGAGCGGTTGGGAGTCATCCCGCCGGCCGCCCGGTCGGACAACGGCTACCGCTCCTACACGCCTTCGCATGTGCGGGCTCTGCGTGCCTATCGGGGGCTCGCGGGCGCCGTGGGCCCGGTTCTCGCCCGGCGGATGCTAGCCGAGTTGCGCACGCAGACGCTCGTGGAGGCGGCCTCGGTGATCAACGAGGTCCATGTCCGGCTCGCGCGGGAACGCGAGGAGACCCTGCGCGCCCAGCAGGCCTTGCGTGCGATCCAGGACGAGGCGAACGCACCGGATCCGGAGCGGGCCGCCGACGCGATGACGATCACCGAACTCTCCAGAGCTCTCGGTGTACGCCCCTCGACCCTGCGGTTCTGGGAGCAGGAAGGGCTCGTCACCCCCGACCGCGTGACCTCTCGGCGAGCCCGGCGCTACGACCTGTCGGCCATCAGGGCGGCCCGCATCGTGACGGCCCTCCGCGCCACCGGCCACGGCATTCCCGCGGTGCGGGAGATCATGGGTTCCCTGCACCGGCTCGACGGCCGAGGAGAGGCCCGGCGCATCCTGCGCGAACGCCTCGCCGGGATCGCCGTACGGACAGTGGGACTCCTCCAGGCGGGCGGGGACCTGGCAGCCGTCATCACCGCCGGCTCCGTCGCCCTTCAACCGGCCTGCGAGGAAAGGCAGTTGCCGATGCCGTCCCCGTCATGAACGATCTCGGCCATGACGACGAGCACGGACCACCACCCGTCCCCCCGCCCGCTCGCGCTCGTCACCGGAGTGGGGCGCACCGTCGGCATCGGCGCGGGCATCGCGCGTCGGCTGGCGGCCTCGGGCTGGGACATCGCCTTCACCTACTGGACTCCGTACGACGAGCGCATGTCCTGGGGTGTCGAGTCCGGCGCGACCGCGGCCATCACCGACGCGCTCAAGGAACACGGCGCCGCGACCACGGCCGTCGAGGCGGACCTGTCCGACCCGGACGCCCCTGCCCGCGTCTTCGACCAGGTCGGACGCGGGCCGGGCGGAGTCACCGCCTTGGTGATGTGCCACTGCGAGTCGGTCGACTCCGGTCTCCTCGACACCACCGTCGAGAGCTTCGACCGGCACTTCGCGGTCAACGCGCGGGCCACCTGGCTGCTGATCCGCGAATACGGTCGACGGTTCGCGGCCGCTCCGGGCACGGGCCGGATCATCGCCCTCACCAGCGACCACACCGTACACAACCTCCCCTACGGCGCGAGCAAGGGCGCCCTGGACCGCATCACGCTCGCCGCCGCGCACGAGTTCGCCCACCTCGGCATCACCGCCAACGTCATCAACCCGGGCCCGGTGGACACCGGTTGGATGACCGAGGAGGGGCGGGCGGAGGTCCTGCGGCGGACACCGCTCGACCGTCTCGGCACTCCAAGGGACACCGCCCACCTCGTCGACTTCCTCTGCTCACCGGAGGGTCAGTGGATCAACGGCCAACTCCTCCTGAGCAACGGGGGGTTCGCGTAGCGGCTCTCACCTGGCGCACTCCGCGGCCAGGCGCAGGCTCTCCTTGACGGCGTGCGGGATGTCGGTGATCGGGAACAGCGTGTGCCGTACGGTCCGTTCGGCGTCGATGATCACGATCAGCCGTTTGTGCCGCAGCCGGCCGGCCGCACGGAACATCGGCAGCCGCAGAGCCGCGGCGAGTTGCTGAGCCTCGTCGGAGAGCAACGGATACGGGATCTCCTCGGCGCGGGCGAACTTCGCCTCTTCGTACGGGAGTCGGGTGCTGACTCCGCGCACGTCCACGCCCGCCCGGCGGAAGTCGGGCCAGGCGTCACGGAAGAGGCGGTTCTCCAGCGTGCAGCCCTCGGCACCGGGGATCGGCGGCTCGCCCCAGTCGATGCCGGTGCCCGGGTAGGTGAACAACACGGTCGCGGCGGCCTCCGGCGACACCACTGGCAGGTCCACGCCCTGGATACCGGGGAGTCGGAGGTCGTCGGGCAGGCGGGTGCCGGGCAGCGCGTGCACGCGGGTGTGTTCGGCGCTGCCCTCGGCCGCGGTCGCGGTGAGGGTGCCGTCGCCGAGCATCCACCGGTCGCCCCAGTCCTGCATCGCCACGAGCAACGGCAGCAGCGCGAGCCCGGCCTCCGTGAGCACGTACTCGTAACGCACCGGCCGCCGTTGATAGAGGCGGCGGTGCAGCACCCCGCTCGCGACGAGCCGGCCCAGGCGCTCGGTCAGGACGTTGCGGGACAGGCCGATCCCCGCGGCCAGCGCGTCGAAACGGATATGGCCGCGGGCGATCTCCCGCAGCACCAGAACGTTCCACCAGTCCCCCAGGACCACGGCGGCCTGGGCGATGCCGCAGGTCTCGTCGGCGTTGTGCATCCTCATGCGGCCATAGTAGGTTCTCTTTCAGGACTCACTTTGTTTCATGACGGAACTTACCGCCCGCCGACGTCCGGGACGCGGGCCCTGCGTGAGGAGTTGCACCGTGACCGCCATCAGCCGGGTCGTCGCACGCGAGATCATCGACAGCCGGGGCAACCCGACCGTCGAGGTCGACGTGGAACTCAAGGACGGATCGCTCGGCCGCGCCGCCGTACCCTCGGGCGCCTCCACCGGAGCCAGGGAAGCCGTCGAACTGCGCGACGGCGACCCGACCCGCTTCCACGGCAAGGGAGTTCGCCGCGCCGTCGACGCCGTCAACGAGACCATCGCGGACGCCGTGACCGGACTCGACGCCGAGAACCAGGCGACCGTCGACCACACGATGATCGAACTCGACGGCACCGGCACCAAGTCACGCCTCGGCGCCAACGCCCTACTCGGCGTCTCCCTGGCCACCGCCAAGGCCGCAGCAGCCGCCCACCGACTGCCCCTGTACCGCTACATCGGCGGCGTCGACGCCCGCCTGCTGCCAGTACCGATGATGAACATCGTCAACGGCGGCGCCCACGCCGACAACCCGCTGGACTTCCAGGAGTTCATGATCGCCCCGATCGGCGCGGCCACCTTCGCCCAGGCCGTCCGCATGGGCTCCGAGGTCTTCCACACCCTGCGCCGCGACCTGATCGCCGCCGGCCACAGCGCCAACGTCGGCGACGAGGGCGGCTTCGCCCCCGACCTGCGCACCGCCGACGAAGCCCTCGACTTCGTCCTCCACGCCATCGAACGCACCGGCTACAAGCCCGGCACCGACATCACCCTCGTCATGGACCCGGCGACGTCGGAGTTCTTCCGCGACGGCGTCTACGACTACACGGGCGAGGGCGTCCGCCGCACCCCGGCCGAACACGCCGACTACCTGGCCGAGTTGGTCGACCGCTACCCCATCGCCTCCATCGAGGACCCGATGGCCGAGGACGACCACGACGGCTGGCGCGACCTGACCGCCCGGCTCGGCGAGCGCTGTCAACTCACCGGCGACGACGTCTTCTGCACCAACGAGACGCTGCTCAGTGCCGGAATCCGGGACGGGATCGCCAACTCGATCCTGGTGAAGGTGAATCAGATCGGGACCCTCACCGAGACCCTGGCCACCGTGGCGACCGCCCACCGGGCCGGCTACACCGTCGTGATGTCCCACCGCTCCGGCGAGACCGAGGACACCACCATCGCCGATCTCGCCGTCGCCACCGGCTGCGGACAGATCAAGACCGGGTCGCTGTCCCGCGCCGACCGCACCGCCAAGTACAACCAACTCATCCGCATCGAGGAGGACTTGGGCACCCAGGCACGCTACGCCGGGCGGGACGCACTGGGGCTGCGCCGCTGAGGCGTCCGGCTCAGGAGACCTTCGCCCCCAGCAGGTCGACCGGGGCGATCACCGGCGGCGCGCTGAGCTTCGTCTGCGCGATCTCCCCAGGGCGGCGGCGATCCGGCCGGTCAGGTGCGCCTGCCGCCCCGGTTCGTCCTCGAAGGTGTCGAACACCCCGAAGGTGGTGGCGTTCTCGCGGAACGCGAACCACGTGACCGTGCCCGGCTCCAGTTCGGCAAGCTCCTGGGCACCGCGGAGCAGGGCCTCCACCTCGTCGGCGTGCTCCGGCTCGGCCTCGATGCGTACCAGCAGACCGACCTTCATGTGACCACTCCTTGTGCAGACGTCCAGGGCGCCGGATGTTCGGCGCACCTCGAACCTATGGCGGTGGTCGGTGATCACATCAGCGGCGGAAACGACACGGTTGATAGCGTTCCCGCCATGAAGGTAGCGGTCGTCGTCTACGACGGAGTGTTCGACTCGGGGCTCTCGGCCGTCCTGGACGTGCTGAGCAACGCCAACGAACTGGGCGGGCAGCTCCACGAGTCGTCGCCCACCTGGGACGTCACCCTGGTCGGCCCCGGCCCGAAGGTGCGGACCAGGGCGGGACTCCTCGTGGCGCCCGAGCCGCTCGAACTGGCCGACACGGCCGACCTCTTGGTCGTACCGGCGCTCGGGGAGAGCGACCCCTCGGCGCTGCTCGACCATGTGGGCGGCGAAGTGTCCCTGCCCGTCCGGGACTTGATCGCGCGCACCCGCGCACGCGGGACGACCATCGCCTCGGCGTGCGCGGGCACCTTCCTGCTGGCCGAGGCGGGGGCGCTGGACGGGCTGCGGGCCACGACCTCCTGGTGGCTGTCGCCCGCGTTCCGGAACAGGTATCCCAAGGTCGAGCTGGATCACAGCCGGATGGTGATCAGCTGCGAGGACGTCATCACCGCCGACGCGGCTTTCGGCCATGTCGATCTCGCGCTGGCGATCGTCCGGGCGGCCAGCCCCGCGCTCGCCGACCTGGTCGCCCGCCATCTCGTGGTCGACGAACGCCCCTCGCAGGCCGCGTACACGATTCCCAGTGCGCTGGCCCAGAACGACCCCACGGTCGCGGCCTTCGAACTCTGGACCCGTGAGCATCTGGCCGAGCCCATCGGCATTCCTGCGGCGGCCAGGGCCATCGGGGTCAGCGAGCGGACGCTGCAGCGTGCCGTGCGGCGCACCGTCGGGACGTCGCCGATCCGATTCGTCCAGGACTTGAGGATCGAACGCGCCTCCCATCTGCTGCACACCACCGGCCTGTCCCTGGAGAGCATCTCCAGGAAGGTCGGCTATGAGCACCCCAACACCCTGCGCGTGCTGCTGCGCCGACGTACCGGGAAGACCACGCCGGCCCTCCGCGACAGCAAGTGACCCCGGTTCAGGGGCGGTTCAGGGGATGAGCACGATCTTTCCGCGCGTGTGCCGCTGTTCGAGTTCGGCATACGCGTCACGGACGCGGTCGAGCGAGTAGGTGGCGGCGACGGGAATCTCGATACGGCCGGCGGCGACATGGTCGGCCATTTCGGTGAGGACCTCGCGGGTGGAGGCGCCTTCGCTGCCCGCGCTCCTGGTACCGAGCTCCTGCGCCTTCTGGAACGAGATGATCGTCTCGATCCGGTCCCGGGGGATGCCGAGATCGACGGCGAGTTGGACGTAGTCGGGTCCGAACAGGTCGATGAAGGCGTCGATCCCGTCGGGTGCCGCCGCGGTGAGGGCCTCGGCGAGTCCGTCGCCGTACGGGACCGGGGTGGCGCCGTGGGCGGTGAGCCAGTCGGCGTTGGCCGGTGAGGCGATGCCGAGGACGTTCGCGCCGCGTACGGCGAGGAGTTGGACCGTGACGGTGCCCACTCCGCCGGCGGCGGCCGAGACGGCGACGGTCTCGCCGGGCTTGGGGGCCACCGCGTCCACGGCGGCCCACGCGGTGCAGCCGACGACGTAGAGGGCGCCGGCCACCTCCCAGCTCAGGGCGGCCGGCTTGGGGATCAGTTGGTTCACCGGTACGACGACGTGGGTGGCGTGGCTGGAGCGCTGCCAGGAGAAGCCGAGCACCTCGTCGCCGATGCCGAAGTCGGTGACGCCCTCGCCGAGGGCCGTGACGATTCCGGAGAGGTCGCTGCCCTGGCCGGACGGGAAGGTCGCGGGGAACAGCGCGCGCATCGCGCCCGAACGGATGGCCGCCTCACCGGGGTTGACGCCGGCCGCCCGGACCTCGACGAGGACTTCTCCGGCGGCGGGGCTGGGCATCGGCACCTCGGTGACGTGCAGCACGTCGCGGTCGCCGTACTCGTCGAAGCGGACTGCTCGTGCTTGCGCGGGGCTCATCTGGTCTCCTTCGTCAGGGGTGTCGACCCGGGGGCCGGGGTGCGTGGGTTGGCGGCACGGAGTACGGCGAGCGTGCTCGCGAGGTGGCCGAGCTCCGGGGCCGGGAGGGGCCGGGCCAGCCAGGTCGCGAGTTCCCGGTCGAGGACGGGACCCGCCTCGTTCACCAAGTCCCGCCCGGCCGCCGTCAGTTCGACGATCGAGGAGCGGCGGTCGGTGTCGTGCGGCCGTCGTACGCAGTGGCCCGCCTTCTCCAGTCGGTCGACGGCCTGGCTCGCGCCGCCGACCGTGATGGAGAGGGCGGCGGCGATGTCGTTGACCCGGCAGGAGCCCGCGCGTTCGACGACGAGCAGCACGTTCAGGCTGCCCAGGGTCACGGCGCAGTCCTGGCGGAGCCGGGCGTCGATCCCGTTCCACAGGTCCGTCTCGAAACGAACCAGGTCGTCGAACAGCTGCCGCAGGTCCACGGGCGGGCTCCTTCCGGCCAAATGCATTAGCTCTAATCATCTTAGCTCTAATGCACTTCGGATGCGCCCCTGACGATCGGATCGGTCGCGGCTGCCGGTGCTGTGCCGCCTTCGCTCAGGCCGAACCGTGCGTGGAACCGGCGCAGGAAGCCGGGCGCGTACCAGGCCGAGCGGCCGAGCAGCCGCATCGCGGCGGGGACGAGGACACCGCGAACGGCGACGGCGTCGATGAGGATGGCCAGTCCGCTGCCCAGGCCGAACAACTGCATGAAGCTCAGCTTCGCCGTCCCGAAGGCGAAGAAGCTCACCGCAAGGAGGCAGGCCGCGGCGGTGACGATGCGGCCGGTGTGTCCGAGGCCGTTGGTCACGGCGGACTCGTTGTCCGCGCCCTGGTCGTGGAGTTCCTTGATCCGGCTGGTGACGAAGACCTCGTAGTCCATCGAGAGGCCGAAGGCGATGCAGAACATCAGCACGGTCATGGAGACGTCCATCGGCTGTGCCGTGAAGCCGAGCAGGGAGGAGAGGTGGCCGTCCTGGAAGATCCAGGTCATGACGCCGAGGGTCGCGCCCAGGCTGATCATGTTGAGGAGCAGCGCGCGCAGCGGTTGTACGACGCTGCCGGTGAAGAGGAACAGCAGGAGGAAGGTGGTGAGGGCGACGAGGGCCACGGCGAGCGGGAGTCGGGTGCCGACGGAGTGCTTGGAGTCGACCAGTACGGCGTCGACTCCGCCCACCAGAGGCTGTGTTCCGGCGGGCACGGCGACCGCCCGCACCTCCCGGACCAGGCTCTGGGCCGCGTCCGACTTCGGTGTCAGGGTGCTCACCACGTTGATCTGCTGCGCGTCGGAGCGGCCGAGGGCGGGATTGCCGGGGTCGGTCGCGGTCGGCTGTCCCCCGGCGTAGGTACCCGTGCCGGTCTCGACGCGGACCACACCCTTGAGCCCGGACAGCTGGGCCGCGTACAGCCCCAGCGAACCCTTGCTCACGGGTGAGTCGATGACGACATGGAGGGCCGCGTCGTCGCTGCCGTTGAACTTCTCCCGCAGTACGGCGGAGACCTGGCGGCTCGCCGCGTCCTCGGGCAGGACGCGTTCGTCCGGGGTGCCGAAGGTGATGCCCAGCAGCGGGCTCGCCGCGAGCAGCAGGACCGCGAGGACGGGCAGCGCGGTGAGCGCGGGCCGCCGCATGACCGTGCGGGCCAGCCGTCCCCACAGGGGTGCCCGGGTGCCGGAGCGGCCACGGCTCGCCCACGGCAGCCGTCCGCCGTTGACGCGGTGGCCGAGCACGACGAACAGGGCCGGCATGACGAACAGGGTGCTGACGGCAGCGATGACGACGACACCGACCCCGGCGTAGCCGAAGGAGCGCAGGAAGTACTGCGGGAACACCAGCAGGGCCGCGAGCGCCGCCGCGACGGTGGCGGCGGAGAACGCGACGGTACGGCCCGCGGTGCTCACGGTCCGCCGCACGGCGTCGTCCACGCTCGCCCCGGTCGCGAGCTGTTCCCGGAACCGGCTGACCATCAGCAGCGCGTAGTCGATGCCGAGGCCGAGTCCCAGCGCGGTGGTCAGGTTGACGGCGAAGACGGAGACGTCGGTGACGCTGCCGAGGACGAACAGCTCCGCGAACGTGCCCGCGATGGCGATGGTCCCGATCGCCAGCGGCAGCAGGGCGGCGACCGCGCTGCCGAAGACGAGCAGCAGCAGCACGAGGGTGAGGGGTACGGCGATGGACTCGGCGAGCACGAGGTCCTTGGCCGACTGGGTGCCCATCTCGCTGGTCACGGCGGCGCCCCCGCCCGCCCTGACCGTGAGAGAGTCCTCGAACTGTCCGGCGTAGGCGGCGATGACGCTCTTCGCGTTCTCGTCCCGCTCGGTGTCGTTGCCCTTCACATGGGCGAGCACCACGGCTTCGCGGCCGTCCTCGGAGCGAAGGTCGGGGCTGGACGTGTCCCAGAACGAGATCACGTTCTCCAGATGCTGCTCTCTCCTGAGCTCGGCCACCAGGGCCCGGCCGCTCTGCTCCGCCGGCGCCCCGTCCACGCGGCCTTCGGTGGCGGTGACCAGGAGGACCAGGTTCGTCTCCCCGCCGAACTTCCGGTCGATGACCTTCGCGGCCCGGGAGGAGGCGGAGGACGGGTCGTCGTAGCCGCCTCCCAACAACGTGCCGAAAGCGCCGGCGCCCAGGACCCCCATGAGGGCCACGGCCACGACGGCGACGACGAGTACCAGCCGCGACCGGCGGATCACCAGCTCGGCTATGCGTTCAAACACGCCCGTTCTCCTTTGCTGTCCATACGTCGGAAAAGGCGCGAAACAGCCGGAGTCGACCCATGAGGCATTCTTCGTCGCCGCGCACGACGCTAGTGAGGAGCAAGAAGATTTGGCAGTGTTAGATTTTCCTCACGCCTTGCAACTTCGTGTTCCCCGGCGCGGGTTGTCGTCGTACGGTCGCCACATGCCCGCCGAAGAAGCCATGACCGCCCTCCCGTCCCTGCGCGAGCGGCGCCGGACCGCGGCCACCCAGGAGATCGTGGACGCCGCCGAGCGCCACCTCACCGAGCACGGCCCGGCAGCCCTGTCGCTGCGCGCGGTCGCCCGCAGCCTCGGCATGACCGTGCAGGCGCTCTACCACTACTTCCCGAACCGGGACGCCCTCATCACGGTCCTCGTCACCAAGGCGTACGACGACCTGGCCGACGCCGTGCAGACCGCCGTCGAGACCCCGGCGGACGACCAGGACCTGCCCTGCATGGTGCGGGCGGCCGAGGGCTACCGGCGGTGGGGCATCGCCCACCCCGAGCACTTCCAACTCCTCTACGGCACACCGCTGCGGGACTACGCGGCACCGGCCGACGGTCCGACCACCCAGGCCACGCGCCGGATGAGCATGATCTTCGAGCGCGAGCTCTTCGAGGAGTTCACCGCGGAGCAGCTCGCCGCGGCCGACATCCCCGCGCTCTCACCCGAACTCCGGGGCTTTCTGGAGCAGTTGCCGCACTACGGCCAGGGTCATCTGCCGTCGCCCGCGACCGCCCTCCTGATGAGCGCGTGGGGACATCTGCACGGGCTCGTCGCCCTGGAGGTGTTCGGACACACCGCTTTCCTCGGCGAGCATCAGGCCGAGCTGTTCCGCATGTCGATGCGCAACCTGCTGGCCGACATCCACCGCCGGATCACGTGACACGGTCCGCCCGGGCGCCGTAGCGTGCCGAGGTGGATCTCTTCTCACGCTCCTGGACAGCTCTGCTCGCTGCGGTCGCCGACCTCAAGGACGCCGATTTCACGCGGCCGTCGGGGTGTTCCGGGTGGCTGGTGCGGGACCTGGTCTGTCATCTGGTCATCGACGCCCAGGACGTGCTGATCACCCTCGTGACACCCGCCGACACGGAAGTGACCCGCGACGCGGTGACCTACTGGACTGTCAGCCGGACGCCGCCCACCGGTGACGACCCGCTCGACGCGCTGATCGTCCGCCTGGCCGCCGCCTACGAGGAGCCCCGGCTGCTCAAGTTCCATCTGGACGACGTCGGTTCGGCCGCCGACCGCGCCGCCCGGCTCGCCGACCCCGGTCTGCGGGTGAGCACACAGGACCAGGTACTCACCGCCGGCGACTACCTCTCCGCGTACGTCCTGGAGTGGACGCTGCACCACCTCGACCTGGTCTGGCACCTCCCGGACGCGGCGGGACCACCCGTCGAAGCACTCGCGGGGGCACGCGAGTTGCTGGAGCGCATCGCCAAGGCCGCATTCCCCGCGTCCTTCTCCGACCGGGACGCGCTGCTCGTCGGCACGGGACGGCGTACACCGACGGAAGCGGAGACCCACCGACTCGGCTCACTCGCAGTGCAGTTGCCGCTCCACCTCGGCTGACCTGTCGGCAACTCGGGCCGCGCTCACCCGAGTTGCCGACAGGTTGCGAGCGGCCGTACCGCTCAGAGCGCTGCCGCCGCCGCGCGACCCGCCTGACGGCCGGAGAACAGGCAGCCGCCGAGGAAGGTGCCCTCCATCGAGCGGTAGCCGTGCACTCCCCCGCCGCCGAAGCCGGACACCTCACCGGCCGCGTACAGACCGGGAATCGGCGCACCGGTGGCGTCCAGGACCCGGCCCGAGAGGTCGGTCTGCAGTCCGCCGAGGGTCTTGCGGGTGAGGATGTTGAGGCGGACGGCGATCAGCGGTCCGGCGGCCGGGTCCAGGATCTTGTGGATCGCGGCGGTGCGGCTGAGTGAATCGCCGGTGTAGGAAAGGGCGTTGCGGATGCCCATCACCTGGGCGTCCTTCGAGTACGGGTTGTCGATCTCCCGGTCCCTGGCCTCGATCTGCTGCTGGAGATCGGCCAGTTGGATCAGGCCGTCGCCGGTCAGCTTGTTCATGCCGAGGACGAGTTCGGAGAGGGTGGTGGCGGTGATGAAGTCGACGCCGTTCTTCCTGAACTTCTCGATCGGCTCCGGCGTCTGCCAGATGCGCGAGAGCAGCATCAGGATGTCCTTGTTGGTGAGGTCCGGGTTCTGTTCGGACCCGGAGAGCGCGAACTCCTTCGCGATGATCTTGCTCGTGGTGACGAACCACGAGTAGTCGTAGCCGCTGGCGGTGATCGAGCCCAGGGTGTGGAGGGTGTCGTAGCCCGGCATGTCGGGGGCGGAGAACCGCTTGCCCTTGGCGTCGAACCACATCGAGGACGGGCCCGGGAGGATGCGGATGCCGTGGTTGGGCCAGATCGGGTCGTAGTTCTTGAGGCCCTCGGTGTAGTGCCACATCCGGTCGGGGTTGACGATCCGGCCGCCCGCCGCCGAGGTGATCCCCAGCATCCGGCCGTCGACGTAGGCGGGCACGCCGGTGATCATGTTCTTGGGCGCGGGGCCGAGCCGGGCCGGCCAGTTCTGCCGTACGAGATCGTGATTGGCGCCTATGCCGCCCGAAGTCACGATCACGACAGGGGCCTTGAGGTCGAAGTCGCCGACCACGGTGCGGGAGGTGGCCTTGCCGCGCTGGGCGGTGCTGGGTTCGAGGACCGAGCCGCGGACTCCGGTCACGGTGCCGCCGGTGCGGACGATCTCGTTGACCTGGTGGCGGAACTTGAAGACCACCCTGCCGGAGGCGACCCCGGCCCGCACCTGCTTCTCGAACGGCTCGACCACGGCCGGGCCGGTGCCCCAGGTGACGTGGAAGCGGGGCACCGAGTTGCCGTGTCCGTCGGCGAGGCCGCCGCCGCGCTCGGCCCAGCCGACGATCGGGAACCAGCGGATGCCGAGGCCGTAGAGCCAGGACCGCTTCTCGTTGGCCGCGAAGTCCACATACGCCTCGGCCCACTTGTGGGCCCAGTAGTCCTGGCCGGTCGGGTCGTCGATGCCGCGGTCGAAGCCGGCCGTGCCCAACCAGTCCTGCCAGGCCAGCTCCTGGGAGTCCTTGATGCCCATGAGCCGCTGCTCGTCGGAGTTGATCAGGAACAGTCCGCCGAAGGACCAGAACGCCTGGCCGCCGAGGTTGGACTCGGGCTCCTGGTCCAGGAGCAGCACTTTCTTTCCGGCGGCGACCAGTTCGGCCGTCGCGACCAGTCCGGCCAGACCGTGGCCGACGACGATGGCGTCGGCGTCCGAGGTGCCGGCCGCGAACGCCGGTACCGCGTGCGCCGCGAGGGCAGCGCCGGCGGCCACGCCACCGGCCACCGTCAAGGCTCTTCGTCTGCTGATCGCCGTGGGGGACGTCGAGTTCTCCATCAGGTGCCTTCCGAATGAGGTACGGGAGGTGCGGGAGGTGTGACGGACACGTGGTGCGCGCCCGCGACACCTCTGTTGTTACCGCCGGTAGCACCTAGGGAAACCAAGCCGTGTCGGCAGTGTTACGGAAGTCGGATTCCGGGCGGTCGCGCCGCACCACCGCCGGACCACACAGGTACGACGCCGGTATGTCGCCAATCACCTAAGATCGCCGCACAGGACAACGGTGCGGGGGTGGCGGCGTGCTCTGGTGGGCTCTGGAAGAGATACGAATACGGCGGACGGGGCACAACGCCCGTTACGCACAAGTGGTGTTGGAGCTGGCCTGGAATCCGGGCCCGGGCTCGGACGCCTCGCTCGCGGCGGAACTGCTCGCGGTCGGCGTGCCGAAGGCGTCCCAGTTGTGGCCGCCGATCGGGTCGGTGGTTCTGGTGGCACCCGGAGCCGGCGCGCACCCGGGGGTGCAGCCGGCCGTGGACACCGTCCGGGAGCAGTGGCCGGCGGCGGTGGTCACCGTGGTGGACGAGACAGTGGCCGCCCTGCTCGGCGCGGACCCGGAGCCGGCCGCGTGTGTCGTGGTGCACCAGGACGCGGTGCACACCTCCGTCGCCCTCGTCGCCGGGCGTGAGGTGGTCGCGAGCGGTCTGGCCACCGGTGGCGTGCGAGGCCTGGCCGACGCGGTGATCGGGCATGTGCGCGACGGTCACCGCCTCGACCTCGGCCTGGAGACGGCGTGGTCCGCCGTCGTCCACGGCGGCGCGTTCGCGCCGTCGCCAAAGGTGCCCGTCCCCATGTCCGTCCACGGATCGCTGATCACCGACGACGCCCCCGGCCCACGGCAGCCGGTCGAGGTCGCCCTGTCGCCGACCGAACTGCGTGCCGTCGTAGTCCCTGCCTATCAGCCGGTGGTTGACCTCGTGACGCGGGTGCTGCGCGATGCGCCGCCGGAGACCGCCCGGCGGGCGACCGCCGGCGGGCTGCTGCTGACCGGCCCGCACCCGCCCGGAGCGGAGGACCACCTGACGGAACTCACCGGGCTGCCCGCACGCCGGGTCGCCGAACCGACATCCGGGTTCGAACACCCTCAGATCCTCCACAATGGAGTGGCCCGGCTGCTCGCCGAGAATCCTCCGGCCCCTGTCATCGAGGACCGCGCCGAGCGGTTCCGCGAAGTCATCGCGGACTGGGCCTCCTCCTCGGTCGCAGACGACGACGCCTACACACCGGAGGAGTTGGCGCTGCTGGAGGCGCTCCGCCTGCTGCCGGGTCGTCCGAACACCGGCGACCGGTGAGCGCCACCGGCCGGAGATGGGCCGTGCGTCTGCTGTGGACGGCACTCGCGGTGCCGGTGAGCGCGGCACTGACGGGTATTGCCTTCGGCGTCGTCTACGGCGCGTCGCTGACGCCCGTCGGATGGCGGAACCCGATGGTCCTGGGCTTCGGCGCGCTCGTACTGGCCGGTGCTCTGGGCGGGCTGGGGTTCGTCCTGTACGACGTGCGGGGCGACGACAGCCGGGGATGGGAGATCCCGGTACGGGAGACCGCGGTGGTCGCCTGCGTCGCCGCGACCGTGCTCGTGTGCTGGCTGGCGCTGGAGGATCAGGCGCTGCACGAGCGTGGCCGAGCGGTCCGGGCCGTCGTGACGGACCTGCGGCCCAGCACCGGCGTGTACGACGCCGGAACGGAGGCGATCCTGGCGGACGCGGCTCACCACCGGCGCCTCGGCGTCATCGGCGCGGGGCATCTCGCTGTCGGTGACCGTCTCACCGTCACGGTCGATCCCCGGGGCAGATACGGCGTCAGCGCCGGCCCGCCGCCCGCCGCTCCCGAATGGTTGTGGGACCTGTCCGCCGTGATCGCCGCGGTTCAGGCCCTGTTCACCGCCTCGCTCGGTTTCAGCGCCGCCAGAGGGCGAGAGCGCTGATTCAGTGCTTGGCGAACTGGAGGCGCGTGGCCTGTACGACGTCGGGGCGCACCGCGAGTGCGGGAACGGTGAGTTGCTCGCCGTAGATGTCGGTGAGCCTGATCGCGCCGCCGCAGCCGCTGCCGCTCTCGGAGAGGAAGTAGTTGTAACCGGCGCGCGGCAGTTGACGCCAGGTGCCGCCCGCGAGGACCTCCAGGCGGGCCAGCGGATTGCGGTGGCCGATCGCCTGGATACCGCACCAGTAGCGGCTGGACCCGGTCTTGTAGCGGATCGAGATCGTGTCGGAGG
>Ga0307509_10000887_pt1 | contig 51291 bp, 41 predicted proteins | sample 10_EM_MG_FD_202245 | JGI IMG/M metagenome (GOLD analysis project Ga0307509, IMG submission 202245) | Populus trichocarpa ectomycorrhiza microbial communities from riparian zone in the Pacific Northwest, United States - 10_EM | ecosystem: Host-associated > Plants > Roots > Unclassified | place... | reverse complement strand
TCAACCAGCTCTTGCCGCGCACCGTCGCGGCGAACGCGCTGGCCGTGCAGGCGGCCTACCGCGAATACCAGCAGCGTGCGTTGGCGCGCGGCGGCCTGCGCAAGATGTACATCGGCACGCTGACGCTGGCGCTGGTGCTGGCCGTGTTCGGCGCGCTGCTGCTCGCCGTCACCTTGAGCAACCAACTCGCGCGGCCGCTGCTGCTGCTGGCCGAAGGCATGCGCCAGGTCGCGGGCGGCGACCTCAGCAGCAAGCCGGTGTTCGCGTCGCGCGATGAACTGGGCGGGCTGACGCGTTCGTTCGCCGACATGACGACGCAGCTGTCCGAGGCGCGCGAACTGGTACAGCGCAGCGTCGTGCAGGTCGAGGGCGCGCGCGCCAACCTGCAGACCATTCTGGACAACCTGACCGCCGGCGTGATCGTGTTCGACCGCCACGGCCACATCGACACCGTCAACCCCGGCGCGACGCGCATCATGCGGTTGCCGCTGTCGGCTTACCGCGGTCAGCCGCTGGCCAACGTGCCCGGCCTGGCGATCTTTGCGCAGGCGATCGCCCAGCGCTTCGGCTTGCACAGCACCAGCCCCGAGGCCGGCGAGCGCGATCATTGGCAGGACTCGTTCGAGTTGCAGCCGGCCACGCAGAACGGTCGCGAGCGCGACTCCATCACGCTGCTGGTGCGCGGCGCCTCGATGCCGCAGGGCGCGAAGCTGATGGTGTTCGACGACATCACCGAGCTCGTGTCGGCGCAGCGCAGCGAGGCCTGGAGCGAGGTCGCACGGCGGCTCGCGCACGAGATCAAGAACCCGCTGACGCCCATCCAGCTTTCTGCCGAGCGCTTGCAGCACAAGCTCGCGGCCAAGCTCGAAGGTGCGGACCAGGCCATGCTGGCGCGCTCGGTCGACACCATCGTCAACCAGGTGCAGGCGATGAAGACGCTGGTCAACGAGTTCCGCGACTATGCCCGCCTGCCCGCCGCGCACCTCGTGCCCATCGACCTGAACGCGCTGGTCGCCGAAGTGCTGGGCCTGTACGGCAGCGCGCAGGAGGCGGGGCAGCTGCAGGCCGACCTGGTGCCTGGTCTGCCGGCGATCATCGGCGACAACACCCAGCTGCGTCAGGTGATCCACAATCTCGTGCAGAACGCGCTCGACGCCATCGCCGACCAGCCCGGCGGCCGCGTGCGTGTTGCCACCGAAGTCGCCCGCACCGAACAGGGCGACGCGCGCGCGGTGCGGTTGCACGTGATCGACAACGGCCCGGGCTTCTCGGACAAGGTGCTCAAGCGCGCGTTCGAGCCCTATGTGACGACCAAGAGCAAGGGCACCGGCCTGGGCTTGGCGGTCGTCAAGAAGATCGCCGACGAGCACGGCGCACGGGTGCGCATCACCAACCTCGGGCTCACCGACGAAGGCGACGCGGCGGGCGGAATCCCGGGTGGGGCGCAAGTCTCGCTATCATTCGCGAAATTCGCACCGGAAGCAGGCACCTCCATTCCCGCGGCGTCCGCCACCTCCGGCGCGCACTGAGACCCCATGGCCACCATTCTTGTAGTCGACGACGAACTGGGCATACGTGCCCTGCTGTCCGAAATCCTTGCCGACGAAGGCCACACCATCGAACTGGCCGAGAACGCAGCGCAGGCCCGTGCCTGCCGTGAGCGCATGCGCCCGGATCTGGTCCTGCTCGACATCTGGATGCCCGATGTCGACGGCATCACCTTGCTCAAGGAGTGGGGCGCGACCGCGCTGCTCACGATGCCCGTGATCATGATGAGCGGCCACGGCACGATAGACACCGCTGTCGAGGCCACCAAGTTCGGCGCGATGGCCTTTCTCGAAAAGCCCATCACGCTGCAGAAGCTGCTGCGCGCGGTCGAGCAGGGCCTGGCCAAGCCGGCGGCGCGCGGCACGGCACAACCGAACTCGCCGCACCAGAGCGAAGGCGGCCTGACCGTCGAGGCCGCGATGACCGGCGGCGCGATGCTGCCGACCACGCCGCTGATGCTGGGCCCGCAGTCGGAGCAGAGCTTCGACCTCGACCGCCCATTGCGCGAGGCGCGCGATGCGTTCGAGAAGAGCTACTTCGAATTCCACCTTGCGCAAGAGAATGGCAGCATGACGCGCGTCGCCGAGAAGACCGGCCTGGAGCGGACGCACCTGTACCGCAAGCTCAAGCAACTCGGCGTCGACCTGTCACGCAACAAGCGCGGCGGGCCCCTGTAAAGCCGGCTGATCAGCGTCAGCTATAATCGTTGGCTCACGGCCTGGTAGCTCAGTTGGTAGAGCAGCGGATTGAAAATCCGCGTGTCGGTGGTTCGATTCCGCCCCAGGCCACCAGTAGGTCAAATCCCAGGGTTTACCTAGGGGTCCCAAGAAGTCCCAGAAAGTTCAAAAAGCTCTTGAGAATCAACGCTCTAGGGCTTTTTTGTTGTCTGAAGTGGTCTCGGGTCATCTCTTGAAATCCGACGGGGATTGCAGTAGTTTGTGGAGTAGGTCGGGAAATCGTCCCGATGATCCGGAAATCTACTCCCATGGCCCGAGACTTGATCCCCTTCGATGCCACCATCAAGGCGATACGGCCGGGAGACACTCGCCGGCGGCTGTCCGATGGTGATGGCCTGTTCCTCCTGCTGTTCGCGGACGGTGGCTCGCACGGTTGGCGGTTTGACTACACGCACCAGGGCCGGCGCAAACTGATCTCGCTGGGCACCTATCCCGACACGTCGCTGGCGCTCGCACGGCGGAAGGCCGAGGCCGCGCGCGCGCTCGTTGCGGAGGGGAGGGACCCCAGTGCGGAACGCAAGGCCGAGAGGAAGAAGCACCTCGAGGCGAAGACCGAAGAAATGCGTCGGGACGCGGGTCTGCCGCCTTCCGATTCGTTCGAAGCGGTGGCGCGCGAGTGGTTCGCGGTGCGGCGCTCCGGCTGGTCGAAGAGCTATGCCGACAAGATGATGGCTCGGTTCGAGAGCGACGTCTTTCCGTGGCTCGGAAAGACGCCGATCACGGAGGTCACCGGCCCCATGCTGTTGGCGGTCTGTCGGAGGATCGAGGATCGGGGCGTGATCGAGACGGCACATCGCGCATTGCAGGACTCCAGCCAGGTATTCGCCTACGCCATGGCCACGGACAAGATCGACAGGAACCCAGCCGCGAAGCTGAAGACGGTGCTGCGCCAGCCCGAGCCAAAGAATTTCGCGGCGATCACGGATCCAGCGCGATTCGGCCAACTGCTGCGTGCCTGCGACCGGTACGCGGCAACGCCCGTCGTGCGCGCCGCCCTGAAGCTAGCGCCGATGCTGCTGCTGCGGCCTGGCGAGTTGCGATTCGCCGAATGGCCAGAGATCGATCTCGACGCTGCACTCTGGACGGTACCCGCTGCCCGCATGAAGCGCGAAGTGCGGGAGAAGCTGTTGGGTGCACCGCACTTGGTCCCGCTGCCGCGCCAGGCAGTGGCGGCGCTGCGCGAGCTCCATGAGCTGACCGGTCACGCGAAGATGGTCTTCCGCGGCGAACGGCATCACGACCGCGCGATGAGCGAGAACACGATCAACGCGGCGCTGCGGGCGATGGGTTTTTCGCAGGACGAAGTCACGGGGCACGGGTTCCGGGCAACGGCGCGGACGATGCTGCATGAGCGACTTGGGTTCAGCCCCGAGATCATTGAGGCGCAGCTGGCGCACTCGGTCCGAGACAGCCTGGGGCGTGCCTACAACCGCACGGAGTTCACCGAGCAGCGCAGGGCGATGCTTCAAGCCTGGGCGGACTACCTCGACCAGTTGCGACTGGGTGAAGATGCGGCGCCAATGCGCGCTTCCCCAAATTCACCTTTGCCGGTTCCGGCGAAGCAGTCCGAACTCGAGCGGACTGTGCCAGTACCGCAAGGTCCAGTGCCGCCGTTGGCAAAGGCCCCGACACCGCCCACGTCGACCGGGTTGTCAACGTCGATGATTGCAGTCTCGTCGCCCGGGATGAAGGAAGATCTCTCGACCATCGAGGCAGCCAAGTTCTTGAACGCCTCGCATTTGTTCGTCGCGCAGGAGATCGATGCGGGGCGTTTGAAGTTTCGCCAAGTTGGAGTGGACTTGCGCATCGCATTGTCTGATCTCGTCGCCTATGCCGTGCAGACTCGAGTCGGAAGTTAGAGGGATTGCACAGACCTCGCGCATAGTCCACTTGGACGAGGAAGTCTCCGAGCCGTTCGGGCGAGTCGGCTTGCAAGTTGGATAGAGGTGCGCGTATGCAGGCCGTCGCATCGTCCAGCAGGACATGAAATCAAGATTTCTATACACGTCACGTTCGACATGCATAAAAAGTCGCGCTTTTCTATGCACGTCACACGGACCTGGGGGTTTTCATTGAGACGGGCCATTTCAGCGCTTGTTGAACGGATCCGTCCGGATGAAATCGAGACCTCGCATCCCGACGGTTCGTGATCTTCAATGCAGAGCGGCTCAAGTTCTACCCTGCTTGTTGGTTGTGCCGGTCTTTTGTGGCGCACCGGGCGCCCCGGACGAAGACACTCATCCTTTGGACGAACTCGGAAACCCCGCAGCTCGGAAGTGATGGCAGTCCGTGCCTGTGCCCGTATCCGCACCCTGTCCAAAGCTATTTACGCACTCTCTCGCGCCGCGGCTGCCTCAATTCCGAATAGAGAAATTCCTCCTTCCCGATGGGCGGGCGCCGGGGACGGTAGAGTTTGCGGTGGCTGCTTTCGGAGGAGTCGGCACGTGTTGGAGACGGCAGAGTCACGCCGATTGATGGCAACCCCGGTGAAATGGAGAGGCAAGCTCAGAAATGTTTATCTTTTCGAGACGCTGGATGCAGACGTGCTTGGACGATCTTTCCGAGACACTGGATCCCGTATCGCTCCAGAAGCTCGCGGACCGGTTGAACCGTGCCGGAGACGGTCGGCTGGCTGCCATGTGGGAGCTGGTCTTTTTACGGGCGCTGGGCCATGCAGGTTCCGTGCGCCATGAAATGTCATTGCCCGACGGCAAGCAGCCGGATTTCGAGTGGACGATATCGACTGGCGGATTGCCAATTGTGGTCTGGGGTGATGTCACCACCGTGTCCGATGCGAGTCTCGATGAGAAGAATCCCGTCGACTATCTCAGCGACGAGATCACACGGCTCGCTAGGAAGTCCGGGCTGAACCCTAACCACTTCCGGTATGACGTACGCGGGGGCCGTGTTGGCGAATACAGCAAAGGAGTGATGAGGCTCACCCTTCCGACACATCCCGAACTGCAGAAAATAGTCAAGACACAGGTCGAGCCGTTCATCCGGGCTTTGGCGTCGAAACCGGGGGCTCCAAAGCATTTTGCTTGCAGTCAACCCGACGCGAGTTTCACCGTCGACTATGACCAGTCTCAGATGTATGCCGGCGGTGGGCACACCTCTTACGATGTCGCGCTGTCACTGACAAACAATCCGATCTTCAAGGCACTCAAGCGCAAGACCTCTCAACTGGGTGCGGCACCTGCCGATGCTGTTCGACTCATCATCCTGTGTGACGCCGACTGCGCCTCGATGAGCAGAAAGCACGTCTCGACGGGACAGCACTTGTCGCGTGCGATCGCGGAGGACTTTCTCCGTCAAAACAGCTCGATTGACCTGGTGCTCCTGTCGACCGTCAGAAGCGAAGGTGGGGATTGGGCTCGACGCGTTGAACTCAGTCCGAAGTTTGACTTGCTGACCGCACCTGCAGGGCCGCGCTCTGCGCGCGCAGCTGCAAGCGTGGTTGCGGCAGTGAAGGAAGCCCTTGAGCTTGCCGTCTCCATAGTTCCTCGCCCCGTTCTCGAGCCGATCAATGCGGCGCGGCGCTGCATGGAGCGAGGCTATTCAATCGGCATGAGAGGTGGATACATGACAACTGAAACTGGCACCATCAAGATCTCCTCCAGGGCTCTCCTTCAGTTGCTGGCAGGCGAACTGACATCCGAGGAGTTTTTGACGGCTCATGGATGGAATCCGGCAGAAGCAGGATCGCATGGGACCAGTCTGTTCCGACAGGCATTCAAGTCGGGGCGGATGATCAAGGCTGTCAAAGTCGACCCAGCGCAAGACGACGACTGGCTCGAATTCGACTTCACTGCGCCTGATCCTGCCTTCTCGCCGTTTGTCGCTGCGCAGACGAAGGGGAAGGCGGACGCCTAGGGGAAGCCGTTTTCGACGTGGATCGCCGGTGGCCATACGAGGCCCGGCCTAGCAACCCACTTCACGAACACTGGCATCCGCCATCTGCACCGCTGTCGAGCGACGCCCGTCCGCTCAGCCCACGCCGCAAGCAGATTCGCCCGCCGAGATGGGATTAGAACTCCGGCAAGTCATCGAGATTGTCGACCGCCTTGCCGTTGTCCACGGTCTTGATGAACTTCGTGCCGTTGATCTTGATGACAAAAACCCTCTGACCCGTTTGCCACCTGCCATTTGACTGGAAGACCGTCACGAAGGTCCAATTTCCTTCGATGCTTGCCACCACGTTGGCACGTGTTTCCTCCATGGCTGGACCGACTGTAGGGCCGTTGTCTGACCGGCGCACGTCGTCACAGGAGTCTGCGCGCCATCTCCTCGTCTCTGTCTAGACGAAACGGATCTGTTCAAGTACTCCCAACGGGGAGGGCGGGTGATCGGGCGAAACCGATTCTTGTCCAGAGTCGAACGGGTCCGCATCTGCGAGTCCGTTGAAACTCAGTCCGCTTCGCTTTTCGATCGAGCGGATGGAGATCTGCGTAGCAGTTCCTAGTTGAGGCGATTTGAACTCCCCAAAGACAAACTCCTCCTCTGGCTGCAGGCTTTGCTCCTGGCTCATCTCGTAGCCGGTCGCGCAAAGCTGTCCTGTATCGTCGTGGATGAAGGCGATGATCTTCCAGAAGGCGAGCGGAATGCGCACGTCATACATGACAGGGTCGGACCGTTTGAAGTACGGACCGGTGAAGACGGAGACCTTCATGTCGTCCTCGCGCGCATGTCCGAGCGCATAGTCTTCAAGGGCAAGCCAGATTGGCGAGTTGAAGGCCTGCATTTGTGGCGTCGCGTTCGTCACATGCATTGAGTCCTCGTTGCCACGCTTTGCGGTGACTTCATCGCCCCACCCGGGGTCCTCTCGGCGCGTCATGTGACCGCGACTGAATCTCGGCGGGTCACCATAGCATTCCTTCATGATTTGATTTTCGTGCGGGATTCGTGGGTCCCATTTCCAGGCGACGCGTCCACTTTTCTTGGACAGCTTCCCGTTGATGTTCACGGCGCTGTAGAAGCACATGCGCCTGGTCTTGCTCATCACAACCGAGTAGTGCTCGTACTTGAGCACGGTCGACTGGACGCCTCGATCCTCGAATGAGAGCACGTCGTTTGCACCTCGGACGATCGTCGGTAGCTGAACAACGAATTTCTCGCCCAGGAACTTCTCGCTGTAGCCTTTGCGCGTGAGGTAGTCGCTCGCTACTGCCTCCGAACCTTCGTCGACGTAGGCGCTGTCCTCGTACCGTGGAGCAGCCACTTTCGGACCCGCTGCTCGAGCGTCGGACATCGGCATTGGACTGCCGAGTGACACGCTGATGGTCAGCGGTATGGTCACGGTGACCGAGCTCTGTCCTTGCGACCTCACAAGATCCTCGTCTTCAGTTCCCATGTGGCTCCCCGTTCACTGCGCCCGGCCCCGTGGATCGCCCACGGGACGCCACTTGCCATTGTTCGCTGGCGTTGGGCGCCACCAATCATCCATTCGGATGAGGACTCGACTGCAACAAGCTGCTTCAATCCCGGAGACTGCAGCGCCTTCTCGCTGCTCGTACGGTCGCGACGATCTGCGGCGCTGTTTCAAGACGAGGGTCCTGCATGTTACGCAATGGTCGGAATTGGAAGCGTGTCGCCGCGACGTCGACAATCGTCGCAATCGCAGGCTGCGGGATGTTCAACCCCTACGAGCATGCCGCGCTGGAAGAGCCGCGGCAACCAACTGGGCTACGTCTGGCCGGCGACGCGGAAGCAGGCCTGAAGTACGCCGAGGACTTTCGGTCACGGTACTACCGTGACCTCAGTTCTGCAGCGACGTTCCGGAATGCCACGGGAGTCGCGCTGATCGGGCTGAGCGGCTGGGCCGTCTATAACGGCCTCAAACCTGATGGCGGTACCCCCGGCGACGTGCGACGAGGCACCCGCTTGGGGGCCGCGGCGGCAAGCATCTACGCGCTTCGCCAGTTCTTGGTCAACCCAGGACAAGAGCAAGTCTATGCAGAAGGCTATCGATCCATGACGTGCCTGATGCTCCAGTCCGCCCCCTTGCTGATGACAGAGGCGGAGGATCGAAACGCCGTTGCCCCGTTTGCGTGGCCCACCGCCACCTCGCGCGGCGTTCTTGCATCAGGGAGTGCGAACCCCGCGGCGTCAGATACCGGGGTTCCGACTCCTTTTCCATCGTCAGCGCCGGGGGAGTTGGACCGTTTTCGAATCGCTCTGGACAGGCTGGAAGCGAAGATCCAATACGTCAACGTGCAGATTGCCGAAGTACGGGGTCGAGCGTCAGCAATGCCGGAGATTCGAGATGATCTGGATGACCCCAAGAGTGCGATCAGACGGCAATTGACATCGAGCTCGAAGGCTGTTCTCTACGCGCGAAATGCACTCAGCGACGGCCGCATTCTCCTGCGCACCTACGAGAGCGCTGGCCACGACATCAAAAGCCGCGCAAGCATCATCGTCGCCGCTGTCAACGAGCAACTCCAGAGCAAGCAGGCGGACTTCGGCGGCGTCGCAGATCTCTTGAAGAATGCATCGGACATCACTGGCCAGGTGATGAACATCGGTGGCACGACGGCGGTCGATCAGGTTGAAGTGACAACTCCGCCAGAGGACTCTGCCGCGCTGTTCCTTCGTGGTGGGGGCAGCGGACGAAGCATTGCGCCGGTGTTCATCGCCGGCAATGTCTCGACGGCCTACTACGCAGCTCAGATCTCACCGGTGGCGTTCAGGACGTCAGGGTCGACGACGGGCGCCTTCATCGCAGGGCAAGTGGCCGCAGCCGCCACTGCGAGTACCGCCGCTTCAGCGGCACCAGCCGTGGCGCCTGTGCCGGCCGCTCCCGCAACGGCAGGGTCGGCGCCGACTGTGCCGCCCAAACCAGTGGTCAAGCCCGTCAAGGCGGTGAAGAAGCCTGCGACGCCGAAGCCAGTGGTTCAGACGGCTCCAGTGACAACGGCAGACCTTGCAGTACTGCGCGACGGGTTGGACGGCCTCATCAAGAAGTCGACCGCCAATGACGCCGCTGAGAAGTCGAAGAAAGAGGCCGCAGCAAAGGCGAAGGAGACCGACGCCTGGAACAAGCGACTCAGGGCGCTCAAGGATCAGCTCCATGAAAGGCACTTGCGCTGCGACGCCGCACCGAACAGCGGCGGCTGCATCACCCATTTGGCCAAAGAGACAGAAAATCTGTACGCAGCCCGGCGTCCCGTGGTGAGCGAGGTGTTGGCGTTTCGGGCCAAAACGCGCGCCGCTGCGCTCACCCCGGAGTGCGTTGAACTTGCCGTCCTTCGGATCGCGCCCAACGACGTCATCAGGGCGCATCCGGGCGAGACCGTCTCGTTCATCGTCAGCCAGCGCGCCGCGGGCAGCCCGCTCGCAGTCATGCAGGGCTCTACCGATCCGAAGACCGGCGTCACGTTTAATCTGCTGGCGCAGCAAGGGACTTCGCACTATGTCGCCAAAATGGAGCTCGGCAAGGACATGCCGAAGCAGACCATTCGTCTCGTCGTTTCGGATTCGAAGAGCGTGGTGACGCAAAACCTGTCGGTCGCCGTAGGCGATCCGCTGCCCCCGCAGAGGGTAGACCTTCCAGCCGCCGTGAAAAGCGCGACGGCCGCCGCCAGCAGCGCGCAGGCCGCAGCTGACGGTGCCGCCGCAGCGGCCAAGGCCGTCTCCAAGGCTGCCAGTGAGGCTGCTGCACGGGATGCTGCAAGTCGCTGAAAGGCCTGGGCTGCTACGAGTCATTCGGACGAACGCTGACTCGCGGCGCATCGTCGCAGACTCTCTCATTTTCAAGAGCGGCGGCACTCATGCGCAGCTGAACGTCCTACTGCGCAACTTAGCCACGCTCTATCGCTCGACGGTCGAACCGGGCCGGTGATACTTGCAGTCTGTCCATGGAACCAAGCGGATGAAGGCTCAGGAATCGTCATGGAGGGTGCTCGAATGGAGAGTGCTGGGTTGGCCGGCAGGCTGGTTTGCTATCAATGCATCGGTGAGTCCTTCCTGTCGGATCTCATTCATCAGCGCGGCTCGCCCTCGACCTGTGACTACTGCGATTCGGCGGATGTGGAAGCCTTCGCGCTAAAAGACATCTCCGAGGCGATGAGTCGCGTCTTCGAACACAGCTGGACAACGACGCCCCGTGACCCGGACGGGTACGAGTACGCGCTGATGTCCGACCCCGAGATCAACTATGAGTGGAACCGCAGGGGCGACAGGCCCGTCAATGTCGTAGAGGAAGTGGCCAAGGTGAGCGCAGAGATCGCCCGGGACATCGTCGAGGTGCTCGGCGAGGGGACGTACTGGGATCCCAAGGATCCCGACTACGAGTCACCGTATTCCGATGAGACCCGGTACGAGCCAGTCGACGAGGACCAGTTCACGTTGAACAGCGTGTGGGCAGAGATGAAGCAGCAGCTTCATCATCGGGCGCGATTCTTCAACAACGAGCTCAGCGACTTTCTTGCAGATCTGTTCGCTGACATCCAACACGTCAAGAGTTCGCTCGGACCGGCGGTGCGCCGAATGGGACCGTCCGACGAAGTGCCGCCCACGCTCTTTCGTGCTCGCACGTGTCTGACCACCGACGCAGCACGCGAGGTCTTGTCGAAAGCTCCCGCTTCACTTGGCGCACCTTCGGGACGTTTGGTTCGTGCAGGTCGGATGAACGCGGCGGGAATCCCGGTCTTCTACGGTGCGATGGCACTGGAGACCTGCCTTGCCGAGGTGCGTCCGCCAGTGGGCAGTTCCGTGGTCGTGGGACAGTTCGCGCTATTGCGCGACGTTCTGGTGCTGGATCTTCGGGCACTGGAAGATGCCTTGGACGATACGAGCCCATTCGACCCCACTTTCACGAGCGTCCGTCGCAAGTACGCGTTCCTGAAGACGCTGTCGAGGAGGTTCTCGGCGTCCGTCATGCCCGGCGCCGAGGACTTCGACTATCTGCTTACGCAGGCTGTGTGCGAGTACCTTGCCGGCAGCATTGAGCCGCGGCTGGATGGCATCGCGTTTCCCTCGGCACAAACGGGCGGGCAAGGGACGAACGTCACGCTCTTTCGCCATGCCAGCGCTGTGGAGCCGGTCGCGTATCCGGCCGGCACCAAGGTGAGCACTGTCCACTCAGACTACGGCGATGACGAATCGCCGTCGTACACGGTATGGGTAGAGCTACCCGCGGCTTCCAGCCCCGAAAAGGAGGATGCTGGCCCGCAAGACGACTTCGACGTTCCGGGACTTCTAGACTTCGGACGCCCCGATGCGGACGGCATACAGCAGTTGACGGTTGACCCAACACTTCGCCTGAACTTGGAGACGCTGCAAGTTATCGAGATCACTGGCGTGTCCTACACCTCGACAGCTATCGACGTCAGCCGACATGAGGCTCAGTTGACGAGAGGTGAGTTCTGACGAGTGAGCTTGCACGTCGTCATCCGTCTGGACGATTGATCGGGTACAGGCGGGCGAATATCGTGGCTCCGCGCCTGGCGCCAACATTGATCAGAACGAACGGAGACTTCATCATGGCAGAGTACTGTGTCAACAAGACGGAACAGGCAAACGGTGACCACGAAGTCCATGAACGCGGGTGCGTCTACTGGCCGGCGCCCCAGAATGCGCAACTGCTTGGCAACCATGCGAATTGCGCTGGCGCTGTCACCGCTGCACGAGGATATTTCCGCCAAGTCAATGGATGCCGCACCTGCTCCAGGCCTTGCCATACGCAATGACGTTCGACTCGGCTGATGAGTAGCCGAAAGAAGCTCGAGTCGTCGAGGCCGGAGCTGCTTCCAGCCGATTTGTGCGCAGCTCTCTTGACGGAGAGCGAAGACGTTGTCTCCGGTGTGTTGTACGGGCAGCGCGGCCCTGTTGCCAGGTTCTTCCGCCGGCCGATCAACACCTTCGGCATCTTCGCGGCCGGCGCCGAGCGAATGATGACCACTGCGTTCGCGTGCATCGGGCTGTGCCTAGTCGGCTGCATGCTGGTGGCGATCGCTCGTAAGCTGGGGTGGGTCGACGAATCGAAGGTCGCCGAATGGATCTATGTGTGGCTCACTTTTTCCATACTCGCGTTCTCGCTGCCGATGCCCAGTCGCTTCGCTTCGCGCAAGCCGTTCGGATCGTCGGTCACCCGATGTCGAGCGGGGATGCGCGAGCTTGGGCAATTCAACGACGGCAACCTAGAGGAGATACGCAAGTGCCTGGAGCGCGTTGAGAAGGCCACCGATGGGACGGCAAGCGTCATGTGGTGGCTTCCCGGTGCAATTTGGGCCGTCGGCGTTTTCCTGACTCAACGAGGCGTTGACCGAGCGGATGGCAACATGTTCGGTGCCGCGTTCGTCGCCTTCCTTTTCGCGGGACTCGGAGCATTTCTGCTGGCTGCACACCGGCGCGGTGCACTGGCCGTGTATTCGGTCGCATATGGCGTGCTGGACTCTCAGCGATTGGCGCTCGTTGCGCGTAAGGCATCGGCTGATGCACGAACGTTGCGTCGCACGCGTCGCCACGATCGGTGACGACCTGTGTGTTTAGGCGCGCGTACCTCGAGTAGGACCCTTCAGGTCGGCGGCCTTGGAACCGTGCGCCGGTGATCTTCGCCAACGGCGTTCCGGTCGGTCAGGATGGCGACGGAGCGGCAACGACCAACGGCCTACGGCCTACGGCCTACGGTGCATCGGTTCTCATCCAAATGGAGGATGGCCCCGAGGGTCCACCCCGTTCAATCATCGAGACTGCCCCGGAGCGAGTGTCGATGGTCCGGCAGAACTTCGATCTTTGCAGGGTCCACTATGACTTGTCCTATGTCCTGGCAGATCATCGCGGTCATCTTCATAGCCGGTGCCGCTGGAGGATTCGTCAATTTTCTTACGACCGCGCCGAAGGATCCTGGCGAGAAGGAACTCAGTAGGGAAGGCCATATCGTCGTAGGCATCGTTGCAGCGTTCGTCGTGCCTCTTTTTCTAAACATCTCGTCTTCAAGCCTGCTAACGAGCGTTCAGACCGGGAAGCCAGATGATCCCTTCCGCAGCCTTCTGGTGCTGGCAGGCTTCTGCTTGATCGCTGCAACATCGTCTCGAGCGTTTCTGAGCACGGTGTCGGAACGCGTCCTTCGATTGGCAAAGGAAGCAAACAAGAACGCGGACGACGCGAAGAAGCAATCGGACGATGCGAAGAAGCAGTCGGACGATGCAAAAAAGCAGGCTGGTGATGCCAAGAAAGAGGCGGAACGTTCCACCGACGTCGCGGCACGCTCGGTTGACCAAAGCGAGGATGCGAAGAGGGCGGCCATCCATGCTACGGAGGTTGCCGACATGGCAAAGGAGGCGGTTGAGCCTCTTCTTGAGGAAGACTCTCGGAACGCCTCCGAAGAGGTGGGGCAGGCGGACCTCCAATCTGCATCTTCAATTGAACTTCCGGTCCCTGAGGTCTCAGATCGGGACCGTCACGTCCTCGAGGCGCTCATCTCCTCGCCTCAGTTCACTTGGAGGTCTGCAAGCGGTGTTGCGGGAAGAGTTCAGATGTCCCTCAAGGAAGTAGAGGACATACTTGATGGGCTGGTCAGCGTTGGGCTTGCGAGGCAAATGGTCGCCGGCACTGGGACGCCACGCCGTTGGACGATCACTGCCCTTGGTCGGCACCTGCTGTCCAAGTGAAGACTGCTCGTAACTTCTACTCGTCGTGACCATGGCAACTATCGACCTGACTGTTCAGAGCAACCTCATTGCCTCACTGCTGGAGCCACTGTCCGCAAAGTTGCGGGTGGAGCGCTTGGAGGCGGAACGAGCCGCCGGGGTCCACGTTTTCACGGCGACGGCCAAGGCCTCATCCGACTTGGACTTGCTCCAGGCGGGGATCGACGCCCTGGGCCAGTTGGGGGATGCTGCGGCCACCGTGCTAAACGGGCTTGAGCTTCCGATGTCGCGCCGGGTCCTGCATACGGTGGGTGGCAACGGCAATGGCTCGCATGTCGCCGCGGTGTCGTTCAAGTGCGAGCCGGCATTCGCCACCCAGTTAAAGGCGGCGACACAGTCGATCGTTCAGGTCTCGCCCACTCGGTGGTTGTATCCCCAAAGCGTCGAGCCCATGGGTTTGAACCTGAGAGTGCACCGCATAGTCGTTGCGCCAGAGGAGAAAGCCAGACCCTGCAAGGTCAAGGTAGTCGACGCCGGCGGCGCACCTGTGGCGGGAGTGGAAGTCGTGGCCCTGCTGGACGCGGCCTCCGGGACGAACATCGCAGATACGACCACTTCAGGTGGATACGCGCAGTTCCGTATTCCCAAGCAGTATCCCGATGTCTATATGTTCTTCGTTTCTGCTCCCCATACCTACTGGTCAAAATGGGTGATGGGTTTCCGAGCGGCGAACTTTCCGACCACCGATATTGTGGTCACGATTGATCATGCTTGGCCAGATAATTTCATGGTGTTGAGCCATTATGGGGCACCTAAACCGAACGCGGGCGCCGGCGTGAGGATTGGAGTTATTGATTCCGGCATCGGCCCTCACCGAGATATTGATGTTGCTGGTGGCCAAAACCATGTCACGGGAGAACCGGCGGCCGACTTCATGGACAACGGTATTGGGCACGGAACACATGTTGCCGGGATTATCGCGGGCACAGCTGCCGAGGGCGCGGGTATGGTCGGACTGGCACCAAAGTGCACTTTGATGTCGTACAGAGTATGTTCTCAAGGCGGTATCAACTTCGGCAAGGCGAACTCGGCTGACGTCATTGCTGCCTTATCCAAGGCGATTGCCGACGAGTGCGATCTCGTGAACATCAGCTTGGGAAGTCCCGATCCGATGCCGGAGCTCGAGCCACTCTTACTTGAAGCCAGAGAGAAGGGTATTCTCGTCATCGCCGCCACGGGTAACGACGGCTTGCAAGGCGCACGCTTCCCGGCATGCTATGACGACGCAGTCGGAGTTACAGCGCTGGCGAAGAAGGGTTCCTTCCCAGCGTCGGCTACCGAATCTCTCACGTCTGCCAGAGTTACCAAGGGCGACCAGTTCGTGCCGAATTTTTCGAACTACGGTATGTTCGTGGATTTCGTTGGTCCGGGTTTTGCAGTCGTCTCTACATTTCCCAATGATAAGTATGCGGTCATGAGCGGAACCTCCATGGCAACGCCCTTTCTAACGGGCATGACTGCACGTCTCTTGTCTGATCACCCCGAAGTGAGTACGATGCCCCGTAACGGAGCCCGTCGACTCGCCATATTGAAATTGGCTATCGACGCCGCCAAGTTGGTGGACTTCACCCCAAGTCGGGAGTTCGAAGGAAACGGTCTAGTGTCATGATCACGTTCGTTGTGTCGTACCGTGGTGAGCCCGCAAGGCAGGCTCAGGACGAGTCGTGGCTACGTCGGACGCGTCCTCATTGGCGGATCACCCACAAGGGTGGACCCGTCTATGAGGTGATGGACGAGGTCGGGTCCCAGATTCCTTCACAGGACTCTCTTAGTCCTTGGGTGCCCTCTCCCATGAGGCATCTGGAGATATCGCCTCCGGGCATAGATTTGGCCATGGTCCAACAGAAGCTCGCCGAGAGCGGTTGGTGATCGCTGTGTCGATTTCCAGTGGTCAATCGTGACCACCACTGGACCCGGCCCTCAAGTGGGGGCCACTTCGTGCCGACATCATGGCGAGGTGTGGTCCGACCTCCACCCCCGCGTTTGCAGTCTTGTCGGTCCACAACCCGGCTGGTAGCGTGACTTTGCGCACAGCCGATTGGGGTGCCGGAACGCCGGTTCCTACACTATTCAACTTTGCGCCACTTTGAGGAGGATGTCATGCCGCAGATCCACGGGACAACGCTGCCAGCAGAGCTTCTCGCGCTGGCGGGTCAACTGACTGAAACACCGCGGGGAACGCCTGTGGTGATTCCCGCATCGATTGTTCAACAAATCGATTCCTCGTTTCGACAATCTTTGTCGGAACAGCTCGCTCAGTCACGTCAGTTTGAGCGGAACCTTCCGTTGGACAGCTTGAATCTACTCCTGCGCTAAGCGCGAGAGCATCATCCGCTTGGATGGGGGTGAGAGTTTGGAGGGGCTCATCCATTCGGATGAGCCCCTTACTTATTGGGCTCAAATCGACATCGCCTATGCTAGAAATGGCATATGGCATTGCGATATTCCCTGAGAGCTCTTTCCCCTCATGACGAGTCCGACCTGCTCCTCGATGAGATCAACAATCATCGGCAGTCGATGCGCAGCGCGCTTGTTGCTGACGAGTTCCAAGTCCCGTGGAGCGAGGTGGTCGAGCATCTCAAGCGATTGGGAGCCAAGACTCTCCTGATCCAACGCAAAGTGCTCGATCCAGACTTCCTGGAAGAGCATCAGGCGTTCTACGCTAAGCAGCATCGGGATGTATCGCGAAAGTGCACCCGGGTGCACGCCTTCAAGATTGAGTGTCCACCGGAATTGCCAGAAGAGGCAACGGAGACGGACCGGGTCAAGGAGATCCTCGAATTTGTCGAGAAGGCTGCGCAGGTGTCGGACGCCTACCTCGGTTATGTCACCGTCCGACCGCTGCGCCATGCACCTGTCGGAGCCACGGTCCTGCCACCAGAAGCTGGAGCGCAACTGACGGTCGTCGATGCCTTCCCGATGTATATCGCGGGGAGTCGATTCGAAGTCACTGGCGCGCCATTTCTGCAGCAGGACAGCGCTGTGGGCGCCTGTGCGCAGGCGAGCATGTGGATGGCTTTGCGTGCGATGCGGCGTCGCCACGGAAACGCAGCCTACTCGCCCGCAGAGTTGACGGCCGCAGCGACACGCTACTTGGCAGTCGATCGCGCTTATCCCGGCAGAGGAGGGCTCACCATCGGGCAGATGCTCGACACCGTTCGCTTCGCGGGCCACGACCCGCTTCATATTCGACTGCGCGATCCCCTGACTCCGGCAACTCCTGCTGAAGAAGTGATTCGCATGGCAACGCCATACATCGACTCCGGCATGCCGGTCCTGTGCGTGCTCACCGCAACCGGTGGCGGTCATGTTGTCGTCGCCCTCGGCCTCAAACCGGTCAAGACCAAGGTGTTCAACGTCCAGGATGAGGCGAAAACGCAGGGCAATGGCACCCTCAAGTTCGAACCGGCCTCGAACTGGATCCGCGGCTTCATCATTCACAACGATGCTCAAGGCCCGTACTCGCGGCTGCTTTCAAAGGCAAGCGACGGCACCGCGGACTACGTGCTCGAGGACACCTGCAGCCTGGTCGTGACGCTTCCCGATGGCGTCTACACGAACGCCAAGGAAGCCCAGCTTCTGGCAGTCAAGTGCCTGAACTGGGGCATGTCAATCCTGTTCGCGCAGGCGCAGCTTCCCGCAGTGGATGCTCCAGAGGTGAAGGTCGTGCTCCGTCCCATCCTTTGCTCTCGCAATGGCTTTCGTCAGTGGGCACGTAGCGATCCCAACCTGGATGAAGTCGTTCGTGAGCGGTACCGGACCTATGAGCTACCGCCCAACGTCTGGGTCGTCGAGGTCCATGACGCTGCCATCTACGATCCGACAGACCCCAAGGCGCAATCACGCTATGGTGAGATCGTGCTTGATGCGTCTGCCGATCCTCAACACGCTGACTCGCATATCTTCACGTCGGTCCTGTCGGACCTTTGGCCGTCGAAAGCGGCAACGCTTCTTGCCGGCGTCTTCATTGCCGAGTCGGACGACAGTGAAGGCGCTTTGGATTGCTTCACCATCGACGCTGGTCAGCCAGGCACACGGATTCTCGAACCCTGGGCCGATTGACCGAAAAAAGAGCCGCTTCGATCACGCGGCTCTGTGCGTCATCGACATCGCCACCGCGCCTCCTCGCCCGACGACGCCCTGATCGCCGCAGACGATGCAATGCGGCTTGGCCACCTTCGACACGAGACGGCTCAGCGAGCCGCCTCTTCGCCGAAGGAAGGTCCGCAGTTCGAACGTGTTCGCTTCCGTCGAAAACAGTCCCGTGAGGAATCCGATCAGCACTTGGGCCGCTCGGGCGGCGACCTCCATGTTGAATGCCAGCATCGAAGGTTGAGGATCGTCGATACCTCGGATATAGCTTCCTTCGCGCTGACGCTCGCCACGTGGCACGCTCTCGGCGGACAGCCTCGTCGCATTGAGATGCCCCGTGCACCACAGGCAGGGTGACCCCGGCCGCATCAGGTTGATGCGACCGACTTCGTTTGCGACCTGCCCGGTCTCGCCATTGACGACAAACTCAAGCCCCGAGTCCACCGCCGGAATCAGGTACTGCTGAGCTAGTTGGTTCACGAATGCTCGCGAGGTCGTGTTGTCGGTGCAAACGGCAATGACATCCAGCGACGCGAGGTTCGACAGGATCGCGGGATCCTCCACGTGGGTTTGCACCCGCTCAATCCGGCAGCTCGGGTCGTGCATGGCCGCGTATGCAGCGGCGATGTCGACCTTCGACCTTTTTGACAGCACGTCGTGGGGACTCGATCCCACCACGCGCGGCAGGTTCGATTCCTCGAGCACGTCATCGTCGATGAGCACGATCTCCCTGAAACCATGGTGAACCGCTGCCATGGAGATCAGGCTTCCTAAGCCTCCAAGCCCGACAACTCCCAACCGAATGGAGTGCAACTGCCGCTGTCCGGCCTGGCCGAGCAGCAAGGCTTGCCGAGCGAACGTTGCGCTGTCGTCGGACTCGTTCCTGGACAGCACGCATTCCCGCCACGACTCGTCGTCGACCACAACCAGCGAGTCGAGCTCCTGCGTGCTGCCATCTTTGCGGTACACGAGACCGAGGCATTGGCTGACAGGCGCGTTCCAGACCAATGCGATGTGCTCAGGACTCTGCGCGCGCCGATGAAAGAATGGGAATGACTTCTGATTGCCCAGGTGGTCGGCGCGGGAGAATTCGACCTCGTCAGGACACATCGGATGCAGATGGGCCATGACGATCACCTGTCCTGCCTGACGCGCTTGCTGAGCAACGCGCGCCATTCCCAGGGGGGAGACGGACGCGATGTCATGCTCGCGCATCACGTAGTCCGACCGCAGCACTTCGACGACTTCGTCGACAAGAAAGACGGTTCGCTCGGCGGATTCGATCCGGCGGCACAAAATGAACGCGACGCTTTCGGAAGGCATCGCCGCTCGCAGCAGATCTGCGAGACGGCGATGGTTCACGGCGCGCATGCGCAAGATGAATTTCATCGTCGTCTCCCTGTTAACTGGCCATCGCCAGGCGCCGGCGAACGAATCGCATGTGCGATAGCACGCCATCCGTCCCCGGATTCCAGATGCACGTCTGCGGATAGTGCCAAGAGAAGCGCTGCCACTGTTGGCCCAGAAACGTCTCGATGCTTTCGGCGTTGGAAGGCATCCGGCCGTCCTTCAGTCGCATTCCAGGCGGAACCCAGAACATGTCGAGCGCGCCCATTGGATAACCTTGCGGGACTTGCACAAGGATGTCCGTTGACGACCTGTTCCAATGGTCTGCGACGCGCTGATTCTTGAACACCAGCACCATGCGCGCGCCCTCATCGAAGCAGTCGATCGCGCCGTAGTGGGCGCGGGCCGCCTCGAGATCCTCGTTCAGGCGCTGACCGTAGCCGACGTTGCCGCACGGGCTCGTATAGAAGCGGTCATCGGCCTGCACAAGCAATCGAATGCCTTCGGTGACCTGGGCATCAGGGATGTCTTGGAGGTCTACGAAGACGCCGTCGCCGGCCTCGAAGTTCGGATCGAGTTCGCTGAGCTGACCGGGCGTGCACTTTGCGCGGCCCAGTTGCGCATCCGCTGAAATCTGAACTTCGTTCATCACGGGCCGCAAAGGCCGGCGCAAGCGCGGGTTGTCGTCACTCGGGTAGGCACCTCGCGCCACCGAGAACCGTTCCTTTCCGTTGACGACGATGTAGTCGCTGGGGGCCAGCGGGATGTCCCGCTCGTCGTCCAGTTCCAAGAGCAGATAGCCCAAGTGCGGATCGGTACCGCCCACCTGATAGAGCGCCGAGCCTTGCGTAAGTCCACGCGCGACTTCGTACCGCTCGCCTGCAATGTGAATGTGAGTGTTTGAGTGCATGATAAAAATTGAAGTCAAAGGAATTCCCCGGCACCCATGGGCGCCGAACTTTCTTGACTCGACAATCGAAGGCATGCACACTACAGGTCCTTACTTCCGCCGTGGCAACGCGACGATGACGAGCCAAGCTTTCGAGCTTGGCTTTCTTTTTAGGTCTTCTGCATAGGCGCCCCTCCGTTGAATGTCGAGGTTGCGAACTGCAGCGGCCAGTCAGGCCGCTCGAGTCCGATCGTGCGCATCAACTGGATAGCCCGATTGCACGCGGCTTGCCGACTCACTCCCATTCGAACGACGTAGTCGTCGAGGGAGCCGGGTGTGTACATGGACTCCACCGGCATCAGCAACTCGCCTGCAAACTGGTTAGCCTGCCACTCGCTGTTCTCGAACGCCTTGAGGTCGCGGCCGCCACGTCCATGCTGCGGCGTCAGATTCGCATGGAGCAAGACGTGCCCGCACTCGTGCAGGACAGTCATGCGTGCGCGCCCCTGACCTGCTGCTGCCTTGTCGTACACCGATGACAAGACCTGAATCAATGGTCCTTCGGACAGTGGTGGAGCTCCATCGGGAAACGCTCTGGCTTCGTTGCCGTCGGGCAGGGAATCGACGACCTCGAAGTCGTAGTTCTCCCGCATCGACGGCATGATGATCTCGGCAAACACGAGTGCTGGAAATCGATCGAGAGCACCGAGGCGAATGGTCTTGCGGCGGATCTCCCGCGCGTAACCTCTCAAGTCGTCGATGCTCATCGAAGGAACCTTCACGCCGTGGTGCCAGTCGCTCATGGCTTAGGGTCTCCGTCCAGGATGCGGTCGATCTGCTGCAGCTGCTTTTCGGACAGGCTCGGCAGCTTGCGTGCGAACGCGTGCGCGGTCTGAAAAACCCGAGGCGTCACCTTGGTCGGAATCGACACAGTCGTGGCCGAGTCCCGGACCGCGTCACGAAGCTCGGCACGCCGCTTCGGGTCCAGCTCAAATGCCTGGTCAATCCGTTGAAGGAAGGTGGAACCAGGGGCGCCCTTCTTCCCATGCTCCAGAGCCGACAGGTAGGCCGAGGTGACGTCGAGTTGGTCTGCCATATCCTTGAGCAGCAACCCTCGTTCGAGCCGTACGGTGCGCAAAAACATTCCAAAGGGGGTCATAAGAATCTCCGCATTTTCGCTGTGACCGGATCAGTGTAGCGCAATAAATTAACCATATCAAGGTTAATTTCTTGCGGTCATCCGATTGGAGGATGCCGCCAAACGGGTACCGGCGATAGAGTGAGCGCCCCTTCCGACGGAGCGTCCCATGGCACACGAAGACTCCAACAGGCTGCGCGAGTACCTGACCCTGGTTGCGGGGGGCAAGGCGGAAGTCGAGGGGGTCGTCCGCGCCGCCATGAGGCCTTCTGGCGAGGAAGGGGTTTCCGGCCCCGGACTGATGGGCGGGGAGGATCGGATGGGACGGGTGGACGCAGCTGCCGCGCAGTTGCGGGACGTCATGGCTGGTGGGAACCAGCCCCCCAACGTGCTTGCCGAGCTGGAAGCAATCGTCAACGAGGAAATTCGGCCGGTCATCGACATCGCCGGGACGAGCTATGCGGAGGTCGAACACCCGTTGTGGCAGAGCTTGAACGTCGCTGTCACCCGGTCGACGATCGAAGGGCGGCTACCTTCCATTGGTCGCGTCGAGCTGACCGGTGGCGGGGTGCCGTACGTAGGAACCGGCTTTGTCGTGGGCGAAGGCTTGCTGATGACCAACCGGCACGTCGCTCAGGCGTTTGCCACTGGCTTGGGCGTCAGGAACCTGAAGTTCAAGCCGGATCTGCGGTCCGGGCTGAACTTCGGTCACGCCCCGCTCTCGGACCCCAGCGCGACCCTCGAGATTTCGGCCGTGGTCATGATCCATCCCTATTGGGACATGGCTCTGCTTCGCGTCAAAGGGCTGCCAGCGCAGTGCAAGCCGCTCACGCTCGCTGTCGAAGACGCACGTGACCTGAGTGGGCAAGAGATCTGCGTCGTCGGATATCCGGCGTTCGACCCGCGCAATCCGGCTTCGGTTCAGAACCAACTCTTCAACGACAAGTACGGCACCAAGCGCCTGCAGCCTGGCGAGCTCAAGGGCGCAGTCAGTGTGGCGAGCTTCGGCAAGATGGTCAACGCCGCAGGTCATGACTGCTCGACCCTCGGAGGGAATTCAGGTTCCTGCGTCATCGACCTCGCTAGCGGCAACGTCTTGGCGTTGCACTTCGGCGGCGCGTATCACAAGGTCAACTACGGAGTGCCCGCATCCGAACTGGCGCTTGACAGCAGAGTCGTCGCGGCGGGCGTTGTCTTCAACACAAACCCAGCGGGCAGCGGCAACACCTGGGGAGCGTACTGGGCACAGTTGGACGGCGACGAAAGCCAAGTCGCGTCCAGGGGAAGTCCAGCCGCGAACGTCTCACCGCCGCGCCCGATGGTTACGCCCAACGCCCGTTCCGGCGCCGTCAGCATCCAGATCCCGCTTCAGATCACCGTGTCGCTGGGGATGCCTGAAGCTCCCTCTCTGACGGTCACCCGCGTCGAGGCCGCAGAGGACAGCGCGGAAGCGATGCGCGCGCCGTACCACGACGAGAGCTACGAAGGACGCGCGGGCTACGACGAGCAATTCTTGGGCGAGGAGTCTGCGTTTCGGGTGCCGCTGCCCAACGCGCACACCCCGTCGCAGCTTGCACCGACGAAAGAAGGGCCGCCGCTCCTCCACTATCAAAACTTTTCGATCGCGATGCATGCCAAGCGGCGCCTCGCGCTATTCTGTGCGTCCAATGTGACCAAGGAAGCTGCGCTGAGGAAACCAGAGAAAGGCGCTGACTACACACGCGCCGGTCTGTCGGGCCTCGGCAAGAGCGACACGGAGCTTTGGTACCCCGACCCGAGGCTAGACGAGAAATATCAATTGCCGGATGCGTTCTTCACGAAGGACCGCGGCGCATTCGACAAGGGTCACATCGTCCGCCGGGACGACATCGCCTGGGGCGCGACATATGACGAGTTGCGACGAGCCAATGGCGACAGCTATCACGTCACGAACTGCTCACCGCAAGTGGAGGGTTTCAACCGTTCCGGGTCGGGTGAAGACAACTGGGGCGATCTGGAAAACGACGTTCTGAGCGCCGCGAGCTCGGAGCGCTTGTGCGTTTTCGCTGGACCCGTTCTGGACGAGGCCGACGGAAGGTTCACGGCTTCGCTGAACAAGGGCGTAAGCCTTCAGGCCCGCGTACCCCGAAGATTTTGGAAGGTCGTGGTGGCACGTGTTGAAGACGGACTCGCAGCCTTTGGATTCATCCTGGAGCAGGATCTCGCGGACGTCGAGCTGGAGTTCGTGACCGCGACGGAGTTCGTTCCGTTCATGTATCCGCTCGCCGAGATTCAGGAACTGACGGGTGTTGACTTCCCCGCCGAGGTCCTCGCTGTCGACCAGTTTGACCAGTACCGTGGCAATGAGCTCAACAGCAGGAATGTGCGGCGTCGGCGCAAGCCTTGAGATCCCCTGGTCGACGGGCGGGGTCGACAAGGTGCGCTGAGCTCCTCGCCCACAGTGCTCTTTCCTTGTCGGGTTTGCGGGAATGGATGATGGGAGATCGCCGGTCGATCATTCGGCAAAAGCAGAGCAGGTGGAGGCGCGAGCATGGGATGGCGGTTTCGAAAGAGCTTCAGTCCGACACCAGGCGCGAGGCTTGCGCTCTCCCTGCAGAGACCCTCAGCGGACCCACACCGACGGACGCACTGATTCCGGACGACGCTGAGATGGCAGACCAGACCTTCGAGATCTCTATAGGCACCCATCGCCTTGGTATCGACGATCCGAGCAGTGGCTGTCGCTAGGGACGCATCATGCGCCGTCGCTGAAATGGCTGAAAAAAACTACAACCGGGTTTGGAACTTGCTGCATGCGCCGGCTCCTCGCAGCACGGAGGACATCGACGCTTCTGCTCGAGCGCAGGAGGTACGTCCGCGTCGAGTCGCCTCGGTAGCCGCAATCCCTTGGTTTAGATCGCTTTGTATTTTCGGAGCCCTAGCGACGCTTGAGTATCGCGAACCAGAGGTGGACGGTGTCTTCGATGTGACCGGCGGCGTTTATACGCAGGGTCTTCTTCGTCACCGAGTCGAGTACGTTGCATCCTATGACGTCGATCTCGCCATCTCGGCGTGCGACGACGACGTCGGAATGACTCTCGTACGTCGATGTGGAGTCGAAGAGCTTCGCGGCCTTGACGGCAGTCATTCCCGTTCCGCGCGCGTATGCCACGAGGTCGCCAACGTCCGGTTCTCCGCCCGGCTCGTGCATTCTGAACCCCCAGAACGCAGCCTGCGCGTTCGTAGCTTTGCGCGCCGCGATGAATCGCCTGATGAAGACGGAGTGGGCCTGAGCGAACGGGAACTCCTTCGTGGTGTAGCCCGATCGCTTCATGATGGCTGACATCCCGACGGCCGACCAGTAGTACCGGTCGTCACTGATGTCTTCAATGGTCGGCGAACCGCCTCCGACGCTGCAGTAGTCGCTGATGACGTACTGGGCGAAAGCGACTTCGTCATCCGTATGGTTGATCTGCCGTGACTTTGCAGGAACGTTCCAAGTGGAACGGCCCCAGTGCTGCCACTCATGGTTGGCGGCGGCCACGATCGAAGCGTTGTCGGCTGGCATGACGTGCTCTCCTTGCATCAGCGGAAAGGAAAGCACGGATGATGCGGACTTCAGCCCGATATTCCGTCATCCAAACGGATGAACAGGAGCGTGAGAATGAATAGGACAAGCCTACCCTCGACAAGTAAGTGCCTCGCGTGATGGCCTTAACGACGTGTCCAGTGTCCGATGCTGTGCAGGCCAGTCCAGCCACTCCCATCAAGCGGATCGACGTCAATCTCGAACGACACCGACCAGCCGTTCGAACTCTCTTGGCTGCGTTTTAGCCGAAGCAGTCCATATCCCGATCCCGAGTGCATCTGCCCGACGACGGTCGAGACCAGAGAAGTCTTGCCGATCGGGACGGTTTCGGTGCTGCAGAGGTCGCTGGGCTGTGCGTTTGCATATGGGAGTGGAGCGTAGAACGCGGGGGCAACGACAGCAAACCCGGTCGCGCGTTCGCCGTCTGAAATTTCCGAGCAACCGCTGACGTGGTAGTCGCCTGACAACAGAACGAAGCGACCCGGAACAGATTGATGCAACGCTTTGAGCAACCACTGCAAGTCTGTCGGACCAACCTTCCAGCTATCAGGTTGCCCGGGACTCGCCGGGTCGGCTCCGGGCGTGAGCGATGGCAGCACGACGCTGCCGGTGCACACCAACTGGAGCGAGGTGGCCGAACTTGCACTAAGCCACTTCTGAATTGCCTTGCGTTGGTCATCGGTGAGGACGCGTACTTCCTTTTTCTTTAGGGCTCGGTTCGTTCTGCTGTCGACGACCAGAATGCGGACATCGCCGATGGCAAACGCGTTGCATCCGTCTTTGATTGCATCCGCCGAGTAGGTAGCCATTTGAAAGGCTTTTGCAGCATCGGACGCAGCGCTTCGCAGCACAAACTCCCTCAAAGCGGCATAGCGCTTGTCGGTCGAATTGCCAGAGAACAGGGGAGCCGAAAGAGGGTAGTTGTCCGTGAATTCGTGGTCGTCTGGAGTCATGACCGTGGGCGTCGACGACAGGAGCCGCCTCATCCACGGAGTCGTGAAGGCGAGCTGATGCCTGCGGTGGAAACGTTCGATGGCACTCATCGGATCCGCCAGGTGGGCAGTGGCGTCTGCGTAGATCTGGTCACCGAGCATGAGCGCAACGTGTGGCCGTTCCTTCGGGTTGGAACGAGTGTGCAGAACCATCCGTTTGAAGGTTTGGTCGGATCGTCCAATGTCGTAAGGCAACCCCGGGTAGCGGCAGGACCCAACGGCGATCCGGATTTCCGCATCGCCGTCAACGCGGTCAAGAACGCCCCCGCGAACGTGCAGCCAGCGACTGCTCGCGGCGCCGGGCTCTTGCCGCGTTGGTGATGTCGAAGGGGGAAATGGGAGCTTGCCTGCAACGCGGTCGACCTGCAGTCGGCCTCGCGTCGTTTCAACAGCCGCAGCAATCATTTCTGCTGTTGCGTTTGGGTGGGTCTTGTAGGGCGTCTCTGCGCTGTCCGCCGGCTTTCCATGACCGGTCACATGATGCCGTCGAGCGCCTTCGTCCCGATGGGGTGCACCAAGTCTCCGAAAGTCCGAATAGGTCACCAACTCGACGTGGAGCGGGTGGCCCGTCGGCGGCACACGAAGCGATCCTTGTGCAAGTCGAACGGTCACTGCTCTCTCGACCTTCGATTGCGGATCACCAGCGCGCGGCGGAAGAAGGAATCCGTCGCGAGCGGCGAGTGGCGCAGTGAAAGGAACGATCTTCAGTGGCACCGGGACGCGTATCCCGTTGCGCTGGTGCACGACGGCCACAGCATTGAGCGTTGCTTCTGTCCCTGCCGCGCGGTCGGTCAGGTCGTCGAGAACGAATGCGACATTCACGCGACGATGGCCCGAGGACTCGTCGACTGGAGAGACCCAGGGACCTGCCGCAGGAAATCGAGCATCGGCGACGGACGGGGGAAGCGAGATCGAGTGAGGCGCGACGTGGTTCCGGTGTTGCCAGACGCGATCGAAGAGGCCTGTCAACTGCACGAAGACGGAATCCTCCGCACCCTCGGCCTTTTCAAGGTCCTTGCCGAGCAAGAGATCCAGGTGCCCGTAGTCTCGGATCACATGGTGACAGAGCTCGGATCCGTCCGGCGCAAACTGTGCGGAGAGCTCCGGATTGATTCGCCTGAACTGCGCTGACGAGCGAGTGGCGCTCTCGACGTTGAAGAGCTCGTTTTCCTCGCCGTGGACGAAGCGCAACGGCATCGAAAGGTATCGCTTGATTGCCTCGTCGGTGGCATACGCATTGAGGCCATCTTCATTGACCAGGCGTTCGTAGTCGAGCATCTTCGAGCCGTGCGCAAACAGCCTGACATTGGCGGAACCGAACAACTGGGGCAGGGCGGCGTGCGTGTCGGCGTTGATGTGCTTGTGCTGAAAGAGCGCGCCATCGAGAAAGCGTATCCGACGGCAGGTGGCACAGTCGTTGTCCGTCTTCCTCGCAATGGTTCCCTCTTGGGGGCACCGTTCGTTCTGCGGCACGGGCAGTGCAGAGAAGATCCGATCAATTAGCTGCTCGAGAAGTGGAGGTCGTGAGCTTCGGACTGCAAGAGGCACGTGTATTCGCCGGAAGATGTCACGAGCCGCTGGCGCGACCCACGTCTTGGACATTGAGCTGTTCGAGCCGACCATGAATGGATGGACCTGCGAACAGACCAGGCCGGCGAGCTTTGGCAGGATTCGTGCGCCGTTGTCGAAGGCGTGATCGTTGTACGAAAGCTTCCCAGCAAGCAGCCCTATGAGCATCGCTCCTGACCCGAGACAGTGAGCAAAGGACAGGATCTGCAGCGGCGCTTCGCCTGCAGGAGTTCCTCCAAGCTGTTCGAGGATGTGGTCAACCGCGGCCGGAGCGTCGATGAGGCCCACTTGATCGAGGGTGCCCTGCAATTTCGAGCCGCCCACTCTGGGGCTCATGCGCGTGTCGAAGATCCACACCTCGTACCCTTGCGCGTACAGGAACTCGGCGAGATTGGTAGTTACTTCCTGTAAGGTGAACGTCGAGCCTGACATGCCAAACGCGTGCATTAAGAGAACAGAGCGCGCGCGGCGCACGGGAACCCCGCACCAGGTGCCGGGCTCGATCTCCGGCGGGCGACTCGCCCCGCCACCGCTCGTTCGCTGATAGCGCCACATCGGCAGCCATAGGTTGTCGACGGACTCGGTCCCGTCGTCGGATGTCGAACGCCCTCTGCGCACCTGCACAAACTTGAGAGTCGGTATGACGTCCGCGGGTGCATGTGAGGGCGCAGCGCGCAACACTACGCCGGGGCGGCCGGTGTGATCGACCACCTGCCTGCCGGAATAGTCCGGCAGTCTGAAGTCGAACAACCGTGTTTTCAGCGCATGACGAAGGACTAGCGCCGGATACGCGATGAGCGACATCGCCGCTGTCCCACTATCGCCTCCACCTACGAGCGACAGGGGTGACTTGTGCAGCGCAAATCGCTGGTCGAAATGAAAGCGTGTCGACGTCCAGGCCAGTGGAAGCAATCGGGTGGCAACGCCTCTCCAACCGGGACGTGACAAGGACACCAGTGGCTCTGTCACTTGCTCCAAGTAGGTTCGTCGCAGGTCGGCGGGGAGCAACTTCTCTCTGAGTAAGTGCCGACGTATCAGGAACCAAGCAATTTCGATCCAGCCGGAAGCGTATTGAATGTTCTTGTTCGCTCTGAGCTTCAGCCGTTTTGGCGCATTCGCCTGAGCCGATCTGTCGGCGAGTTCTAGCTCGAGGTAGTAGCTGACGAATCGCTTGTCGGCTCCCGCCTGATTGCACATGGCCAGCAGGCCGAGGAAGGTCTGCAGCTTCTCCCCCAACGTCGAGTCACTCTCTAGATGTGCGATATCGCGTGCGCCACGCAAGATGAACCAGGTTGCCGCTGCCCGCACCGCGCTCATGAAGCCCGGCTCGATGCTGCGAGTTCTGCCAAACAGTTCAATTTTGCCGCCGACGATTCGATAAACGGCGCGCTGTGCGGTCGCCGGCGCGTGAACCGTCAACCGTCCGGTGATATCGGGCACCACGTGCTTTTTATCTCGCCAGACCGCGATCCAGTCCTCGGTGCGCATCTTGACTTCAAGTGCCGCCTGAATGGTCGACGATCCGAGAGCAGACGCGAGTGGTCCCGACCCGAGGTTCGAAGTCACTAAACGCTCAGACAGCTCCACGACGTACGGCGGAATCTGCCTCCTCTTGAGAGGCAAGGGATATCGAGGGTGTGTCGTGACCGGCGGTCCGAACGCTCGCAATGGCTTGCCGAAGGTGCGGTAAGCCATGGCTCTCTCGGCCAAAGCGGTGATGGTGAGAAGTGGGTTGCAACCCAGCGATGTAGGGATGATCGAGGCGTCAAGCACGAGCAACGTCTCGTATGAGGAACCTGGCCGCCGAAACACACGGCCCCGATGGTCGACGACGGCGTCCAGAAAGTCGTCTCCCATCGGGCATCCGCCCAGCGGGTGGACCGTGAGCGTGGTAGGGGGCGCCAGCGCCTCTCCCAATGCCTGCGTCGTCCGCGGCGGCAGCAGCTGCCACAGCGGCGAGAACATGTGCTTGCCGCCAAGCGCCTCACTTGCTTTGAGAACCTTCGCCTGGTGTTGGTAGGTGATCTCCTTTTCAGGATGCACCCAGTAGGGAACCGAGGCGTCCATGTCCGGCATGAACACGATTCGACCGCTCGCCGAGTCGTGCCCCATGGTCAGCAGGAGTTGCGTGTGCCGAGCGAGAGAGCGCGGAGCCCCGAGCGGGTCGACTTCTTCATTGCTATGAGGAGCCTTCCATCGACTGCCGATGTGATTGAGCGTCCATGTCGTGGCCAGGATCTCTTGAAACGAGTCGACCAATGCACCGGGGACGGCTCCTTCCTGAACAACGAGTCGTTTGTATAGATCGGGATCGTTGCGCAGGTCGAGAACGCTTGTGATCGTGGAGCCAACGTCAGGACCCGGAGTGACTGTCAAGGAGCCGTGCCCGAGGGCGTCTACCGCTTCGGTCTCGTCGACCGAAGCGCTCAGGCTGTCGCCGTTTCCTGAAAGCCTCGTCCCGAGCGCTGGAGAAACCTCAAAGCGTTGCCCGTATCGCTGCTTCGAACGCTGCAGAAGCTCAGTGCTCCCGAACGTGCCGGCGGACACGATCACATTGCGAGCACGGATCTTGACTCCCTCGAGTCGCATGGAGTCCTCTACGCTTGCATGATTGGTAGAACGTTCGGTGGGTATGCAATGCAAAAGCCACGTGCCATCCCGTTGTGGCTCGATCGTCCACACGAGCGCACCGGCGACGATCGTGGCTCCCTGTGCGTGAGCATCGCGAAGATATGTCTCTCGTAGCGTCAGCTTGGCCCCGGGTACGTTGCAACCGGTGAAGCAGTCGCCGCATCGCGTGCACGCCGAGGCGTCAATGGTGACGTCAGCGGGAGTGACAGGATCGCCCCCCGACGACCCTGCGATAACTCTTCCCAATCGCTTCAGGGCCTGGGCTTTGGGTAGCTGCGAAACAGATTCTTCTCGGCTGACACCTGAATTCACTCGCAGTGTGGTCTTCGCGCGTCGGAACGCGGCCTGCAGTGTCAGTTCATCGTGACGATCGGAGCGATAGCGGATCTGTGCGGGCCACGGAGACTGCGAAAAGACCTCGTCCTGCGGCTGCATCGCCACTCCGGCGTTAATGAGGCTTCCACCGCCCACCCCATTTGCGACCAGCGAGGCAAAGGCCGATCCCACGCGCCAGTTGAAGAGGCCGGAGGCCTTGCCCATCGGCCCCGTCGGCCCTTCGAGACGTTGGAATTTCGTTAGCTGGCCGAACTCGTTCGGAAACTCGCCTGGCAAGTACTCTGAGCCGCGCTCTAGCACGACGACTTCAGTCCCTACTTCGGCGAGTCGCAGTGCTGCGACCGCACCTCCGTACCCGGAACCGATCACGACCGTATCGACACGCGCATCCCCAAGAGCCTTGAGCCACCCTGCGAAGGGCACGGAAAGTGTGTCCATCAGTGCTCTTACGCTGGTGGCACGAGTGCCTGGATTGCTTGCACCAGTTGCTTCGGGTCCACAGGCTTGTGAAGAAGTAGGTGACCGCTCTTGGTGGCTTCCTCAATGCGCTCGGGCGCCGTATCGCCGCTGATGAAGATGAGAGGAAGGTCAGGTTGCACCGTGCGAAGTGCAATCGCTGCGGTGAGGCCATCCTCCGTGCCGCGCAGGCGAAGGTCGCAGAGGCACACACGCCAGGATCGGTGTTCCGCAAGTGTCAAAGCCTCTGACAGTCCTCCCACTGCATCCACCGTTGCACCCCAATCGCGTAGCAGGCTCCCCAGAGCGCCGCGAACCATCGGGTCGTCATCGACGACAAGGATCGACACGCCTTGCAATTCCTCATCCCGAATGCGAGCGCCGAGTGCAGACTCAGCGCGGACCCGTCGGGTTGCTTGCTTGTTCGGGATGGCCAGAGTGAAGACCGACCCCTGACCGGGCGTGGACTGCAGCGTGACGCTGCCACCCAGTAGACGGGCGAGCCGCGAGACGATCGACAGCCCGAGGCCAAGCCCCTTCTCGCGGTCGCGTTCAACGTTCTCCACCTGAAAGAATTCATTGAATACGTAGGCGTGATGCTCTTTCGCAATTCCACAGCCGGTGTCTGAGACGTGAATGAGCACGTGCTCCCCGACCGAACTGACATTGGCACTCAGGGAAATCGAGCCTGAGTCGGTGAACTTGACCGCGTTGTGCAGGAGATTGCGAAGAGTTCTCTCGAGCAGAACCTGGTCGCTGGTGATCAGAAGTGGAGGGCAGCTGAACTGAACAGCGACGTCGTGTTCCGCTGCAACGTGGCGGGTCTCCGATCCCAGGCGAGTGATGAGTCGCGCCAAATCTGTTGCTTCGGAGTTGACTCGCACGGCGCCCGCGTCCAGCCGTGAGAGGTCGAGCAAGTTGTTGAGCAGACCACCGAGCGCGCGACTGGCTTGGGAGATACTCGTGGCAAGCTCGCGTTGATCCTGCGTGACGGCCGATCTCTGAAGGACGGCCGTGTATAAGGCGAGCGCTTGCGCCGGCTGTCGCAAGTCATGGCTTGCATTGGCCAAGAAGATGGTCTTTGCCGCGCTGGCCTCCTCGGCCTTGCGACGTTCCTGCTCGGTGAGCTGTTGCTCGGCTCGCAGTCGCTCAACCACAGCTTCTCGGTCGAATCGGATGAGAACAGACCGATTGAAAACGCTCACGAGATATCGGGAGAAGCCGATCATCATCAGGCCGAAGATGATGAGCGTTATGGCAATCACCCACGACGGCTCGTCACCGCGCCGACCCCATTGAAAAGCAAGCGGCGGCACTGCGAGGACGACAAATGCGGTGTAGCCTGGCGTGTAGGAAGCGTATGTCGCGACACCGCCCGCGACCGCGAGCAAGATGAGCACCGTCAGCGCAAGCTTCGACTCGAGGGGAAGATCCACAAAGAAGCCAGCAGACAGTGCGGCCAACCACGTGCCGTTTGCGAGCGCAAACGCAAGGAAGAGCTTCAAGACGTCGGCAGTCATCGGTCGCTGACCGGCAAGTAGCTGACGGCTCACGAAAATGCGGTACGCGTTGACGGCAACGAACATCAGAAGCCACGCAAGAATCAGCGTCGTCGACGCGTGGCTCTCGAGAACGATGGCAACGAGCACGCTGCCGGTGAGTACACCGATGACCGCATCTCGCGACCGCTCGGCAAGTAGCCTCACGCGCTCTGCGGTGAGCGCGGGATGTCTGCTCAGAAGATCGCGCTCGGACAGGAGCGAACTTGTATCGAACCCTTCCGCTTCAGGCTCGCGACGCACGGGTTAGCGCACGGTGTCCGTCAGCGCCCATCCTTTTCGCGCTAGAACGTAGATGGCCTGAGTACGACTGTGCACATTGAGCGCGTCGTACACCGCCTGAATATGGGTCTTCACGGTCGTGTCGGAGATGCCAAGGTCGCGCGCGATCGCCTTCGTCGACTTCCCTGTGGCCAGATGCGAGAGCACTTCGGCTCGGCGACCTGAGATGCCGAGCGTTTCGAGCAATCGCGCCTGTTGGTGACTTGCGTGGTCTTCTGCCACCTGAACAGAGTCAAGCACTGACTCAGGGAGATATACCTTACCGGCCAGCACGGACTCGACGGCGCCCAGCATTTCGTCCGGGTTCACCGACTTCTGGATAAAGCCCATGGCACCAGTATCGATGGCCGCCCTCACGATTTCGCCGTCCTCTGTCCCAGTGAGAACGACGATGGCGACCTCATCATCGAATTCGCGCAGCGCGTGTAGCGCTTGCAGACCCCTCATGCCCGGCAGCTGCAGGTCCAAGAGCACGAGGTTCACACCGGGCTCCCGGGCGAGGATTTCAGTCGCTTCCCGGACGGAGGCGGCCTGAGACACGACTGCGTCGGGTCTCAAGTGTCGAAGCAGATGCTTCATCCCCTCTCGAAACAGTGCGTGATCGTCAACCAACAGGGCGTGCATGGGTACTCCGTACCCGATTCTGTCCTTGACGGCCGCCGGTGCGCAAGCCGAACCGCTTCCTCCAAAATGATGACCCCGCCGGGCGGAGTATCCCGCCGCCGCACGAGCCCGGCGTGAGGCGCTGCGCCTAGCGTCGCGACAATGCGTGCAGCATCTCCCTTGTTCGCGATGCCAGGAGGCAGGTCGTAAGCGCGGCCGCGTTCGTGAGATTGTTCGAGCTTCGGATCCCTTCGAGGGAGTGGTCAACGCGCGAATGCCAACTGATGACGATCGCTTGCTCTATCGGGTCCTGATGGAGGCTTGGCATCGAACATCGGTTGCAACGAACGCGAAGGGCCCAGAGATCCGAACAGCGTTCGAGTTGTGGCTGCGCGGTTCCGGTACTGGACAGACGCTCGCCGATCTGAGGTTGTGGGAGCAACTGCGAGGAATGGAAGACGAGGAGCGGGCCAAGTTCAAAGCGCTTCTCGCCGACATTCTGGAATAGGGTGGCGGGACTGTTGTCCCGAGACTCACTCAGCGCTTAGCGAGAGCCCCGGCGCTGCGCTCGAAGGTCAACTTGGAAGCGGTGATCTGGCCGGCCGCATCAGGCTCGTCCACTTGAATGTAGTTCAGGGAATAGGGAAACTTGCCTTCGTCACGCAGGTCGTCTAAGACCAAGCCGTCGATCTGCGATACGTCCGCATATCGTGTCCAGCTCCCGGGATTGAAGTACTTGGCCTTGTGGGTGGCCTGACACTCGTCGGCGATGTGCGTATGGCCCATCACCACAACTTGTGCGTCACGAACCTCGGACGCTCGATTGGTAGCACTGACCCGCAGCGAATCCCTGCCGAAAGCGGAACTTGAATAGATCGTTCCAAGGGAGTTGCCATCTCCATCCGTGCTGAGAACCGGTGCCTTCGAGACCTGCTCCCATGCCGGTAGAGATGAGACCTCGGGCCAGTGCATCAGCAAGAATTCGGCTAGAGCTTCCTCGGTCCTGAGGCGGTGTCTAAGATCCTTGACCGGGATGCCGCGCCCCTGATCGGCAACTCGCGCCAGTTCTGCCGCAGCAACGTCGTCGCTATGGACCTTCGCGAGCAACTCCAGTCCGAAGGGGTCTCCGGCTTCTGCGGATCCTGTCGACAATGCCACGGGATTCGCGGCGGCGAATCGAAGAAAAGCCCACGCCACGACGGCCAAGCCCTTCTTGTCGTTTTTGGCCAGGAGGTTGGCGAGACGTTGAACTGGATAGATGTTGTCGGCGAACGGATATTCCTTCTCGAGGAAATTGACGAACTTGACCATGAACAGAGTTCCAGCGCACATCTCCAGCCGTCGCTCAGAGCCACCGACAGCAAAAGGTTCGCGCCAGAGCTTGAACGTATTTGCTGGGTCGGGGATGTGACCATGAGCGATTTGAAGCTTACCTTCGTAGCGCTCGACCCATTCGCTCCCGATCTCAAACGACAGAGCGGGATGAATTGCCTGTGTCAGCTCTCGGCGCACCGATTCCCAATACAGATCCACGTCATGATTGCCGGCGGCCAACGTCACATGGTTGCCGAGCTTCATAAAGTCTCCGAGCGCGGCAAAGATGTTCGGATGACCAGTCAGAATGGCACGGAGTTTCGCGAGGGATTCGCTCTCGCTGCACCATGATTTGGAGTCTCGCCCCTTGTATGCGTCTTGCAGGGTCTGCGCGAACTCGAGGAAATCGCCGTTGATGTAGAGCTCGATGTCCCCGGTCAGGCCCTGGGGTCGCTGCGACAGTTCTTTGACGAAGCGTTCGAGCTGCTGCTTTTGATAGACGTGATCGTCGCCGGGGTCCTTGGCGCCACCGCCGACGTGCAGGTCGCTGATGATGATGGTCTGCTTCGTCATTCCTGCTCCCTAAATGCTCAATGGTCTAGCTGACATTGCACGCTGTAGAACAGAGGTGCGAGATTGCCTCTCGCAGCCCTCGCTTGCCGGAGGACGCGAAGCTTCTCTGAGAGCGGCGCTCCTTCGACCAGACAGGCCTCTACGAGCTCTGCGCCAAACGTTGCTCCAAACAAGGTCGGAACATAAAAGGTAGTTGCGATTACGCCTAGGGCGCCCTGAGCGCGGAACGCTGCCAGAAAGCCGTTGAACATCAATGGAGATGTCGAACCCGCAAGACAGGCGTTCAAGATGATCACTGGCGCGCTCGCGAACTGGTTCTCCGAGACGAAGTCGACTGGTCGCAAGAAGCAGTTGTAGTCGAGCTGGAGCAACTCGATAGCTCCAGCGCCAGGAGTGGCGCCGGCGCCGTGACAGTAGACGTAGATGACGCCTGCCGTGCTTGCAGCCGCGAGAAGTGTCTCTCGCATGGATTCGCAGTCCTCCTTGACGCTGCACTGCACGCCTTCCTTCTGCAATCGGTCGGCAAAGGAGAGATGCATCGCCATCGGGTCAGGCTTCTGCTCGGACGTGATGGTTGAATTCAGATTGAACGAAACCTCCACGGGTGCGCGCCAATGGCGCAAGCGCATCTCGCGATAGTCGCCGGGGCCGCTTTGAAGTGTTTCGAGTGCGAAGCGAACCCCCCAGAACTGCTCTGGCGCGACAGGATTCTGCTGTCGTTCGGAGGGGGCAGAAAACTTGCTGAACTTCCTCGGGTAGACGATCTCTAGTGGCAGGAACACCCCGGAGGTCGCCACCGTGAGGCGAGCGCCAACGGGCTGAGCGTTGATGTACTCGAGAATGTTGCGGCACGGGTCGGACCTGCAGAGCGCGAGATACAGAATGGAGCCTGCGCTGGCAACGCGTTCGCAACAGCCACGTAAGTCGGTGTCATTCATCCAATCCACATGGCCAGGCTCTGCGGCCTTCCAGGCCGGAGGATTGAAGTAGTCGGCTCCGAGTTCGGCGCGGATCTGATCGAGCAATGCTTGAATGGCAGGAGCGGTCAGATCGGGCTGACGGCCAGTCAACAGGGAGTCGATGGCGCCGCTGGTGTTCTTGATGAGTGTCATTGACAGGCCGTCTATGCCCGCGCTCATGCTCAGGAGTAATCCCGTGCTAGGCGCATCCTCTATGACTGCGTCGAGGTCCACGACCAGCGGTCTGGGTGGTGTCAGCGCGCTTTCTCGATCTGGCTGTTCAATGCCCGGTGAGCTAACGGCAATTGAGATCGGCAGACCATAGAGGAGCTTGCTGGCTGAGTAGAGGTCGATATGGAAGTCGACAACGGCGGCGCTGCTGTCCTTGACCTCAATGTCGAAGCCGATTTCGTCCAGGAGCTTAGACGCGACGAACTTCGCCACAGCTACTTGCGCGCTCTTTAACTCGACTCCATCGGGGACGGTAAGTACCAGGACGAGGCTGCCGTCCCTTGCTTTCAGTGCGTCAATCTTGTTCGCGATGACAGTGGTATGAGTCGTTTCTGAATGTCGATCGGAGCACACCAATCGCACAGGTGCGTTTCGCAGCAACGCACCATTCGAATAGCCGGGTCCATCGAATCGAAAGTTCAAGCTGGCATCGTCGCTGCCCTTCTGCTGGTCCTTCGACCGCGAAAAGGCCGTGGGATCGCGCTCGGGACTCTTCTTGATGTCACCGCCCAGATTCTCGGGTCTCAAAGACTCTACGACCTCTTCATTGATAGTGATTGTCTCGCCAGGTGTCTGGGACAAGACGACCACCTCACCCTTGTGCTCCTGCCTGGACGCGATGACGACTCTCGGCCGATCCTTCGTCTTCCCGAGCTTGTTGAGCACCCACGCCAGATAGGTTCCTGCCGAGACGCCGCCGACAGTGAACAGCGTGACCAGCCAATGGGCGCCGATGAGTTCAAAGAGAGCTATTAGTCCAAGCCACATGTTCGTCTGCGACGACAGTCGCTAGTACGACGTCGTTCTCTCCATTGATTTCACGCTGGGAAAGTTGAGGCGTTCGGCGGATGACCCCTTCACTCACCGACGGGCGGTCGAAGGCCGCTCGCTGGAAGGCTCCGCGGATGCGACAGTGTGCAGGTGGCGCTGCCCTGCCGCAAGCCCGAACTCCGCACGGGCAGTCCTCCAAATGGAGGAGGGTACTCAAAGGCTCACGCGCCCAGAGCTCAGGCTGACGAGGGAGCCGACTCCCCGGCATCGCGGCTTGGGCGGGGCGATCGCTTCGCTTTCGCTCATCCGAATGGTGGAAGCGCAATCGCTCTCAGTTGCGCTACGCTGTTTGTGCTCATTTTGAAGCGCGTCTTCCAGCGCGATGCGACTCCCGCGTGCAAACAGCGGACCTCTAGCTGGACCCGGAGAATTCCTATGCGTCGACTGTCGATCCTTATCGTTTTGACCGCTTGGAATTATGCGTTCGCTCAGGAATCGGCAAGGGAGTGCGCGGTGCCTCTCGCCCAGACGGCGGCGGTCGCCGCGGCGGCCTGCGCCGCTGACGATGTCGGATGCGCCGCATGGCAACGCTTCCGTGCGCAGCACCCGTTCCCGTATCAGACGATCGCGGTATCGGTATCACCGGATGCGGCGCTCGCGACCGTCGTCGTATCGGAGCCGCCGCCGCTGGCGGAGAGGGCGCGCTACGCCGAACTCTTTAAGGCCGCCTTTCAGGTCCCCCCGGAGGCGGTCCGCACGATGCGGTATCAAGTGGGACTCGACGGGTGGCTGGAGGATTGGGTCATCTCGCTCCCCGTGAGCGGCACTGGAAGCATTTCGCTACCTGGCCCCGATGCCAAGCCCGTGACTGTACCCATTGATCTGGCAAGCAAGCTCGATTTCATAAGCCTCGCGCTCTACGGAACCCGCGTCGGGTTCTATGTCGAGTCGATCGGCGCGACCTCATCGCCGCAGCTACCGGCGACGGCACTGCCAGACCTGCGCGTCACGGCAGACAACTTGACTCGCCTGGCACAGGAGAAGGGCGCCGGATGGAACGATGTCACAACCAGCGGGAGTTCGCCGAGGACGTTCAGCGAAGCCAGCGGGTTCAAGGCTCCTTCCACCCTGATCAACCCCAAAGCTGGCGTCGTGATGCTGGCAATTCCAGCAAGTACACGCGTCAGCGACTTGCGTGCGGAGTTCCGGAGGTTCGCGGTGGCGAGCGACTATCTCATTGGCTCGATCCGCCCGAAGCGCGGCGGCCTTCTGATGTTCGGTCGAAGCAGGTCGGAGTCGCTTGCAGTACTGCCGCCATTGCGCTTTGAGACGTTGCAATCGCTGGCTGAGAGCTTGGGGCAGCCTCTGGGCCAGAGCTACGAGCGGCAACGAATCTTCGCCGGCAAGATCGGCAGTGGTACTTATGCGGGATGGGACTGGGCGCCCATCTATCTCTCCAAACAGCTTCAAGACAGCGAGTTCGGAACGCTCTTGAACATTGCCGACCAGCAACTGAAGTCATGGTCCGAATGCTCACGCGTGCGGTATGCGGCCTTCGACTATCCGTCGCCCGCCGAGTTTCCATTTGGAAAGCTGCCGGCCTCCACCTGGGTGATGCAGAAGGCGCTGTCAACCAGTCTGATCTTCAACTGGAACACCAGTGGCTTCGCGACCGTCAGTGACTCTCCACAGGGTCGCATCGTCTCGGCGATGGGCACTGCGGCGCTCCCGGTTTCATACATTCTTCCAGACGATTCGCAGTCCAAGGCCCTTCGCATGATGCTGCAGGCGCTTCAAGGCCGCGAGAAGGGTGAGAAGCCGCTCGTCGACGTCGCGACCACCGCAAGCAACATGGGGAGCCAGTACTTCGCATCTCGCGGCGACCCGATCATCGCTCGCGTCGCGCAGAACGTCCTCCTGTACCAGATTCTGGGAGAGGCAAAGCCGTTCGCTAGTACAGGCGCGGGCGACCCTTTGCCAGGGAAGGCGGCAGACCGGTCGGACATCGTGACCAAGCTGCTCGTCGCCGAAGCAACGCCATGGTTGTCGGCCATGCTCGGCTCCCGCGACAGCGTCAAAGTCAACGTTACGGACGGAGCCGAGCCTACTGACTTGCGCGCAGCCATGTTGCGCACGGGCCTGACGACGAGCCAACTGGCGGAGCTTCTGGCTACTCCGCAGTATCAAGCGCAGCGAATGCTTGCAATCAAGACTGATGTCGACCTGAAGATTGCGGCATACGGGCAGTTCGAAGACCGTTGGAATGCCGCGGTAGCGGACTTGAAGGAGAGCGCAGCTCAGTCTAATGCCGCCTTCAAGACACACTGCTCGTCAATCAGTGGCACCGTTTCGTCGGTGAAAGAGGACGGGAAAAGCTTCCTTCGATGTGACTGGAAAGCACCCGCGGGTACGTTGAAGCCTGAGTTTGCCGACCCGCATGCCAAAAGGATTGCGGAACTCCAAGCGGAGCTCGACTCGATCAAGCGAGACTCCGCGGCGGTCGAGACCGATGTCGGGGTCAAGGTCACTTCCTTGAAGACGTTGTCTGCGCAAAGCAAGCTGGCCGATGCTGTAGGTGCCGAATTGCGTAGCCGTGCCACCGACTCGAAGGACCTCGACGTCGTCCTTCAGAAAGTTCTGGCAGCAACTGCGCAGGCAGAGAGCCGAGGATCGATCCAGACCCCGAGCGTCGTGCTGTCGCAGAACATTGCCGAGAAGTTTAGTGTGGGCGGACACAACATTGATGGCTTGCCGTGGGACGTTCAGGCCGCAGCGACGAAGTCAGGGGGCGGCCTCAGATGGATCGGTGACCGCCCGACTGTTGTGGTGCCCAGGGAACTGACGGGAAACAGCGCTGCTGTTGCACGCTCCATGGTGACGAAGGAGGCGCCGACTGTCGCGGTCGACCGCCCCATGCTCGAAACACTGAAATTGCCCGAGGCACCGCCCGCCAGCTTCGTCGAGACACTGGCCAGGGCGGGCGATCTGCCCACGCCGGACGCGGACTTGATGGCAAGGGCAGCGCTTTGTCGTTGCGATGTATACGTGGAAAGGTCTGGCTCGAACGTGACCTTCGTGGTCGAAACAAAGCCGCCGCCGAAAGCACGCGCGATCTTGGGCGACTCGGGCGTTCGCGACGATCTTGCCAGTGGTGCGAATGGGAAAACGGTGCTCTTTGCTGGGTTTCCGAAAGAGCGCGTCATGGCAATTGCCGAAGGCGCGGAAGCCACTCGACGGCCACCGATTTCGCGAGCGGCTTCGTTCGAGGAGTCGATCACTACTGCTCGCAAGTACTTTGCGAAGGGCTCGCAGACGATTCGCGAGATGCTCAGCCTTCGAACGAAGGATGGAAAAGCTGTCCACGTCGCTATCGACGATGCGACTAGCCACGGTCTGCTCGTGAAAGCGCTGGCCGAGAGGCCTTCGTGGAACGAGGCGAAAGTTCTGGGCAACAGACCTACCGCGGCGAGCGACCATCTGGTCGAAGTGCAGTATGGGCAATCCCAGGGAATGAAGGTCTTCGTCCGTAACGAAAATGGGGCACCCGTCAGTGTGGATCCAGCCGCGGCGGTCGCTTCTTCCAAGACCGCACTTGCATCCGCCGCTCAAGATCGAGCCGAAGTACAAGAGGCGATAAAAAGGGTCGCGGACAGGCTCTATCGCGACAACAAGAACGCTCGGTCGGTTGACGTCTTTCTCGAAGGGGTGGGCAAGAGCGCATTCCTCTTTGATCTCGAGAAAGGCCAGGTGATTCGGGTCGCTGCCAGTGAGTGACGAACCCGGGTCTCCCGAGGCGGTTGCTTTGGTCATGGGCATCCCGCTGTCGATCGACGAGTTTGAGTTGCGTCGGAACTCTGCCGTGCCTTGGGAGTACGGCGAGATGATGGGTGCATGCGACAGCTCGAAGGGCGGTAAGTTCCCTGCTCTTTATGAAGAAGTCGGAGCGGCAGCAGCCGACTTGTTCACGACGGCGAATGAGGCCGAAGCGACGATCTATCGGTGCGCGACGTTTGCCGACCTGAGGGCTGCTCTCGCTTCACACGACGTCGTTATCGTCCTAGCTCATTGGCGCGGAAGCAGCGTGAAAAGTACGGATCTCCTTTCAGGCTGGTCCGACAGACTTGACGCCCTGGTCAAGTGGTCCGGGCCTAGGTCCGTCGCATTGCGACGCGTGCGTGACGACTGGGACAAGAACTCGGCCGAAAGCTTCTGTGAATCGCTGAACGGCGCGATCGACAACGGTGCATTTCGGCCCTGCTTTCCTGTTAATACTGCTCACCTGGGCATGGCGTCTTTGCTTGGTGCCTCGATGTCAAGGGACATCGTGGACCATGCGTTTGAAGGCTACGTGCGAAAGGGCAATGCGCTTGAGCTTTTCGACGGCATGCACAGGGGACCGGAGATTGTTGCCGCCTTCGGGTCAGGGTTTCGGGGGACACTGGATCTGTCGTGCTGTACGTCATCGGTTCTCGCTACAAACGTACGAGTCAAGTATGGCGATCAATTGCCAATCATCAGCAATGATGAGTCGATTCCGCCGGACTACCAGATGCGAGTCATCGAAGGTGCACTGTGGCTTTCGCACAAGAGAAGGCGTGCGGGCGCGTATGCCTCCTCGCGAAGGGAAGTGGCCACGGGACTGGGAAACTGGCGCAACCGCTCATATCGTTGCAAGTATCTTTAGCCTGCAGCCGGACTTGGAACAGTTTTGGCTGCGCTAGCCCCGCCCCGTGCATCGAGTCACTCGGCAAATTGCATTCGCGCCGTCGCGCCAGGCACACTCGCTCGCAAAGCCGAGTGTGCTCGAAGTACAGATGCCGGCGCCAAACGTTGCTTTTCCGTGCCAACCCTGCAGTCGCAACCGAGCAGATTCTTGCGGCAGTCGGCTCCTGGCCCAAGTGAAAACAGCGAGGCAGGAAGACTGAACGACCGCAATCGCTGCGGGTCTCTGAGCGTCAGGCGAGTCGCTTGGCGGCAGCCTGCATGCCGTCGAAGACCGCATCGGCCAGCGGGGCGGGGAACCCTTTGGGCAGTTGCGATCGGACCTTGGCGATGACCTCGGGCGTGCGTGCCGCGATGTCGTCGATCAAGTGCTCGACGCCCCGACCGCCTTCGTCCAGGACACCATGGCGCGCACCCAGCGCGACCCAGTGTCGGCGCAGGATGTCCCGCATCTTCCAGTGCGCGTTCCTCGACCGGACGGCCATGGCCATCTTGGCCTTGAAGGGCGACATCTTCCCCGGCCCCTCTCCGAGAACCGGGTAGGCCGACAGGACGTCGTACAGCGGTGTGAGCTGGTATCGCCCATCGGGACGCAGGAACAGGCTGAAGTTCTTGGCATGGCCGTCGGTGGCGCAGAGCATCCAGAACAGCAACTGCGCCTTGAAGAAGTCGCGCCGGTCCTGCTCGCGCGTCATCGAACCATCGAGCACATTGAGGATCCGATCCATGCCGGGTCCGCCGTCGGCCTCGTACTTTGCTTCGGGCGGGACGCCGGTCGCCTGGCACATGTCCTCCTGCGGCAAGCGGATGAGGCGGCTGTCGCCGGACGGGTGCGTCCACCAGGTTCGGTCGAAGCGCCTGACCACCAGCACCTTGACGTCCTCGAACTGCATCGGCCGGCAGTCCGCCACGGACATTCCGAACTCCTGCAGGATCAGCGAGCACAGCCACTCGTTCTCCACCGAGTCGCGCATGTCGAGCTTCATGCCGCCGATGAGTCCCAACGGCAGCTTGAAGATGTGTGTCGTCGGCGTGTTGCCGTGCGGGAGAGCCCACTGGCCGTCGCGCAGCAGCAGGGCCGTCTTCTCCTGGGCGCCTGCAATCGAGATTCGGAAGTCGTCGTCATCGACACCCCAACCCATGGCATTCGACGTCGTCGTGCCACGCAGGACTTGGGCGACCTGGGCGTCGCTCAGGGGCTCGGATTGCAGGGGCGAGGTGCCGGCAGAGGTCGCACCGTCCGGGAGGATCTCGAGGGCGCCGACACAGTCCCGGCCGATTTCGGCGAGCAACTCGAACGCACTGGTCGACCCGGTGTTGAAGCGTCGCGCCAACCGGTCTCGAATGTCCTTGCTGTCCGGCAGCAGGTTCTCGAAGTAGGCCCGGACTTTGTCACCGCGATGCGGCGAGTTACCCGGCGTGAAGGGCAAGGACAGTGACAGCGCCCGGCCTTGCTCCGATTGCGTCCAGGTCAAGTCGTACCGCAGGGTGTCGGGGGCGTTGGGCGCCAGGCTCCAGGTGCCGACGAAGGCCCCGTTCATCCAAAGGCCCAGCGTGCGCTTGTGAGAGTGGCGGCCCATGGCTTACCAGACAGGCTTGTCCGCGGAGGCTTGGCCGGATGGACCAGGCGTCGGCGATGTCCCCGTCGATGGTGTTCCGAGCGTCAGCTCCACGCCCAGAATGTTGAGCAGCTTCAGCAAGCTCGCAGTGCCCACCCTGTCCGCGTTGCGTTCCATCGCCGAGTAGGTCTGTTGGGAGACTCCCAGGCGCAGGGCGACTTCGGTCTGCGTGAGCCCGACCTCTTTCCGGAAAGCCTGGAGCATCGGGGGCAGTTGCGCGGCGGTACGGACGGTGAACTTGGGCATACAGATCCTGTGCTGTGGCTCGAAAATACAGTCTTTGATAAGTATGTAGAGTTTACGCGCTATTAGCTGTAAATGCAATCCACAGACTATGAGCTGTGATCCGTGCAGAGGATCGTTGTCCGCACTCGAAAGCCAACCAGTGCCCCATCACTCCTTGCTCCGCCCCCAAGAGCAAGACGTCCTCTCCGCCGGACGGGCTCGGGGGCCGGCCACTAGAGGCCCGCCCCGCTCGCGCGAGCGTGAGGGCGCGTCGAGTTCCGTCAAGGGTTCGCTGCGCCGGGCAAAGCCCGCCCTTGACCGAACGCGACGCACCAAGGCATGAAGCCCCGATCAACAGTCAAGTCAGGTGGCCGGGTCAGTTTGACTGTTTGCCTGTCGAAGGACATCAGACGCCGCCCGTCACATTGATGAATCGAAGGCCTGAATCTCGCACGCTGCGGCGCAGTGGTGGCTTCATGATGGCATTCAGTGGGCCCTCGCGCCGAAGCACAACAGTCGCTGAGCGTGTGGCCGAGCGAATAGCGTCCCACAACGTCCCGGTGCACGAAATTAGCCAAAAATCGTCGCGCGAGTGCATCGGATACCGATCTAGAGTGAACCGGACGGTAGGCCAGTTTGCTGGAGTCACGACATGAACCTCTCTCACTCCTCGTCGCAATCCCAGGTTGCATCACCGGAACCGGTTCAGCGGATCATGCGTTTGCCCGCCGTCCTGTTGGCGACCGGGCTCACACGCTCGACGCTCTATCGGCTGATGGCGCAGCGTGCATTTCCGACGCCGGTCAAGCTGGCCAAGCGGTCAGTGGGCTGGCGCCAGCACGATGTTCGCGAGTGGAACGAGGCCCGTCCTCAGGCTTGGCGATGAGCGGATGCCCCTATGGAACCTCAAATGGTGTTCTGGCCGAAGGGGCCGGCTCCTGCCCCTGAAAGGCCAACCCTCGATAACGCGACCCCGCCTGTCGTCGACTCGCCCGCGATCGGCACGAGACCCGTCAAGCTCGGCTTTCGAATCAGTGCGGATCTCGCTGAGTTGCTCACGACACGTGCTCGCGAATGCGGGTTGTCGCAAACGGCCTATCTCGCGCGCTTGATCGCAGACTCGCCGACGCCGTCGCTCGAAGTTGTCGTGACGCTGGGGTCATCCGCGGATCGGCTGGCGACAGTTTCGGCGGACCTCAACGAATTGATCCGTGTCCTCAGGCGCGACGCGTCGTCCAGCGGTCCATTGGTCGAGCAGTTGCTCAAGCCGCTGACCCATGACGTGCGCGAGCATCTTCGCCTGGCGTCCCGCGTCGTCGCCGAGCTTCGGCCCGTGCGAGCCGTTCTGAATCCTCGAGTGGACGCGACGGCAAAGGAACGCGATGGCGACTGAGATCGACGGGATCCTGGTCCAGTGGGGCGATCGACTCTTCTATCCCAGCAACCGCAGGGGCAGATCGACATCGAGCCCTCGACTGTCGGGCGGGCAGCGCCATCCGGCCGCCGAGATCCGACAGCGCATCAACGCGACGGTGGTTCGTCGCGCCGCGCAAGTGATGGTCAAGGTCACCGGAGGCGGCAGGGGCATGGCGGCAATCGGCGCGCACCTGCGATACATCAGCCGACGAGGCGAACTCGAGTTCGAGGATGACCGGGGCGTGGTCCGCGAAGGCAAGGAGGCGCTGCACGACCTGGCCGAACAATGGCGCTACGGGGGTTCGTTCATCGACGAGACGAGCGATCGCCGCGAGGCGTTCAACATCATGCTGTCGATGAAGAGCGGCATCGACCCATCGATCGTTCAACGTGCCGCGCGTGAGTTCGCGCAGGCCGAGCTTGCCGGCCACCGCTACGTGATGGTCTTGCACGATCACCAGGCGAACCCGCACGTGCACATCAGCGTGCGCGCGGAGTCACGAGAGGGCAAGCGTCTCAATCCGCGCAAGGCGGATCTGCAGCGCTGGCGGGAAACATTTGCCGAGAAGCTGCGCGGCTGGGGTATCGACGCGGAAGCCACCCGGCAGCGCACTCGCGGAGAGGTCCGCAACTACGAGCCCATCTGGCGCATCAAGGCCGGGCTCGAAGGGCGCCTGCGAAATCCGACGAGCCCGGAGAAGTCGAGCGTGGCAAGCAGCGAAGCGCGGGCCGATGCCGCCGAGGCTTGGGCCCATATCGCGGAAGGGCTTTCCCGGTCCGACAGTGCCGAGGATCGCCAACTGGCTGAGCACGTCGATGGATTCCTGTCCAGGACGTTTGGCGTCTCGTCGAGCCGCGCGCCTGTCTTGCGACCGGAGCCTCAGGTCGACAGGCCGCACGAAAAATCTCGAGCCCCGCAACCGGCCGCGCGCGAAATCGTCAAGAGCCCAGGCAAATCCGAGATCCAACGCTAGCGATCCAGCATCGGATGCGAGCACTGCAGCGCTGCGTTTCCTGCTTTGGTTCAACGAGACTCGCTTCCACTGGGGTGCTTGTCTCTCTGCCTTCGGCCAGCGGACGGTGGCATCGGACTCGCCGTCGCTTCGGGCGCGGCGCTTTGCAGTGCTGGCGGGGCCGCGTCGAGCGACTCGGGTCGGGCACTCGGGACGGGCAGGTGAGCTGAAAGCAGGAACACCGTTGCCACGCAGACGGCAGACAGCACGCCTGTGCCGGCGTGAGCCAGCCAATCTCTCCAGGGGTCGTTCGCGCGATCCGCCTGCTTCTCGAGCCTGGCTGCCAGGTCACGCAGCTTCGGGCCGACTTCCTTCTCGACAAGGGACCGCGCGGTGTCGCTCATGGCCTTTGTCTGCCATATGACCAGTTCGGCCACGAGCTGCTTGGTGTTGTCGCCGAGGTATCGGAGGGTGGCCTTCTTCGTGTCCTCGGCTTCGGCGACGGCTTGGCGCTTGACCGCTTCGCCCTCAGCCGCCATGCCGCGCGCGGTGGTCACCAAAGCCTCGCGGGACTCCTCGAGCGCTTTGCGTGCCTCGTCGATCGCCGGCACCAGTTTGTCAGCGCGGTCCAGCAACTTGTGCAGATCGCCCAGCGCATCGGCGAGCAGGGCTTCGCGGAGGTTGGAGGGTCGATCCACGGCAAGACCGACCGTCAGTGGAGCTGGAGGGCCGCGAAGCACGCATCCAGTTCGGGCAGGACGCCAGTGGCCAGGCGACGAGTTGCGAGCTTCTGCGCCAGAGCGATCTTCTCGACCACGCCGTTCGCGTTGGCGATTTGCGCTTTGTAGTCGGTCTCATCGCGGATCAGCTCCGCCAGGTCGACACCGCTGCCCTTCACACGCTCGTAGATTTCGTTCGCTCCGATCTTGCATAGCGTGCTGGCCGGAGCGAACTGGTGCTGCTCGATGAAGGCAAACAGACTCGCGAACAGTTCGGAGATCCTGGTGTCGTCCTCGATCTGATTGAACACCACCCTCATCTTCGACACTGGGACGCCGATACGGGCGAGCTCGGCCAAGGTCGCGATGGTGTCCTGCTGCTGCTTGAGCGCCGGCACCGTCGGAATCACGAAGTAGTCGAAGTCCTCGTGACTGCCGCGGTACTTGCGCATCAGGGCGAGCAGGTCCTCGACGTTGCTGGCGCCAATGTCGACAACCACGTTGTCGACGGTCTGCAAGTACTCCTGCAGCTCGCCGAACTGGCTGCCACGCACGGCCTGGTTCTGACCGTCGTCGGCATTGATGCTTTCGACGGCGATCAGTTCGGCGCCGGCGATGCGCGGGACCAGCAAGTGACGCGCCACGGTGGTCTTGCCGACATTGCCCGAGAAGTTGATGACTGCGATCTTCATGATTGATTGCTCCGGTGTCGAACGAGGGGGTTGGTGATCTGTTTGGCCATGAACTCAGCCGCGATCTCCTTGGCGGAACGCGGTGCAGTACCGAGAGCAGGAGGCGCGTTGATCGGTGGGGCTGTTGGCGGCACGCGCTGAATGGGTGTGTGATGGACCGGACGATCGTCAGCGCCGAGAACGCGTCGCGTGGATCTCGCGGCCTCTCGCTGGACCGTGCTCAGACTCACCTGCAAGCCGGTGTCGGCAAGCGTCGAGCGGATCGCTTCGAGCGTGTAGCCTTCGGTTCGAAGTCTCGCGATGTCGGACGCATAAGCGCGTGCCTTGCGATTGCTCCGACCTGGTGGATGCTTGGGGATGAGGTGCACACGCAGCTCCTGCTGGGGTGCAACTGATCCTAGTGTCCCAGGACGTTTGGGATGCTCAAGTTCGACTTGAGATCGTGATCAAGTCGATTCGGATGCTGGTCACTTCTTGTTCGGACTCTGTTCGGATCGGAGTCGGATGCTCGTCGGCTCCAGATCAGCAATGGGACAAGGGAAAAGAAAAGATCGAGTGCAGGATAGGCTGCGTGCCGGCATTTGGCTGCCATGCAGCCTCGTCGAGGGAGTCGACAGGTAGTTCGCTTGTTTTCCAACCATGGGTGTCCGCGGCAGTGCCATCTCAGCTGCCACTGCAGAGCGCACGTTGGAGGCATCGACACTAGACGAGTCAGATCCCCCCAATGAAGCTGATCTCCGCCTGCCTGTGATTGAAAGGGTCTCTGCGGTGAGAGTGTGAAACGCAACTAGGCCGGCGGTCGACCGATCAGGTTCGCGCGGATGCGTACCGGCTCCTGAATCGTTCCTTGGCTGACTTCGATGTACACCTGCTGGTCGAGATCCGATTTCGCGATGGCGATCAGGTGCGCGCTGATCGGTGCTCTGTTGGACTGAAAATAGTCATAGGCTACTTCGTAGGATGCTAAATAGCGTGGGCTGACGGCCTTCCGCTCGTTTCCGTACTCGACGAACGAATAGACCGCAAGGCAATCATCTTCCGACCAGACTTCAATGCTGAAGTCTTGTCCATGTGCGCTGTGCTTTATGGTTTCGTTCAGTGTTCTTTGGGGCATTCTGTTTTTACCTTGTTCGTCAATCGACTTCCGCTCTGTAAGTCGGCGCGGCCGAGCTCGGTCATGGTTCGAAGCGCCTATATCCGTCCGCCGAGAAACGGTGTCCTGCTCACCTTAGGCGGCAAACCGGTCCATGTAGCCGCCGCGACCGCTCAGTGTGATGAACAGCGTGTCGGTAGCTCGCGTCGCGGCCACATAGAACAGCCGCGCTTCATCCGCCTCTGACTCTCCAGTCTCCGGCATGTTGCCCACGCCTGGCAGGGCGACCACCGGGAACTCCAGCCCTTTGCTCGCATGCATCGTCATGATCTTGATGCTGTCGGCTGAAGGATCAAAGTGACCAGTTCCCTTGCGTACCTGGTGCGGGATCCGCCGCTGCGACAGCGCGTTCGCGCATTCCTGCATCACCGCATAGCGCCGGCAGATGATGGCCATGTCATTCCACGCCCGCCCTTCTTGGTGGGCCGCGTGGAGTCTCTCAGCGATCTCCTTCGCCTCGTCGCGCAAGCTCGGCAGCCTGATCACTATCGGTGCATGGCCGTCTCGTCCACAGCTGACGGGCTGCACCAGCGGGATGCCGTCCTCGTCGTTGTCTTCGGCCTTGAGCAACTCCGGGGCGATCGAGCTGGCGACCTTGAGTATCTGGCGCGTGTTGCGATAGTTGATCTTCAGGATCGTCGTGCGCCCTTGGGCCTGAATGCCCAGGCTCTTAAAACTGAACTGCCGGGTGCGCTGGCGCTCGTAGATGCTCTGCGCATCGTCGTAAAGCAGCAGCAGGCTGTTGGTGTCCGGGTCGACCATCTGCGCAACCAGCTTCAACCATGCGGGCTGGAAGTCGTGCCCTTCATCGATCAGCACGGCCTGATACTGCCCACTCGGAATCTGGTTCCGTTCGACGCCACGGATGACGTTGTCCACCATCTCGTCGAACATGGCCTTGCCCTGTGGTGGGATCGGCTGCCCAAAGCTGACCAACTGCTGGCGACACCAGCGGTGGAAGTGCCGCACGTGGACGCGTTCGGTCAGTCCTTTGGCTTCCATCACTGCGGCCAGCTTCACCGCCAACGGTTCGTTGTAACAGAGCACCAAAACAGGCTTGGCTCGCGTCGTGTTCTTTGCGAGGAGTTCGGCCCGATAGCCGAGGATCATGGTCTTGCCGGAGCCTGCGACGCCGTGAATGACGCGATGACCATCGCCCAGGCTGCGCGCCAGCTGCTCCTGCTGCAGGTCCATGACCCGCATCAGATCGGGCAGGTCGGCCTCGGCGTCGTTGTCGTCGAACAGCGCGCTTTGGGTCTGGACGCGGACCTGCGGAAACATGATCCAGCGCGCCCGGTCCAGCTGCGGCAGCGACATGACACCGCCGAATGCGTGCGGAAACATGTCCCACAGCCGCTTCTGAAATGCTTCGGCATCCGCGGTCTCGGTCATCTCGTCGGAGCAGATGACCAGGTGCGGCTCGATCGCCTCACCCAGACCGGCGGACTCGAACTGAAGTCGAGTGATGCGTGTCAGCACCACGCCGTGGCCCCAGGGGAAGGCGAGCTTGCCCTTGTGGGGTCCCTCGGCATGGCACAGCTGCACGTCCCGCTGGAGGGCGTCGACGACTTGGATAGCGCAATGACGCGCTTGGGCCAGAGGATTGATGACCACCTTCGGTCGACCGTCGGGGATGATCTCCCAAGCCTGACGCGAGGCACTTCGGATCGTCTCGAGCTTCCAATCTTTGGTCTCAAGGATGAGCAGCCCGCGGCGAGGATGCAGCACGACGAAGTCGGGATGCGACTGCTTGGGTCCAATGGGCACGTCGTACCAGACGAGGTAGTCGTCGTCGAGCTTGCGCTCAAGGCGTTCGGCGAACCGACGCTCGCCCGACGTCATGCGCGACACGCAGGTGCTGAACGACGGGATGAGAGTGGCCATGCGGATCAATCCTGAGCGCTGGGCCGAATGTAGGGCGGAGGCAGGACTAACGCTTCAAAATTGCGAGATCATTGCCCGGACGAATGTGAAATCGGTCTCGGCTCTTGCGCCGATGGGGCGCGGCGCCTGGAGGTCATGCCGCGCGAGATGCTGGAGGCTGGCCGAATCACCTGCGGCCTGCAGGGTGTCGATTGACACCGTCAGCGACCGCCGCTCTGCCCGCGCGGCCGGGGTATGCCGTATCCTGAAGGGCTGCACAGCCGGTTCTAAGAAGCAGCGGGACTTTGGCAATGACGGTGAATGAAGAAGACGCCCGACTAAGGGCTGCCGCCTTTCAGCACGTGCAGCGGCTGCAGGAGACTCATGACGCGCTGAGTTCCGAGCAGCTGGCGGCGGGCTTCATCTACCAGGGTGCACGCTACCCGTTGGTCAACCCGCAGCGCGGCATCTTCAAGCCTAAGGAGATGCGCTACCTGCTCTCGATCCGCACGGTGTACCCGCGCAAGCACGCGAAGATCTGGTACGACGATCAAAGGTAAGCGCTCAATAAACCGCATCCTTGAATCGGAACTCGATGGCTGAGAGGCTACGTGCACACATAGCAACGTGGGCGCGTGATGACAGAGGAACTCGAGGCGATTGCAAAACGGCTGGTTGTACGC
>Ga0307509_10000886_pt1 | contig 51331 bp, 46 predicted proteins | sample 10_EM_MG_FD_202245 | JGI IMG/M metagenome (GOLD analysis project Ga0307509, IMG submission 202245) | Populus trichocarpa ectomycorrhiza microbial communities from riparian zone in the Pacific Northwest, United States - 10_EM | ecosystem: Host-associated > Plants > Roots > Unclassified | place... | reverse complement strand
TTACCCCATTACACTCTAAAATGCTAAAAAAAAAAAACCAGCCCCCCCCCCCCCCCCCCCGATTACAAATACTCCCCTAGTCGCTAGCCAGCAAACTCTACCGCACTCCGGTGCTCGAGCACCATACCTCTTCGCCAGTCCCACCCAACCCTCCCCCCTGTTCTCTCCCTCGGAGGAACTACCTTAACCCCACCGTAGGACAAACCTCCGGAAGTAATCAGCTGACGGTATATTAACGGTGAATACTCTCAACCCTGTTCTGCCAACTTGAATTTCCCCGGAGCCATTATGTATTTAATCCCCGCTTGGGCGCGAGTGGGACGGTCAAACTAACTTACCGGTACCTCTCGGGGCATGCTTTTGCGTTAGCGTCTGCTCGGGAGTGGCGCGTGGGGAATGTCAGAGGAAGTACCGTTAATTTATATCGGGTTTTCGATAAGTTAATATTCCTGCCTTATCTTGCCTATCTGGAAATCATCGCTTGGCAAAAACCACGGTCCTCTTCCCTTTCGTTCTTCAGTGTGCGACGAGCTTACTCAGTACTGTACTAGTACATGTACAGTACAGGGGCAGCGTCAATCGGTCAAGAAACTGCCAATGTCACTCCCCCCACAAATCCCAGTCCCCGCATCTAAAGTTACTCTACTGTATCCAAGTGCGCACTGGAGGTAAGGCGTGTGAGGGCAAGGAGTTCCAAAGGTAATACCAAGGAAGCGCTTTGGTTCAAAGATTGCTGCGAACCTGAATTTGGGGGCACTGGGAATACTCGTACTGTAGCAGAATGGGCCGCTATTACATCATGCAGGCCGATACGAGAGCATCTGAGACGGGCACAAATAGTAATTGCACTGATATAGTATCAATAAGGTTATATCACAGCCAGTAAGGTTCAAAGTCGGTATATGAGAGATACACGTATTTCTGCAGAGATGAGTTTGTTTCCCTTGGAAGATTCTGCGCACATTAAACATTCTGACAAGATGGCATATGGTACAGTACAGTACGGATATCGGGTTCCCCAATCCCTACTAAAAACCAACACATAAAACCATGCCCGGAACGTCCCAATTCTCTCCCAAGCACTACCGGCACTTGTGAATTCTTTGCTAGTCCCCTGTTTCCATCATTCAGTAAAACCATAGCGCGGCAAAGGCTCACAACCCTCCTGCACGCATATCTGGAAATATCTATAAGCAAGAGCACTTGCCGTTCCGTCATTGCTACAGGTACTTCTCCCAAGGCATAAGGAAGGGTACGAGAACTTTACGGACTTGGCGTACTTTACCCACTTCACGATACTAGGCAGAATGAAGAATTTAGACGCTACCAATCCGGTGGGGAGGGGAGGGGAGGGGGGGGGGGTGGACTCACCGATAGAATAGTTGCCGGGATATCAAGATCATAGATGAATCAAAATGGCTCATTTCACCCACCCTGCTGCTAGGGGATTCCGGGGGAATCCCCCTAAGCACAAATTGTGCGGAGTCTCTTTGCCGTTGGGCGGTGGTGAACGAGTTAAACAACGGGTACAGCAACCAAGGCTGAGATTTCGGATCAGGATGGTAATAGCTTTTGCAAAGCAAATACAAGCCAAGCCGATAAGTATGTGCGGGCAGGTTTATACATGTAGCATTCAAAGAGGTGCATCTGTGGTTGTGTCGCCTGTCAGCTCAATTGGGGATTGCAGACCTCGCTGATATCCTGCTATCCGGCAACTAAGCACGCCACAATAGCTTACATCCAACCCACAGAACTCCACCCTCCAGGCACGGTGGAGCACTGTGGAATATACCGCATCGAGGCACCTGTACCGGTATATAGCAGGATCCAACCTACGGCCCCTCCTGGCAGTATCCCTCGCGGCAGCAGCCTACCATCAACCGCCACACGCCACGGCTACACCACCCGACCCAACGCACGGACCACTCACCACACCTCACTCGCAGCTCGCCAAAACCAAGCCCCCAAATCTCCAGCCAATAACGGGCCGGGTAATCATGTAATCACCCCGACTCCGAATGCAGGGCGGGCCTTGGATCTCTCCGGTTTTAGCGAGACAGTAGCGTATGATCGTCAGTTGCCTGCGTTGAAGGCGGGGTTATTCCAAGTTATTTGACAGAAATACATAGAAAAGAGAAGGGAGAAGGGAAAGAGAAAAAAAGGGGTTCTCCCCTGTTGTGCGGCTCTAGTCTATATCTGGCAGAGAATTGGGAAAATGGTTGATTTAGGGTGACCCGCAAAATGATCCCTGTCTTGTGCGAAGATACATACGGTACCCCCCCGGGTGCTTGAATCGGTATTGTAAGCCGTGATGCGGGGACGGCAGCTTATGCATGGCTTTTACTTGATGGGCAGGGTTAGGGAGTTTTTTTTGTTTTTTCTCCACTCTTCTCCTTTTCTTTCTCCCCAAGTTACCGGTAGTTTGGGTGGGGAAGTAGGTCATCATAATGGATTGAGCTGAACGAGCCGGAACTCCTGGTACTGTATTATTGACAAAGTAGACGAGAACAGAAGAAAAAAGAGAAAAGAAAAAAAAAACATTGAAGAAAAAAGTATCATACCGTTAAGGTAAAAGATGTGCTGTAGAAAAAGAAGGGGAAAAAAGAAGAGATAGGCAAAAAGTGTGAGGGCGGAATAACATCAGGACAAGGTGATAACATCAGGACCTATGAAATTGGAGACTATACGCCCCATCTGCACCCTTGACCATTCCAAAATCACTAGTGCTAATCCCAAACGGCCTGAGTAACCCCTCGCCCATTTGCTTGAGCTTCCCCACAACCTCCGCCGTCTCCGCATCCTTAACCTCCTCAATCCGACCGGGCAGCCAACGAATCTTCTCCCTGACAATCTCCAGTTCCTTTTCGCCAATCCCCCCCGCCAATGGACCCCCCGCCCCACTGGCCAAGCTCTCAACAGCCCTGTAATCCTCCAAGGCCCCCTCCAGCTCTGCCCACCCGCCGATCCCCTCCCTGCCCCGTGCCCTTCTGTACAATGCCTTCCCCCAGCGTGGCCGCCCTTCCAATGCTTTGGTAGCGGATTTAACGGCGGCGGGGTAACGCTGCAGCTTCAATTCCACCGCTGCGATGTTGGCATATATGGTGGCGACGTCGTGGACGAGGTAAATTGGACATGAAGTCAGCGCAAGTTTGTACGCGTCGAGCGCGGGGAGGAGGAAGTTGGAGTTGAATAGACGGTTTCCGGAGATGCGGTAGGAGGTGGATTCTGTAAGGAGGCGCTGTGGCGCGGAAGTGGCCGTAGGGTTGGCGCGATAGTTAGCTTTGCGGCGGCAGAGGCGATGACGGGTGCGAATATTTTGCAGTGTAGAAGAGGAGGCGGAGCAGGAAATGGGGGGGCAAGGGGAGCAGGAGGAGGATGAGGAAGAGGAGCAAAAATTTGAGAAGAAAGAACAGGCGGAAGAGGAAGGGGCGCCAACATTCTCTTCCTCCTTTGAGAACCTCTCTCCGAGCGGTGGTTTCATGGGCTTGTGTTCATCCTCCCCCACTCTAGCCCCCGCCGCCCCCACCGTTCCCGCGCAATCCTCCGAAGTGTCCATGTACCCGCTGTCACCATCAACATCGCGAATATCCCGTTCGGCCGTGTCGCTTGTGCTCGGAAAGACGAAGGCGCCCAGTGCCTCACTCCCCGCGGAGAAACTACCGACTCGACGTTCCATGGTGAGATGTTGCTCGTATGTGTTTGGGAATGAGGGCGGTGATGGTGGTGGTGGTGGTGGTGAAGCCGTATCAGACATGCTAGTAGTAATTGGGCTCGTCGACCGGTGGGAGTGGGAGTCTACGAACATGTCCTCGTCGTCGTCGTTGCTGGATCCATCTTCGGTGAAGGGTGGTGGGGAAGGGGGCATACTTATATTATTGTTGTTGGAGCACGGTGCACTGTAGCATGCTATGCTACAAGTTGGCTAGGCAGGGAGGGAGGTTAGGTCACAAAGTTTCGGGGGATATTGCAAGGGAAAGTGGGAAAGTGGGAAAGCAAGGTGGTGGTGGTGGTGGTGGTGGTGGTGGCATCGGTGGGTCCGTCGGGTTCGGATGAGAGCGTCGGTCGAATTATGGAGAAGGGATGCGAGACATGAAAATTTTACCAATCCGGCACGTGATGATCTACTTTGCATATATTTGTGTCCCTTTCATTGGTCGGATTGCCAAGGACGGGGAATTATATTCCCGAGCTTACAATTCTGGAGAGTCCCCCCCCAGAGTGGGACGCAGGAGTCAAAAATACCGGTCCTTGCGTAAGGTCCCCTTTTTCTCCCCAGGTGGGCCTTGACTTTGACTGCGGAACAGTAAGGTTCGTCAGGCTTTTGCCAATTCGCATTTCCTATCCGGATCATAGCCATAGCCATAGCCATCCAGGTTGGCTTTGCGCTCGCAAATAACGCATTCGATCATGAATGACAAGGTAGAGACGGTGCCCGTATTACACAGTATTATATCAGGGTTTGAAGTGACATGCCTATTCATAAGCCCGGACGGATGACAGTGCAATAGCGGCACTTGCCGCACTTTTTCGCTACCGTAAGTTACAGTACGGTACTGTCGCGTCGATCGGGGGGGGGCTGCGGCACCAAAGTACCCGCAGCAAGGGGGGCGTCGGGTGTCTTGGTCAGGCGCTCACATAACCACAAGTGCTTCGAGAGAGGTTCTGCGTAAGCAGTTGGCACCGATGGGAAAAGCCAGCACGGCGGGGAGGACCAAGGCAAGAGCAAGTGCTGTGAGGTTCGTGATCGGGAAGGGCCAATGTGTCTGCTCGCTTGATTGTTCGTTGCGGTTGGCCGGCCTGTCCGGGAGGGAGATGGAGAGCTCCCGTCGAAGGTGCGAGAATTTCCCGGCGGAGAAAAGACCCTCCACCTGTTATGAATGCTGCAACATTAATATCGTAGCACTGAATCACACATCCTCACGCCTTGACCGGAATGAAATCTTGAGTTATGTGCATGTACGGTACCGTAGTGTACCTCGTATAGGGAGGCGAGCCGATAGTAACTCTACCGGTATTATGTGTTGCAATAAAGATAAAAATAAAGGTAATGAAAATTGAAGATACCGGTACACCTTTGTTTGAGGCGTTCGGGGGGATGATTTGGCACATCCCGTCGCTTTGTCGTTGTTGTGATTTGTTATCCTTTCTGATTCCAAAAATCGGAGGATCCATCCTCCGCTGGGCGCCGCCCGGGTCGAAACCAGGCATGATGGACTCTCCTACCGCTGCAAGCTGCAGGAAGCTCAACATCATACATTTATCTATGTACTCGAGTAGGAGGAGAATGGTCACTACACTGTACTACGGTATACTCTCCCGCTATCGTACTCGAGTACAGTATTTGTCAGTATGATACCGGTAGAATGGGTGAAACACGATAATATGGTGTCTGAGGTAGATTTATCTATTCTCATGGCATGTATGTATCCAAGCCTAATCTACAGTACGATACTCTGCTTCTCTGCTTGGATATCTAAGTTACCGTACTAGTAGTACCGATACCGGTATTGTGCCTGCCCCCATTGCCACTCCCCCTACTGGGCCCTGTCCCTTCCGGCGCTTCCATTCCCTTCACCCTTTTACCTGAATGCCATACCTCGCGTAATCGAATCCAACCACACTCTCCCTTAACTCGCCCCACCCATCGCCTACTTGTCCAATCTTCCTGTCCTCCTCAACAACCTCCCCATCAGCGCCACTAACCATCGGAATGCCGGCCAATATCTCCTCCTCCTTGCCTGCAAACTCCTTCTTGAGCTCTTTATGCGGTATCCAAACCACGCGCATACCAGCCCTCCTCCCGGCTTCGATTCCCGGAACAGCGTCCTCGAAAACCAAGCACTCACTCGGCAAAACTTCAGCCTTACCTTCGCCACGTAAGCGAGCGTTTATGCTCTCTAGCGCCGCAAGGTAGATGTCCGGTGCTGGCTTTCCGCGACCGTGTGGGATTCGCGGATCATCGCCGCAGATTTGCTGGTCTTTGGGGAAGCACTTGAAGAGGTCCTGTAGGTGTGTTGTCTTCAGCTCGAAGGACCAAGTTCCGCTGGACGTTGCGAGCGCGACTTCAATGGGTAGGCCCGAGGGGGTGGTGGTCGCGGTGGAGAGAGCTTCTAGAAGCTCCGGGACTCCCGGAAGCGGGCTGCAGGAGGGGAAGAGTTCCGACCAAAGTTCCGAGCGGCGCTTACAGAATTCCTCGTGGGAGATTTTTAATTGGGCCCATTCGAAGAATATGTTTGTTGCCTAGTGAGTCAGTCGGTTGATTGGTCGGGGGAGGGGGAGAGGGAAGGAGAACAAACCATTGGTCCCGGCCTCCCCTGAAGCTGCGCTTTTATGCTCCAAGGCAGGGTCGGGCGTCCATTTTCCGCAAGGATTCGGTTTGAAACCTCGGTGTAGATGTCTTCTGTGTTTAGGAGGAGGCCATCCATGTCGAAGAGACAGGCGCGGATCGGTCTGAGCCTGAGACAGTCAGCATATCATAACCGTTGCGACTCCAAAAAGAGCGAGGGGGGGGGGAGCGCACTTAGTCACAGACATTGTCTATTAGTTCTTGTATCGCGGTACCGTACGGTATTGTGAAATTGTGTGTTTGGCAAAATTGCGGGGTGATGATTGGGAGTAAAGCGTGGGACGAAGGACCCTTCACTCCTTTAGCGCGAGTCAACGGGAACTGTGAGTCCTCCGCCTCAAAGTGCTTTTTCCCCAACCAAGCCCAAGCAGGCAGCCATCGCGGTGACTGGCTTGCCCTCTTTCGAGGGTAGGAAACGTAAATACCACAAAACTCCCCAAGAACCGGTATACGTATCGGCACAGCGAAAACGTAACACAACAGGCTGATGAATTCAAAATCTCTCCCCCATAACCATCGATTAGTGCCTGATCTAAAAATTTCCCCGGAACCTCCCGCTTCCCACTTTTGTTTTGCCGGAAGGGGGGAAGGGGGGAAGGGGTTACTGCACAGGGTAATACCGTACGTGCGACCGGCTACCGTACAATTCAAAAAGTTTTACAAGTATGATATTAATACAAGTAAATATCCCCAAAAAGACCAAAAGGTAGGTCCGATCTTCCGAAGGTTTAGCTCGGCGCACAGCACCTATAGATAGTATACCTTTCCTTGAATCGAGAGAGGGGGAACCGGGCGGGAAATGATGTAGGAAGATTGTGGGGCACGGTCCGCGGTGGGGATGGAGCGGGCATCCGACCGGGTGGATTATTGTACCGACGAGAGTGCGAGAGTGCGGACAGGACTGCGATTCGGTAGTCGAGAGTTGGCATTGTTGGCTTGGCCGGCTTATCTAGTGCGGCTTTGGGGTGGGGGATTGTGGCCCCGCGGTGTGGTTACGGGATCCTCTGTCGATATGAGGTGCGAAGAGGCACATGTCACATGTCGAGTGATGGGAGATGATGGATATAATACAGGGTTGTTCGCACTAAGTTGCTTGAGTGGGGGTGGGCGATATTTCCCCCATATCGCAATTGCCTTGGGCCACGGGCATACACAGGATCAAGTAGGGGGAGGTAAGATCACAAGGAGGTTAAAGTGCTGCAGATCCCCTACAAATCCACTTGCTTTTGGAATTCCTGTTACCCCGCCTCAAAATTTAAACATTTGGCAAGTCCTGGATTGGCTCTCGGACTAATTTTTCCCCCGGGACCCCTAGGATAGATAACGAGCAAACTAGTGATACCGGCAGCTTTTGTATAGGAATAGATGTACGGTACAATGTGCCTGCACACAGCCCACCTGAATTATTAATGCCTCCATGCAGTAAGCATAAATGCCCAAAGTTCCTTCTCTAATCTCTGCCCTCTTTCAACGTCAGACTGCGAATATCACGAAATAATCATGACATCATATCGCCATGGCCTGTCTGATGGCTGGGGAAAAAGTGACGCGACACAATCAGTTCTGCCCTCTTAGGTATCTGAGGTATGCTGGAACATAATTCGGAGATATCGGAGAATCACTGTGCGTGAGCTGCTTTGAGATCCCAACAGGGGATTTTCGGGACGACCAAACAAGATTGGCTTGACAGACCGCGAAGCACACAAAGAGTTTAGGTTTTCTTTTTTCGGAGATTATAATGCTCTGCCATGCTTAGAGGAAGTATACTAGAGGAGCTGTGGTGGGTATTCTGGCACGTACAAGTCCGGTATGAGGGATCTCTCATATTTCCCCACCTTTTCTACAAAGTGGTATGTTATATCGTCTCAAAAGCCTCTTGATACATAGAGAGATGAGGTATTTTCTGCGGAGAAGGTACTGTGCGATACGAGAGCACGTGGCCGCCGGTTCTATCGTCCCACATTCAAGTGCTCACTGTTCTATATATGGATATATGTGGTGTTTGTCTCTGTGTACCTGTACGTCAAGCACCCCTTAATTGCTACCTTATCTCATATGCATATGTGTTGCTTTTAAAGTGTGTATTATAGTCGCTAACCTCTCTGCTCGCAGCGGTTTATCTGCAATAACTTTGCCAGAAAAGCCATCCATGACCTCACAAGTTCAGAATGCTCTAGTCATCTGGTTATGCCCACAGTTTAGCTATTACCCCTACTCCTTTCCGTCAATTGGCTCCTATTCTAGGAAGATGGTACACAAACTATTTCTTTCATGGCACTCTCATGTGATTCGCCATCTCCCGTTATGGGACTGTTTACATACTACTAATCCTAGATTACCAATGGTTCACAAGAATTGATGTGTTCCGAGAATAGTTTGGAGTGGTAGTTGTCCACAAACATGGAGAGGGGAAACCAATATCCCTAGATGCCTTGCCTGACACCCTGTGACTTCTTTAGTTTGACAGAGAGGTAATCCCAATTTCTAGCCCCTATGGTATAGTGGTTAGCCATGAGGGCAATGTGTGGTTTAGCTAGAACTTCTATGACCATAGTTGCGCGCCCTTTCCCGCAGTGTGAGTGATATTGTGATGCTCATTGAGGATGTGGTATTTATGATTTGCTTATACACATGTCTCTACCGTTAGTTTAGTTTTAGTTGTTAGAGCGTAGTTGAGAGCGAGCGAATGGACGAGGTACCAGCGGTGAAATTCACATTCCATACCCTTCCTCCAAAGTGCCCAGGTTCTAAGTGAGTTTTCTTAGTCTATCGTCTACTTCCGTGCGACTCTCATTTCCCACATTTTTCGCTCTGGAGCCTGTACGATATTGACCTCTTCCCGTAATTGCCTTGCTCAGCTTGATGGCTCCCTCTCTCATGTATCACGACATTGTCTAAAGCCTCCGGCATCAACGCAGATCACAATTGGTAGCTCCGGGTGGGGTTGCTCTGTCACCCTTTGTTGATGAGACCTTGTCTGCTGGGCGAACATATTCTATTTAATCTTTTGTCTAAATGAGGTGAGAGATGGAGAAAGTAATTAATAGATCCTCGTGCGGGTGCAGAATGAGAGAACAAAGTATATGATTGGATCTTCCCGATATTTAAGCCCTATTCTAGGATGCCCACTCTACTACTACTATGCCATTTATTAGCCCCCCTTAGACAATACTTACTCGCAATCACGCAAGCCTCCCAGCTGGGTCTCAAACTTGTAAAAACTTGCCTGAACTTACCGGGGAAGTACGAAAGAGAGCTGCAAGCAAGAAATAGATTGCGTTATTGTAAATGCTGCCCCCCCCCCCTGAATTGAGAATGTTGGTAGTGGTGGTATCGTGCCATGGCGTCCTCCGGATGCACACTGGTGAGGTGAATGGTGTCGGGTTGGTGATGCCGGGACTGTACTCTTCTGGGATAAGAGCAGTACTCCCGACTCACCACGGAGGGGGACTTTTGGGAATACTTCCCAGCTGCTATTGTTGTGGAAATATTGAATTGAAGGATAGTACGAGATAATAAAGAAGTGATTGATTGCTTGAAGGAAAACGGAGCACACTAACTATCTCAAAGAGAAGGGCGAACGACCCTGACTATCTACCATTTGGGAGCGAGACAAATAGGTCGAGCGAACAATAACAATAGCAATGATAGAAGAATGAAGGAAATGCAAGGAGGTATCTTCAATAGTACCGGAGGTGTAGATGTATGATAAGGTTTGATGCAAGGAGAAAAACCAATAGTGTGAGTGACACTACAGTAGTGCCAGAAGTATGTTTCAACAGCTATCGTAACTGGGAGGCGAGTGATAAAGGATGATTGCATGCTTGCTCGCGGAGAGAATTACAATTCTTACGGAAGACAACCCCGGATCCTTCCTAAGCACAAGCGAGGCCCAGATCGCCTGGTCATACAGGGACCTATTCTCTACTAGATTCAGGGTGGCCGCTGAGAGTTTATTTTATGTCCTGGACGAGGTGAGGGGCTTCCCTTCGTCTATCCTGTTGACTACCCTAAGTCGGCTATCGAGCGGTGATCGTGAAGTGAAGCCTTCGTTCGAAGTTACGGCTGTATCTAGATCCGTGAAATATTTGCCCACACTCGCTTCCCCTGTAGTAGTAACCTCCTAAGTGATGGTAGTGGGGTGGCTGGCAACGGGAGACCGATGTCTAGAAGAAAGTAGGGAAGAAACACCAAAAAGATCACGATGATGTAGCAACCGATTGCTACTCGGAGGGACAGCCGGGGGTCAGGGGGGGGGGGGGGTCAGCCTTAAGAGTAGACTAAGAAGAGGTTGAGGTTAGTAGAAAAGCCTAGCTGAGGAGCTCGCTGGGGCTTCATCAATATGTGCTGGGAGGGAGTGCTCATGCTCTGGGGGTAACTGAACAATTCCTGTATGCCCTCCGAGACTCAAGACAGCTAATGAAAGTGCCGTTTCGCCGGTGAGTCGGGATTGACATCCTCTCGTTTCAAGAGCATCCTTACTAGATCTTTATGTCCGTTCTCGGCGGGCAATGAGAGTGATGTGCGACCATAGTTGGTATCTGCCGTGTCCGGGTTAACATCCTATTGTAATGTGGCGCTGGTTGTCACAGGCTTCCTGATAACCACAAACGAGGAGTAGTCTGAACTTATGCGAGGAGATGTGAGTAGTGGTTTGGGAGTCGTTTTGGATGCAGACAAGAGTGTTACGGATTGGAAGGGATAGAGCCCTGAGATGTGGTGAATATCTGCGAGGTTGACACTTGTGTAGTATATAGTTATCATTGACTTTCGTGGTCGGTGGAGGGGGAGATTAAGTCAATCAACGGTTCACAATTCTCACCCAAATACATTCAAACTCTTCATTGAAACGCATCACGAAATTCTCTATTTACTTCATATCCTCTCGCTCGGAAAACAACTTTACCACATGCTCTTGCTCGTTCCCTACAGCCCGCGGGGGCGTTGTCTGCTCCTGTTCACGGGAGTTGCAATACACCCCCGCGACGGCAATTCCTTCTCCAGCTTGATCATACAATTCATCCGCCCCCAGGGAACTAGTATAGATAACCGTTAGAGATCCCGAGTTCTTCTCCTGGGAAACCTGTGCTTGAGGTAGGTCTTACCCACTCCCAGATTCCCGGAGCATAACAAGATAGCCTTATCAGCCCCGCCCTTACCGCTTCACCACTCCCGAAACTCGTTTGTCCCCAGAAGCCAATTCCCGACCCCATCTAGCCGGCTAGCACGCAAACTCATGTCTGTTCTGAGGCTCTAGTGGCGAAAGCCACTGCATAAATTCCGGTCTCTCATCCGTCACGTTGGTGGTGAAATTATTGAAGTTTCACACTACGTTGTCGCTGTAGGAATTCCTGTCACCAATTTTGGCCGAGTTTGTGCGCTTCGCCTGACCCATGATAATCTGTCTGAACTGCTGGTTGGATGTAGGCATGATGTAGCAATAAGTACGGTAGGGGGGGGCTATAGCGCTCTCACGACTAGAGCAGGAGAGAAGAAGTGGCGATACCATCTGCTGTGCCACGACTCTACTGCATGCTCCAATCATTTCCATGCGCCGGAAGCATCACCCAGGTTATGACTTGATCGATGATAGAGCTTTACGAGCTGATAGGATCTTCAATTAGTGGTAAGTATATTCAAATTCCTCATGAGATAGTGCGCATGTAAAATAACTTTAAATCAGGAACTTTGGAAAAGGGGATCCAGCTTTCCGATGAGCTCCAACAATTGGAAAGTAAGGCTTTTGTCCATTTTTGGTGCGAAACACCCGGGCCACCTGAACCGTATCAAAACTCGCCTTCTGCGTTTACGTGAAAGGCGATGGAAAACTAGTAGCTCGAAGACCTAGCCGCTTGTATGTTTTGCATTTTGCCCCACTAATTTCGTTCCTGGGTGGTCATCCTGCACGAGAATTCTAAGTTATAATAAATGCACGATATCCCCGCAAATTGTTCGTTCAGTTTGGTTTGGTTCAAGTCATATTAGCGCCCGAACCACTTCTAATAATAAGAAACAAAAAAAGACCATTTACTTCCAACTCAGTCCCCACTCTTTACTCCACGCCCCCCCCTCCGTCGCTCCCTCTAGTCCCGTCATCCTCAAAACTTGAGCGTCTCCCCCCCAGCTCCATTCGTCAAGTTTCGCCTGACCGAGTGTGATTTGATGAGGCTTCTTTGATACTCCTAGGATGATTACCGAAGATAGTGGTTCGTTAGATGTCCATTGTCCCTTCCGCGATACGTTGAGGTGGGAGTTTGTTGCTTCGATCTGGGGGGTTGTCAGCCCTGTATTAAAAAATGAGGGACTAGGGTGGGCACAGTTATGAAAGCAGTCTTCTCTTGAACAAGGCTTTCTCCGTCGTCAAGGTACAAATCACCATATGCATCTCCCTCAGAATCCAATGCGACGAGGATGTCCCAAGGGTTCTTCCGGGATTCCGCGGTTGTGTATGCCGGATGCTACTTGCCGGTCAGTGCCTCGCCAGACCTCGGATGTTGTGAACGAACCTGCAAAGCTAAAATATTGCCCCCCCGAATAAACACCGGAATATTTCCCAACGGGGCTTTTAAATCTACTAATTTCCCCTCACTTCCAGTTCTAGCCTCATACGTGTACCAGTCATACCACTTCTCATCCTCGCCACCTGGGAACGTGGCGTTGGTGTGATTTGCGCCTTGGTTTAATACCGGAGCGACCATGATTGCTGGGCCAAGCATGAACTGGCGGTCAATCTCCGCGAGCGATTCATCATCGGGAAATTCCCAAGATAGGGCGCGCATGACGGTTGCGCCAGTGGTGTGCGCGTGGTAGAAGAGGGTGTACATGTATGGGAGGAGAGTGTAGCGAATTGCCATTGCCGCGCGGGAGGAGTCAGCGACGGCCGCCCAGCGATAGGCCTCCTGGGAAATGGCGGAGAGGACGTTGTGATTTCGGTAGAAAGGAAACTGGGGATGTTAGTGAAGGAGTTTTCGAGGCTGGGAAAGGAGGTGGGATTAGGAGGGAGAAGTACAAATGCTGAGAGTTGCATCCAACGGGCGCAAAGTTCCATATCGGTGTTTCCGTTGAAACCACAAGTCTAGATTGAAGTTAGTATGATCTCGAGGAGGACAGTGGTGGGGACTGACGTCGACACCGAACATAGGAATACCGAACATGGAGAAGCTCAATGCCTGAGGAATTGACAAAGCCATATAGAGCCACTTGCTGGCGTTATCTCCGCCTGTGATTTTCCAATCAATATAGGTTATTTTAAGAATCAAGCCGGGAGTGCCTTACCCCAATGCCCAGCCCAAGCACCGGTTCCGGGCGCAGTAGAACGACTGATGATGAATGGCCTCTTCCCCGGAAACACCTTCAGCAACGATTCATATGTAGCCTTTGTTTCCAAATGACCTATGAAAAAGTCAGCAAAAAGCACCGCACCTGCATTGCTTGAAAATTCACCCACCCCATAAACTATGCATATCATACTCTAAACTTCCATCCGAATGCGTCGCATTTGGCGAAACTGCATGAACCGCTAAATCGTGTCCATCCTGGACATGGTTAATGGCGTATGGCGGGTAATTAACCGTCCTTCCATCGACTCCATGGGTAATTTGTGAAACAAGGGGCGCGACCGCGGGCGAAGGCTCAGCGGCTGCATTGAGAAACCGTCTGGCTTCGATTGCAGCAGTGGCACTCGCAGCTTCTGTAGCATTAGTATTATTGAAGCCTTCAGGGTAATCCAAGATTAGGTTTCCTGGCTCTCCAGGGAGGGAAAATGGAGGGTGCACGGGGTTCTGGGTGACGTTCCCGCTACCACAGCTCCCAACGCAAAACGATGATACCTCGTTCATGTCAAGCCAGATACCGTCGTACTCTACTTCTTTGTACCATTTTTGGAAGGAATCTGTCCACCAGGTTTGGGTTCCAGGTGCGGACCAGTCGGGGAAGACGGTGAAACCCGGCCAGACGGCACCAATGTAAAGACTCCCGTCGGGGTTCTTGAGGTAGGCATCCGCGGCGAGGCCAGCATCGTAGTAAGGGTAAGCGTCCGAGGCGTTGTTGGGATTCGGGACGTAGATTGCAGCGTCGAAGATTGGCACAAAGCGTTGGCCATTAGCATGGATTTTGTTGAGGAAGGCGGAGAAGGCCTTGAGGTCGTATGTTACTGGGTCATTGGTCCAGTCACGGTATCTGCACTTGTTGGGACCAAATATATTCCCCAGGTGGCAAGGAAACTCACTGATCCATGTAATCGATATCACTCCAAATTGTTTCCAGCGGGATATTAAAGTCCCTGTAAGACTCAACGACACCCTCAAGGTCGGACACATTAGAGTAACCCCATCTGCACTGGTGGAACCCAAAAGTCCAGTACTGCTGCATCGCCGGTAATCCCACTGTTTTCACATGATCGGCAATGACATCCGCAGGAGTAGGTCCAGAGTAGAATGTTAGGTCGACCATTCCACCAATGGTGCGCCATGTGAGCGATTTCTCGCGTAGGAGGATGTCCTGCCCGTGGAGGTTGCGGAGGTATACACCGTGAGCATATCCTTTCCTTGAACCATCCTCCAGCGTAGCATAACGATGCTCGTAGTAGAAAGGATGAGACCCATAAAGATTCTCGTCAAGCGGATCGCTGACGTAAAGGGTGAGTAAGGGGGAGCCATGCTATAGGGGGAAGCCTAAAATTACATACTTCACATCTGTTGAATAGAGCGTGCGGTTATACCTATTCCCGAGTCTGATGCTGTGCATGACCTCGCCTAATCCATAAAGGTTGTATCTCTCCGGCAATTCCGTTCGGAACTCAAGGAATTGATTTTCGAAGACCAATTTGCTACCTTTGGTAGAGAACAGAACGTCGCCTGTGCTCTTCCTCGTAACGGAGAACTCGAATGGTGACCTGCTAAATTGGAAATCAAGCTCCGAATCTGTTGGATTGAAATGAACCCCATTAACTGTCCTCGTGAGGTAATCCTCTTTAATATCGTACCAAGATTCCCGTTCCCCCGCTATCTCGGCTGGTAGGATCCGAACATTAAGTCGAGATTTCGGTCCGAACAATACCCGAAGGTCGAGTTGACTACGGGCGAATAATTAGTCGTCAATCGCTCAATTAACGTGAGGGAAGATAAAACCGACTTGATATCTGTCCCATAGACATTGCAATTCGCACCAGCCAAAACCAAACGCGCACTGAGACCCCCGGGAGAGTTCCGAACGTTGGTGGCGGTATACCCGGGACAAAGCTTTTGGGCATCCTTCGCGTTCGGGTCTTCTAGATTTGCCAACAATTTCCTCCCTTGGTCGATATCGCTGGGGAGAGTAGGAATGCTCCTCCACGAGGTAGGACTCGCAGTACTGGTTCCAGAGGTACCACCCTGTGCGGCGGTGCCAGCTCTAGCACAAAGCAAAGCACTGGCAATGGTAACGGCGACAACCCTCATAGAGAATGACAGTGGTGAAAGAGCTGAGCAGACTGATGAGGGGGAGGAAAAACTAGGTATTCTAGAGAGATTTATGTCGCAGCGCAATCATTGGTGGTTATCGGGTTCGAGCAGGCCGCGTCGGTGTCCAATCATCGCTTACACTGCTTACATACCAGGAACAACACACAATCCCCATCTCATCGTTATCACGGTTGCACAAGCAACTTGGATGCCAATTGGTGCCCTTTCCCGTGTAGAAGTCACGGGCGAATTGAGACGTTGACCGTTGACCGCCGATCTCCCTTGGCTTCTTGTGATTCCTTCATCTGGCGGGAAGTTGGCCACCACCACGGAAAAAAAACCCACAGAACCATTATAATTAGTATTCTAAGCGCTACAAGCACTTAATACCTAGGAAGGAACCATACCACCCGAGCACCGTAAAAACCCCGTTAATCCACTCTGAGATCATCAACGGGAATTGCGGCATTGACCTATGATGGGTTTAGTTCGACCACTTGTTGGATCTGGCACTCTCAGCAGGCTCAGGCTTTTATGTACGAGGAGAGCCCCAATTCTCCCCAGGGGCCTCGTCTCTGAGCACGAAGATTACTCGAGTAGAGGTCTAGGGGAAATGGTGGACTACCGTTTACCAGATCTTACGGTAGGCCTGTAGCTTTGCTGCGCTCATTGAGGTCTCGGATCCTTTTTCACCTTATGCTCTAGAATTCCCTCAATGGAGGTATCATAGTAATCTTGGCGGATAAAAAATTTCATAATTTTACAGCGAATAACTACCGCACTGTAGTGTGAGTGATCAAGTCACTCAGACTGAAAGCGCATGGATAACAACAAACTTTTCTACCCTTTTCCATCCCTTTTCTCTCCTGCGTAAAATTTGAAATGGCTTTGGGAACACTCCTCACAAAAAAAAACGCTCACCCGTTGTCTCCCACGTCACCCGGCCATCCTGCTATTCGCTATATCAGCAACATACTATCGTGCTACGTAGTGAGTCTTATATCGGGACTGAATAGGGTTTAACAACTGTGTTGACAGCTGCAGGATTCTGTGGTGTTTGGAAAAAGGAGATATCACGGCTTTGCTGGCGCTCTTGGGGGCGTTGGGTGCGTGCAGGGCCTGAGCGGTGACTCCCTCAACTGTGGGGCTGGTGCGTAGGTAGCCGTTGCCTGACAAAATTTTTAAATCCGAAGACGAGCGGGCTGCACTTAAAGTACTGTACTTGGGTGGTCGCAGATTCAGTGTTGGCAAACGGCTGAGGGGACTACGGAGCATCTATCAAAAGCGTGAGACAGGACTAGACTACCAGGAGCATTCCATGCAGGGGAGTCATGTCCCAGGACAGCCGCCTTGGGCTCGGGTGACCAGCCTTATAGGGTGGGGTAGTGCCTTTCAAGGTAGGGGTAGGACTGCGGGAAATTCCGGGGGACGGCCGGGGAAGATGAACGACCGCGAGGGGTAGGTGAGGACTGCAGGAGTGATGCCTTATAACTCCAGCTCTGCTCACGTCTATTCCGAAATGGCCAAACAAGTCGAATGAATGACCCCGGGTAATAACTTGCGGGCTTAGTCTGTGGATGTGCCCCCTCCTGGGGAACGAATCTTCGGGTTTTATCTGTTCTCTCGATTAATGACAAGCCTCTATTGGGCAGGAAGCACCTATCGAGAGGAGAAAGATATGGGAAACTTAAGTTAAGTGGGTTTGCTATTAGAAGTGGCGCTGTACGAGTGCATTGAGATGGGCGGCAGCGGGGATAGAGCGTTTGTGAGGTGAGCAGTTGTGGGCTGGAGGGGAGATAGTGCAGTGGAGCGTGAAGTGAGTGAAGTGGCTTTAGCGAAGATGAGGACAGGAGAGGGAGATAAGAGTCATATCATACTAAGAAGGGGTATACTGGATCGGGGGGGTTTTTTTTCCCTGAAGGTGAAGATTCTTTTATAGGTCGAAAAAGTGCTATCGATGACAACCAGGGCAACTGGATGACTAAGCTACAACCCTCCGAGGGTGTAACCAATTATATCTAGCATCTGCAATTACGAGTGCGGCTAGATATATCCGTCACGTGCTTTATCAGGGCACACTGCAACAACAAAGTTCACCAAAGTTTTCTTATCATACCCACGTAACGGATATATCTATCGGCCGCACTCGTAGAATCTACCGGTATTCTGAATGATAAATAAATTAGGTGGTGTGCCAGCACGGGAAGAGAATTTTAATCGCATAATATTGTGGGTGGTGGGGGGCCTGAGGGCCTTCGGCTAGGTGCCGTGGTTTACGGCATAGTACAGGACTCCCGGTGCAAGACTCCGATGCCGGATAAGCAGATGAGTTGGCATACAGTGCCTCGGGATAGCAGCTCATTGCCGATATCTCTGATAAGGAGGGAGTCGCCCATCTAGGGACCCCTTCCTTCAGACCTTCGACGACGATCCGTGAAGGTATCATAGTATCATACGGTAGAAGGTGCTTCATCGAAGGCCGCCATCACTTTATAGGGTTGCCCCTAATGAACCCTAGCTCCCGTCTGAATAGAGTGCAGAAGCCCTTCAAAGGGCACAACGCAAGCCGGAAGGAAAGGGAGATTGACATAAAACACTTCAACGTTAAGGACGGGCTTGGGGTTGCCACCCTTAGGGCACGACGGGTTGAGTAGCGTTAAGTTAGACCATACTCCTAAAGGGGGGTCTGCGATCGATAGGTGTGCAGTCGTGGGGGAAAAGGTTCAGTTCACGCTTACGGCTTGGCATACAGCAAAGTATTGTCCATGGGCAAAATTAGCCCCCCCAGGCGACAGGGGAAATTTCGGACAACCGCATCCCCCACCAACCCCACCATCTTGTAAACCAAAAAAAAAAAGTTACAAATTAAAAATGTAAATATCATACATAGCGGAATGCATAGAATTGGTCTAGGGAAATTTCTTTAGGGGGTCTTGGAAGTGTTCAATATAATTTATTATCTATATTTTTTAAAAGGAACGTGCCAATACAGGCTTTGCCCTCACGGCAGATACATATTGCTGAGTGCTGAGTTGGTCACGTGATCTTCGATTCTCAATGATTCCGAAGATTCCTCGACATGGGAAGTGAGAAGAATGTTCAACGGAGCCTTGACGCTCCTCACATCCTTAGCCAACGAGGAAAACAAGAGAAGCCCTCAATTGCCTATCAAATCGTTGGCAAATCCAAAGCGAAGATCACGTGACCAACCCAGCACTGGGCAACATGTCGTACATTCTCGAGGTATCGTACCGTACGCCAGCTCAACCCGCCTGATGTCGATCATTGCTGGGCCGTTAATTTTTTCCACGTATCATACCATAATAACACCCCGCTTTCCCAGCCCATAAGTTAGCCCCTCAGCGACAGAATGCCTTTCTCTGATAATAGCAGAAGATGAGAGTTAACCACTCCAGAGAGTGTGTAAACATGTATTGTAATTCTCATAGCAGCCATTCTCTCTCTTAGAAAGCAAAAGTTGGTCGGTGGTCGTACTGTACGGGTACCGTAGTTGTCGAGCGGCCCGTGTGAACTCCACTTTTTCGCACGACGGGGTGGTAGAACAAAAATGTAACCAGATTTTCTTAATTTGCTTTTCTGGTTTGGGGAGAGGTGATTTACTCCCCTTGATTTGGGCAGAAAAGTCAACACATATTCCGAATATTATAAATTCCCTAGTTTGAACTATCCGTTACAGGGGCAGGTGGACAGTTGGCTTCCGGGACCTTTTGTGTGAGAATAGTACCGGTACCATAGAGTCATCATCATACCAACGACCAAACTGGGCGGGCGACGAACAGGGGTCTTTTGGTGGGTAAAAAAGTAAATCGTCAAGGTTAGGGTTACAAAAATTACTTGTGATTTATCATATCCCTGCTCGTTGCCCACCCGGTTTCGTTTACGGTGATGACTGTACTCGTGGTTTCTACGGCCCAGTGAGTAGAGCAAGCGGTCCTCTGATAAGCCGATGGTTAGCCAGACTTTCTGGCGTAACCTAGGCCCTCAGCCCAGTAAGCGGGGATTATGAGGGGGTTCATCACCGGCGAAACTTTGCCGGATCGAGCAGAGGGTGGGATTCGTTATGCGGGCTCTTGTGGGATGGTTTATGCTCTTTCTTTCGATGGCTCGGGGTGGACATGATACTACTGGTTCTATCTTTTCTTTAACTGTACTGACATCCCGATCTCTACGCGGGGGACCTTGGGCCCTAGCATCGGCTGTTCTCATAAAGTAGCTCTCAAGGTGTTTTGCTTCTCTCCGCTATCTTTATTGGAGCATATTGCAATACTGCTGGGCCTTTAGATAGAGCCCCAGGATGGACAAGTGGTTTTTAACACAAAATACCAGAAAGATTTCCTTATTATAGAGAGGGGCGATTCACCCAATGGGGGTACTCTTTCCAAATCCTGCGGCACGGGCAACAGGCCGTAATTACCTTTAATAGTGAGGGGCTGACATCAACTGTGAGGTTCCAGTGCTTTCTCCTTCTCCTACTCATCCCCCCCTAGTCCGTGTTGTGACTTCCCCGGTATGGGAGTAATTAGATCAAGGTGCATGTGGGGCTTCAACGAGCTGGGATCCCCGAAAACTGCGCTCTCGTTTCAATAGCAGGCGTGGGCTAAGGCTACTATATTGAAGGGATCGGTGCCATAGACATGATGCGTATCAGATCGATCAAGAGGTTAGGTATCGTATACGTATCACTCTTTAAGCACCGTGCACTCTCTTATCGTAAGGACTTTCGGGGTTTGATTCCGAACATGTATGAGAGATATAGACCAGAAGAATCCGAGACCGCTTGGAGAGTGTGTGACTGATGCTCCAGTGTGTCAGGTCCAGTCCGCCCGATAAGAGACATGATATATCACTCGTGTTCAAAGAACTTGGCTTTTGTCTGGAATGTATTCAGGGAAAGTTGCAGAGCAACCGAGCAAACATCGTATATGTTTGAATGCGGTTGAATTCAGTAGTTGTGTACACTAGATAAATTCGTATTTAAGGAGGAAGGAGGGTAGTGACGGAGCATTATCAACCACGCCCCCTTTCCAAAAATCTTCATCGTTGTTTTTTTGGATTTTTATCTCGTTTGGCCCGAGCCGTGGAATAAGTGAGCCAAATTTGCCTCCCTTCGGAAGTTCCTATTTCCCACAAAAAAAACGCAAGGGGTGAGAGAACATCCGACAGTACCTCTCTGAGGCAGCAGTAGAGATACCACCCCGTTATGGCTATTACTAGCTACCTACTCGTGTGGAGTTTGGCCGTAATTATCGGGCTTTTCGTGATTAACCTCTTGCTGTCTGGGTAGTACAGCATTTTCACTAATTCCTCACGTCCGTAGCGGGCGGCAAAGAAGAGCAGTGTTCAGCCGTAACCATCAGGCTTGTCGGAATTGACTTCTCGTCCTAGTAGTACTTTCACCACTCCCACATATGCCCAGACGCGGCGACAAACAATAGCGGCACTTGACCCAAATTGTCTGGATTGTCGGGGTTGACCCCCCCCCGCCTGAGAACTATTTTCACTACTCCCTCACGTCCAAAGCCGGAAGCAAACGAGAGAGGTGTTCGGCCGCTAGTATTTTGCTTGTCGGGATTGATCTCTTGGCGCCCGAGTAGTATTTCCACAACCGGCTCATTTCAGTAGAGAGCGGCAAAAGAGAGCGGTGTTCGGTCGCCATAATCAGGCTTGTCGGGATTAACCTCCTCCTGTCCGAGCAGTATTCTCACCACTCCCTTGTGTCCATCCCAAGTGGCATGTGAGAGCGGCGTTCGCCCGTCCTCATCAGGTTTGTCGGGGTTGGCTTCATCCTGTCCGAGTGGGATTTAACCACTTCCTCGTGTCCAGTCCAAGCCGCATGCGAGAGCGGTGTTTGGCCGAAACTATCCAGCACGTCGGGGTTGACCTCTCCTCGTCCAAGTAGAATTTCCACCACTTGCTCATGTCTGTTATGAGCAGCCCCTGCAAGTGACGTGCAACCCAGGAAATGTTCGTTCATGATACAACACTCCGTCGCTATCAAAGCAGTTACAAGTTCAACAATTCCGAAAAGGGGTGCACAGCGTAGTCCACCGAATGGAGAGCAAGTGCCCCAACCCTCGGCATAGTCACGATCAATCCGTCCTATAAGTGATCTGGTAGGCATCTCTCCGCAATTTCCTTTCAATAGTTCTAGCGCAAGCGATCTCGCTTAGTCCGAGAGCTCCCTTTTCGCATGGATCCCACAGTATACTGAACAACATTCTAGGAAAGGCATGCCCTGGGCATCAGGTGAAGGATCCGCGGAAAGAGCTTTGACCTGTTGGGAATTCAGATAGATCAAGCAGATTTCTGTAATTGCCGAGTGAGGTCTACTGAACAATGTATTGTGATGAATAGAAAGATACTCCTGAAGAGTGAAATGGATCAATTGCACTATCGGTGCCTCCTTATCGACAGTAAGAAGCACTTAATAGCTGCCGATCAATGTCGACATCGAAGGGATATCGCTAGTATTGAAATCCATGGAGCCTATCTCGACTGCTAGGGCGTGGCAGAGCCCATCCGCTTGCAGCGGCCGTTCCGCATGACTAATCCACATCAGCGCTGGCATCCTGAGTCTCGATTTACCCCAATCTTGCTCCTTTACCGGCCCGACCGCCGCACCACAGACATCCCCCAATTCCAATCCATCCGTCATTTTGTTTAATAACTTTTCTCGTATCCGATAGATGGTCAGTTTGTGCAGGACTGCTGTGATATTTAAGGAAGCCAGTAAAAACCTAGACGCACATCTATTAGCGGATACTGTGGGAATGGTTCCCAGAATAATCGAGCCTACGTACATTTCCGACATATTTTTGGGAATCTTCTCCAGAATGTCTGCCACTAGACTCTCGCCCATCTCGTCCGGAGTTTCGTCCTCGTCCGCAGGTATCCGGTGATATCGTCTTTGCGGGGGCCTATTGATGCACTTGTCACTCACCCAGAAAGGCGCTTCTCAATCTCAGCCCGAATAATATGAGGCCTTCCAGTAATGAATATTCGTGTGCACGGGGACTTCTCGAGGATTTGCTTCAGCGAACTAAGGAGTTTGACTGGATAAACCGCCACGCATTCATCCAGCGTGTCAATTCATATAAATGTGCGTAGTGAGGATGTGATGGCTTGTAACATCTTCACTATATCGGGAAGTCTCGGCCCCCATCCACCAATGGGCAATTTCTGCTCCTGAAAGGCGGTAATATTTCCTCTTGAATCTTTTCTATTCCACTGACGACCTGTTTCATCAAGGAACCCAGAATACTGGTCACAGACTGCTCCTTCCGCGCTGCAAAGTCGAAGTAAAAATATAGTACGGCCGTGTCTTTTCCCCTTGCCTGATCGCACAACCTATCCGCTACCAGCGAACTAAATCACGGGTTATTAGCGCTGGCTCCTTTCTCTTCCAGGATGATAATTCTCGTTACCTGATAAATGTCTTTCCGACCATGGGATTCCCAGAGCAAAACAAGACAGCATCACCTTCCCTGCTCCAGTTATGACAGTTTCTAAATTCTTCAGTTTGCATGAGCCATTCCCCCACATTGTCCATGAGGCGCTCTTGGATGTCGTGATGCCGTTGCTTTGGGCCTGGGTGTGATAGCCAGGATAGCAGTTGAGACTGATCATTGGCAAAGGTATGGGTATTCCACACATTAAACGAGTTAATGTTATTGGAGAGGTTGGGGCTATTACCGGGGGTATATTGAGACATTCTCCGGTCTTTAGCTTGGCCCACTGTGGTAGAGGAGGAGTTATTGAGTATAGCCGGTTGGCGGTATCCCCAGAAGCTGAAGGAAGCGGATGTTGCTGAAGAAAGCGGGTGTCGGGTGGTATTAAATCAGCGTTGCAGGTAGCTCTGCTCCTGCTGAAGTCAAGTCCGGTTAAGCCGCCCCAAGGGTGAAAAGCTAATGTCATACAGTATGATTGTTGTGGCACTATATCCGGGTAGTGCTCGGGGGTACCGGTAGGCAAAGGTCGGGGGCACTGCCGGATCGGGGAGGGTAGTGACATGGGTTTTACATGGGAAGAAAAATGTTGTAATATGACATCGGAATATGGGAATGGAACTAGGACGAAGAACTGTTAATAAAAAGTAGTCAAGATCTCTTATTGTGACAATGATTATTCATTGAATAATAAGAGAGACATAGCTCAGCTATATAGTACAGCAGTCGAGTCCAGTCATTACCACCGCATTCCCTCCACATGGAAAAACAAAGACTATCAAAGAAGTATTCCAAAAGGAACAAAAGGAACAATGAAAGAACATACAATATGCTTCCAAGGCAACAAGTAACAAGTATGAAAACATAAAGAGCTGAAAGAAACATTTGAGAGAAGAAAGCAACCATATTTGAGAGGAGCAGAAAACCAGACACAAATATCCCCACTCTTTCAAATATGAACTCAGGATACCAAGGTCTGTTTTAATCTAGGCAAATGAAAAAATAGGTAAGGGGAATAATTTCTCGTTAGTATAGAAACAAACGAGCGTTCAATCCCTGGAAGTTTAGTTGTAAATAAAAAATCAAAAAATCAAAATGAGAACAGTAAGTAGGAAGTGTTGTTAAAACCATACAACTAAAAAACCTCCAGTCAGAGGGAAAAAAGAGTACTATTCAAAGAGTAGACCAACAGGATTTAAACTTGGAAAGAAAGAAAATAATACGAGAGGGTCAAGAGCCCCTACTCGGCCCAACAATTGTTATCTGAAGTGGTGGAGCCCAGGTTGATTGATATGTAGTTTGTATAATGGGTAAAATAAGGATTTTGTAAGAAGGGTTATGAGATTTACAGTGGTTGGTTGGTATATAGAATAAGTGAATAAAACCATTCTCAATAGCTATTCTAACATAAGAGTAGTAGATATCTAGAGATTGCATCAGAAAAGAAATGATCAGGTGCTCTACTCTATACTGCTCTCATAGTATACTTGACTTTGTAGATGCATATCACATACATCAGCAAAAATTATTATATGTGTCCTGAGGGTCCTGAGCATCCTGAGCATCCTGGGAATCCGGAGCATCCTGAGGGTCCTGAGGGTCCTGTGCATCTGACAATCAGAGCGCTCAGAATATTAACAGTGACTCGGGACGTGATGTCGGCCCGACGTCACGTCCAGACACCATTCCCAATTCACTCCTGCCTCCACGACATCCTGATAACATCCACCGCCAAGCGGATACGTCTAGATGCCCTTAGATCCTTAGCTCCTGCATCCCAATGATCTTTTTCCTGTGCCTCTCTCATCATGGCGGAATTCAACTCTACTCTAGCGTCAGGATGCTACCTAGCGATATTGGAATCCCATCTGCATCAATTGCTATGTCTGGCTTAGGCTCCCAATGCCCCCCTAATAGCTCAGATGTTCATCGCGACGGCATAGTGATAACTCACTTGCTTACTTGATGGCGTCGTGATATCACATATATTCCAGATTCCGTCTTGACGACCTTGTAATAGCTCACAAGCAGACTCTCGACAGCATAGTGATAGAACACATTTTCCAGACGCTGTCTTGATGGCTTTGCTATTAATTGGTACGACAGAGTGTTTTTCACAAAAGCTTTGTGGTGCTAGTACCCGTTATATGGTGTCTTTGAACTTCATCCTGATCTTGATAATCTTCTATTATTACTCGTCTACTGCGGTGACCAGGGTATCCAGGACATCCTGGCCATGGTGATTCTACGTTTCTGAGCTCTCGCGAGTAACATACTGTAAACTTGAATTGTCCACATGGCTACACAAATTGGCCAACATAGTCTAATAGTATTACATTTCGTGTAAATCAAATTGCCTAAACTTAGTGGTTCACACATCGCCAAGTCTACAAAAAATAATGCTCTGGCACACCTCGGTCACTTTCATCCGAGTTGTCCAGGCACAATGATAGGTAACTTGCAAAACCCAGAGTAGAGAGCGGATCTTGAGCGAGTTGCCGCGTGACCACCTGTGAGTTACCTAGGCTTACTGGATCCGAATCTAGCATAGGTAGTAGCTGGGCAAACGACGCCTGGTTGTAGTCAAACGACAATTCATGCCCCTAGGATGCATTTTGACTCTGCCGGTAGTGCTCTAGACGGCCAGCGTGCTTGTTCAGGTGTGTCTGGAACCATACAGCAACTAGTCTTGGATTCTGGCTCGATAGCTGACACTCCAGTTCGGCATGAAATGCGTCATGATTGTCAGTAAAGCCTTCACAACTTTCCTTCATCATACGATGATTTTGCTAGCTCTAGTCAGTGATTGTCTCACACAGATTCTTGAGGATGGGTTCCTGCTTTGGCTGTGGCAGTGCCCGCCAGGTGTTCTTCTGCTATAAAAAAAGGTCTTGCAAGATAGGTCAGTCATCAGAACAAAAACAAAGGATGGGGGACATTAAGAGACTCCTGCCTCCTACTTGTCAGGCTTGAAGTCCAGAGCATCCTAAGACACGCCAAGTCGATATGCCAGTGGTTGATGGCACAGGATTGCACAAGTGAGACACACTATCGTACCATTGACACGTTTGATGAATTCTGTGTGCAGTATCGCAAGTTTCCTCTTCCCAGTGAAATACTTATCCTAGAAGGCATCAGCAATTTGTGGCATGAGGAACTGGAATGATATAGACTGCATCAAGGTCAGAGTCGGTCATGATTGGAAGTTCTTGTTGGGTGACGGGCAATGGATGGATAAAAACCTCATACCCATTTGAGGGGCACATGAACCTATCTTCCGCGAGAAGGTATTCTACTCTACCAGCGATGGCGGTTGGATTGTCCAGTAGTTGGTATAATTCCCACATATGATTTTTAATATAATCCATAAACTGCGCCCGCATGACACTGTATTTTTGATGTAGCTTTCGGGGTTAGTACAGCACCCTTTATCTTGGTAACCACGGACTTACAATGTCTATACTCTTTGACGACAGTTCAATATTTCTGGTATCCGGAATCACATCTTGCGCATGACTTCAAACACGATTCACCTGAGACGTCAAACCAACCGGCTTCAGTTGTGGATTAACACAAAGGATGTACTGAAGTATGAGATCCTTTGCTACGCCTAGTATTTCTCCCTCCATGCCTGTCATCATGTTTCGCCACGAATTAATTACATGCCAGAGAGATATTGTTCCTCTTGTACTCGGTTCGCATGGTAGGCCCGAGCTTCTGATACCAGACCTTGTTGTGCTAGGGACATCAAGTGGGGACGAATAGTGTATTATGCTTGATAACAGGAATGTCATTGAAGATAAGGCCCTACCAGGAGTGATCATCATACAGGCTGCCGGGGTCTGTAAGATAATTGCTGCCGCCAGTGAAGCATCATTGGTTGAAATTAGCTCAGTCCTCAGGAGATTGTTTTCCATGTGCCCAGAATTGTGGCCCAGGACGACGTCTCGGTGTTGTCTCATCCGCACCACAGAGGCTTTCTCCTTCAGGTAGGGTGTCCACATCAGTTTCGTCAGCCGGAGGTGACATCTGGTACTCATGGCTACTATTGTCGCTGAGAGGGGCCAGTTCCATAACCGGGTGTCCGCCTGCCTCCCTCTCAGGTTCAGTATCTACTATGGTCTGAATAGTGCTACTGCAGAGGGACTTGGCCGGTCATCCTGGAAGCCGTCTTGCGATTGGTGGAAGGGAAGAATCATTATATGACGATTTGGGAGTATTGAAGCTGCTGGATTTAGTCCCTTATGTTACCGATCTGGACAGCCTATTGGCTGGTATGACGTTGCGTCTAAGCCGGTTCAGATTGCCACCTTGTGAAGTTGGCTGATTCGCTCCGATGGAGTTGGGTATGATGTCGTGTCTCCGCCAGCGCTGATTGCCCACAGTGAAGTTGGGTGACTCGATGTAACAATCCTATTATTGATCCTAGATGCAACAGGCAATGGCAGTCGTCTCCTGCTAGAGGGAGTCTCGTTTTCTGGTACTAAGAAGCAGAGAAGTACTATCTCTTCAAATAGTACAGAACTGACTTGCTTGTCTTAAGAGATCAGTCGAAGGATACTATCTCGTCAGATCGTAAGAAGGGTGGATTGTCGTGTCTTGATAGAACTCTCACAATTGTTCTATTTTGGGCAACCCATCGCTGATACTATCACAATAGTCTCCTGGTGCTTTGAGAGTAGCCTCTCATAGAGGAGAAGTGTATGTAAAGAGGGTGAAGATATTCGTATTACAACTTTAAGTATAGAAGGGTACTTAGATGGTTGCGTGAAGATCCTAGCTCTTGGTCAGTTTTTTTTCTTCTTTCTTTTTAATGCCCTTTGTATATTTGTTTAAGATACAACGGTCAGGTCAGGCCCAGCTATGTAGACGAAAAATCTCCCACTACAGTCCATCCCGCTTGTCCCTGCAAAAACACTCTAACCCGGCCCAACCGGTTAACCACTTTGAGTAGATGTAGAAACAAAGCTTGGCACTATGGGTAGAAACTATTAGGAAACCACAGGCAGGAATCCAACGAACAAATGAACCTCCACAGACATGCAACTCAAAGAAAGAAACCCATGATAGTGAACAAACAAAGTCGCCAAAGAAGGAAAACCTCAAGCCCATCCAGAAGCGATATACGCCTAAGCCCTAACCTGTAGTCAACGCACTCATAGCCCAATGACGAGCCACATTCCTTCGAGAATAGGGAGGAGCTGAGAAGCTAGCAGGACAAATACATAGGATGACCCCAGACACAAGAGGTAGATGCACCTGGGGCAGATAGACAGAGAAGGTGAGGCAAGCGCAAACCCTAGGGGGAGATCGGTAACCGAGCCAGCCCTTATGAGAGTGTGTGGCCGGACGAAGTCAATCCCTAAGTCCACTGGAAAGATGGTGGGGAGGTGTTGCATGTCACCGAGAGGACAGAGGCGGAAGGCATGAATCCTCTAGGAACAAGCAAAGACAACCCCACAGGCAGTCACGATCATCAAGGCAGGCAAACAGCAGGGCCCAGAGGCTAGGAGTATGGGCGGCAGGAGGGGTAGCCGCAGTTTGCAAGTAGTAGGGGACTAGTCGACGTAACTGAGAGATAGAAGGGCCGAGTAGACAGTAACGACTGGAAGTGGACACGTGACCGACCAAAATGAGATCACGATTTTCGAATGCCGACCATAACCAAACATTTCCCAGGAGGAGGTGCAATACCAGGGAGCAGTACCACGGGGGCAACCACTGCACCAATAATTCCAGACTAGTAGCCATGTGCTACCGAGTTGTGACTGTACCCGACTGTGGCGAAATGCTAAGCAAGAGGCTACGAAGCAAGCGGAGGAAGATGATGAGAGAGTAACAATAACCCCTTCGACAAAGGCTGCCCATAGACTGTGCAATCAGAAGTGGCCAGAGGGGAGGGGTGGATGGCAGGAGCTTCACCATTCTGGGTAGTGAGACCATCACAAAAGCGGAGAGGGATACCACCAGACGATGATTTCTCATGGTGTTGAGATTTGTAACATGTGAACATGTTCCGGTAACGGTAGACAGGAGCGGGCAGTGCAGGATCTTCTATGTTTAGTTTATTTATATTTGGTATATTTGATTTGATTTCAGCTCAGCCACTGCCTCTAAGTCAGATGAGCTATGCTATTGTATTGCTATGTTTAGCTTGCTTTGCTGAAAGTTTATATTTAGGATTTTGGGTATGGAATGGCCATGTAAGACTGATGAGGGCTGAGCTTAGTTTCTTTCTTTGGTCTTGCAGGATCACAGGATTCCGGTATGTGTACAGCTACTGGTAATCATCGTGATTGCAGGAAGGCTATCACTCTGGAGTTTTGTATTTAAACCAGTCTCCTGGCGAGCAGGAGACAGCAGACTTTGACGCTCGCTCAGCCTAAGAATATACTTGGTTGAATGGCAATCCCTGAGTCCTGATTTGTCCTTGAACGATTACCTCTTTAGCTACCGGTCCCTTGAAGCCTCCAGTAGCAGGAGGGCCAGCAGGACTATTGCCGGCCCTATTGTATTTTTGTTAGACCGGAATCAACCTGTTATATTCTTTTCACCTCAGCAGGTGAAACCGTTTGTTCACAGGATTGTGAACAGCCTGGTAGGATTGATCACTATCCCAGTATCTTGATAACTAGTTAGAAGCAGGAGCGGCAGGGAAAGGCACCCTTGGCTCAGGTGCTACATTCACAATAGAGGATCGCAGGAGCAAAAGCGTTACGAGGTCCGGCAGGGCCTAAAATCCTCCATCAGCGGAACCAACAGAAGATACCCCAGAACCAACCATACAGGCACCAACACCTTAGCCTATGCCAGGCTCAGCATATATACCAGTGAGATGAAGTCATCTCCTTCCAGGAGATCATGGTACAGATTCAGACGAAGACGGCCACCTCACAGCTGAGGCACTCATACAAAGAGAAATCCGGCGGCTTGAGGAAAGGGCAGTAGCAAGAGCACTAGACCAGCAAATCTTGGAAACTGAAAGTCTACAAGACTGCCCCACTACAAGCAGGTGGCGAGCACACAGCATTCTAGGAGTCTTTGGAAGTCAGACACCAACTAGAGCGTCCTCAAGAGATCATTCACTCCCCAGCACATTCATACCCGATACACCAGTAAGACCCTCAAGCCCCAGAAATGGCAGAGAGCCCCCTGAATGACAAGATCCACCACCTCCAGCCCCAGATCCACCTACAGGGACTATGGCAGACCCAGGCCCAGCCAGATGGCCCCCTCTAAAGCGCCCTGAACCGCCCATGTTTAGAGGTGAGGCAGATGACCTGAGACCAGACAAACTCAAGCCATGGCTTAGAACAGTCAAGAAGCACTTAGCGAGATCAGGAATAAATGACGACTCTCCTGGAGTTGCGGACTACTATGGCGCCTAAACAGAAGGCAAGGCTAACAACCCATACAAGACGCTAGACAGAGAAGAGAAGAACCTCAGCCTAGGACAGTTAACGAACCGCTTACAGCAGCAATTTGAAGGCTCTACAAACACTGATGACACCTACCACAAGTGGCAGAATGTACGCCAGACAGCTGGAGGACAGCCAGCAGCCATAACGGAGATAGCTGGAGAGCTAGCAGAGCTCAAAGGATCCCTCCCAACAGGATCTATCTTAGACAATGCCCAGAAACAGCCTTTTTGTGATGCTATGGACTCTAGACTACTGCGCAATGTTGAGCCCCAGCTCAGGCCAGATGATACCGGGGACCTGATGGTAGCTCTGGCAGAAAGCTATGACCCCACCATGTACAGAACTGGAGGCTATAAAGGCAGCGATAGAAGCCAGACTTCTAGCAGCAAACCCCTTACACCAAAGAAAGAGAATACCTACCGCAAGCCTGCTAGCACATTGATGGCCTGAAATAAAGGCAAAGGAAAGGCCCCAGCGAAGAAGAGGACCTATACCAAGTCCAACAAACCCAGTAAGACTGCAATGGATCGCCGCAAGGCAGAAGGAGCCTGTTTCTACGGTAGCGAAAGTGGACACATGGCAAATGAATGTCCAAAGAAGGAAGTTCAGACCAACCATGCTCGCCTCTCAGAGGAAGGCGGAGACAGCAGCAAAGGCGAATATGAGCCCAATACAGACAGCACTTAGGAGCTGAATGGCAGCCACTCTATAAGAACCTACAAGACTAAAGTAGGCACACCCAAGGATAGGCTATTCCAGGCACTCAAATTCATTATCAACATCAATGGCAAGCCCGCCAGAGCCATCGCAGATACAGGAACCATTGGAGGTACGGTGATATCCAACAAATTCGTTACCATACACAACATCCCCTATTCAGCTAGGAAGTATTCCGCCACCATGAAGATGGCAGTCAAAGGATCGCGATCAACTAGCAACTTCTCTGTTGAGGTTATGATTCAGCTAGGCAAGATGAGAGTCGACAAGATGCCTATGCTAGTGACTCCAGTATCAGACTATGATATCTTTATCAGTATGGACGACCTTGGGGGGGTAGGAGCAGTCATCAATTGTCAGAAGAACAGCATCTACTCCTCTAAGTTCAAGATCAGACTTACGTGGGACGGAAAATTGAAGGAGTCTATATCAGCGATAACTAAGTCACAGGAAGTACCAGACTCTCTAGCGATGTTCCCCAAGGTATTTGTTAAAGAAGTACATGAGGAACTACTCCCAGCATGAAAGATAATGCATAGAATAAGCCTCATAGACCCGACTAGGTTATTAAAGACACCTACCTTCAAAGCGCCACTGGCACTAATGTCCAAATAGAAGGCACGGATCATCAAGCAGAGGAACGCTGGTATCCTCCATAGGACCAGTGTACGCGCAGGAGCCAGCATGTTTGTGGATGCAAAAAGCGATGGCAGAATCAGCCCTTTGGTAAACCTCTGCTTTAGGAATGATAACATGCAGGCGGATCACACCCAGATCCCAGAACAGAACACGATACCAAATACGATAGCAAGAGGACGGTTCTGCAGCAAGATAGATCGCAGTAACGCCCATTTCCAGACCACAGTACACCCAGATGATGTGAAGTACAATACGATCAAAACACCCTTCGGTGGCTTCACTAGCCAGCTGATGATCCAAGGAGACATGAATGCTGCGGGAACTTTGTCAGGACTATGGAGGACCTATCCTATGATGAATTAGGTAAGAACATATGGGTTTACATTGACGATATGATTGTCTTCACTCATACCTTGGAAGAGGATGTTAAGGACGTTATGAATGGCTGCAGTAAGCTGCAGAACGCCGGCTATTGTGCCAACCCGAAGACAAGGGCTGTCTTTGCCACTAAACGCTATATTCTAGGCCACATAATGGACCATGATGGCATCGACCCTGGACGACAGAAAATCCGGAACATAATACACTTGACAAGACCAGAGAATCAGAAAGAACTGCCGCGAATGAATTGAATAGGAAATTATATCTCGCAGTTCATTCCCCACATCGCGACCCTTCCAGCCCCACTTACAGAGCTGAGTGTGAACGCTGAATGGCTGTGGACTGATCGGCAGGAAGCAGCCATCAAAGCGGTCAAGCGAGCTGCAAATAAGCACAGAGTCCTTAGACCAATCAACTATAATAACCCAGATAGGATATAGCATTTTACCGATACATCTCCTACAGTTACAAGGTGCGTGGATAGGCCAAGGACAAACCAGAGATGCAGCTAGACCTCTAGTGTTCTACAGCAGAATGCTTAGGCCATCACAAAGCAACTACTCCACACACCAACAGGAAACACTCGCAATGATTGAGGCTATGGAAGCATTTGCTCCACATCTGCTACACAGACAATTTACAGTGGTTACAGACAACAAGAGTCTCACCAAACTCATGACACAGAAGAATCTCAATGGATGACAGCAGAGATTGCGAACACATATGAGTCGCTTTGATTTTAAAATAGAATAACAGCCAGGAGGGAAGGATTTCCTGGCAGACTACCTATCGAGAATGCAGGAGGGAACCCCAGGGCCATTAGATATAACTCTCAAGGACCCCACTATTGATTATGACAGCCTTGAGCTACCTGACCCTACCCAACCCTTACAAATCAATACAAGATACGCCTTCTCTACCACTTTTAGCATTTCATGCTTCCTCCTCCCTATTTTCCCTCCAAGTGCAATTTGCACTTTCAGAAACACCACGTACACTATCTTGAGATTTCCGCGTAACGTGACCAGTTAGGTTACACGAATACCATATGGATCCCACTGTGCGGCCCTTTCGTTTGAGTCATTGAAACAAAGGAAAAGGCAAAACGGCCAACCCTCCCCCACCTCCTACAGGTGCTAGGAGCTCCTCCACTCAGGAGGGTGCCCCGACCCAGTCCCCAATTTTTATGCTGCAAGGCCCACCCTTGCTCAAGTGACAAAGAAGCACCACAGTCTCAAGCCTCTTACATATTGATGAGAGATACTTGAGAAACGCCTCTCCAAGCGCCTACTTCCTGAACCTTTTCACAAGATAAACCAGGACCACAAAATTGGGGCTACCACTCCCAGCAAAGAGAATGTGGTCATGATAGAGATGATCTATCAGATTCAAAAAGACTACAGGACGGCCATCGATACGCTTAGCAAACAGATCACAGCCCTTACTAAGGAAGTTAGCACTCTCAAGAACGCTACACTCCGGCCTGACACCCCTACCCCGATACATTTCCCACTACCGGTGACAGCCCCTAAGCGGACTGCTGCCCCCGACTCCCGCCCAGTAGCTCTCCCCACAGCCGCACCACACAAATCGTGGGCCACAGTGGCCAGGAAGGGTAGAAAGGAAAAGACTACCATGGCTGCTAGGGCTGCTAATGCCCCAGCAAGATCAACTACCAACAATAGGCCCCAACTAAAGAAGGGTCTTACCGCCAGAGAATGCCGCCTTGTGGTTAAACGCGAGGGTGGGCCACTCCCGACAACCCCCCTAGACCTAAGAGAGGACATCAACTTGGCACCAGCTGCGACCTATGTACAGTCGATCTCCCTCCGTGGGAATACTGTCACCCTTACCACCATAGAATCAATTAAAGCCAGCTCACTTAACAGCAAGGTGGGAACATTCCTACACCTGATGCCAGGAACGGTTAGCGTTCACCTGGACACCCCCAGATCACATGTTTTGGTACACGGAATCCCAACCTCGAAATCACTGGCCGCCATAGCCAGTACCCTTACCACCTTCAATACTGGATTGTCCCTTACTAGCCAACCCAGATGGCTCACCACTGACGATGGTATGGCTGGTAAAGCCGCCACTACAGTCCTGATCAGCATAACGGGCCCCAGGGCATCCAACTACGTTGGAAAATGCCTTGCTACTTTCTCATCAACCTACAGAACTGAGCCCCGTTTGCGCTTCAACTCCCACATCCAGTGTTCCAAATGCCGGGGATATGGACACCACAGTAACAGGTGCACCAACCCGACTTCATGCCGATGGTGTGCCTCCCCACATCCCACAGCAAACCATACCTGTCCCACTGCTACTTGTCGTATACGCGGCCGACCCTGCAGCCATACTGTACTTAGGTGTGTGAACTGCCAAGGCCCACACGACGCCCACACAGCACAGTGCCCCTCCCATCCTAAGGTTGCTCAGGATGAGAAGCCAGAAGGAGAAGAGGAGGAAATGACCACTTGATGACTATGATTTATGTTATGGTTATTGCGTAGACTTTGGTTCTACATTTTTATTTGTCAAAGAAGACCGTGATGGAGTTTCTTTTATTATATTAAGGGTGTTTCTAGGCCATCATACCTTAGAGTGCATGCCTGAGTTTTCCTGTAGTTAAATACGAAATAAACTCAATCGATTTTACAAACAAAAAAATACATACCAATTTTAGCATTGAATCTGACGACGCCATATATGAATATGGCGAAGCCCAGACATCTCCCACCCTTACCAACAGTGACTCTTTCAACCATTGCCGCCCTGAATCCCTCATGAATGAAATTACTAGTAGTGTAGTAACCCGTTCCAAGAAGCGTAATGCCTCTGCCTCCTCACCAGCCACATCAGGCGCAGCCCGCAATGATAGCAGAATATCGCTTTGAAACTCTGGGGGTGATAACACAACTCTCCCAATGTCTAGTGAAATGGAACGACGCCACTCAGAAATGAGCTAGAGGTCTTGTACTGATAATGGGTGTGAAATAAATATGAATGAAAAGGACGGTGCAGGATACTAGCCGAAGGACCTTAAGGTTTGGAAGCAGAGCAAGAAGACGAAGGGAAAAGAATAGGATAGGACTTGAACATCGAATACGGCTCTTGAGGAGGGCCAAGCCTTGCTCCCCAATATCCCATGCCTCCCAGAGAACCTCCTGCTCTTCCGCATGAACGATACTATTCTAGCTACACCTCCTATAGCATCACCAGCTTTCAGTCCCGTCTACAGCCAGGCAGGCTATGACTCCGATGAGGCTGCCAATGCCAACCAAGGCCTAAGCACACTACACTCTCGCCTTATGGGTATCCTTGGCCAGCGAGTTAGAGAAGCCCTTAAAACCTATGCCCTCTACACCAGGATCAAGGAAACTGATAACAAACTGCACTATGCCATCCACGATGGCCTTCTACATGCCCAGAAGGCCAATGAGTATGAAAATCTTTATATACTGGTAGGACCGCTTGAGAAGGGGATATCCCTACCAGATTTCATCCTCAAAGCTGTTTAGTGTTCGTTGCTGGCCCTCTGGGGCCCCAAAGCTGGGAGTCCCCCGCTCCAATTTCCCGCCCCGCCCCAGTCAATGGCCCAGGGCAGGGTTTTTGTTTTTCTTTTCACCCACTGCCCCTGGGCCCGTCGAGGCCCCCGCCCCGTTCAATGTCCCGGACAGCCCCCCGTTAATGAATTTTCCCCGCCCAGCATGCCGCTTTTTGTATATTCCCCTCTCGATCCTTGCTCTTTTGATACATGAATGAGTAATTGTGTGCGCATATATCAAAAACCACATACCTCAAATTATATATGGGCATTTATTGGCATTGAATGATTCATACTATAGGAAACGGAATAGTTCACAACACCGATTGGACGTCTGAGTTGCCTAGTCCAGTGAAGAATAATGTCCCAGCAGGGTATACGCCTAATTCATACCCCCAATTCATACACTCTATTCACAGGCTCAAATCATATGCTCTATTCATGAGCCTTATTCATCTGCCGGTACCAGGTGCCCGAATCATACGCTCAAGCCATACACTCAAATCATAGGCCTAAGCCATACGCCCAAACGATCCGCCGAAATTTTACACCCAAATCATACACCCAAGCCATAGGCCCAATCCATAGGTCCAAATCATTAGCCCAATCCATATACCTCCAAATCATAACCAGAGGCGTGTTATGAAGTTACTGTGTTCAGAGTTCATATAGCCAAATAGTGCGGTTAAAGAACGAATGTGTTTATAACAATAAGAGTTCTATAAAGGTAATTATGGTAAGTTAGATGAGACTAGGAGGTTTGAGTTAGGGGTATGATTTGTATAAAAGTGAGAAAAGACTGCCCCCTCCCCCCCCACCACCTATGGACTACACCATGAAGTAATAGAAAACAAGAAGAATGAAAGTGATAATAGTTGAAAAAAGAGGTGAATTAAGAGAATGAAGAAGACAATCTCCCAATATGCTTAGATGATAGCGCTCCCACCAGCACCAGCTCCTGCCCCCCCACCACCACCCCGGTAGTACGTTGGCACCCTACTGCCGCCATGGCTCCAACCACTCCCACCAGGGTCCGCACAGCACCTACGAGCCCCACTCCAACCACGCCAACCCCTACCACGAGTTGGCTGAACTGGCATTCCCGGGGTACGACTACTAACCCCAGCCCCGGACTGCCCTGTTGCGGCGGAGTGTGTAGCGGTGCCTCTGACGGCCCTGCTCACCACCATACTACTACTGCCACCACCTCCCCCAGTACCCACATGCCTGGTATCATGGTCTCCCTGGGCACCTCTCTCACCACCTTCCTCACTACCTCTTCCATCTCTCATACCAGAACATACACTCCCAACCAAATTTCCTGGTCTAACAACTCCCCTAGCACCTCCTGTAGTACTACTACCACCTGCCCAGCTAGTACTCCCAGGGCCATCATACAAGCGACAGGGTACAGGTGGACGAGCATTGTCACTGTTGTCACTGTCGCTGTCACTACTGTCATTGGCATGGGGTGAGGGATGGGAAGAAGTTCCCTGGTGATGGGAAGGGGCACCATCATCAGCAAAGAATCAATTCCTCTTCGTGTGCATCAGACGCACAGGACGCACAGGATGTAAACTCCCATTGTGGATGCGACGTCGATCGGATGCCGTGTCTGGAAGATTCGCTCAATGTCCCGTTGCTTTCTGACAACGTCCTGAAACGCACCCTACGTCCTGTGCATCATGACGCCTTTCGACGCTAGCCTATTATGTCCTGACGTCTTCCGACGCACGGGTATCATATCCTGACGCCTTCCGACAGTAGGCCATCATATCCTGACACCATCCTAGCATCTGTTGTATGCGCCTTTTGCGTCCCGTTACATATACCCTTCCTCTCTTCGTCCTAACCTCTGTACTATTTACCTGATCCTTCCAGACGCCAGTTACCTTTTGTCGTCCCTTGCAGACTCACGATACACCCGCACTCCATCTGGACGCGCTAATCACATAGCAACTATTCTGGACCTCTTCCTCACCCTCTCCCATGTTCTCGATTCAAGTTCGTTTTCCTAAAATTATCCTAATATTGCTCATAATTTATTGCCGTCATTCCGACGCCTTATACTACCCTATCGACTATGATACTATGTGACTTTTGCATATGACCTTTATTACCCCCGCTTCTACGCCTCCCATCACTAGAACAAAAATTAAATCAATCTACACATACCACCTCTCATTAAGCACCCTCCGTGGTATTCGCACCATCCTGCAGTCCACTGGGTTGCTCCAGCGCTCTGTGCACCCCCGACCCCGCTTCTCCCCTCTGAGAATCCTCCAGGCTGACGGATAAGCGATTGCTCATTTGAGAGTGGACAGCCCCCCCTGCGTTGTCAAGACTCCCATGATTCAAGCCAGGATCTGAATCCAGAAACGTGAGCTCCAAGTCAATGGATGTTTGATAGAGATCCAGTGATGTTTCCGTATCTTGCGACCGCTTTTGACTATCTTCGAGCCCCTCCAGGCCGCCGACGTGGGAGTCAATCGGCGTCTGTCTCAGTAGGGCAGGGTCTTTCGGAGTCTGGCTGACTAGCTGACGCTTCAGCTCTGGATAAACGGCGTTGTTATTGTGCCCGAAGTCCTCTCTCTACTCCTCCTGGATGCTATGCCGTTTCTAGAGCCTCTTTGCGATCTTCTGACGAAGGTTTAATATAAACATGTCCTGCATTGCCAGGGCGAAGCCCTGTCATGTATTCTTCGGCCGGATAAAAACATCTTGCGTTTTTCACGACTACTGGACTCGGTTATCAAAAAACAGGCAATGATTCGAACTCTTCCACCTCCAACTACTTCAAGATTGAAGTTGGGGGGTTTCTTATATATCCCCGTTTGCAATATCCATAGTGAATGGCACAGTATTGCACATATCAGACAGACCATCGCACCGTTTATGCGCGGCACAAACTAAGAGTCCAGCATGCCTTGCGTTTGATTCTGTCGAAATACTTGCCCTCTATAGCATCCGCAATCTGGGGGGCAAGGAACCGGAAGGTTAAGTCCTACATTCGTTCCGCAATTAGTCATGTCCGCTCAAGTCCCATGTCTGGGACCAACCTCATATCCATGGGGTGGGCACATGAACATGTCCCGTTCTAGCAGATAATCAACCCTGCGGGCCATGGCTATAGGATTATCTGGCGGCAGATCGTATAGCTGTCTGATATTATGATTCACATGATACAAGAATTGCACACTTACGGCAGTCTGTTTGTGATGGAGCTGTCACAGTCACTGACCATCTCTAGGTCGTATCACCTCTGGCTGAGTCAACTTACCTGCTTCAAACTCTGATGGCTCAATATTCCCAGCATCTGATATTGTCTTAAGCCCGTTTTCCCATACTGTGTATATCTGAGATGTCAAAGCAACCAGGTTCGGCAGTGGGTTTTCAAAAGGTGTGTAGCGGAGAATCAGCGCCATCGCCTGCCCAGATATGGTCCCTCAGTGCCTGTAACTGTATGTCGCTGTAAATCAGGCGCCGGCCTGGGCCGTCCCAGTCGTGGGATACCTAATTCACCTACCAGACTCGACGATCTGACACCAGATATAGTACCACTATGGGTGGCTAGCGGAGAAGAATATCCTACACTTGATGACAGAAAGGTGGCGGACTGTAGGCTCTACCACGGATTATGCATCCACGATTTGCTGGTATCCATCTAACGAGAGGTACGACCAGTGATCCGGAGGTGGTTGAGATTCGCATCACAGGTCGCGGACTGTTTCCCTGTCTGGGAGACGCCTGCGACCTATGACGCCGTCCGGAGGTTGTTCCCTTGGAAATCTCGCAGGTATCAAGATCAATCTCAGTCTCCGATCCAGTCTCATCTGCATTGCATGGGCTTTGGTATTTAGTACTGCTATCATCGCTTAAATGAATAGTTTCCAACTGGCCTTGCCCTTCGGGCTCAGTCTTGGGTTCGATATTCACCCTGGTTTGTATGGTTATTCTTCGCGGACGCATCAGCGTTCTTGCTAGAACCCCGGTCTCACCCGGACCGCGTGATTGGCTCTGACGTGACGGCTGGTGGATCAAGAGCATCTGGGAGCTCCCAGATTAGTCCACCAGCCTTCCTGATCGGAATCCACTATGGTTGGGTACAACATCGCGCCTATGCCGGTTCATATTCAAGTTCACAACTTGATGTGTTGGCTGACTCGATGCCATGGTATCCGGTACGACGTTGCATCTACGCCCATTCCAATTACGAACTTGAGGTGTTGGCTGCCTGGATCCCATGGTATCTAGTACGACGTCGCATCTATGCCTATTCAGATTACCAACTCGATGTGTTGGCTGACCGGATCACATGGTGTCTGGTACGATGTCGTGTCTACGGTCAATCTGATTGCCTGCTCCATTGGTCGGCTGACTGCGTGAGTTTGTCTGTTGTTGCCCATACTTCGTGGAATCCGGATAATCAGATGTTAGCCAAAATATAACCCTGATTTTTGGGAGCGAAGAAAATAGCACAACCTATATCGAGTCTTGGGAAGAGGAGGAGTTTGCCTGGTTTTCTTGTTTTCGATAGGACGTGGTAGGTCTTATACGCTAGGACTTAGGTGGGAGGGGGCATCATACAGTATCACTCGGTATTAAATGCAGATATGCTCTTGCAAAAAATGGTTTTCTGAATATTCAACATTGTGTCCGTGATCCTGCTACTCTCAGCACTCCTAGACTTCAAGACTCCAGGCTTCAAAATTTGGACGAAATAAGGGCGTTCCTAAGATGGGGTACTAGCCATAAAAAGTATCAGTTAGTGACAATAATTCTGGCGAGACATCGGCCACACCTAAAGTGGACGATAAACATGGAACCTTATCCCCAGGCAACCAATTGACACACATGAATGTAGAACGCACTGCTGTCGCACAATGACAGCCCCCAGTGCCTGGACAGTTCTGGTTTGATAAAGCGATGTGGGCCAAATCAAGTAAAGGTTAAACTGCAGCTAAGGCGAGGCTGGGAGTCTGAAATGCAAGGGAAAAAAGGGGATCAGACACATGAGATTGAAATTGGTAGTCGTACAAGATGCTAACGCAAGGGCACTCAATGGTATGATTAAAATCCTATGCTAGCTAAGAAATCCTAGGGGGCAAATTCAACATCTAAACTACGAAGCTTGCAAAATCAGACATGTAACGAAAAAGTAAAAGAAAATTGACAGAACAAAGAATCAGTTGCCGGCAACCCTGGTGCTTCCTGGAGGGCCCTTTGACGGCGTTTGGGTATTATGGCCCGCGGTTGTAGGGGCATCATGAGTGTTAGGAGCTGGGGATGCAGGGGACCCAGAAGAGGTCATCACATCCAGATCCAGTGCAGGGGCCGGGATTTGTGGTCCCAGTGGAACAGTCTCTCGATTTGGCGTAGTGGGAGCCAATGGGATAAACTCAGCATTTGGTGTGATGGGCGCTAGCTTAATTGTCTCAGCATTGGGGATCGTGGGATGTGGCGCACCTGTGGGGCTGGCGGGGGTAGGAGCGGTGATCGGACGCTGATCAAGCATCCCAGAGAGTAGAGCAGGAGGACTGTCCTGGGCGCCATCATATGCATCACGGTCGCTTCCTCTCCTGTTCGGATTTCTGAGCCAAACAGCCATCCAAGGCATTCCCTGGATAAGCTGTAAAGCCGTTCTCTGCTGCTTGCAATCTGACGGCGCCGACCGCTTCAAGCGCGAGACAGGCACGATGGGATTAGAGCCCGATGCCTCTTCCTCCACGTCCCATGAGAGAACCCTTGTTTCGCTGGATTGCCTAGAGGGGCCAGGGGTACCCGGATTGTTATCCTATTCAGGCAGTTCAGTTATTGAGTCTGGTATTCTTCCAGATTGCTGAAACACAATACACTTACGTCGATAACAATTGTCTGCTCCTCCTGGGGCATCTGAGATTCCCGTTCGCTCTCCGCTATATCTTCCTCGCCCTCGTCCTCCCCGCCGTCCTCCCCCTTGTCGTCCTCGTCGTTGTTTATATCTTCCATTTCATCCCCGCTCTCTCCTCATTGCTGCCTCATATGCCTATTTCTCCCCACGATGTGGTCGTCCTCGTGGTCCTCGTGGTCATCCTCGTCCGATTAGATGCCCTCCACTCTATCTTCTGCCTGCCTGGAATGATCCCAGACATTGCTGTTAATAATAGGTGTCTCCGCTCGACAGACTCCGGCGTTGATCTGTCATCCCCTGCTTCCTCGAAGCGTGACTCGTGAACCATGAGATTCATAGGATGTTTGCCATCTTTGCCAAGGAGCCACACCCGAAGATCATCATCTCTGTTGAGAAAGATGAGGTCTCAGAGGCGGAGTGGGGCAGTAGGATCCAGACTTAGTGCATTGCTACCCGGACCAGTTGCGCCGATGAGATATGGAGGGTACGGAATCCCCTGCTCAGTGGGTCGCGCCTGTATCACGCAGAGCATGTTTTTTATGCCTGGCGACTCAAGGACTCGCTAGACTATTCCCCCATCGGATTCATTCTGCCACCAGGAATGGCCAAGGAACCCATTCTCACATTGAGGGGTACCCGTTCGTGGAACAAAGTGGATCGTCATTGCCTGTGGGGAATATGCGGAAGTCGAATTTGGCAATGTCACTAAACATATCTATTACTACAAAGGGATGCAGAGCTTAGCCTGGATCGATCACTGACCCGGAGGTCCAGCAACCACATCACCAGTCCGCTCTGCATAGTCATGCTCCATTGCCGTCCGCAGTTTCCTAGCCGTGTCCTTGACCAAAATCCTCAGTTGACGACTGACCTCCCTGATGTCGTGGGTGCTGTGGTTTAATTTTACAAATTCAATCTCCAATTTGACAGGTGGAAGAGAGGTGGCAAAGTCGAGGATCACCGTCGATTGATCGTCGGTCAGCCATCCAGGATCGACCGAGCTGAACTTGATATACCCCTTAACATTGCGACGCCATACATCATAGGCTCTAGTTTTTGTTCGAGCATTCTTGAATGTATATTAGCTTTTTGCATATTCTATGTCGCCATAGCGCTCGCTGATTCATGTGTTAGTTGACAGGGTTCCTGGATATATGGGTAGGTTGTTGTTAACATACCCAGAATCCTCGACAGCCGGAATGAAAACGGCATTCTCAGGGGATCCCGACAGCCCACTGTGATATGAATGGCAACTGGCAGCCACACATCGGAGCAAGTTTGAAGAATAACGGTGTCAATGGATCATTCGTTACGTTCTCTCCCCACTCTGTCTGTGGAAGGCAGCAGGCACGCGAGCCTGGCGTTTACCGCCCCTGACATCACTTTCGTCGTACGGGCCAGCTGTACATCCACAACCAATCGTAATATTGATATCGAACGCCGGTCAATAGTGTCACCGCGCGAACCTACTTTCCCAAGCTCAAAGAGCTTGCTTCTTTATTCTTTGTAGCCGGTACGCCAGGCTGCCTGCAGTTATGCAATATTAGTATTGCCCACAATGAAAGGGTTGGACGAACGCTTGTTACACTGTCCTTTTGCGCTGCGCTCTGCGGGCGCTCTTGCAGGGAATTTCAACTATGAGAAGTAATGAGGAGGGGTGGGGGTGGGGGTGAAAGATGTGAAGGTAGTGTGAAGGAAGTGAAGGAGGGCAGATGACGACCTTTATAGACGTCAGGAACGCTCTTTGTGCGTCGCAAAACAACCCTCCAGACGTCAGTTGGATACAAACTTTGAAACATTGAACGCTACCATGCGATAACCTGGTAAAGTTTGCACGACTCCGACGATCTCACACCCACCATTCAAATGAAGACCTAAGTTTGTAAGCTCTAAATTTAGCCCTAAGATAATTCAAATTGATGCTTATCGTGTGTCTTCATTGATATATGAAATAAGCTTTTAAGCCTCTCGAGGGTCCAGACGAAGTCAGGGGGTTGTTTCTGTACATGCCAAAAGACATCGTTGCCCTGACTACAAGACATTGTTGTAAATATCTTGGGGGAAGGCCACCCCAGTATCATGCAGCTTAAAAGATAAGATGCGATCATCCGCGAAGCTCAAGTGGACTTGTTTTTGCGTGAGGCTGACATCAACCTTGATCGACACTCATTGACACTCATTGACACTCATTGACACACAGCGACACTTCGACGTTGAGGCGGCCTGATACCAATACCATATTTCCCTGAACAGTTGATCTATCTAATCTATAAGCTTAAAATTTCAATCCTGAATACATGAAAGACTAAACAAAACTAATAAAACAATGAATCTATTGAGATACCACAAGCAATCACCCCACCATCGCATCCATCACATTTTTTGAACCCCTCCAGGCCATTGAACCCCCATGCAGTCTCTTGGATATCAGTTTCTCACAATTGTCTCCATTCGGATCCCCGCCAATGTGTACCTCTAGGCCTTTCATAGACTCAAGCTCCGATACACCTAAGCGTATTTTCTTAAATTCAGGAACGTCCAAATATTCATCATCTGCCGGAGCACCGCACTTGAGACTCTCACTATGACGTGTTAGACGCCCAAGTAGGTCAGAAGACATTGGAACATTGAGTGGGCTCAAAGATTTGAGAGCGAGCTGGGTACGAGCCATGGCGGATTCAACACTGTCACTGACAGGCAGTGGCGGCATCCCCTGTCTATCCTGACCTTTACCCCAGGTGCCCCCGACATCCGATGATCAGCCGGATGATCCCGGAAGGGAAACAATTGGCGCTCGCCATCTTGGTGATCCCCGGATGAATTGGCATTCCCGTTTTCAAATCCGGGTGGTACATATAGAGCCCGGTAATGCATGTTCCCCATATGTCCTGCTGCGGAATCAGCCCAATCGGCGATGGCATCCTCATGGAGATATTGGTGTGCCCTTTTAACAATGCTGTCGCTGTTGGTGTGTTACGCTCGTCGCAGTAACATAGATCATGAGATCAAGTGGGTTATCGAGAACTGGATTCGACAGGAGCCTGGCTCTTCCCGTTTCATCGCTATTGATGAAAACATAATCGATGCAAGAAAACCGTTCGGAAGGAACCCTACAGAGCCTTTGGCTACCTTCTCCAGTGGCACCAAGTATCTAGAGCATTCTGTTGTTTGGTACATTTCTCGAAATCATGGCTAACAGTCCCTAGATGTCATAGGAATCTAATTCAGCGAACTGGACTCCATTGACATGTGGGAGACGCCAATGCAGCATGTTATAGTCAGGACTAAAATTTAATTTCGCCCTCCATTCTAGTGTCTGACCCTGGCTGCGTCTGGAAGGCCAGGTCCAAACAATACGCACACCACGGGGCCTCCCAAGGAGAGCACTCCAATCTAATAATTATTAGGTTGCAAGTAAAAAACACAAAAGACCTTAATAGTCATGAATCAAACTAACCTGTAGCCATAGGGTCAGGAGCCGCGTAATTCCCACCCTCAGGAAGCACCCTTGGAGTTGGGGCATTGCTCCTCAGCAGAGAGGCAGTCGATAGGTCTCTCAATGGGTCAGGCGTGCAAATCTGAGAACTTGCGGGCGCATCTGGTGCGTTTGCGGTATTCTGGGCCTAATAGTTTAGAGGAGGCGCATGTGCTAATAGACTAACAAGTGCGTTATCGGCGGGAAGGGCAGGTGCATTTTGACCCGGAAAAGCGTAATTCGCAGGAAAGCCCGATTTGTTTTGACCATCAGGAGGGTAAATGGGAGGATGTGGAGGTACCTTTTACCCTGGAGGGGGGTAATTCCCGCGATGATAAGGTACGTTGTGCGCCAGGACACCATGCGCCGGAGGAACATAATTCCCATGATGAGCAGGCACGTTTTGCACCTGAGGGGGGTAATTCCCATGATGATCAGGGACGTTTTGCGCTGGGACGCCTTGCGCCGGTACACCTTGCGCCGGAGGGAGGTAATTCCCATGATGAGCATGTAGGTTTTGCGCCTGAGGGGAGTAAGCCGGTGGAACGTTTTGAGAAACTGGACCTGGGTTTGGTACAGTTGTTGTGGGACCCCACTCAGGCTGGTCAGGGGCGTTGGTGGGTAGTAACCGATTGCTCAGCATGATCTAATCATAGAAGATTCCATGCTGGCCCAGTCGTGCCAGACCTGTAGAACAATTCTTCACCGTGGTTCTCAACTTCACCCCACAGTCCTTTACAAGTTGAACTACAGCCTCATCGATCTGGCGCATACAAGCCCTGTTATTCGCAGCCGCAGCTGTGACAAGGCTGTCACAGGCAGGGCGCGGTGCCCTGATACCAGCGACGATTTGCTGGAAATGGTGGTCAGGGAATATACGGATATTCCTAAAGCCCCTTGCAAGCATCTGATCTTTCACAGCCTCCCACCATTTGCCATATAAGTGGTTGTCGTCGGGTATGCGGATTCATACCTTGTCATCGCTAATATTTCGATAATTGGTGTGTCCCCTACTTATATATCCTCTCAGAGATAGTGGTGGAAGATGATAGGTTTGGCCGGCCGGCGCCTGCAGGTTTCCCACATTTGGCAAATAGACGTACTCTCCATTATTATGTGCCCTATCGCTAGACCTTTGTGTGCATAGGTTGTCTTGGGGGTGAAAATAGCTTCCGGTGTAAAGTAGGTCGATATTGTGGACGTTGTGAATGTGAGTTAGTTCTAGGTATGAATTGTGTGGATTTCGGGGAAGTTTTGAATGTGAGTTGATTCCGGGTATGAATTCATTCCATCAGGATCTATGCTGATTATATATACAACTCTCAGTCATTTGACCCTTTAAAAGCCTCTTGATTGTTTTCAAGAATTTGTAGTTCTGACACTAGCATAGCCAGGGCTTTATTGATTCATGTTTATGTTAGAAATGAAACATCCCCTCTGGAACATGACCATCCTGAAACACCAAGTTCGCCGAGCCCGGTCCTGAAAGAAACCATAGCTGATACTACGTGATATCTACATCTCGGGCCCTAAACCAGATTGACCTCTATTTCCAGTTTAACGTGCAAAGTGTGCACGCCTCTTAAACCTATATGCGATCCACACGTATGTCGATCAACAGTAAGCACTCCTGCGATGCCTAGAAAATGTCCAGTCTATCTGCAAAAATACACCCAAGCACCAGCATACGAGAAACATTTATGAACTACCCACGCCAATGTGAACATTATCATTGCCTCTACTTCCATACAATATCCATCATCCGCCAGCCATGTTCATGACATGCAAACCGATGTCGTGGGGGAATGCCCAGATTCCCACTATGAATCTGATCCTGAGCCTACTGGACACGAGCACGATGTATTGAGTGGTGATGTTGTGTACGAGTCTGATAGTGAAGTGCTTATTAACACTGCATCTTGTTCCAGCAGCCAACCAACGCATTTCCCGGGCATTGGAGGACCAATTGTGGACGTAAATGGGTTCGAGCAAGAAATCATTAACCTGTGCGACGACCCATGGGCACCATTCCCCAGCAGGGAAGGGTTCAGGCTTGTCTTTTGGCTTCTGAGAGTAAAGTACCGAGGTCACGAATCAACGAATACTTTGCGAGTGGCCTAGGGAATTCTGAGTCTGTCAGCTATGGGTGTATTCACACGCTCGGGAAGCACCTCCTGGAATTCGATTCGTACAGTCGATATCTCCAATTGTTTGAAGGACAGGTAGAGGACGGAAAGAGAACTTTATCATTCTTCTATCGCAACGTACTAGAATGTGTGAGATATCTCCTTCGCCAGATAGCCAACCAAGATAACTTTATTTACAGGCCACAGCGTGAATACGATCATACAGCATAATGGGTATATGCAGAGATGCATACAGCAGACTGGTGGTGGGATATTGGGATGTCGGATCAGACCCATCTGAGCAACCTTTTCGCGTGACAAGAAGGCATGGCCGGTCTATTTGACTCTTGGAAGTTTCCCAGCAATCCGGTGTAATAGACCTGGAACCTTTGCTGTTCTCCTGCTTGCGCTATTGCCGGTTCCCCCCAAATGTACCAAGTCCTCCCCAGACCACTTGCAGAGGCAAATTAATGCCGACACACTCTGAGGCGTCTGTGAACTCCTTTTTGAGCACTTAGAAAAGGCTGCGCTGGAGGGCGTCAATGTTGACTGTACCGACGGGAAAGTCCGGAGATGCGTTCCAATATTGTCGGCGTGGATTACTGACAATATGCAAAATGTTGTGCTTCACGGGATAAAATCGAATGTTTGGCCTAAATGCGAGGTACTTCCAGGAGAATTAGGAACCGATACCAACAGGCACCGTACCCAAGATTATGCACGATATGAACGTTGCGAGCGTGAATCTGACGATTCCTGCACCATTTTTGAAAATCTTGGTATAGATGTTGAGCAAAACCTGTTTCACGGGCTTCACTGTGTTTCAGCACCTAGTCTGCACAAGCTAGATTTGCTACATACAGTTTATCATGAGTGGTTCAAGCACTTGATGGACTGGATCGAGGGCTCCCTGAAGAAATACGCCCGGCTCCAGGCCTTTGGCCATACCTTGAAGGTGGTACGACCCTACCCACGGTTATTACTCCCCAAAGGGGCCTATCGCAAGGTCACGCAGTGGCAAGGAAAAGAGATGAGCAACCTTGGGCGGTATCTTTTAGGGGTTCTTGCCGTAGCAGTGGGCCAGCCCGACAGCCGGCAAGTAATACCTTTCAAACATGGTCTAGACTGTGTCCAGGTACTGGTCAACTGCAATCTGATGGCGCAATACCGAAGCCAGACCACCGAGCGGATAGCCTATATGGAGGAATATCTCGACCGGTTTCACAGGATAGAAGATATCTTCGTGGAGTTTCGAGTTTCTAAAGGAACACGGGCCAAGGGTGACAAGGAGCAAAAGGAGCTACAACATCAGCGAGCCTAGAGCAACAAGTGCGTGGCACCGTCCAAGGGGCGCCTGCGCTTCGAAGACTATGACGATGAGGAGAACGACCTCCGTATGGACATGATCCATACGGAATCCCATTTCAACTTTGTTAAGATGCATCAGCTAAGCCACTCCTCTGATCATATACGCCAGTTTGGCAATATCCCAATGTATTGCATGGAGTTCGCAGAGCTTGCGCATAAGGAACAGATCAAGGACTAATGGAGATGCATGAGTAAGAACGATGTCGAGGGACAAATTCTTCAGATCTACGGTCGTCAGCATGCAATCCGAATGAGACTTTCAAACCTCAATTCGCTTTGACGTCGCAGAGGGAATCTCGGTAAGGACGACTAATTGCTATTTAGATAAAAAACAGGTACGGTATCCACGCCGGCCCCTTGTGAAAGGATCTTGAAAGGTCGTCGTGACGATGTGTCCGACCTTCTTGACTTTTTTCAAGGTGTTAGGAATCTCCCCTGACTGGATCTCCTTAGAATTGATTCGATACTGCCGACACCACCTGCCTACTGAACGCCGCCTTTCCCAAGAACCAGCAATACTCCAACTACTTCCTGTTGAACTGGTAACGCAACTCAAAATCCCGGTTTTGGCATTCCAGGCAAGCGATGTTTAGGACATCCATGGTTCATGATGCACCGGAACTCACTGATTTCGGAATCAAGAAAGTTGGCATGATTGGCTTTCGGTACATGCTGGAAGCGAGGAGATCTTCGGTGCACTGAGGGGGCATCTCCCGGCAAAGCTCTTGGCGCTCCTTAAAATCAGGGACTGTATCCAAGACACTGTGCTGCGGTTGGCAGGCATTCAGATGTTGAGCCCTGTGAACTCAGGCTGGCACTCTGATATTGTAACATGTGTACATGTTGCGGTAATGGTACACAGGAGCAGGCAGTGCAGGATCTCCTGTGTTTGGTTGATTTGTATTTGGTTTATTTGATTCAATTTCAGCTCCACCACTGTCTCTGAGTCAGATAGGCTATGCTATCGTATTGCTATGTTTGGTTTGCGTTGCTGGAAGTTTATATTTAGGATTCCGGGTATGGAATAGTGATGTAGCACGGGTGAAGATTGAGCTATGTTTCTTGTTTTGGTCTGGCAGGATTACAGGATTCTGGTATGTGCACAGCTACTGGTAATGATCGTGATTGCAGGAAGGCTATCGGTCTTGGATTTTGTATTTAAACCAGTCTCCTGGCTAGCAGGAGACAGCAGACTTCGACAGACCTTCAGTCTAAGAATACACTTCGTTGAACGGCAATCCCTAAGTCCAATTTGTCCTTCAACTATTATTCTTCTAGCTACTAGTCCCTTGAAGCCTGCTTTAGTACCAGCGCTAGCAGGTCTACCGCCGGTCCTATTGTATTTTCGTTAGACAGGAATCAACCTGTTACGGATATACACTCTTGTTACGGTTCAGCTGAGAGAAGATGCGCGAGAGTTTACATTGGTTGACATAGGGACAATTCTCAGCCTGGCTCATCTCATTCCAGAGGGAGACCGGCACTGGCTCGTCAACAGCCATATCAACTTGACGACGTTTAACGAGATTTACTAGTAATACAAACAGCGGTATGATGATGAATATGGCGCAGGCGTATATCGGGTGCCATGCCAAGCTGTATATATATAGTGTCTACTAGTATGAAGAAAAGATATAATTAATTCATGAGTTAAACGTGTTGACTGCACTCGAGAGACGCCACAGGACATTGGGGGGCGCAGGGCTGGCATAGGGCTGGCCCAGAGTTCATGCAAGGAGACTAGGGGTATGGGTGTGATAATCCGGATGGCTTCCGCAAGGAGCTTGCCAATTGAAAGCACCAGGATGCTGGGATATGGAGAACAGGGGGGACGTGAAGTCCGGATTCAAGGGATAGTTGCTGCGCAACTCATCACGCACGGGATGCCAGGGACACAGCGAGGACGTCTCTGGCGTCAGGACACAGGGCGGGCACATCAGATGCAAGTGTTTTTTTGCTGATGTCTAATATCCTCTCTGATTTGTGATCTTTTCTAAACAGTGGGCTGGAATCAGTATAGACTAGCCTGGACCAACCCAGTTGATGACTATGATCACCAACAGCAACAAAGACTTACTAGTTTGATCTTGCACCAAACACTTGACTGATTAGACTATTCAGAACCCCATGAGGTTGACAACATCACCACCAAATTTATAAGTGCTTCTTGATTGGTTAATTTTGTCCACCAATAATAAGCAGAAGGAAATAGAAGAAAGACTGAAAGAGAGATGACCCCTCAGCATCTGGGGCTTCTTGACCATGCTGTTGAAAATGCTTATGATACCATTAATCAAATTTGATCACAACAGAGAAAACAAAAAGAAAAGTCATGGGACTAGTGACTACAGGCTAACTTTATAGTCCGTAGTAAAGTATAATGAAATGCTCTTTTAGGTTGTGGACTTCCGGACTAGTGTTGTTCACGAGCCGGCTCGAGCCGAGTCCAGACCTGGGCTCGAGCCGGCTCGGCTCGTGGACCCGTGGACTCGAGGGCTCGAGCCGAGTCCAG
>Ga0307509_10000884_pt1 | contig 51433 bp, 44 predicted proteins | sample 10_EM_MG_FD_202245 | JGI IMG/M metagenome (GOLD analysis project Ga0307509, IMG submission 202245) | Populus trichocarpa ectomycorrhiza microbial communities from riparian zone in the Pacific Northwest, United States - 10_EM | ecosystem: Host-associated > Plants > Roots > Unclassified | place... | reverse complement strand
TCGCGATGCTGTCGTGCGTGTAGCGGCAGAGGATCCTGGAGCGTTTCGGAGGCGATCAGGCCAGGCACAGGCCGATCAGGTGTGGGGCCGCGCGACGCGACGCGCCTCAGCCGCCGACGTACGGCCGGGCTTGCACGATCCAGAACTGCTCGCCCTCGAGCACCCACTCGATATCGAGCGGGACGCCCGGCGGGAACACCGACAAGAACTGCTGGACCTGACCGCACAGCCGCTTCGCGCGTTCCTCGCTGAGGATCACGCCGGCGCCCGCGGGCACCGGGAGCTCCTTGATCCCGCCGTGCGCGTCGAACGTCAGCATCACCGGATCGTCGGCGCGCGAGATGATCTTGGTGCCGTCGTTGGTCGGGTCGAACACGATCTGCTCGGGGACCTTCTGACCCTGGACGACGCGCATCCCGAGCCCCCACTTCGCGTTGATGGTGAAGCCGTGGTCGTCGCTCGGATCCCACAGGTTCTTGGTGACCAGCACGCCCGCCGCGGTCGCGTTGACGCCGACCTGGATCAGCACCCCGAAGTAGACCTGGTGGTGGTCGATGCCGAACGCCTCGCGCTCGTCGACCGCGCGGAAGTTCCACAGCGACGCCCACACCGTCTTCAGCGCCTCGCCCAGCGCCTTCTTGCCGACGACGTTGGGCACCGTGTCGTACAGCCCCGCGCCGTTGAACCCCGGCAGATCCTCGGCGTTGGTCGAGCTCCGCACGAACACGCCCCGGCCGCCGAGCTTGACCTCGACTCGCTTGTAGATCATGTCGAGCGTCGCGGGGTCGATCGGCGCGGCGACGATCGCGGCGCGCAGCCCGTCGAGCGCGACCTTGCGCCACGCCGGATCGGACTTGAGCCGGGGGTCGGCGAGCACCGCGTCGAGCTTGGCGTCGAGCTTGTTCCGCCGCATGTGCTGGGCGTAGTAGAAGAACGGCACGCCGAACCCGGGCGGCACGGCGACGCCGGACAGGTTCGCCGTCACGATCTCGCCGAGGTTGGCGGCCTTGGTGCCGTACATGACCACGTCCTTGGCGCGCATCCGGCTCAGCATCGCGAGCCGGCCCGACGCGATGTCGGCCCGGGGCAGCGCGACGTGCTGGGTCTTGGCGATCTGGTTGGCGAGCTCGGCGATCTCCTGCGCGGTCGCCTCGCGCAGCGTGAGCCCGGTGTCGGTCACCTCGTAGTACACCACCTTGCCGTCGAGCCGGGCGTACTTGTCGCGCGCCTTCTTGTCGCCGGCGTTGGGGATGTGCCACGCGCCCGCGCGCAGGTTGACGTGCGACAGCGGGGTCGAGAACGCGGTGGCCAGGATCCCGGCGACCGGCGTGATGTCCGGATAGCTCTCTTGCAGCAGCACGATGTCGTGGCGATCGAAGATCAACGATTCGTAGGCGGTGCCGATCGGCACCACGTGCAGCTTGCCGACCGCGCGGCCCTTGGTGAACGCCTGGTACTCGGACGCCTTGTAGAGCTCGTCGTTGGTGATCGTCGCAACGCCCTTGCGCGCGACCTCCATGGCGACCTTCTGCTGCATCGGCGAATCGGGCCGGAACGCGAGATCCTTGACGAAGAACGTCTGCCGGAGGCGCTGCTTGGTCCGGATCACGTCCTCGGCGGAGATCTTGTCGCCCTCCCAGAACGAGAACGTCCACCGGTCGACCTTCAGGTGGTGGGTGATATAGCCGAGGATGAACTTCGGCTTGGTGCGCTCGTAGTTCAGGTTGTACTCGCGGACGTTGTCGTAGTTCCATTCCTGCTTGGTCAGGACCTTGAATACGAAGTCCGCGTGGATGCTGAACAGGTTGACGTCGAAGAAGTAGATGTCGTTGGTCTTGACGTCGATGATGCACTTGCCGAACTGGTCGCTGCCGACGGTCTTGGAGTAGCGCTGCCACACCGCGGTGTCGGGCACCGCCTTGACCCACGCCCGCTGCTCGGAGCCGGCGTGCGCCGCCGGGGCGCCGCACACGGTCGCCGCGATCACCACGAGCCCCAGGCCGACGTGTTTCCTCATGGCAGTCATAACGCGCATGGTCCGCCGGTGTTCTGATGGCGCTACGGCGCCGGCAACGTGATCGCGGGGATCCGCCCGTTCGCCGTCGCGCCATCGCCGTTGGGGATGAACGCCTGGCCGTTGGTCGTGTTCGCACCCGCGTAGCGAAACACCAGCTGATCGCCGGCCTGGAAGTCGATCGCCATCGCCGGCATGTCGACCTCGTAGGCCTGGGCGTCGTACATGCCGTCGGGCAGCGGATCCCAGTGCCGCATCCATGTCGCGAGGATCGTATCGCTGCTGCCGCGCCGCCAGATCAACGTGAAGGTCACGTCGACCGGTGCGGTAATGATCGAGTCACACTGCACGTGATACGTGCCCGCGCGCACGCTTGCGCGCAGGTCGAACGCCGCATCAAGGGACCCACCGGGCCCCACGCCGGGAGCTCAAAACGGGACGGGTTCGGCGTCGCTCAGCTTGACGCGAGTCTCCGACCCGTCGAGCGCCAGGTACAGCACCCGGGGGTTGCTGGCGTCGCCATCACCGCCGTTGCCGCCGCAGCCGGACAGCACCAGCAACCCGAGGAGCAGCGGAGTGATCGGAGAGGACTTCATTTGCCACCTGCGGTGAACACCGCGATGAAGTGTGTCGGCACGGGCTTGGATTCGGATTGTAGCTTGAGGCCCGCGCGCAGCGCGGCCGCGATCGACTTCTGGCGGTGGTGGATCCGGTTGGACATGACGATCCTGCCGCCGGGCTTGAGCGCCTTGGCCGCTTCCCGGAGCCAGCCGACCTCGTCGGCGAAGAAGTGATCGACCTCGGCGAGCAGGATCGCGTCGTACGCGCCGGCCTCGAGCCCCGGATGCTCGCCTTCGACGACCCGCCGCTCGACCACGTCGGCCAGCCCCGCGGCGGCGAGCCGCGACTGCAGCAGATCGAGCACCGCGCCATCGATATCGGTCGCGACCACGCGGCCATTGGGCCGGACGGCACGCGCGAGGTGCACCGTCAACAGCCCCGATCCTGCGCCGATATCTGCGACCCGGGATCCGGGACCGATGCCGAGCGCCTCGATGACCTTCTCGGGGCGCCGGTCGGTGTCGAACCGGGCCTGCTCGCGCGCCGTATCATCGGGGCCCCGCGAGGTCCCGCCGGTTGGGTCGCCTTCGGCTTCGCTATGGCAGCCCGCCGCGACGAGCAACACCAGGAACAGCAGTCGCACGCGGCTAAGCTAGCACGCAGGCCCGTGCCGGCTTCCCCGGAATGACACAAGCCGCCGCCGTGCGAGCTGCGTGCGCCGCCGAGCGCGCCGCAGGGTGTGCCGCCGAGCGCGCCGCCGGTGTGCCGCCGGTGTGCCGCGCGACGTGATCGACCGCGGCTGATCACGGTTTGCCAGCCTCCGGTGCTTGCTTCCTGGCCGTCGTGCTACCGGTGATGGCCGGCCGCCGCCTTGGCGGCGCGCTGCAGCTGCGTCGCGGTGTGCGATGAGCCGTCGTGGCTCCAGCCGGGCGGGGCAAACGCGTAGCCGAGCTTGGCGAGCGGCGTGGGCGCGCGCGCGACGTCGCGGCCGATCGCCGCGAGCTCGTGAAACGCGATCCGCCCCGGGTTGAACGTCTCGATGTCCTTGGTGAGCCCGTAGATCGGCGCCTCGAGCTCGGGCGCGAACGTGCCGAACCAGCGATCCCAGAGGATGAAGATGCCGGCGTGGTTCTTGTCGAGGTAGGCGATGTTCTTGCTGTGATGCACGCGGTGATGCGACGGCGTGTTCAGGATCCACTCGAGCGGACCGAGCCGATCGATCGCCTCGGTGTGGATCCAGAACTGGTAGAGCAGCGACCACGCCTGCGCGGTCAACACCATCCACGGCGGAAACCCGATCAGCGGTAGCGGCGCCCAGAAGATCGGCGCGCTCAGCGGGGTCAGCAGCGGCTGGCGCAGCGCGGTCGACAAGTTGAAGTAGCGGCTCGAGTGGTGGTTGACGTGGAGTCCCCACAACAGCCGGATCTCGTGATGTGCCCGATGGAACCAGTAGTAACAGAGATCCTCGGCGACCAAGAGCACGATCCAGCTCCACCACGCGCCGCCGATGTCGACGATCCGGTGCTCGTACACCACGGCGTACAGCGGGAGCGACAGCAGCTTGGCGAACCCCGCGACGATGACAGACGCAAGTCCCATCGTCAGTGAGGCCGCGGTATCGCGGGTCTCGTAGCCCTTGAGATCGCGCCGGCGCCGCCGCATCCACCATCCCTCGACGACCATCAGGACGATGAACGCGGGGATCGAATAGAGCACGAGGTTCGACACGCCCCCACAGTGTAACGCAGTATCCCCGGCTGCCCCTTCCAAACGTAGCCGGCCACGCGCGATGCTGCCGCCATGACTCACGGCGGCGATATCATCGCGGAGGTCCTCGCGAAGCACGGCGTGACGCACCTGTTCACGCTGTGTGGCGGGCACATCTCGCCGATCCTGACCGGCGCCCAGGCACGCGGCCTGCGTGTCGTCGACGTGCGCGACGAGGCCAACGCGGTGTTCGCCGCCGACGCGGTCGCGCGGATGACCGGGACGATCGGCGTGGCCGCGGTCACCGCGGGCCCGGGCGTGACGAACGCGATCACCGCGGTGAAGAACGCCGAGATGGCGCAGTCGCCGGTGATCGTGTTCGGTGGCGCGACCGCGACGCTGCTCAAGGGCCGCGGCTCGCTGCAGGACATCGATCAGATGTCGCTGATGAAGCCGATCACGAAGTGGGCGGTCACGGCCAAGACCGTCCCCGGGCTCGCGGCGCTGGTCGAGCGCGCGTGCGAGATCGCGATCGAGGGCGTCCCAGGGCCGGTGTTCGTCGAGGTACCGGTCGATCTGCTGTATCCGGAGGCGACGGTTCGCGAGTGGTTCGCCAAGGAGGCCGGCCTCGGCAAGGCCAAGGGGATCGGCGCCAAGGCGGTCGAGCTGTACATCCGCGGCCACCTGTTTCGCCAGTTCCGCGCGCCGGCGCTTCCGGAGGTCCACCTGCCGACCAAGCGGTCGACCCCGCGCAGCGACGCCAGCATCGACCGCGCGGTCGACGCGATCAAGGTCGCCGAGCGGCCGGTGATCGTCGTCGGCAGCCAGGCGCTGGTCGGCGTTACGGATCCGGGCCGGCTGGCGCGCGCGCTCGGGACGCTCGGCGCCCCGGTGTTCCTCGCCGGCACCGCGCGCGGCCTCCTGGGCCGGACCCATGAGCTCCAGCTGCGCCACCACCGCGGCGAGGTGCTCAAGCGCGCCGACGTGATCGCCGTGGCTGGGTTTCCGTTCGACTTCCGGCTCGGCTACGGTCGCGGCCTCAATCGCGACGCGACGCTGATCGCGGCCAACCTGTCGGGGCAGGAGCTGCGCAAGAACAAGCGCCCCGACATCGCGATCGAGATGCACGCTGGCGAGCTGTTGATCGCGGTGTCCGAGCGGATCAGCTCGGCCAGCGATCGCTGGCGCGACTGGCTCGACGAGCTGCGCGCCAAGGAGGTCGCGCGCGACGCCGAGATCGCGGCCAAGGTTGTGCCGACCGGCGAGCTCATCGATCCGGTGCAGCTGTTCCTCCGCATGGAGGAGGCGATGGCCGACGACGCCGTGCTCGTCGTCGATGGCGGCGATTTCGTCGCCACGGCGAGCTACATTGTGCGGCCGCGCGCGCCGCTGTCGTGGCTCGATCCGGGGGTGTTCGGCACGCTCGGTGTGGGCGGCGGCTTCGCGCTCGGCGCGGCGATGGTGCGGCCGGGCAAGGAGGTCTGGCTGATCTGGGGGGATGGCTCGTCGGCGTACAGCCTGGCCGAGTTCGATAGCTACGTCCGCCACGGCGTCGCGCCGATCGCCGTGATCGGCAACGACGCGTCGTGGGCCCAGATCGCGCGCGAGCAGGTCGACGTGCTGGGCAGCTCGCTCGGCTGCGACCTGCGGCGCACCGACTATCACAAGGTGGCCGAAGGCTACGGCGGCGTCGGCCTGCTGCTCAACGACACCAGCCGGATCGACGGCGTGCTCGCCGAGGCCAAGGCGATCGCCAAGACCGGCCGGCCTGTCTGCATCAACGTGCACCTGCGCAAGACCGACTTCCGCAAAGGTTCGATCTCGATCTAGGCTACGTTTAGTGTCGATCCAGGCTCGGCGGTCCCGCACGCTTGGGCCGCGATGTAGCGCTTGACTCGTTCGACGCTGAACCCTACGTTCGGCCCGCTCATGCGCCGCTTTGTCCTCGGTAGCGCGATCGCGCTTGGTACGCTGAGCGCCTGCGGAGCGGCGCCGCCGGTGGCGACCGCAGGCGACGCCGCGCGTGCGAACATCGCGCTGGCAGAGCTAGAGCAGGGCCGGACGCTGCTGATCCGCAAGTGCGGCAACTGCCATCAGCCGCCGTTGCCGGCGTCACAGCCGATCGCCCAGTGGCCCGCCAAGGTCGGTGAGATGTCGGCGCGATCCAAGCTCGAGGCGGGGCAACGCGAGCTGATCGAGCAGTACCTGGTCGTGATGGCACCGCACTGATCGGGATCTGCAGCATCGGGGACTGCACATCGGGATCTGCAGCATCGGGGACTGCACATCGGGATCTGCAGCATCGGGGACTGCACATCGGGGATTGCAGTCGGGGCCCGCAGAACCCGCATACGTGATATGCGACCCGCGGACGCATGCGGCTACGCACGCGGTCGCACCAGCGCGGAGAGCGCGGTGAATGTGCCCTCACCTCGGGGAACGCAGCGCAGCTCACCAGATCCGCGGCCGGCATGTCGCGTGCGTGCAACTTGAGAAGGAGGCAGCCATGAAACTGTACTACGCACCCGGCGCGTGTTCGCTGTCGTCGCACATCGCACTACGCGAAGCCGATCGTCGATTCGAGCTTGTACGCGTGGATCTGAAGATCCACCGGACCGCGAGCGGTGCCGACTTCTTGGCCATCAATCCCAAAGGCTCCGTCCCGGCGCTCCAGATCGCCGGCTCGGGCAGCACGGTGCTCACCGACGTGTCGGAGATCCTGCAGTACATCGGTGATCTGACACCCGAAACGAACCTCGTGCCGCCCACCGGGACGGTCGCGCGATCCCACCTGCAGGACTGGCTCGCCGTCATCTCGAACGAGATCCACCAGCCGTTCGTTCCGCTGTTCGATCCGCAGACGCCGGGCGGGATCGCGCAGCGCCAGCGCGGCTTGATCGGACAACAGATGATCCACCTCCAGGACGTGCTCGACGACCGCGCGTTCCTGATGGGCGAGACGTTTACCGTCGCCGACGCGCTCCTGTTCGTGATGCTGCAGTGGTGTGGACCTCACGGCATCGACCTCTCGCTGTACCCCAACGTTGCCGACTACGACAGCAGGATGCTGCAGCGCCCGGCGGTCCAGGCCGCGATGGCAGCCGAGGGCCTCCTGGCGCAGCACCGCGAGCGCGCGGCGCGTGACCCGGGAGCTCCGAGCCTGGCTGCGAGGCGGGCCGACGACCGATCGCACGCGAAGTGGTAGAACCGACCGGTGCCGGTCCGGTCATGGTTCGCTGTTGTCGCGGCCGCGGTCGCGGCGTGTCATGGCGCGCCGCCGGCGCCGCCGCGGGCGATCACGGTCCCGGCAACCGTCGGGCTGATCGCGAGCAACATCCTGCGCGGCGACTATGCCGGCTCGCGGGCGTGCGCGGATTGTCACGGCGCGATCTATAGCTCGTGGGAAGCGTCCGCGATGCGGGGCATGACCCGCGACGCCAGGACCGCCGTGATCCGCGCGCCGTTCGACGGTGCGTCGCTCCGCGTCGGGGGCGACACGGTGACGATGGAGCTCCGCGGTGGCGAGCGCACGATGCGTGTCGTCGCTCAGGGCCGCTCGGAGACGTTCCGGATCACCAAGGTCGTCGGCGGGCGCTACCGCGAGGACTTCGTGGGGCTCGACGAGCGTGGCGAGGAGCACGTGCTGCCTGCGACCTACGTGTTCGCCACGCGGTCGTGGCGCTACAAGGGCTACTCGGTGATGATCAAGGAGCGGCCGGCGATGTCGACCAAGGGCCGGTGGTCGCGCGAATGCCTGCCGTGCCACAACACGCTGCCGCTCGCGACGATGCTGTACGACGACATCGATCCGGGCGTGCCGAGCTATCAGGGCAAGCTCTCGGATCGCGTGTTGCCCAAGGCGCTGGTGTGGCGCGCACAGGCGATCGACGAGCACGGTCTCGCGCAGGCGCTCGGCGACGAGATCGAGTTCCTGGGCGACGGGCGGCCGCCTGCGGGCCGCCCGCTGCACGACAGCCTGTCGGCCGCCGCGAGCGCCAATCAGCAGCACCTCGACGGCGCGCACCTCGTCGAGCTAGGCGTCGGTTGCGAGGCCTGCCACAACGGCGCGCGCGCTCATGCCGCCGAGCCGAACGTGCGACCGTCGTTCGCGGTCCGCAGCAACGTCGTCGCGGTGTCGCCGCCGTACGGCGAGGCGGGGACGCGGGCACAGTGGGTCAACCACACCTGCGCGAAGTGCCACACGGTGCTGTTCACGCACTACGAGTGGACGTGGGAGGGCGGCACGCGGACCCGGAACCCGGGCGGGAGCTCGATCAGCTCGGGCGAGGGTCGCGACTACCAGCTCGGCGGCTGCGCGACGCAGATGGCGTGTACGACCTGCCATGATCCGCACACGACCGATCCGCCGGCGCGGCTCGCCGCCCTGGCCACGACGGCGGGCAATACCACGTGCACCGCGTGCCACACCGCGTTCGCGGGCGCACCGGCGGAAGCCGATCATACGCATCACGCGGCCGGCAGCGCGGGCAGCGCGTGTATCGCGTGCCACATGGCGAAGAAGAACATGGGGCTCGACTACGCGCTGATCCGCTATCACCGGATCGGCTCGCCGACGGAGACCCGCCGCGTCGAGCGCGATCGCCCGCTCGAGTGTGCCCTGTGCCACGCCGACCGCAGCGTCGAGAGCCTGGTCGCCACGATGGAGAGCTGGTGGGGCAAACACTACAACCGGGCGGCGCTGCGTGCGCTGTACGGCGACGATCTGGGCGTCAACGCGCTCCGGGCAACGCTCGATCGCGGCAAGCCCCACGAACAAGCCGTCGCCATCGCCGTGCTTGGCCAGTCCGCCGATCGGTCGGCGATCCCGGCCCTGGCCGCGCAGCTGTCACACGACTATCCATTGGTGCGCTACTTCGCGCAGCGCGCGCTGCAGACGCTGACCGGTCGAGCGGTGCCGATCGACGTCGGGGCGCCTGCGGCCGAGGTGCGCCGCGCGGCTGACGACTGGCTCACAGCAGCGGCAATCCGCCCGTGATCGCATCGACCGCGGCGCTCCACGCCGGGCCGATCGCGCAGCACGTCTTGGTAGGGACGCCGTGAAACTCCGTCACCCCCGCGTCGACGATCAGCGCGCAGGGCACGCCGGCGGCGCGGGCCTGGTCGACGATCGCGTCGAGCGCGGCCTCGGAATCGACCGAAACGCACACCTTGGTGAACCGCCCGCCGAGCCACGCTGCGAGCGCCGGGTGAAGCTTGATCGCGAACGCGCTGCCGCTGGGATCGGGCGCGCCGGCGTCGAGCAGGACCTTGAGCGAGGCGTGCGCGCCTTGCGCGATCATCTTGCCCTTGCGCATCCCGAGATCCTTGCGCATCACGATCACTTGCTTCGCGGTCTGGTCGGCTGCATCGGAGGGCGTCGCCACGGCGGGGCAGTCTACACGGTCCGTGCGCGGCGTCACCGATCGCGATCGAGGCGAGCCGAGCGCGCGCCGCATTGCCAGAACGCGCCACGCCGGGCGCCGGCGCTGCCTTTGGGTCACGCGTCGTGCGACGGGTCTGGCCGCGCGTCCTCGAGCCGGCGATCGATGCTTGCTCGCCACCACCGGCATCGTCGCCGCGAGCCACGCGTGGGCTGCGGTGCGATCGGGATCGCGCCGCTTGTGCACGCCTTGCACGGTCGCCCTGGCACGCATCGTGATTGAGTTTGCGCCTACATGCTCACCTCCAAGAGTTTCATCCCGAGTTTCGGGATGTTGGCGGGTATCTCGAGGCTCGCACTGGGGCTCGCGCTGGGGGCCTCGCCCTCATGTGCGTTCGACGACGTTCGCGTCGCTGGCGCCGCCGACAGCACCGATGAATCGGTGACCTCGGCGGAGCTGAGCGCCGACGACCTGGCAAGCGAAGCGATCTGTACCAAGGGCCGGTTCCGCTGCCACGCCCGGGTGCAGACGACGAAGGAGGGCGTGCGGATCACCTCGCACGCGGCGGCGACCGCGCCCAAGGGCTTCGGCCCCCCGGATCTGCAGTCGGCGTACAACATCACCGACGCGACCAAGACCGTCACGGCCACGCCCACGGTGGCGATCATCGATGCCTACGGCTACGCGGCGATCGAGTCCGACCTCGCCGCGTATCGCTCGAACTACGGCCTGCCGGCGTGCACGATCGCCAGTGGCTGCCTCAAGGTCGTCAATCAGGACGGCGCGGTGTCGCCGCTGCCGCTGGACCCGCCGCCGGATGACGACTGGACGATCGAGACCGCGCTCGACATGGACATGGTCAGCGCGCTGTGCCCGACTTGCAAGATCCTGGTCGTCCAGGCGAACGACAACAGCGGCAACGGGCTGCTGTTCGGGCAGGCCACGGCCGTCAGCCTCGGCGCGACGGTGATCAGCGACAGCTGGGGTGGCCCGGAGGCAGCGCCGCCCAACGACCCGGCGGACGCCGAGCAGTTCTTCGATCAACCCGGCGTCGCGATCTTCGTGTCGGCCGGCGATGCCGGATACAACGACCAGTTCAGCACCAACGGCACCGGACCCGACTATCCGGGCACGTCGGCGCACGTGATCTCCGTCGGCGGCACGCACCTCGTCAAGGACACCAGCACGCGCGGCTGGCACGAGACCACCTGGGCGCCGGTCGCCGGTTCGGCGCGGTCAGGCGCTGGCGGCAGCGCGTGCAGCCTGTCGATCCCCAAGCCGGCGTATCAGACCGCGTCGCCATGTGCGTTCAAGGCGACGACCGACATCGCGGCCGTCGGGGATCCGGCGACCGGGCTCGCCGTGTACAACGCGGCCAACGGCGGCTGGATCACGCTCGGCGGCACCAGCGCCTCGGCGCCGATGGTCGCGGCGATCTTCGCGGCGACCGGCAATGGCGCCCAGACCTCGGGTTCGTTCATCGCGTCCAACGCCAGCAAGCTCAATGATGTGACCTCGGGCAACAATGGCACCTGCGGGACCACGACGCTGTTGTGCAACGCGGCCGTCGGCTGGGACGGGCCCACCGGGTTCGGGACGCCGAACGCCGCGGCGCTGTCTCCGGCCCCCACGACGTCAGGCAGCGATAGCGGCACCGGCGGCGACACCGGCTCCGGCTCGACGGACGTGACCGGTGGTTGCTCGGCCGGCAGCGGCGCGGGCGCCGGCCTGTGGCTCGGCGTCGTGCTGGTCGGGCTGGTCCGGCGTCGTCGAGCCCGCTAGCGGGACCACGACGCACGGAGCGTCGCGGCCATGAACTGGCCGACGCCGTGGAGCAAGCCGAGCCCCGAGACCGGCACGCCGGCAAAGTCCTGGACCCCGGCGCGGGCCAGGGCGGTCAACCGAGGCAGCATCCGCTCGACGGTCGCGCGGCCCCGGCCGTAGAACACGCGGTGCGCCGCGTGGCGGATCCGCAGCTGCAAGCCGAGGTGATGGCGATCGATGGTCCGCCGCCAGTCGTGAAACCCGAGATCGTCGTCGGCGAGAGCGCGCGCGAGGTAGGCGCCCGCGACGGCGCCGTACTCGATCGCCTGGCCGATCCCCTCGCCGGTCGCGATGTCGATGCCGGCGGCCTCGCCGACCAGGAGGATGCGCGGCCGGGCGATCTCGGCGCCGGGTTCGAAGCCGCGCTCGGCGAACTGCTTCACCCGGTAGCCAGCGATATCGAGCCCGCGGGCCGCGAGGTACGCCGCGAGCCGGCTGCGTGGCTGATCCGCGGCGACGCCGAGCACGTAGACGCCGCGGCACACCAGCGGCTGGTCGTTGACCACGGTCGGAAAATCCCAGGCGTAGCCGGGCAGGTCGCGGGTCGCGAAGTCGAACACGACGGTATCGCGCGGCAGATCCGGAGACGCGGCCTCGGTGTCGAGCTCGACCACCTGGGCGCGTAACGCACCGCGTGGGAAACCAGCGTGGCGGCGCACCATGCCGGCGATGCCATCGGCGCCGACCACGCAGCGGGCGGTCAGCGTGGCGTCCGCGATGACCAGCGTAACGCCGCGCTCGTCCTCGGTGATCCGCTGAACTGCGCAACCATCGCGGACGTCGATGCCGCGCTCGATCGCGGCGCGGGCGAACGCATGATCGAACTCCACGCGGCGAACCACGGCGCCGCAGTCAGGCTGGCGGATCACCATCGTTTCGGCGGCGAGCCGGATCGCGACGGCATCGAGCGGCACGTGCGGGCACGCGACCTCGACGCCGATCTTCTCGAGCAGCCGGAACGCCCGAGCGCCGATCCCACCGGCGCAGATCTTCTCGCGCGGGTAGCGCTCCTTCTCGAGGACGACGACGCGCGCGCTGGGGGCCAGGGCCCGCAGGTGCAACGCGGTCGAGATGCCGGACGGGCCGCCGCCCACGATGGCGACATCCCAGGCAGGCCCGGCGGGTGATGCGGATGTGGCAGAGCCCACGCGCGTTTCTACCATCGCGACCGGTTGCGCATCTGCGGGGGGCCCGTGCTATCAAGTTCACAGGTAGCCACGGTGCACGTAGCCGCATGGTGCGGCGCGCGACTCCCCAACGGCATACCCAACCAAAGAAAGGGACGGGCGGAATGAAGACCTCCAAGGTCACCATCCACACCCTCCGGCAGATGAAGGCCCGGGGCGAGAAGATCGCGATGCTGACGGCCTACGACGCGACGTTCGCGCGGCTGCTCGATGACGCCGGCGTAGACGCGCTGCTGATCGGCGATTCGCTGGGCATGGTCGTGCAAGGCCACGACACAACGCTGCCCGTCACGCTGGACGAGATCGCGTATCACTGTCGCGCGGTGTCGCGCGGGGCCCGCCGGGCGCACGTGGTCGGCGACATGCCGTTCATGTCGTACCAGGCGTCGATCGAGCAAGGCCTCACCAACGCCGGCAAGCTGATGAAAGAGGGCGGCTGTCACGCGGTCAAGCTCGAGGGCGGCGCGATCCACGCCGAGCTGGTCTCGCGGCTGGTCTCGGCCGGCATTCCCGTGATGGGCCACATCGGCCTGACGCCGCAGAGCTTTCACCAGTTCGGCGGCTTCAAGGTCCAGGGTCGCGATCCGGGTGGCCGCGAGCGCCTGCTCGCCGATGCACTGACGCTCGAGGCCGCCGGAGCCTACTCGATCGTGCTCGAGGCGATTCCTGCGGACATCGCCTACGACATCACGGCGGCGGTCTCGATTCCGACCATCGGGATCGGGGCTGGCACCGGCTGTGACGGCCAGGTCCTCGTGTCGTACGACGCGCTCGGTATGGACGAGACGTTCAAGCCGCGGTTCGTGCGGCGCTACGCGATGCTCGGCGAGACGATCAAGGACGCGGTCGCTCACTACATCGCTGACGTCCGCGATGGCAGCTTCCCGTCGGACGCCGAGTCGTTCACGGTCGCCGAGAGCAAGCCCGCCGCGGGGGCGAGCGAAGCGAAGCTGTACTCGACGGCCGGCAAGATTCACTGAACACGCGAGTCTTCGAGCGACGATTGCGGCGTGAGCTGACGCGTCCGCGAGCCGGCGATCTCCGCGCCACGCCGCCACACCCCGTCCGATCGCGTGGAAGCGATCGGCGAGGCGTGACGGCGGATCGCGATCTCATGACGAGCGCGGTGCAGATCAGTCGATCTTGTCTTTGATCTTCTTGCCGACGTCTTTCACGGCGTTGCCGACGCTGTGAGTGGCGTCCTTGATCGCGTTGCCGGCGTCGTGACCGACGTCCTTGATCTTGGCACCGGCCGCGTGGCCCAGGTCCTTGATCTTGTCGGCGGTGCGCTCACGGGTGTCGTCGGCGCGATCGGCGACATGGTCGACCGCGTCCTTCGCTTTGTCGGCCGCGCTATCGATTTTGTCTTTGAGCTTGTCGTTGGTGGTCATGTGGGTCTCCGTTTCTGAGGTGGTGTAGTGCAAGCGCCTGGCCTGCCGAAGTCCGCGGACTTGCTCGCTTGACGGTGTGCGACGGCGCGCGGCGAGCGACCCCGGCGCGCCCGGTTTCGTGGCGCCATTTGTATTGCGAGCAAATTGGTTGTGTACAATCTAAAATCGAGCTAGAGATCGCCGCATGTCCACCACACCTGCGATTCTCGAGAAGCGTCTCTACACCGCTGTCGCCACCGCCGAGGGAGGCCGCGACGGTCACGCCAAATCCGATGACGGCCTGCTCGACGTGGCGCTCGCGCCGCCCAAGGCGCTCGGCGGCAACGGGGCCGGCACCAACCCCGAGCAGATGTTCGCCGCCGGGTACGCGGCCTGCTTCGGCAGCGCGATCGGGGCCGTGGCCCGGGCGCAGAAGATCACGACGGGACGGATCTCGGTGACCACCAAGGTGACGCTCGGGACCATCGGTCAGGGCTACGGGCTCGCGGTCGACCTCGAGGCGAGCCTGCCCGACCTGCCGCGCGCGCAAGCCGAGGCGCTCGTCGCGGCCGCGCACCAGGTGTGCCCGTACTCGAACGCGACCCGCGGCAACATCGCGGTCGATGTGAAGCTCGCCTGAGATGGCCCGCCGCGATCCCCTGCTACTCGACGAACAGCTGTGCTTTGCGCTGTACAACGCATCGCGCGCCTTGACCCGAACCTATGCGCCGTTACTCGAGCCGCTCGGGCTCACGTATCCGCAGTACCTGGTGCTGCTGGTGCTATGGGAACGCGATGGATTGCCGGTCAGCCAGCTCGGCGAGCGCCTGGCGCTCGACTCGGGGACGCTGACCCCGCTGCTCAAGCGGCTGGAACGCCAAGGCGTGGTCGAGCGCCGGCGGGGCGACGACGACGAGCGGGTCGTACGGATTCACCTGACGCCCGCAGGACGGGCGTTGCGTAGCCGAGCTCGCAAGATCCCCACGGAGCTGGCATGCAGCGCCGGCTACGATCTGCTCAGCGACGCATCGGTGCGCGAGCTCGCCCAGTTGCGCGACGATCTGAGCGCCCTCGCGCGGCGCCTGTCGAGCCCCCCGGTGGAACCGATCACCAGCGCGTGACGGCGGCCCCGATGAGGGCCGGTTCACCTGGGACGCGGCTGCGCCTGATCGTCGCGCGGCTCGACACGCCGGTCATCGCGATCCGCGGCGGGGCGCTGCTCGCGGGGCCGAGCCGGTCGGTCCGGCGAGCTCGCCTCGTGGTCCGGGTCTGGCGCGATCGCGGGCCGATCGCGATGCTCTGCGTCGGGGGCCGGGACCCGTTGTGACGGCTGCGTCGCGGGCGCGCGGACTGGCTCGGACCGATCGGTTGGCTCCGGACGGTAGGGCCTGGGCGCGATCTGCTCGGGCGGCATCACGCTGGGCAGAGGCGCCGCTGGCGGCCGCTCGGGGTCGCGCACGGGGTCGCGCGCCGGATCTCGCTCGAGGCGCTCGGTCTGCTCGGGGTGCAACGGGCGATCGGGGCGGCCGGGCTCGCCGGGATTGGCTGAGCGCAGTGCCGCGGGGCCCGGCCGCTGGTTGAGCGTGGTGCGCGGCGCGTTCGCAGCGCGGCGATAGTGCACGTACGCCCGCGGCCGATCGATCCGGCGCACATGCTCCGGCGGCTGTTCGACCCGGGACCACCCGCCACGGTTCGAGCTCGACCGATACCAATGCTGGTCGCGAAACAGCCAGTACGAGCTCTCGCTGTAGAACACCGGCTCGTCGGCGTTGGCGACCACCATCACGCTAGGATCGCCGTCGATCTCGACGAGCTCTGGGGTCGCCGCGTTGCCGGTGTATCTGACCTCGGCTTGACCCGCGCACGCTGCGAGACAGGCTGACAGGATAAACCCAAGCGTCTTGGTCATGGTGATTCTCCTGTTCACCGTGCAGCATCATGCGTGCCAGCAAGCGATGGCGATCAGCGCGACGATCGCGCGCGGCGCGGCTCTGATGGCGTCACCGGCGCGCGACGGCGTGGGCTGACTAGCGCTGCCCATGCGTCACCGGCGCGCTACGGCGTGGTCTGACTGCCGCTGCCGCTGCCGCCCATGCGTCCGCGCCGCTCGTCGCGCCGCGCCTTCATCGCCGCGCCGAGCTCCTCGGCGGAGATCTCGCCGTCGTGGTTGGTGTCGACCGCGGCGGGATCATCGAAGTGCATCCGGCCGCTCGCGTTCGCCAGCTCGGCGGGCGTGAGCTTGCCGTCGCCGTCGGTGTCCAGCCGCGCGCGCATGCCGGCCATCCGCTCGCGCATCGCGGCCTCGCGCTCCGCATCGCTGATCACGCCGTCGCCGTCGGTGTCGAGCCGGGCGTTGCGGCGGTTGCGCCAGCCTTCGCGGCCCGCGGCGCTGCCGTCGTCACGGTCGGCGAGCGCCGGCTGCGCCGGTGGCTCGGCGGCCGCGGGGGGAAGCACCGGCTTGACGTTGATCTTGGCCGAGCGCACCGTCGGGGCTGGTTGATCCGCGGCGGAGCCCGACGCGGCCGGCGCCGACTCGGTCTTGCATGCAACCGCGAACACGAGCGCAAGAGCGATCGAGAGCTGCTTGGTCATGGCGTCAAGGTCGCAACTCCGGCGCCCTCAGGCAACCGGTGGACGGCGCCACGCTCGTCCTCAACGAGGTCGTTCGCACCGCAAGTCGAGTGAATTCGGCGTCGTGAGCGCGCGCGGCCAATCGCGTTATCGTTCGGTGAAGGCGGAGGCGATTCACAGTTCTTCAACGATTCGACAGCGATCCGCAACACGCAGGGACCGCCGGCCTGCAAGCCTGAGAACATGAAACTCTCGATCATGTTCGCAGCGCTGGTCGCGCTCGCAGTCGGTGGTGGTTCAGCTCGCGCGGAGCGCTGGGACTCCACGGGCTGGGTCAAGCTCGGAGAGCGCGAGGTCAACGGCAAGCTCGACCGCGATCGCATCGAGGTCGGCCGTCACGACGGCAAGTTCACCAAGCTCACCCTGTACGTCGAGAACAGCAGCCTCGAGTTGCTCGACTTCGAGATCACGTTCGCCAACCGGGAAAAGTTTCACCCCGCGGTGCAGCACGTGTTCCGGGAGGGCTCGCGCACCCGCGTGATCGATCTCCCCGGCGACGAGCGCACGATCTCGACGATCGATCTGAAGTACAAGAACCTGCCCGGCGGAGGCCGTGCGCGCGTCGAGGTCTGGGGCCTCAAGACCGAGGGTGGCCCGGGCGGCGGCGGCGCCATGGGCAAGCCGGCGGCGTTCTCGTGGGATTCGAACGGCTGGACCAAGCTCGGCGAGCGCGAGGTCAACGGCAAGCTCGATCACGACCGGATCGAGGTCGGCCGTCATGAGGGCAGGTTCTCCAAGCTCACGCTCGTAGTCCTCGACAGCGATCTCGAGCTCCTCGATTTCGAGATCAAGTTCGCCAAGGGCGCGCCATGGCATCCGGCGGTCCGCCACGTGTTCCGCGAGGGCCAGCGCACCCACGTGATCGACTTCCCTGGCGACGAGCGCGCGATCAAGTCGATCGACCTCAAATACAAGAACCTTCCGGGCGGGGGCCGAGCCAAGGTCCAAGTCTGGGCCAAGTAGCATGCGCGCTGTACCACGCGGCAACGGCCGTTTTCGACACCTCGGAAGGCTCGCGGTGGTGGCGCTGATCGCAGGCGTCGCGTACGGCGCCTGCGGCCACGACGCCAAGCCGGTCGTGCAGCCCGACGAGCATCCGCCGCTGCCCGCGGCGACGCCGATCGGCTATCTGCTCGATGATGCGACCGAGCTCCAGCTGCGCGACGACCAGCTGACCCAGCTGCGGACGATCGACAGCGACCTCGCCGCCAGGCTCGACGTCGACGCGGGTTCGCACACGCCGAGCGCGGCACCTGCCGGGCCGCGTCCCCAGACGGGCGGCCGGCGTCGCGGTGGCGGTGGACGCCGCGGCGGCGGCGGCGGCGCTGGTGTCGGCAATGGTGCTGGTGCCGGCAGCGCCGCGCGTCCCGCGGCGAGCGCTCCCAGCTCGGCGAGCGCGGCCGACGACGCCAACCGTCGCTCCGAGCAGCGCACCACCGACGTGCGCGATGCGCTCGGCCGCGCGTTCGCGCTGCTCGACCCGGTCCAGAGGATGATGGCGAGGCGGGTGCTGTCCGATAACGGCGTCGATCTCGACACTGGCGGCGCCGCCGCGCGGCCGTCGGGACCCACCGAGCCGGCTGATCCCGACGAGCCAGACACGGACACCGGCAGCGCCCGCAACTGACGGCGAGCGAACCCGCTTCCGGATCCATCCGCGGTGCTCGCAGGTAACTGACACCGCGACGTGAGCGGAGGCTGCGCAGCTCGCACGCTCGCCAGAGGCCTGGACGTACGCGACGAGCGAGAACCGGCCGTACGTCGCGAGCTGCCCGCGATGCGCAGGTCGCAGCCGGCGACCTGGTGAATTATCCGGGCTAGCAAAGCCCCCGGTCCGCGGATTCGTCGAGGAAGAAAATCAGTGCCTTGCGGTTGATTGTCAGGTCAGCCTTCTGATCCCGAGTCCGAGCGCGGCAGCGACAGCTGGGCAACGAACCCGGGCCGGTGGCATCGGAGTTGCCCCAGGCAGGTCAGGCCGCGACCCGAGCGGAAGCCGGCTTCGCCCGCAGCGGCGTCCGGCGGGCGTGGAGGCGGCGACCTACCGCGCGATCGGTAGGTCGATCGTCGTCGCGGCGCCCGGCTGGTGGAAGATCCGCTGGGTCGCCTTGCGGTAATCACCGGGCTTCGCAAAGAAGATGTTGTCGACGAACGTCTGCGGGTTGCGATCGTAGAGCGGGAACCAGCTCGACTGGATCTGCACCATGATGCGGTGGCCGGGCAGGAACACGTGGTCGACCGTGGGCAGCGCGAACCGGTAGCGCTGGACCGTGTTGGCCGGGATCGCCGTCGGGTGCTCGAGGCTGTCGCGGTAGCGGCCGCGGAAGATGTCCATCGCGATCCCGAGCTGATAGCCGCCCAGCTCGGGCTGTACGGCGACCTCCTCGGGATAGACGTCGATAAGCTTCACCACCCAATCGGCGTCGGTGCCGGTGGTCGCGGCGAACAGGTTGACCTGCGGCGCGCCGGCGATCTGGATCGGCGCGGTCAGCGGCTCGGTCGTCCAGCTCAGCACGTCGGGGCGATCGGCGACCATCCGCTGATCGACCAGCAGCCAGTGCTGCCACGCGTCGCGGTCGGCGAACCGCACCGGGCGCGGCAGGTACGGCACCGGTTTGGCCGGATCCGAGACGTAGTCGTCGAAGGCGTCCGCGCTCGGGGCGCTCGGGGCGGTGAACCCGGCCCGACCGCCGGCCTGCAGGTACAGCGACTTGAGCGCCGCGCTGCAGCCGCTGGCGCACGCGAGTGGCCACCGGGAGAGCTTGCGCCACGCGTTCGTGCCGGTCTCGTAGACGTTGACCGGGGCGATGCTGGCCTTGGGTGCCTTGTCCTTCAGGTAGCTGTCGAGGAACGGCTTGGCGATGTCGCGGCGGAACGCCAGCGCGGTGTCGCTGTCGAACTTGAGCGGCCCGAGCGTCGAGCCGTCGCCGCCGGCGCCGGAGTGCCGCCACGGCCCCATCACGAAGAACAGCTTGTCGTTGGCCTTGTCCTTGGGCTCGAGCGCCTCGTAGGTGTGGATCGCGCCGTAGCTGTCCTCCTGGTCCCACGTACTGGCGACGATCATGGTCGGCACGGTCAGCGGTTCGGCGGCGAGCAGCTTGTCGAGCGCCTGGCCCTGCCAGTAGGCGTCGTAGGCCGGATGCTCGGAGATCTTGCGCCACACGCCGATCTGGTCGAGCCCGTTCTGGCGCGCGAACTCGCCGGCCGAGCCCGCGCGGCGAAAGCTCTCGTAGTCATCGTAGCCCGGGCGCGCGATCGCCTTGCCTTCGCCGCGCTGGGTCGACTGGCCGAGGAAGTAGTCGAAGTTGGGCTGGCGAAACGCCCCGCTGTGAAACCAGTCGTCGCCGCGCCAGCCGTCGACCATCGGGCACATCGGGATCGCGACCTTGAGCGCCGGGTGGGGATGGACCAGCGCCATCAGCACCGTGAAGCCCTCGTACGACGAGCCCTGCATGCCGACCCTGCCGTTGGTCTCGGGGACGTTCTTGATGAGCCAGTCGATCGTGTCGTAGGCGTCGGTCGCGTGGTCGACCGGGCTGCTGTTGAGCGGTCCGCGCAGCGGCCGGGTCATCACGTAATCGCCTTCGGAGCCGTGCTTGCCGCGGATGTCCTGGTAGACGCGGATGTAGCCGCGATCCGCGGACAGCTGGTCATCGCTGACCGGCAGCGTGGCGGCGAGGCTGTTGCTGACCGCGCGCTCGGCGCGCTTGCTCGCGTTGTAGGGGGTGCGGGTGAGCATGATCGGCGCGCGCTTGGCGCCCCTGGGCACCACGATCACGGTGAACAGCTTCACGCCGTCGCGCATGGCGACCATCACCTCGCGCCGCTCGAAGTCGGCATCCTGGGTGGGGCGGGTGAACTTGGCCGGAATATCCGGTGCGAGGGGCGGCGTGGGCTCGGCGCTCAGTGCACCTGGGGGGGCGGCGAGCGAGAGACTGATCGTCACGAGGGCGATCCGTAGCGCGGGCAGGCGAGGCGTACGCATGCGGCGCACTATCGATCAAAAACCGCGACCGGCGTGAGCGATTGCATTGGTCGTGTCGACCCGCCATGCGCTAGGCTTGCGGCCATGCGTGGTGTGCTGCTCCTTTTGCTCGCCAGCTGTAACGTTTCCGGCTCCGATCGCACCGGAGATGACGACGGCTCGGTGGTGCCCGTCGGGCCCAGCGGACGCTGCACCACCGACGACCAGTGCAGCAGCGGCCAGGTCTGCGCGCGCACCAGCCGGTGCTACGCGACCTCCCAGATCCACGCGGTGCACGTGACCTGGACGGTCGACGGGCTGCCGGCCAGTGCGACGACGTGCGGTACCGCCGCGGACCTCGAGATCTACTTCCGGGGCGATCAGTCTCGGGATGACAGCATCGGCTTCCTACCGGTGCCCTGCGTCGCGGGGAAGTTCTCGATCGACAAGCTGCCGATCTCGTACACGCAGGTCCAGCTCGGTGGCGGAGATGTCGCGTGGCAATCGGGGATCCTCGACGAGGACACCGGTGAGGCCACGCTCGATCTGCAGCTTTGACCTGCGGGATGCGCGCGCCGCAGCGTGACGTGGCGACCCCGCTCCGTCGAGCGCGCCGCAGGTTGCACGCGTGCCAACCAGGTGCGGCGATGTGTATACGATAGCAGCGCATGAGCAACGACATCAAGCCACCGGCGCCCGCCGCGAAGCCTGGTCCCGCCGCGAAGCCTGGTCCCGCCGCGAAGGCCGTCGAGCCGGGTGATTCGAAGCCCGCGGTCAACCCAGCCGCGGCCACGCCCGCTGCCGTGATGCCGCCCGCGCTGGACGAGCGGCCGCTGCGCTTCGTCGATCTGGCGCCGTACGCCGCCCAGCTCGATCCCGGCGCGTTGATCGCGATGCTGCGCGACGGTCGGGGCCTCGTCCGGGCCAACGCCGCGCTCGGGCTGGCCGCGGTGAGCCAGCCGTCGCTCGAGCTCGTGCTGCTGCTCCGCGACAGCGAGCTCCGGGTCGCCGCGGCCGCCGCCGAGGCGCTCGGCCGGCTCGGCGAGCTCGTGCGCCCGCTGATCCCGCAGATCGTGCAGACGCTCGACGGGGCGCAGCCCGAGGTGCTCGACGCGGTCGTCGCCACGTTGACCGCGCTGGTCGGCAAGGCCGACGACGAGCTGATCGCGGGGCTCGACGTGCCGTTCGCGCTCGCGATGAAGACCGTGGTCGCGGCGTGTGGCCGGCTCGGCAAGCCCGGCATCGCGCTGTTGATCGCGGCGGCCGCCCACGAGCGCAGCCGGATCCGGATCAATGCGATCGGCGGCCTGGGCCTGTGGGGCAAGGCCGATGTCGACGCGAGCATGGCGTGCCTGAGCTACCTCGAGGCCAACGACCCGATCCCCGACGTCCGGACCGCGGCCAAGCAGGCGAGCCTGGCGGTGATCGCCCGGACCAAGGTCGTGGCGGTCGATGCGCTGCCCAAGAACATCCCCGACTTCGAGGACCGAAAGCTCGGCGTGTCGGAGCTGGCCGAGTACGCCGACGCGATCAACGTCGACGAGGTGATCCACGCGCTCAGCGACGGGCGGACCCACGTCCGGGTCAACGCGGCGCGCGCGCTGGGGGTGGTGGGCGCCCGGGCCGGCCGCGCCGTGGGGAACCTCGGGCTCGCGTGCCGCGACAGCATCGCGCAGGTTCGGCGCGAGGCAGCCAAGGCGCTCGGCAAGCTCGGCGGCGAGGCGCTGCCCGCGGCGCCCGATCTGGTCGGGGCGCTCAGCGACACCGAAGTCGAGGTCGCCGCGGCCGCGGCCGAGACCCTCGCGCCGCTGGCCGCACGAGCGCTCGAGGCGCTGATCCGCGGGCTCGCGACCGGGAGCCAGGAGGGCGGCCGGCGGGTCGGCGCGCTGATCGGCACGCTGCCCAACGCCGCCGAGGTGCTGACCGAGGCGTTTGGCAGCCCCGCTGTGAATGTCCAGGTCCATGCCGCGATCGGCCTGGGCATGCTCGGCCGCGATCGCGTCGGTGCCGGGCTGGCGGCGCTGCACGGCGCGCGCACCGGCGGTGATGCCCGGACGCGGGAAGCCGTGCGCACCGCGCTCGAGATGATCCACCCGTCGGGCGACATCGTCCCGGCGGCGATCGCGATCGAGGACTTCGAGGTTCGCCTGCTCGGCGCCTCCGAGCTCGACGACCACAGGGCGCAGATCCAGGGCTTCGGGGTCGCCAACCTGATCGAGCATCTCCAGGATGGCCGCGATGTCGTGCGGGCGAACGCCGCCGGTGCGCTCGCGGTGCTCGGTGCTCAGGCGGCGCCGGCCGCGATGGCGCTCGGCGTTCGGCTGCGCGACGACGCGCCGCGGGTCCGGCTCGCCGCGGCGCAGGCGCTCGACAAGCTCGGCGACGCCGCTGTGGTCGAGACCGCCGGTGACCTGGTGCGCGCGCTCGGCGACGCCGACGAGCGGGTCGCCGAGGCCTGCGCCGCCGCGCTGCGTGCACGCAAGGGCCGGATGATCGGCGCGCTGATCCGCGGGCTCGAGACCGACAGCGCGGTGCATGGCCGGCGGATCGCGGAGCTGATCAACGCGTTCGACGATGCCTCCGATCTGCTGTGCGACGCGTTCGAGAGCCCGGCGGTGAACGTCCAGGTCAACGCGGCGATCGGCCTGGGCATGCTCGGGCCCAAGCGGGTCGGCAACGGCCGCAAGGCGCTCGAGGGCGCCCGCACCGGGGGCTGGGAGCGCACCCGCGAGGCGGTCGCCAGGGCGCTCGCGATGCTCGACGGGCCGCGCGCCACCGGCCCCGCCGAGATCGCGATCGAGGGCTTCGAGACCCGGGTGCTGGGCGCAGAGGCGTTCGCGGGCGCCCCGCTGCCGGTGGACGACCTCGTCGGATACCTGCGCGATGGCCGTGCGCACGTCCGGGCCAACGCCGCCACCGCGCTCGGCACGCTGGGCGCCGCGGCCGCCGGCGCCGCGCTCTCCATCGGCGTGCTGATGCGCGACGATGACATGCGCGTGCGGATCCAGGCCGCCGGGGCGCTCGACCAGCTCGGCGACGCCGCGGTCCGCGAGACGGCGGGGTACCTCGTCGGTGCGCTGCGCGGCGATGCCGGCGTGGCGGCCACCGTCGCGCCGGTGCTGGTCGCGCGCAAGGCCAAGATGCTGAGCGCGCTGCTCGGCGGGCTCGAGACCGACGACGCGGTCCACGGCCGGCGCATCCTCGAGGTGATCAACGTATTGTCCGACGCACCCGAGCTGCTGTGCGACGCGATCGAGAGCCCGGCCGAGAACGTCCAGGTCAACGCCGCGATCGGGCTCGGCATGCTCGGCGAGAGCCGCGCCGGCAGCGCGGGGCGCAAGGCGCTCGAGACCCGGCGGACCGGCGGCTTCGCGCGCACGCGCGAGGCCGTGTTCAAGGCGCTCGCGATGTGGAAGCCCTGACGGACGGCGGTCAGGGCTACGCGGGCTCGACGCCGATCCACAGCGGAAACGCCTGGGCGCTGGCGAGCGCGCGGACCTCGCGGATCTTCGTGCGCGCCTCGGCGGCTGTGAACCGGCCGATCACCGCGCGGCCGGCCGTGTGGGTCGCCAGCATGATCGACGATGCCTGCGCCTCGGCGAGCCCGAACACGTCGCCGAGCACGGTGCACACGAATTGCTGGGTCGTGTAGTGATCGTTGCGCAGCACGATGAACACGTCGCGCTCGTCGGCGAGCGTGATATCGGGCTCGCGTCCGCCGTGGAACAGCGCGAACAGCGTCGCGCCGCGGTCGAGCTTGGCGGCGTTGACCAGCCGCGCGGCGTGCGAGTCGCCCAGGAACGCCCACAGATCGGTGCAGCTCGCCTGGCGACCCGCGCGTTGCGCGACCGCGGCGGCGTGGCTGACCACCCATTGGGCATCGTCGACGGCGTTGTCGACCGGCGTGGCCAGCGCCGCCAGCACGCGATCCTCGAGCGCATCGGGGCTGCCGCCGGCGGTCACGATCGCCGCGCTCACGGTCTCGTCCTGCAGCAGGCCGTAGAGCACGTGGAGCGACGACAGCTCCTGGGTTCGCGAACGCGCCTCGTGGGTCGCGACGTGCAGCGCAACCTCGGCGTCGGGGGTGAACAGCTCGCGCAGCGGGCTGCGCGAGCGCACGGGGCGCATGTGGCGCCACCAGTACGCGCCGAACCCGGCTACGACGATCGCGATGTATCCGACATCGGCCACCCAGGACACCTTGCCGCCGATCGGCCAACATGTCCACCGCCGGTGATTCCGGCGAGGAGCGTTTCCATGACCACGACCAGCAACACCGTCGATTCCGCGACCGCGAAGCCCACCGAGTATCCTCAGGTCGTACAGGTGCGTGCACACACGTTGAGCGCGGATGTCGGGCCGGAGAGCGGCGGCACCGACTCCGCTCCCGGCGCGCACGACTACTTCGATATCGCGCTCGCCACCTGCAAGACCCTGACGGCGACCTGGTACGCGAAGCGCCACGCGATCCCGCTCGAGCGGGTCGAGTCACACGTCGAGCGCGACGATAGCCGGGAGCGCGCCGGTGTGTATCGGCTCCGGGTCCGCGTCACGTTCCACGGGCCGATGTCCGAGGACCAACGCCAGGCGCTGGCCCGCGCGGTCTCGGCATGCCCGATCCACAAGCTGATGACCACGTCCGAGGTCGAGATCGAAACCGTGGCGGTTGGGTGAGTCCCACACCTCCCACACCTGTCGAGTCACCCGAGACCCGCGATCGCTGGGCGATCGAGCTGTCGGCCCGCGCGCGCGCGTACTGGACCCCCGCGCGCACCGCGGAGCTCGCGCGCGGCAAGGCGCTGCTGCTGCCGCCGGCCGACGCGGCGCCGCTGCTGCGCGCGCTGGGCCTTTTGCGCCAGGATGCATCGATGCCGCCGCCGCAGGTCCGCAAGTACTTCCAGATCAACCACATGGTGGCGCTGCTCGGCCCGGGCCTGCGCGACCTGCGCGCGCGATATCCCGCGATCCGGCTGCTCGACGCAGGCTGCGGCCGATCGTACCTGACCCTCCTGATCGCCTGGGTCGCCAAGCACGTGTGGCACCACCGGCTCGAGGTGCTCGGCGTCGATCGCAACCCGGCGGTGATCGAGGAGAGCCGCCGGCGCTGCCAGCTGGCGCAGCTCGACGACGTGGTCCGCTTCGAGGTCGGCTCGCTCGAGGCGATCCGGGCACCCGCGCTCGCGGCGACGTGGGCCGCGGCGTTCGGCGCCGGTGGCGACGATGCGCGCACGCCGGTGGCTGGCTCGGTGCATGGCGTGATCGCGCTCCATGCGTGCGATACGGCGACATGCGATGCGCTCGCGCTCGGGATCGCGCTCGACGCCGCGCTGATCGCGGTCGCGCCGTGTTGTCAGGCGGAGCTCGCCCGCGCGTGGTCCGCGCTCGCCGCGCGCGGGGCCGCCGGCGCGTTCGCGCCGATCTGGGGGGCACCGCACCTGCGCCGCGAGACCGCCGCCCATATCACCGACGCGATGCGAACACTGCTGGTCCGCGCGGCCGGCTACGAAGTGCTGCCGATGGAGCTCGTGCCCGCGGAGCACACGAGCAAGAACACGCTGATCCGCGCGATCAAGCGGCCGTCCGGAGATCCCGATGCTCACGCGGCCTACGAGGCGCTCCGCACGGCCACCGGCGGCGCGGGGATCGCGCTCGCCGCGCAACTCGCTGGCGCGCTATCGCGATCGTGACGCAGGCGGCGACCCGAACGGCAGCTCGGGCTGCAGGCCCAGCGTGAAGCCCTCGGCGGCGAGCAGCCGGGCCTTGGTCTCGACCCCGCCATGGGCAGAGAATCCGCCGGTCGCGTGGTTGGCGGCGAGCACGCGATGGCAGGGCACGACGATCGGCCACGGGTTCTTGCCCATCGCCTGGCCGATCGCGCGGGCCGCGCCGGGCTTGCCGAGCGCGGTCGCGAGCGCGCCGTACGACATCGTGCGCCCGGGCGGGATCTTGCGCGCGGCCGCGTAGACCTCGCGGTGGAAGTCAGCAACCGTCTCGAGGTCGAGGACGATCGTGTCGAGCGCCGCTGGCTCGCCGCGGACGTGGCGCACGATCAGCCCGATCGCGGCCTCGATCACGGGGACCTGCGAGACGTCTACCACTTCATCGGCTGCCGCGTCGCGCGTGAGGCGCAGGCGGAGCGCAGCAGCGCTGGCCTCGGGTAGCGCGATCCGCAGGATCCCGCGATCGTGCCATGCGACCCCGCAGCGGCCGATCGCGGTCTCGAACAGGGCAAACCAGCGGTGGCTCGCGGCGCGTGCTTGCATCGCCGCGCAGCATAGCTCACACAGCACACAGGATAGCTCGGGCCGCGGGATCGGCGGTGCGACTACGAGCCGCCGTACTCGTCGATCAGCAGCGCGCCGCTGGCGAAGCTGCCACACGTCGCGCTGTACTTCTGCGCGTAGCACGACGGTTGCGTGCCACCGCGGTTGTGGTTCACGCACAGCGCACCATCGGGGCCCCACTCGGCGTCGACCGGCCACGACTCGGCATCTGCCTGAACACCTGCATTGTCGTACAGATTGATCAGCGTGCCGTTGACCGTGTGCGGCGTACCGTCGCCGCAGTAGTCGGCGCGCAGCATGCGCACGCAGGCGTGGTGCTGGTCGCTGTAGCCGAGCCACGACTTGTAGCCGAACTCGACGCACTTCGCGACCGAGGCATGGCGGCACGCGAGGCTGAACGCGGTGCCGTTGTCGCTCCAGGCGCCGGTGGAGAGGTCCCAGGTGCCGGGGACCACGAGCGCGAGCTTGGCCGAGCCGTCCGGCTCGTACCCGCACACCGGCACCCAGCCGTCGTCGGTCTGGGCCGACACGGCGTAGCCCAGGACGTCGGCGTTGTCGCCGGTCAGCGCGGTGATGTCATCGATCCGCATGGTCAGCGTGCCACCGTTGCTGAGCAGCGCCGTCATCGTCGCGCCGATGAAATCGGTGCCGTTGACCGAGGTGCCGTTGACCGAGGTGCCGTTGACCGAGGTGCCGTTGACCGAGGTGCCGTTGACCGAGGTGCCGTTGACCGAGGTGCCGTTGACCGAGGTGCCGTTGACCGAGGTGCCGTTCAACGTGATCCCGTTGAGCGAGATCCCGTTGACCGAGGTGCCGTTCAACGAGGTGCCGTTGACCGAAGTTCCGTTCAGCGAGATGCCGTTGACCGAAGTCCCATTATCACCGACCAGCGCTTGATTCGCGGTGTTGGTCTGCGCCACTGGCTCCGTGCTGCAGGCGGCGAACAATACCACTGGTGCCGCCAGAATCGTCAGAAGAGTTCTCATGAGTCCCACATTCCTCCGTTAGGTTCCAGGTGGGCATCGACCGCAACGTGAGGCGCATGTAGCTCCCGATGGGGTTGCAGAATGCGGCACACTGTCACGCGAAGAATGAGCACCGCGTCGCAGCTCTCGCCGGGGGCCCCCGGCACCGTCGATCCGCCGGTGCCTGAGCCCGAGTTGTCGGTGTTCGAGCCTCCCGCGCCCGGGAGGCGCACCGTCGCCCACACCGTGCTCGAGTCGCTGCGCTGGCGCGTGGCGGTCGAAGACGTCGTGTTCGATCGGCTGTATCCGAGCCACGTCCGCCGGCTGTCGTCGGTCCACTGGACGCCGGTCTCGGTCGCGTTGCGCGCGGCGGCGCTGCTCGCCCCCGAACCCGGGATGCAGATCCTCGATGTCGGATCCGGACCTGGCAAGCTGTGCTGCGTCGGGGCGCTCGCGTACGGCGGCAGCTGGCACGGGGTCGAGCTGAATCCGCTGCTCGTCGAGGCGGCGACGGCGACCGCCAAGCAGCTCGAGATCGATCCGTGCACGAGCTTTCATGCCGGCGACATGAACCAGCTCGACTGGGACCGGTTCGATAGCCTGTACTTCTACAATCCGTTCGAGTCGGTGCTGTTCGGGGGGGGCTGCCCTGATCAGGACGGCTGGACGGCGTTTGCCGACCAGGTGGCGTACACCGAGGAGCGGCTGGCCCAGCTGTCGACCGGGACACGGGTCGTGACGTTCCATGGCTTCGGCGGCGAGATGCCGTCGAGCTTCGCGCTCACGTACACCGAGGCGATCGGCGACGGCGAGCTCGCGCTGTGGATCAAGCAGTCGCGGTCGCGGCCGGGCCACGTCCAGCCGCGCTGACCAGCGCCTCCCGCGGCGGCTTCGCCCATCGACCCGGGCGACCCTGGGTAGGTGCCGGGTGGCCGTGACAAGCCTCCGGTCCGAGGGAGATACTCACCGGGTGATCCGCCGGTCACTGCGCTACGTGAACGAGCTGCCGGAGGCACTCCAGAAGCAACTCGCGCTCGCGTACAGCGCGAAGGATCTGCTCGCCTACGGGCTGCGCACCCGGCTCCGCGAGGGCTACTCGGCAAAGGACTTTCGCGCTGATCTCGTCGCGGCGCTGGTCGTAGGTGTCGTCGCGCTGCCGCTGTCGATGGCGCTCGCGATCGCCTGCGAGGTCCCGCCGCAGCACGGGCTGTACACGGCGATCGTCGCGGGCTTCGTGTGCGCGTTGCTCGGGGGCACCCGGCTGCAGGTCACCGGCCCGACCGCGGCGTTCGTCGTCATCCTCGTGCCGATCGTCCACAAGTTCGGGCTCGGCGGGCTGTTGGTCGCAGGGATGATGGCGGGGGTGATGCTGGTCGCGATGGGGCTGGCCCGGCTCGGCAAGCTGATGCAGTTCGTACCGCACCCGGTGACCACGGGGTTCACGATGGGCATCGCCGTCGTGATCGGCGCCTTGCAGCTCAAGGACGTGTTCGGCGTGACGCTGCCGCGCACCGAGGGCATGTTCGAGTACCTCGGGTCGCTGTGGCAGGCGCGCGGCCAGATCAATCCGTACGACGTCGGCGTCGCGGTGGTCACGCTCGCGCTCCTGCTTGCGCTGCCGAAGCTGCTCAAGCGCGTCCCCGCGCCGCTGGTCGCGCTCGCCGCGATCTCGGTGATCGTGGTGGTGTGCCAGCATGTGTGGCCGGGGTTCCACGCTTCGACGATCGGCAACCTCGACAAGTTCACGTTCAAGATCGGCAACGAGATTCGCCACGGGATTCCGCCGCTGCCGCCGATCCCGATCGTGCCGTGGCGGCTCAGCGGGCTCAGCCTCGACTACCACACGATCCGCGAGCTGTTGCCGTCGGCGTTCGCGATCGCCATGCTCGGCGCGATCGAATCGCTGATGGCGGCGGTGGTCGCCGACGGCATGAGCGGCTCGCGCCACGATCCGAACGCCGAGCTGATCGCGCTCGGCATCGGCAACATCCTGTGCCCGTTTTTCGGCGGGATCGCCGCGACCGGGGCGCTGGCGCGCACGGCGACCAACATCCGGGCCGGGGCGCGGTCGCCGTTCGCCGCGGCGATGCACGCGATCTTCGTCCTGGCGTGCACGATCGTGCTCGCGCCGCTGGTCGCCTATCTCCCGATGGCGGCACTCGCGGCGCTGTTGCTGATCGTCGCGCGCAACATGTCGGAGGCTCGCCACTTCACCCGGCTGCTCCGGATCGCCGCGCGTAGCGACGTCGTGGTGATGGTGACGTGCTTCACGCTCACGGTGGTGTTCGACATGGTGATCGCGGTGAGCGTCGGGGTCGTGCTCGCCGCGCTGCTGTTCATGCGCCGGATGGCGATCAGCACGACCGTGCAGCTCGAGTCGCCGCAGGAGCTCGGGCTCAGCGTGGAGCTGCCGCCCGGCGTCCGGCTGTACGAGATCGCGGGCCCGATGTTCTTTGGTGCGGCCAAGTCGGCGATGGAGGTGATCGCGCGGGTGGGCAACGGCGGCGATCACACGTTCGTGCTCAACATGCAGCGCGTGCCGACGATCGACGTGACCGGGCTGGTCGCGCTCGAGTCGATGCTGGACCGGCTGTTCCGATCGCGCATCAAGGTCATTTTTGCGGGCCTGACCCCCGAGGTCGCCGATCTGCTCGATCGCGCCGGGATCAAGCGCGCGCCGGGCCGGCTGGCGTACGCACCCGACGTCGAGACCGCGATGAGCATGGCGATCGTTCACGCGGCGCGGCTCCGCGATACGCCGGCATCGCCGATCGCCGCGGCCTAGCGGCGGGCGCCCTGGTGCTCCGCGAGCTGCCGCGCCGCGAGTAATTCGGAGCGGCGCAGGTTTCGGCGGTGATCGGCCGGCGGTAAGGTCGCGGTATGAGCCGACTCTCGATATTCGTCGTTGCCGGTCTGGTCACGGCGTGCGCACACCGGCCGGCGGTCGATCATCCGGCGCTGTGTGCGGCGCAGATCGCCCGGGTGTGGCACGGCCGTACCCCGGCGGCGAGGGCCGACGAATACGCGGCCTACATCACGCCGGCGATCGCCAAGTTCCCCAGTATTGCCGGCAACCTCGGATACCAGCTGATGCGCGAGACCGTCGGCGACGAGACCCACTTCACCGTGATCAGCTACTGGAGCTCGCGCGACGCGATTCACGCCTACGCGGGGGCCGACATCTCGATGACGCACGCGTTGCCGCGCGACGCCGAGTTCTTGATCGACCCGGAACCGCACGTAAAGAACTACGATCTTGCCGTGCTCGCGGTCGGTTGTCCGTTGCGGCCGAGCGGCGAGCCGGCGCCGAAATCGTAGCCGAAGCGGTTTCCATGTCAGTCCGTCCGCATATCCTGCACGCATGGGCATCGAAGCGACCGGCAAGCTGCACACCATCTTCGACACGAAGCAGGTGTCCGAACGGTTCACCAAGCGCGAGTTCGTCGTGGAGCTCGCGGACAACCCGAAGTATCCGCAGATGGTGCTGTTCCAGCTCACCGGCGATCGCTGCGCGCAGCTCGATGATCTGCGGGTCGGCGATGCGGTGCGCATCGACTTCAGCCTGCGCGGCCGCGAGTGGCGCAGCCCGCAGGGCGAGGTGAAGTACTTCAATAGCCTCGACTGCTGGAAGGTCGAGCCGGCGCAGACCAACTCCCGGCGCGACTCGCGCGGCCGAGGCGGCGGGTACGACGACGAGGCCCCGCCGCGCGACACGCGGGGGCGCGCGCCGGCCTACGACAACGACGCACCGCCACGCAACGACGAGCCGCGTCCGGGCGACGAGCACGGCCGCAACAACGACGACCTGCCGTTCTGAGGATTCGCGCCGGGTTGACCCGGCCAGGCGGCTACGCCGCGGCGTGCGCGACGCTGGCCTTGGGCAGATCGATCGAGATCGTCGTTCCGGCGCCGCGCGTCGAGTGGATCGAGATCGTGCCGGCGCTCTGCTTCACGGTGTCGGCGACCGCGGCCAGGCCCTCACCGCGACCCGAGACCTCGGAGACGTGGTCGGCGGTGCTGAGCCTGGGCGCGAACACCAGCGCGCAGAGCTGGTCGTGGGAAAGCGGGGCGCCCGGTTCGATGATCCCGAGCTCGACGGCGCGGTCGCGCAGCCGGTCCACGTCGACGCCACGGCCGTCGTCGCTGACCACGATCTGCCATGCGTCCCCGGCATCGCGGAACGCGACCTCGAGCGTGGCCTGGGCCGGCTTGTCGCCACGGCCGCCGCGCGGCTCGATGCCGTGATCGAGCGCGTTGCGCAGCATGTGGGGCAACACCGCGATCACCGGGGCGACGCGCGATGGCAGCATGCTGATCTCGCCGCCGACCACGCGCAGCGCGACATCCTTGCCGAGCCGGTGGGCGAGCCCGGCGACCTGAGCGTCGAGCGGTCCGAGCAGCCGCGCCGCGGGCTGCCAGCGCAATAGCTCCAGCCGCTCGGCCATGGCCCGGCGCAAGGCCGGCAGATCGGTCGCGTCGTTGACCATCCGCTCGAGCGTCCCGAGGTCATCGCTGTCGAGCCGGTAGACCTCGTGGTCCGAGCCGTCGCGCTTGATCCCCAGGACGTCGAGGTTGGTCTCGAGGAAGCTCGTGAGCTCGCGCTCGAGGTCGAGCACCGGCGGCAGCTCGATCCGATCGTGCTCCTCGAGCTGGTGGGCGCGGGTCGCGAGCGCGACCAGGCCGTGCAATCCGGCGTTGCCCTTGATCGTATGGAGCTCGCGGCGTGCGCGCGGCTCGTCGGCGGACTGCACTGCCTCGCGCACCGAGCCGAACCTGCCGTTGAGATCGGCGACGAACCGGCGGAACGGCTCGGGATCTTTGAGCGCGCGGAGCAGCGTCTGGTTGTCGCGGTTCTCGCGCTCGGCCGCCTCGAGCTCGGTGACGTCCGAGATCCCGAACAGCACCTGGACGACCTGGCCCGCGGCGTCGCGCACCGCGCTCGCCTGGATCCGGAGGATCTGGTTGCCGCGCGCGATCCGCGCGGGGATCTGGTCGCAGTTGAGCTGCTCGGGCAGCATGTCGTCGAAGATCTGCTCGACGCGCATGTCGAAGTCGGCGGCGCGGTCGCCCGAGAACCCGAGACACTCGCTCGCGCGCTCGCCGGCGAGCTGGTCCTTGCCCAGCAGCACCGAGAGCGAGCGGGTGTAGCCGTCGGTGATCCGCAGCTCGCGGCCGACCAGAAAGAATCCGAAGTGCACGTGATCGAGGATCGCGCGGATCGTCCGGGTGCGCTCGTCGACGGTGCGCTCGAGGCCCTCGTTGGCGGCGACCAGGCGATCCTTCAGCGTGACGACCTCGCCGATCATCCCGCGGATCGCGCGATAGATGAACAGCCCGGCGAACAGCCCGAGTAGCGCGGACACCCCGAACACCAGCACGACGGCCACGCGCGCGGTCATCGACACGCTGCGGGTCTCGACCGTGGCGGCCTGGAGGTGCTTGTCGGCGCTGGCGATCAGCGCCTTGATCAGCGCCTCCCATTGCTTGCTATGAGTCTTCGACAGCGCGGTGGCCTCGGCGACCTGGCGCGCCTCCGACAGCGCGAGCACGCGGGCGTCGAGCGCGACCCAGTCGTCGACATCGGTCCGCAGCGCCTTCCATGTGCCGGCGTCCTCGGGCAGCAGGAACGGCTGGTACTTGGTGAACAGCTCGGCGGTGGCGGTCGCCCCGGCCTTGATGTCCTTGGCGATGGCGCGGCGTTTCGCCGGATCGGCTTCGAGGATGTGATCGTTCTCGGCGACCACGAGCATGCGGGTCCGCCGGCGCAGATCCGTGATCGTCATCAGTCGTGGCATGTCTACCGACACGACGGCCTCGAGCGAGCTGTCCAGACGCGTCAGCCCGAACAGGCCGGCGCCGCACGTCACGACACTGCCCACCAGCAGCGCGCCGATCAGTAAGGTGAAATCACGACTTAGTTTCCGCACCAGCGGTATATCGGCAGTCCCGGTGAGTCCTCGAGCCTTCACGCGGCGATTTACCCGATCCGCTACCAAGGATGACGTGGTGCCGAGCTGTGCCGGCCTGTGCCGAGTTGCGCCGACTTGCGCCGAGTTGCCGTGAGGTTGCGCTGGGATCGCGATCGACCTGTGATACTGCGAGGTATGACCCGTGCGGGATTCCTTGTCGTGATTTCCCTGGTGAGCCTGGCATCGATGTTGGCGACGGGGTGCGGGTCGACCGCGCCTTCGCCGGCCGCGGGACCACCCAGCGGCGCGCATCCGCCCGACGGTCCCCCGCCTCCGATCGCGGCGCAGCGGCCCTACCAGATCAAGTCGCCCAGCGGTGCTCGCAACGATCCGTACTACTGGCTGCGCGACGACACCCGCAAGAGCCCGGACGTGCTCGCGTACCTGAAGGCCGAGAACGACTATGGCCGGGCGGTGCTCGATCCGGACCGCAGCGTCGAGACCAAGCTGCTCGCCGAGATGCGGAGCCATATCCAGGAGGATGACCTCACGGCGCCGGTGTTCGACGACGGCTACTGGTACTACGCGAAGTTTGCGGCCGGCCAGGAGCAACCGGTGGTGGTCCGGCGCAAGGCCAACATGGATGCGCCCGAACAGGTGGTCCTCGACGGCAACGAGCTCGCGCAAGGCCATCCGTTCTTCAGCCTGGGCGGGCGTGCGGTGAGCCGCGACGGGCAGCTGCTGGCGTGGACCGACGACACGGTCGGACGCCGCCAGTACGTGTTGCACATCAAGGATCTTCGCACCGGTGAGCTGCTGCCCGACACCGCGACCAACATCGCGGGCGAGCTCGAGTGGGCCAACGACAACAAGACCGTGTTCTACGTCGGCAAGGACGCCACCACGCTGCGCGAGGACCGCGTGTTCCGCCACGCCCTGGGCGCGGCGACCGATCTGCTCGTGTTCCAGGAGCGAGACGGCCAGTACTACGTGTCGATCGGCGCGACCAAGTCGCATCGCTACATCAAGATCATGCTCGACTCGACGACCACCAGCGAGGTCCGGCTGATCGACGCCGACCGGCCCGCGGCGCCGGACCGGGTCGCCGTGGCGCGTGAGCGCGACCACCTGTGCAGCCTCGACCACCTCGACGGTCGGTTCGTGATCCGCAGCAATGCCGGCGCCAAGAACTTTCGTCTCGTCGAGGTCCCCGACGCGCAGGTCGCCGATCGCGCCGCGTGGCGCGACGTGATCCCCGCGACCCGCGACACGCTGGTCCAGTCGTTCACGGTGGCTCGCCGGTTCATCGCGGCGTCGGTGCGCACCGGCGGGCTGAGCAAGGTCGAGGTCCTGCCCGTCAACGGCGTCGCGTTCTTCGTCGATGCGACCGAGCCGGCGTACGCGGCGTCGGTGATCGACCTGCCGGATCCCGACACCGCGCGGGTGCGCTACGACTACGTGTCGATGGTGACCCCGCGGTCGACGTTCGAGATCGATCTCGCGTCGCGCGCCAAGACCCGCATCCGGGTCCAGCCGGTACCGGGCTACGAGCCGGAGCGCTACGTCTCCGAGTATCTCCACGCCCCGGCGAGCGACGGGACGATGGTGCCGGTCTCGGTCGTGTACCGCAGGGACGTCAAGCGCGACGGCAGCGCGCCGCTGCTGGTCTACGGCTACGGCTCGTATGGATTCTCGATGGAGCCTGCGTTCGACGCCACCCGACAGCTCTTGCTCGATCGCGGCTGGGTGTTCGCGATCGCGCACGTGCGCGGCGGCCAGGAGATGGGGCGCGAGTGGTACGAGGACGGCAAGCTGATGCACAAGCGCAACACGTTCACCGACTTCATCGCGGCCACCGAGTACCTGGTAGCGAACAAGTACGGTGCGCGCGATCAGGTCTTTGCGTCCGGCGGAAGCGCGGGCGGCTTGCTGATGGGCGCGATTCTCAATCTGCGTCCGGCGCTGTACCGCGGCGTCGTTGCCCAGGTGCCGTTCGTCGACGTCGTCACCACCATGCTCGACGAGTCGATCCCGCTCACCACCAACGAGTTCGACGAGTGGGGCAATCCCAAGCAGAAGGCCGCGTACGACTACATGCTCGGCTACTCACCCTACGATAACGTCGCGCGGCAGGGCTATCCCTCGATCTACGTCCGCACGGGTCTGTGGGATAGCCAGGTCCAGTACTTCGAGCCCGCGAAGTGGGTCGCCAAGCTGCGCGCGACCAAGACCGACGACAACCTGATCATCCTCGACACCGACATGGCGGCCGGTCACGGAGGCAAATCGGGGCGCTTCGATCGCCTGAAAGACGTCGCGCGCTACATGGCGTTTCTGCTCAAGATCCATGATCGCCCGGACGCCCGGCCGGCAAGGGGCTGACCCGGGCCAACGGCGGCAACGACGGAAACACGCGGACGTGCCCGGCGAGCACGAGGTCGTCCGGGACGCACTCTGCGTGGCGGTCACGTGCCGGTGTCGCGCGCGCAGGACGCCGCGCGCGAGAGCAGCAGGTCGCGCTCGCGGGCGTTGCGGGTGAGCTGCGCGGCGCGCTCGAGCTCGAGGCGGGCCTCGTCGAGCCGGCCGAGCCTGATCAGCAAGTCGCCGCGCACGCTCGGCAGCAAGTGGTAGCCGTCGAGCGCTGGTTCCGCGGCCAGCGCGTCGACCAGCTCGAGGCCCGCCGCGGGTCCGAACGCCATCGCGACCGCGACCGCGCGGTTGAGCTCGACGACCGGCGACCGCGCGAGCTGGGCGAGCGCCGCGTAGAGCGCGGCGATGCGCGCCCAGTCGGTGTCCGCGGCGGTGGCGGCGCGGGCGTGGCACGCCGCGATCGCGGCCTGCAAGGCGTAGGGGCCGAGCGCACCGCCGAGCACCTCGACTCGATCGAGCGCCGCGAGGCCGCGGCGGATCAGCACGTGATCCCAGCGCGCGCGGTTCTGCTCGAGCAGCAGCACGGGGTCGCCCGACGGGCCCACACGGGCCCGCATGCGCGAGGCCTGGATCTCCATCAGCGCCACGAGGCCGTGGACCTCCGGTTCTCGGGGCACGAGCGCCGCGAGGATCCGGCCGAGCCGGAGCGCGTCCTCGCACAGCGCCGGCCGCATCCAGTGGTCACCCGAGGTCGCTGCGTAGCCCTCGTTGAACACCAGGTAGATCACCGCGAGCACCGAGGCCAGGCGCTCGGCGAGCTCGGCGCCGCGCGGGATCTCGAACGGGACGTGCTCGTCGGCGAGCGTGCGCTTGGCCCGGACGATACGCTGCGCGATGGTCGGCTCCGGGACGAGGAACGCCCGCGCGATCTCCGCGGTGGTCAGGCCGCCGAGCAGGCGCAGCGTCAGCGCCACGCGCGCCTCGGGAGCCAGCACCGGGTGACACGAGGTGAACACCAGGCGCAGCAGATCGTCGCCCGGATCGCCGTCGATCGCGGCCTCGAGCAGGGGCGCGAGGTCGTGGTGGGCGACCGCCGCATGGCCGAGCTCGGTGTGCTTGCGCTCGATCAACTTGGCCTTGCGCAACCGGTCGATCGCGCGGTTCTTCGCCGTCGCCATGAGCCACGCGCCCGGGTTGGCGGGGGTGCCGGTCTCCGGCCAGCGCTCGAGCGCCGCGACCAGCGCATCCTGCGCGAGCTCCTCTGCGAGGCCGATATCGCGCACGATCCGCGCGAGCCCGGCGATAAGCCTCGCGGACTCGATCCGCCACACGGCGTCGATCGCGCGATGTGCCTCCGAGGCGAGCATCGCGATTACTATTGCATGAACGCCCGGCGCGGGCCGCGTTCCTAGCCGGGCGCGCCAACGATGAAATCATGAATCGCACGAACTCGACATCCATGCCGACTCGGCGTAGCGTCGCCGGCAACGTGACGTCGAGCTGCGGATCCGTCACCGATCGATGACGCTGACAGGGACCCGGCCGGGTGAAGAAGCTCATCAAACCAACGCTCGTGCCGCGGACCCTGCCACGCGGGCGGCACAAGCTGGATCCCGATCTCGTGGCGGCGTCGCAGCGCCAGCGCCTGCTCGAGGCGATGACCGAGCTGGTCGCCGAAACCGGCTACGCGGCGGTGACCATCGGCGACATCGTCCAGCGCGCCGGGACGGCCAAGCGCACGTTCTACGATCACTTCGCCGACAAGCTGCAGTGCTTTCTGTCGGCGCTCGACGTCATCACCGAGACGCTGGTCGCGGCCGCCCGGACCACATTCGCGGTGTCGGGTGGGGTTCGCGCGCGCACCGAGAGCTCGGTGCGCGGGTATCTCGCGCAGCTGGCCGCGATGCCGAGCACCGCCAAGGTGTTCTACCTCGAGGCCAGCTCCGCGGGGCCGGAGGCGGTGACGCGGCGCAACGATGTCCAGCTGAAGTTCGCGCGCCATATCGTGTCGCTCAGCCGCAAGGCAGTGCTCGCGGGCGGCCAGGAGCTGAGCGAGCTACACGCGCTCGGGGTCGTCGGCGCGATCCATCAGATCGTGTACTCGCACCTGCACCGGCACGGACCCGATAGCCTGCTCGAGATCAGCGAGGACGTCGTGAAGCTGGCGTCCGCGTTCCTGACCATCCGTATGCCGCCGCGCCCGAAACCGAAGCCAAGATCCACGACCCACGGCCGCGGCTCGACGCGATAGCCGATCTTCGCCGCCGATCCGTGATCGATCCATGATCGATCCATGATCGATCCATTGATCTGGCCATGATTGCCAATGACGACCGCGGCCAGCAGGGGCCACCGGCACACGACCGCGAGGACGTCTCCGCTCCCCGAACGGCAGAGTCGCGGCGGCGCCAAACGCGGCTGGGCGGGTCATTCCGCAGCGGCGAGGTCGATGCTAGGCTCAGCTCGTGGTGAACCTACCTGCAGCGACCTTGCCCTACAAACCGAAGCATCACGTCAGGATCGTGACCTCGGCGTCGCTGTTCGATGGCCACGACGCGGCGATCAACGTGATGCGGCGAATCATGCAGGCCGCCGGCGCCGAGGTCATTCACCTGGGGCACAACCGGTCGGTCGCCGAGATCGTCAACTGCGCGATCCAGGAGGATGTGCAGGGGATCGCGGTCACGTCGTACCAGGGCGGCCACGTCGAGTACTTCAAGTACATGCTGGATCTGCTGCGCGAGCGCGGCGCGGCGATCAAGGTGTTTGGCGGCGGTGGCGGCACGATCCTGCCGGCGGAGGTCGCGGAGCTTCACGGTTATGGCGTCGCGCGGATCTACTCGCCCGACGACGGCCGCGCGATGGGCCTCCAGGGCATGATCAACGATCTGCTGCGCCAGTGCGACTTCCCCAAGCCGACGCCGTCGATCGCCGCGGCGCTCGACGCGCTCGCCGAGCGGGTGCCGGCCACGGTCGGCGGGCTCATCACCGCGGCGGAGACCGATCCGGCCGCCGGCGACGAGCTGCGCGCGGCCCTGGCGCCCCGGCTGTCGAGCGGGCCGCGGATCCCGGTGCTCGGGGTCACCGGCACGGGCGGCGCGGGCAAGTCGAGCCTGGTCGACGAGCTGGTCCGGCGGTTCCTGACCGACTTCCCCGACAAGACGATCGCGGTGATCTCGGTCGATCCGTCGAAGCGCAAGTCGGGCGGTGCGCTGCTCGGCGATCGGATCCGGATGAACGCGATCGACGATCCGCGGGTGTACATGCGGTCGCTGGCGACCCGGCAATCCAACCTCGCGCTATCCAAGCATGTCCGCGAGTCGATCGAGATCTGCCGCGCCGCCAGGTTCGATCTGGTCATCGTCGAGACCTCGGGCATCGGCCAGAGCGACACCGAGATCACCGAGCACGCCGACGTCGCGCTCTACGTGATGACCGCGGAGTACGGCGCCGCGACCCAGCTCGAGAAGATCGACATGCTCGACTTCGCCGACGCGATCGCGATCAACAAGTTCGACAAGCGCGGCTCGCTCGACGCGTTGCGCGATGTCCGCAAGCAGTACAAGCGCAACCACAACGCGTTCGCCAAGCCCGACGACGCGCTGCCGGTCTACGGCACGATGGCGTCGCAGTTCAACGACCCGGGCATGAACACCCTGTACCGCGCGCTGATGGAGCTGATCGTCGCGCGAACCGGTGCGCCGCTGACCTCCCACTTCGAGCTCACGACCGGGATGAGCGAGAAGAAGTGGATCATTCCGCCCGAGCGCACGCGCTACCTCGCCGAGATCGCCGAGGCGTGTGACGCCAACGAGGCATTCGTGCGGGCGCAGGCGGCGCTGGCGCGGCGGATGTATCAGCTGCACGGCACGATCGAGGCGCTGCGCGCCAATGTCGGCAAGCGCCGGCTCGAGATCGTCGAGCCAAGGACTGCCGCCGACGTGGTCCAGGTGACCCAGACCGTCGAGGGCGAGCCGGCGTTCCTCGCCGAGCTGGTGGCGCTGTATCACGACCTCGAGGGCCGGCTCGATCCCGAGTGCCGCAAGCTCCTGGCCGACTGGCCGGCGATGAAGCGGCGCTACGCCGCCGCGAAGTACCAGTTCCAGGTCCGCGACAAGGTGATCGAGCTCGACCTCACCACCGAGTCGCTGTCGCACCTCAAGATCCCCAAGGTCACGCTGCCGCGCTACGAGGACTGGGGCGACGTGCTGACGTGGCTCTTGCGCGAGGCACCGCCGGGGCAGTTTCCGTTCACCGCCGGCGTGTTCCCGCTCAAGCGCGAAGGCGAGGATCCGGCGCGGATGTTCGCGGGCGAGGGCGGGCCGGAGCGCACCAACAAGCGGTTCCACTATGTGTCGCGCGGGCTGCCGGCCAAGCGCCTGTCGACGGCGTTCGACTCGGTCACGCTGTACGGCGAGGATCCCGATCACCGGCCGGACATCTACGGCAAGGTCGGCAACTCCGGCGTGTCGATCGCCAGCGTCGACGACGCCAAGAAGCTGTACTCGGGGTTCGACCTCGCCGATCCATCGACGTCGGTGTCGATGACGATCAACGGCCCGGCGCCGATGCTGCTCGGGTTCTTCCTCAACGCCGCGGTCGACCAGCAGTGCGAGAAGTACATCCGGCAGCACGGCACGCAGGCCGACGTCGAGCGCACGATCGATGAGCTGTACGCCCGGCGTGGCGCGGCCCGGCCGCGCTACCAGGGCAAGATCCCCGAGGGCAACGACGGCCTGGGCCTGATGCTGCTCGGCGTGTCCGGCGACGAGGTGCTGCCACGCGAGACCTACGAGAAGATCCGCGCGGCCACGCTGTCGGCCGTCCGCGGCACCGTCCAGGCCGACATCCTCAAGGAAGATCAGGCCCAGAACACCTGCATCTTCTCGACCGAGTTCGCGCTGCGCCTGATGGGCGACATCCAGCAGTACTTCATCGACAAGAAGGTCCGGAACTTCTACTCGGTCTCGATCAGCGGCTACCACATCGCCGAGGCCGGCGCGAATCCGATCTCGCAGCTCGCGTTCACGCTCGCGAACGGCTTCACGTTCGTCGAGTACTACCTGTCGCGCGGGATGCACATCGACGACTTCGCGCCGAACCTGTCGTTCTTCTTCTCCAACGGCATGGATCCCGAGTACGCCGTGCTCGGCCGCGTCGCGCGCCGGATCTGGGCCAAGGCGATCCGCGACAAGTACGGCGGCAACGACCGCTCGCAGAAGCTGAAATATCATATCCAGACGTCGGGCCGGTCGCTGCACGCGCAGGAGATCGCGTTCAACGACATCCGCACCACGCTGCAGGCGCTGCTCGCGCTCAACGATAACTGCAACTCGTTGCACACCAACGCCTACGACGAGGCGATCACGACCCCGACCGAGGAGAGCGTGCGGCGGGCGCTCGCGATCCAGCTGGTGATCAACAAGGAGTTCGGGCTCAGCAAGAACGAGAACCCGAACCAGGGCGCGTTCATCATCGAGCAGCTGACCGACATGGTCGAGCAGGCCGTGCTCACCGAGTTCCGCTCGATCTCGGAGCGCGGCGGCGTGCTGGGCGCGATGGAGCGGATGTACCAGCGCTCGAAGATCCAGGAAGAGTCGATGTACTACGAGATGCAGAAGCACGACGGCACGCTGCCGATCATCGGCGTCAACACGTTCCTCGATCCGAACGGCAGCCCCACGGCGTTGCCGCTCGAGGTGATCCGGGCGACCAGCGAGGAGAAGCACTACGCGATCGCGGCGCGCGACGCGTTCTGGAAGCGCAACGCGGCGACCCGGCCGGCGGCGCTCGACGGCATCAGGCGGGCGGCGCTCGATGGTGGCAACGTGTTCACGGCGCTGATGGAGGCCTGCAAGGTGTGCACGCTCGGCCAGCTCTCGAAGTCGCTTTACGAAGTCGGTGGTCAGTACCGCCGCAATATGTAGTTTGTCATGAAGCCCACCGCAGTAACACTCGCCGACTGGCGCGCCCAGGTCGACAAGGAGCTCGCCGGCGCCGCGTTCGACAAGCTGATCACGACCACATCGGAGGGCCTCGCGATCCAGCCGCTGTACGTCGAGGCCGGGGCGGACCCGGGGCTGCCCGGCGCCGCGCCGTTTGCCCGCGGCGGATCGGCCGCGGCGCGGCCGTTCCAGATCTGCATGCGGGTCGATCCGCCGGGCCACCGGCGGCCGGGCGCGCTCGAGGAAGATGTGCTCGGCGGCGCCGATGCGCTGTGGATCCAGCAAGGCGACAGCGAGGCCTACGAGCTCGCGGCGCGTCACGGGCTGGCCGTGGTGACCGAGGGCAGGATGGCCATTCCCGACGGTGAACTGGCGCTGCGCGAGCTCCACGCGCAGATGCAAGAGGTCCGAGCTGAGCACGGCAACGCCGGTGACGAAGACGAGGACGGCGAACCCGAGGACGGCGACGACGCGCAGGACGACGACCAGGAGGACGACGGGCCGTCGCCGCGGACCGACTGGCTCGACTTCGACTACATCACCGCTGCGGCGCGCGGTCGGATTCCCGCGCGGATCCTCGCGGTGATGGTCCAGAACGGCCTTGCTGCGATGGCGCAGGACTTCGCCCGCGATCTGCCAGCCATTCGCGTGATCCGCGTCTCGGGCCTGGCGTTTCATGACGCCGGGGCCGACGCCGCGGACGAGCTCGCGCTGATGCTGTCGTCGTCGGCCGCGTACCTGCGTCCGCTGGTCGAGCGCGGCATGACGATCGATGAGGCGGCGCGCTCGCAGTGGGTCCAGGTCGCCGTCGGGCGCGACACGTTCGGCGAGCTGTGCAAGCTGCGCGCGCTGCGCGTGTGCTGGTCCAAGTTGTTCGGCGCGGCAGGCGCCCCCGGCGTGTCGCCGCCGATCCACGCCGTGTGCTCGTCGCGCACCCAGAGCCAGCACGATCCGTGGGTCAACATGCTGCGCGGCACGACGCAGGTATTCGCCGCCGCGCTCGGTGGCGCCGACCTCGTGACGCCGCTGTCGTTCGACCACGCGCTGGGGCCGGTCTCGGCGCATGGCCGGCGGGTCGCGCGCAATACCGCGCTCGTGCTGCGCGAGGAGAGCCATCTGGGCCGGGTGCTCGATGCGGCGGGCGGCGCCTATTACATCGAGGCTCGCACCGACGCGCTGGCCCGCGAGGCGTGGTCGCGGTTCACGCAGATCGAGCGCGACGGCGGGATCGTGAAGCTCCTGATGACCGGCGGGCTGCGCGCGCGCCTCGACGCGGCGTGGCACCGGCGAGCCGCCGCGATCGGCACGCGCAAGGAACCCGTGGTCGGCGTGTCGGAGTTCGCGAACCTCGACGAGACGCTGCCGGGTCCGCTGCCGCCGCCGGTGCCATCCCCCGCGGCGCCCGCGCTGGCACCCCATCGCGACGCCGAGGGCTTCGAGGCGCTGCGTGCGGTCGCGTCGCGCGACGTCGTGATCGTACCGCTCGGGCCCGCGGCCGAGCATCGCGCCCGGGTCGGCTTTGCGACGGCACTGTTCGCCACCGCGGGGCTCCGCGCCCACGAGCTGGTGCCGCCCGCGGTGCCGGACATCGCGTGCCTGTGCGGCAGCGACGAGCGCTACGCCGCCGAGGCGGTGGCCCACGCGAGCGAGCTGCGCGCGGCCGGGGCGCGCAAGATCGTGCTCGCCGGTCGGCCGGGTGCGCTCGAGGCAGAGCTCCGCGCGGCGGGCGTCGATGCGTTCATTTTCGTCGGCTGCGACGTGCTCGCCACGCTGACCGCGCTGGTCGGAGGCCCGTCGTGACGCTGCCCGATTTCGGCGCGCTCGGGTTCGACGACATCGGCCTGGTGGCGACGGGCGGACCCGCAGCCGCCGGCCCCGCGACCACCGGCCCCGCGATCTGGGACACGCCCGAAGGCATCCCGCATCGTTCGCTCTACACCGCGGCGGATCTCGACGGCGTGGCGCACCTCGGCGGCTTGCCCGGCTTCGCGCCGTTCGTGCGCGGGCCGTACCCGACGATGTACGTCCAGAAGCCTTGGACGGTGCGCCAGTACGCCGGGTTCTCGACCGCCGAGGACTCCAACGCGTTCTATCGCCGGAACCTCGCCGCGGGCCAGCGCGGGCTGTCGATCGCGTTCGACCTGGCGACCCACCGCGGCTACGACAGCGATCACCCCCGCGTGATCGGCGACGTCGGCATGGCGGGCGTCGCGATCGACTCGATCCTCGACATGCGGATCCTGTTCGATCGCATCCCGCTCGACCAGATGAGCGTGTCGATGACGATGAACGGCGCGGTGCTGCCTGTGCTCGCGCTCTACGTCGTCGCCGCGGAGGAGCAGGGCGTGTCGCCGGCCCAGCTGACCGGCACGATCCAGAACGACATCCTCAAAGAGTACATGGTGCGGAATACGTATATCTATCCGCCCGCGCCGTCGATGAAGATCATCGCCGACATCTTCGCGTTCACGGCGCAGCAGATGCCGAAGTTCAACTCGATCTCGATCTCCGGCTATCACATGCAGGAGGCCGGGGCGACAGCGGATCTCGAGCTCGCGTACACGCTCGCCGATGGCCTCGAGTACGTGCGCACCGGCGTGGCGGCCGGGATGCCGGTCGACGCGTTCGCGCCGCGGCTGTCGTTCTTCTTCGCGATCGGCATGAACTTCTTCATGGAGGTGGCCAAGCTGCGCGCGGCGCGCCTCCTGTGGTCCGAGCTGATGGCGGGGTTCTCGCCGAAGAGCGCAAAGAGCCTCGCGCTGCGCACCCACTGCCAGACCTCGGGCTGGTCGCTCACCGCGCAGGACGTCTACAACAACGTGATCCGCACCTGCATCGAGGCGATGGCCGCGACCCAGGGCCACACCCAGAGCCTGCACACCAACTCGCTCGACGAGGCGCTCGCGCTGCCGACCGACTTCTCGGCGCGGATCGCGCGCAATACCCAGCTCCAGCTCCAGCTCGAGTCGGGCACCACGCGGCCGGTCGATCCGTGGGGCGGCAGCTACTACGTCGAGTGGCTGACCGATCAGCTGGCGGCGCGCGCGCGCACCCACATCGCCGAGGTCGAAGCGCTCGGCGGCATGGTGAAGGCGATCGAGGCCGGCGTTCCCAAGCTGCGGATCGAGGAAGCGGCGGCGCGGACCCAGGCGCGGATCGACGCCGGCCGGCAGCGTATCGTCGGCGTCAACGCCTGGAAGCCGACCCAGCCCGAGACCGTTCCGGTGCTCCGGGTCGACAACGCGGCGGTCCGCAAGACCCAGATCGACCGGCTCGAGATCCTGCGCCGCGACCGCGACGGCGCCGCGACGACCCGGGCGCTCGACGAGCTGACCACCGCGGCCGATCGCGGCGACGGCAACGTGCTCGCGCTCGCGATCGCGGCGGCCCGCGCGCGCGCCTCGGTCGGCGAGATTTCGTGGGCGCTCGAGAAGGTCTGGGGGCGGCACCGCGCCGAGATCCACGCCATCTCCGGCGTGTACAGTGGCGAGGTGGGCGAGACCTCCGAGCAAGTCACGCGCGTGCGTGGCCGGACCCAGACGTTCCTCGATCGCGAGGGCCGGCGGCCGCGCATCCTGATCGCCAAGATGGGTCAGGACGGCCACGATCGCGGCCAGAAGGTGATCGCGTCGGCGTTCGCCGACCTCGGGTTCGACGTCGACATCGGCCCGCTGTTCCAGACCCCCGACGAGACCGCGCGCGCCGCGGTCGAGAACGACGTCCACGTCATCGGCGCGAGCTCGCTGGCCGCGGGGCACCTCACGCTGGTCCCCGCGCTGCGCGAGGCGCTGGCCGCGCTGGGCCGTCCGGACATCCTTGTCGTCGTCGGAGGCGTCATCCCGCCCGACGACTACGCCGCGCTGCGCGCGGCCGGCGCGGCGGACATCTTCGGACCGGGCACGGTGATCGCCGACGCCGCGATCGCGCTCATCGATCGCATCGAGCACCACGAGCTGCCGGCGCCATGACCCGCCGCCGACCGCGGCTCTCCGTCGACGACTACGAGCGCGGCGTACGTGCCTGCGACCGCGGCGTGCTCGCGCAGGCGGTCACGCTCATCGAGAGCCGGGATGCCGGCGACGCGGCGCTCGCGCAGACCCTGCTCACTCGCCTGCTGCCCGCGACGGGCAACGCCCACCGCGTCGGCATCACCGGCGTACCCGGTGTCGGCAAGAGCACGTTCATCGACGAGCTCGGCATGCGCCTGCTCGCCGCCGGCAAGCGCGTCGCGGTGCTCGCGATCGATCCGTCGAGCCAGGTCTCGGGCGGCTCGATCCTCGGCGACAAGACCCGGATGTCGCGGCTGTCCCTCGAGCCCGGCGCCTTCATCCGGCCGTCGCCGAGCAGCCTGTCGCCCGGCGGCGTCGCGCGCCGCACCCGCGAGACCATGCTGCTGTGCGAGGCCGCCGGGTTCGACGTCGTGCTGGTCGAGACCGTCGGGGTCGGGCAGGGCGAGACCGCGGTCGCCGACATGGTCGACTTCTTCCTCGTGCTGGTGCTGCCGGGCTCGGGCGACGAGCTGCAGGGCATCAAGAAGGGCGTGTTCGAGCTCGCCGATGCGCTCGCGGTCAACAAGGCCGACGGCGACGGTGCGGCGCGCGCGCGGGTCGCGCTCGGCGATCTGCGGAGCGCGCTGCGCTACCTGCCGCACCGGCGGGCGAGCTGGCAGCCGCGCGCGCTCGCGGTGTCGGGCCAGACCGGCGCAGGGCTCGACGAGCTGTGGGCGGTGATCGACGAGCACCGCCGCGTGGTCGCGGCGTCGGGCGAGCTGGCGCAGCTGCGCGCCGAGCAGCAGCGCACGTGGATGTGGTCGCTGATCCGCGAGCGGCTCGAGAGCCGGTTCCGCGGTGATCCTGCGGTTGTCGCTGCGCTCCCGCGGCTCGAGGCCGCGGTGCAGGCCGGTTCGGTCACGTCGACTGCGGCGGCCGACGAGCTCCTCGCCATGTTCGACGCAGACCTGGCGTGACCGCGGCGGAGGCGACTGGCTGGTTCGCCCAGTGAGCGAGCTGACAACGCGAGGCATACACGGTGCTGTCTGCTCCACGTCGCACGGCGAGGATGAACCGCCGCTCAACATCACCCCTGAACTGTACGATCCGTCGTTGCCGTGTGTAGTGCTACGCCAGCGCGCGGGGTTGCCGCGCGAACACGCGCGTGCCGGTTTTGTCAGCTTGAAGCCAGGGCCGCGAACACACTCGGAAACAGATCTCGAACGGTGTCGGCGGCGGCGCGTGCCTCGGCTTCGGTGCACAGCAGGAACTCTGCTGCCGTATCCCATGAGACGAGGCGCTCCTGCGCCGCTCGAATGACGACGGCAGAGAACCTTCCGGCCCGCGAGTCGGACGTCTGAAGGAAGTTGTAGTCGACGGTGTATTGTTCCGCGCCGACCCAGTGGTCCTGCGGGCGCGCTCGGGCTGTCAGCCGCTCCAGCGGAATCGATCGATCGATGGCATTCCAAATCTGGTAGCGCGCAGCCGTAAAGCTGATCCCGAAGTAGTCGATCACTGCCTGGAGACCGGTACCGTCCGCGCCGCCGCGTTCGACGAATAGTTGGCGCGCCGCCTCGTGGGGGGCGAGCAACTCGACCGCGAATGCGTTCGCGCGCTGTTCGACCCTATCCTCGATCGCATGTGCCGGCGTCGCGAGATCATCATACTCGTCGACGCGCAAACGGTTGAGCTGTTGCCTTGGATCGTAGAGTAGGTGTCCGACCTCGTGCGCCAGAGTCGATCGCCGCATGAAGGCGTCACGGTTGCCGCCACTGATGTTCACGACAATCGCGCGTGTGTTCGTGGCGACCTCAACGGTCACGCCCGCGACCCATTCGCCGAGCTCCACTTGAATGACCGGAATGCCGAGTGTTTCCTCGCAGAACTCTCGCATCGATGTAATGGGCTCATTGCCCAGTGAAAGCGCCTGGCGAGTCCGCTGTGCGAGGTAGTGGCCGTGCCGGTAGGCAGGGTAGCCAGGCAAGCCGTAGTTGGTGGTCTGCTCAAAATCCAGATGCCGCCGGTTGCGAATCCCGAGTGCTTCCTCAAGTCGCACCTGCGTCTGTGCTACCCATGCAGCCTCTGCAATAGCAGAGACCGCAGAGGAGGTCATGCCTCGAAACTCCTCGCCGACAGTTCGCAAACGCACCGCAAGTTCTGCGCTCGCCGCAGGCTCACGCAGTACTGATAGTTGGCGCTCGTCCATCCCGAGCGCACGCGCAATACGTTCGTACGTCCGCAAGCGTACGTCTCGTACGTTCTGCTCAGCGCGCTCGATATCTCTCTCCGACATTTTTGCGCGTGCCGCCACCGCACGCGTCGAGAGACCGAGCCTATCCCGTTGTGATCGGATCGCGTGACCAGCCGCGTCTGGTGTGACAGAAAGCAGCGCGCCACCCTCGGCGGCGACCTCCCCCAGAACGTCGTATCCGTAGGCATCCAGCGCCTCACTTGCCGACAACTGGCGCCCGGTGGCGCCGGGGGTGTGCTCGGCAAGCTGGTCGAGGCTGCGCACAAACCGCTTGGTCGACGCGCGTGCGCGTACCTCCGGGGAAGTGCCGGGCCCTGGGCCCAGCACGTCGTCCAGTGTTAGCGTCATCGAAGCACCATGCTTGGTCGATTGGCGTCGGTGTCCCAGCCGAAGCTCGTAACTGTGTAACCCATCGCTCGAAGCACTCTTGCGGCGTCTTCAAGCTGCTCCGCCGTCGAAGGACCGTACCGGCCGGAGCATCCGTTGATGTAGAGATGTGTTGAGTGCTCCGTCTCAAGCCAGACTTCGCCGCCGCACGACGCAGGTCCACCGCCGGTGAGGTTCGAGTGTTTGACGAGACCGCTTTGAAGGGGCGGAACAACTTCAGCTAGCTCCAGCAAGTACGGGATGCCTGTATGATCGAACACCCAAAGATGACAGCCGTGCGCGCCCTTCTTCGTGGGTCGTTCACAGCCGACAGGGTTCTCCGCTGGAGATGGCTTCAGGCGGCGAACGCCGTCACTTTCACCTAGGGCACGCATTTCATCGGGGTGCAGATCGGCTCACATCCGGAATGAAAGCCACGATCAATTCTGCCCACAAGGGATCGAAATCATTGAACGCGGATTTCGCCTCGAAGTTGAGCGGCGCGCGTCGCCGCTCGCAACTGGTCGAAATCGCTGAGGGTGGATCTGAGCGCGGCTGCACCCATTTCATCGTCGTTTGCGGGTTGTCGTTGCGGTGGCCGTGGAGGGTACTTCTCCAAGAATGCCGCGAGGTTCATTGGACGGCCAACCCTATCGCACGATCCCGCGCCTAGCCACCGCGACGTTCGGCACATTTCGGCCATTTGGAGCCGCAGCTGCGGGCCGAAGCGTTAGCGGCTCAACCACGCGCTGGGTACCAAGGGCCCTGGAAACCGGCGTGCACGTGGTGGGATGGAGTGCTCGGCGGTCGGCATCAGGCGCGGAGCTTCGCGCGGGCCTGGCAGGCCGCGGCTGAAGGCCCGGAGTAGCGCACCAGGTGGCGCCTGGGCGGCGGGATGATGCCGACCCACCTGGGGAGGAACGCGACCGGTTCGCTCGAGGCGGTGCGGCACGCGGTGCACGTGATCGCACCGTCTTGCGAAACGCCCACGTTGCTCGCCGCACGCGCGGTCACGCTCCCCGCGCTCGTCGATTGGTCGACGAGCGCAGGCGCTGCGTACGCCGTGTAGTCATCGTTCGGCGCGCGCTGGTCCGTCACGGTCCCCGGACGTTTCGCGAGGCGGGCGTCGATCGCCTCGCTCGCGTGCACCGCGAGTCGCACCGCATCGACCGGCGCCTGCGGCAGCCGCTGAAGCGACTGGGCGAACGCCGCGTTTATGTGGGCGCATGGCGAGCTCGCCCGGCGCCGTTCTGCGACGCCGCGGCGGCGCGGTTGGCTCGTGCGGTCAGCTGTCCTTGGACACCGAGTCAGGATGAGCTGATCGATGCACGGCGAGGTGAGCCGACAGCGCCGAGATCAGCGCGTCGCCGTGATGCACGACCGCGATCGCATCGGTCGCGACCTTGGTCACGAGGGCGTAGAGCCGGATATAGTCGCGCCGCTCACGATCGCTCGGCGGCGACAACCGGGTCGCGACGTCGCCGGCAAGGTGTGCGAACACCTCGAGCTCGACGACCTCGCTGTGGAGGCTCTCCAGCGCCGCGGCCGGGCTAAACGGCTCGCGGTTGGTCGGCTCGCGGTTGCGGGGCCTGGTGTTCTTCGGTACGTTGGAACGGGTGCTGCGATGCGTCTTCATCGTGGTTCCTCTGGCTCGCCGGTGGCTGGTACCACCGGCGGGCCGCTATGGGTGCGTGATTGTTCCTGCGTGGAACAGCATGACTTACATAGGCATTTATGAAGCCGGTAGGTCAATCAATGAATGGTGATCATGGGTCATTCGATTTGGCCGGCTGCACAGCGCGAGTGCGACGCGTCAGCCCATGCAGCAGGCCGAGCTCGCGATCGAGGATCGCACGCGCCGGTCCGCTATCGATCGTCCAGCCCCACGCATCCGCGACGTCGAGCGCGCCGCGGATCTCGCCCGCGCTGCCGTTCGCCATGTCGAAGAAGCGGCGCGGATCGCGGCCGTTGCGACGGCTGCCTTCGGCAAGGTTGAACGCGATGCTACTCGCGGCGCGCTCCACTTGATCAGCCGTATCCGGACTGTGCTTGCGGAGCTGGAGTACCACGGGGCGCAACGCGCGAATCAGATCCAGTGCGACGGTGTATGCAATCAACATGTTCTCCTGGGACCTCTCTTGGTTCACGGATAAGGAACGCCCTCCCGCCGACGACGTCCGCGGCTGGGCTACGCCCGTTGCGACCGATCCGCGCCAGGACCCGTGACGAGCGCCCTCGCCAGAGCGCGCGATCGATCGAGGGCAGGTCTCCGCGGCCGGCGTGGGAGTCACCCGGACGCCCTCGGCGCTCGGCACGTGGTCGTGCGCGGACGGGCGCAGGGCGGCCCAGCCGCGGAGGGAGGAGGCGCCGCAGGTGAGATGCAGCGGTTGATCGAGCCCTCTGTCAGTCGGCTTCAACGGCGATCACGCATCGGTCGCTGTTACTGCTTTCGGCGGGCTGCTTTCGGCGGGCTGCTTTCGGCGGGCTGCTTTCGGCAGGCAGCTTTCGGCAGGCAGCTTTCGGCAGGCAGCTTTCGGCGGGCTGCAACGGCTCTCGGCGGACGGCGTCGGCGGACGGCTCTCGGCGGACGGCGTCGGCGGACGGCATCGGCGGACGGCTCTCGGCGGACGGCTCTCGGCGGACGGCTCTCGGCGGACGGCTCTCGGCGGACGGCTCTCGGCGGACGGCTCTCGGCGGACGGCATCGGCGGACGGCTCG
>Ga0307509_10000883_pt1 | contig 51461 bp, 51 predicted proteins | sample 10_EM_MG_FD_202245 | JGI IMG/M metagenome (GOLD analysis project Ga0307509, IMG submission 202245) | Populus trichocarpa ectomycorrhiza microbial communities from riparian zone in the Pacific Northwest, United States - 10_EM | ecosystem: Host-associated > Plants > Roots > Unclassified | place... | reverse complement strand
GTACCGGAAAAACGTGGCCGCCACCCCCCCCCCCCCCTCTCTTCCCCCCCTCCAACCCTTCTAGAACCCCGGTAGAATAGCCCTCATACCACAGTACAACTGTAGCATAGGTAGATATTGTACCAGCGCAAGCAGATTTTGCCATGAGTGGAAACTAGAAAGAGCGATTGGTTACGGAGAGAGCGAGGGGCTGGTGATTTGCTCGTTTGCCATCCGTTCATCGATGACGTGAGCTAGCGGGGGGTAATCGCCCCGAGATTTGATGCAAGGTTTTTTGGGGATGGGGGAAAATGGTGGTTCAGCCCTTTGAGATGATGATGATGATGATGATGATGATGATGGGCCTTTAATTTTTCATTTTTCATTTTTTTTTCATTTTCAGTATGATATTTATTTATTTATTTATTTATTTATTTATTTATATTTTATTTTTGTTTCTTGGACGGTCGGCGATTCCGGGTTGGTTGGTTGTTTTTGGTGAGAGGAAGAGGAGGTATGCATAATATTATATTTATCATATTATAGGTATAAATATTATATCAGGATTTTTGAAAAAGTATGATATGGTGGCGATATGGATGAGGTGCGGTTTAGTTGAGCTGAGTTGTGAATGGCCAATCAATAGCTGTTGCGGTATGGTATTGCAGCGCACTTATGATATGGAGTGTTATTATAGTCTACCGATAGAAGCGCAGCCCAAATCTAACGGGCGTGAGGGTTGGCACGGCAAAGGGAAAAAAAAAGCTTAAGGTTTTTTTTCTTCCCTAAACTCTTGTCTTTAATTTGAGTACAGGCGCAGTGCCTCCCCTCCTTTCCCCTCCCTCCCCCCGAGAATTGGGTTCGAAATACGAGTACAGGCATCCCATCATATTATGTAGCAATTCAATCATGCCAGAAAGATGGAGATTCTCACACATAACCCACCCGAGCGCCGTACAGTACTGTAGGTAACTGAACTTGTAGAAGAATACTGTAGGGAGAGACATGGAACAGGGTATATACTGTACTCTCTGCCTGCCCACATACCCGCCGATAGGCATACGGTAGGCTGGATAGATGGATAGATGGATAGGTGGGGGATGCCCAACAGAACGGATGGGTAAGGCTGACTTCACTTTGCCTTACCGCCCTATCGTGAGCTTTATCTTATTTGAGATCGTTTATATATATATGCATCCAATGTTGTGCGGTATTGTGTATTCTATTGCTTGCTTTTGAAGGGTCTTTCTTACTACCGTAGGTCTTGTCAAAAAGTAAAAAATATATAAAAATTAAAAATAGAAAAAAGAAGGCCCTATTTCGAATTGTGAATGGCCTTTTTGTCTTGTCTTGTCTGTGGGTCGGGCCAAGTGCCGTGTCGTTGGGGTTGCCCTGTCTGGTAAGGTCTAGGGTAGTGTTCCTTTTTTTCTTTCCTTTTTTTTTGTCTCTTGGAGGGATTGAGTACTAGTAGCCTTTTGTTTCCCTTGCTATGTTCTTCGCCCCTTTTTTCCAAAGTAGGGAATTCTCGACTACACAGCACGACTCTTGTGAGTCTAGTTTCTACGGTAGCAGGTACCGGCATTTGTTGTTCATTTACGGTACCCTCCCCCCCCTGGATGCCGAATCTTGGTAATGGTGTCTTTTTTAATGGGCTTACCCGAGCATGGCGGTTAGGTTTTTTTGGAAATTGATGGCAGTGGATATGGGTGCCGGGAGTACAGCACCGGTGGGAGGTAAATAAGTTAGGATCGGGCATCTAGGCTAGCATGTGCTAAAGTTGGTACCGTATCATACGAATACGTAGGATACCGGCCTTTATAATGGACCTAGGTGCTTAGATCGGATTAGGGGGAGATCTGGCGGTTGTCTTACCGCTGGTTAATGAATAGTCTAGTTCTCCTGATTACCAGTAGAGTTAGCTCCCGAGCTGGGCTATTGCATGAGGGTTAAACTAGCGAGAGCTTAACGGCAATACTGGTATCGAGTTTTGTACAGTACCGGTACTCGTGCTGTACTCGAGTGCTTATTGAACGCTGGAGTGGTATGCTGTGCATCGGTGGCGGAGACAGAGAGCCAATTGTTCGTTCAGCTCAGGGTCCATACAACGCCGGTATATTCTCGACTACACTATACTCGCCGAGGCACAGTACATTGCCGGCACAGTATAATATCCTTCTCTATGCTTTCGCAGCAGGTACATGTGTGTGCACTTGTACCACCATCATCACAACTCTATAGCGGCTTGAGGGAATGGTCGCACGAGCTTCGCCCCCGACCAACCAACCAGGCCTTGGAGTCCAGATGTGCCGATAGCTTGTTGAAACGGAAGGGAACAGTAGTCTATGTAGGACCGATTACTATCTGGGAGGTTTTGATACTACATGTCTGATGCACTGGTAGTTCCCATGGAAGTGGGATAACGTCCAAAGGTTGGAGGCTTTCCGCCCACTGTTTCTCCCCTCCCCTCACCCCTGACCGATCCGGGGATGAGGGGCTGTACGAGCGAAGCACTCGTGCGGTAGAAATAAGAGTGATCGGAAGATGTGCAATGTTAGCTCAGTGGCTGTTTCAATTATTCCCCTAACGCTTCTTCACTAGCTTGTTCCATGGCATCTCACACCTCTTATTTCCTATAATAGCTTCCACTCCCATCCATTCTTCGGAACTCCGAAGATCCACCACACAGTTTTCAAAACTTCCCGGATTTCCGCTCGCTAGGTTACCCTCTGCTCGATTATTTAGTCTTTCAAGCCCCATGAGACATGCACATTTGCACCCCATAGGACACTTTGATCTACGGTAGCACTCGAGCACTAGTAGTCCATTGACTGAACCGAACCCCTCGTATCATAACCTGTATTATACCCAACCTTGCTTGGCTCAACCTGCAGCAGCAGCTAGAACAGTATCATACGTTACAGGTTGGCCTATCTCGATTGGCAGCCTTGCAAGAGACACAATGTTGCACAGACTGCCACACTTTCTTTCTTTCTCCTTCTTTTTTTACTACCATACCCTACACCTTCTCAGTTCCCAACCCTGAGCGGTGAGAGAGGGAATCCTTGGATTACAAAGCGACAAATGGCAAAAGCAAAAATAGAATGGAAAACGGGCCTGCAGCCTTGAAACTGGGAGCAGAATCGGATGGGGTTTGCTCTGGGCTTGGTCTGAAGCTGAGAAGGAGAAGGGAAAGGCGGCGGGTGCTTCTATTCAATTATGCCACTGCATTGTAATCAGATGCTATAATGGGTAAGGTTGGTAGGGCATTCACTTACTGTTTATAAGAACTTTTGTCGTCTAGACTACAGATACAGTTACTCAGGCAGACTACCAGTCCTGTACCGCACTGTTATATACAGTACTGTACCTGTATCAGTGACTCAAAAAGTTAATGCTGCAGGGAAGCAAGCCGCAAGCAATTCGCGGGTTTTTTCTTTTCTTTTTTCTCTTTTGGTTTATTCGCCTGAGGAGGGGGGGGGGAGGAGTGTCTCTTCGAGGCTTCTACGGTTCTACAGTTTTTCCACATTCGAAAGAATACCCGCTTCTGCTTACCTTCTATCATACCAGATACCGTATTCTTTTTCTTATTCTTTTTCCGCTGGTTCCTCTCCTTCTTTTTCTTTTCTTTTCTTTTTCTTGCCCTTCCAGCAAAAAGCACCCCTCCCTCCCTCCCTCCCTCCATCTGTCCATCCACCCATTCCTCCTCCCCCCCCCCCCCAACAACATCCACCATAACTCTAACTATAATCTTCAACTCTCCCTCTTTTTTACGTCCGGAGTTTAGGCGAGGAATTAATCCCATAAACCTTTGAGCCTCCCCTGATTCTCTCTTTTCGATTCTCCAACCTCGCACCTGACTTACCCTACATACCGTACATATCCATATCCATTGTCTTTTATTTTTATCGTTCTTCTCCCCCCCTCCAAACTTGAGCGAGTTTCTTTTTATCTCCTCCTCCTCCTCCCCTCCTCTCTCCCTCCTCTCTCTCTCCTCCCTCGACCTAAACTAACCAATACGGTATCGTGTCGTATCAATCAAACCCAACCATATCATCGTACAGAGCTCCTACTTTTCTCGGGTAAAAGAAAGCAACTGCTACCGCCCTAGCCTACCTACTTTGGTAAAGCAGCCACCTCCCCCCCAGCTCATTTAAAACCATACAACCCCTTCCCCACGATAGAATATCTATTCGGTTCTATTAAAGACCGGTCAGCCTGCCTGCCCTACCATTGTCCCCCAAGCCACCATTTAGCTGGCACTTTACATACCTGTCTGGCCACCTGCCGTGCTCCTGCAGCCAGAACCGCAACCAGTTCCAACCAAGCAACCAACACCCTATTTTTCTTTTTCCCTTTTCCCCTTTCCTCCTTCCTCTTCCTGCTCCTCTTACAACCACTCTCGCGCGTGAGATATCAAGCAAACGAGGAAAACGAAGGGACAAAGGAAGAGACAAGGGGAGAGAGAGAGAGAAAGAGGATAGAAAAAGAGCTTTCTTCTTAACCCCATCCTCCCCGCATCCGGTTGGTTCGGCGGAATATATAAGATTTTCCATTACTTTACAAATGTCTAAGACGGTTCCCCGCGCGGCAGCTGCCGCTTCAACGTCTGCCGATCCCGAGGTTCCCCGGCCGAAGAGGATAGCTTGTATCGTGTGTCGGAAGAGAAAGCTACGATGTGACGGGAGCAAACCTAGTTGTGGGACATGTGCGAGATTGGGACATGACTGGTTGGGAATACACCTTCCCTTTTATTTGAGACCAAATGCCTCCATTCCATTACTCCTTTCATGCCATCCCGGATCTGGGGCACGATTGGGGAGGTTTGGAAGAAGAGGATGAAGGGGAACAGGAGAGGATGAAGGATGGAGGTTTAGGGTCGGGTTGGGACAAAAAAACACAAAAGCTAACTTTTGGTTGGGTTTGGGTAGTGCTTATGATGAGATACGACGGAAGAGCGGTCCAAAACGAGGATACGTCAAGGCGTTGGAAGCACGACTCGGTTTGTTTGATCCCTACCCTTTACTTCTTGGGGGAGAAACAAAAAAAGGATACCCATCCCCAAAACAAGGCTCCCGAAGGCTGATGTATATTTGTGTCTCGGGATGGTTTATAGCTCAGGTCGAGACGATGCTTAAGGATCAGGGACCTGCAGCAGATACCCAACAATCGCTAGGCGGGAATCTAAGCTTTGCGAGCACGCAGCTCGTAGATCCCCCAATCTACTCAACCGGTGACCCCTCGACATATGCCGCGAACAAAGACGACGGAGGTATCGGCTTGGGGGAAAGGTTTACGCTTGGAGGATCGCCAGGTCAGAGCCAAAGTCCGTTCGCCTCGGGGTCACCTAGTTTATTACAGATGGAGATGGGGATGCCGCCGATGATGGGGGGTACGCCTCATACTGCTCCGCTAAACTGGGATATGATGGCCATGGGACTGGAAGAAGCGCTTCCTGCTCCGGATATCATAGATTCTTTGTATGTATTGACCTATAGCTTACCTAATGTTATTCGTGGGTGTGGATCCATCTGTGGAAAAAAAACTGATTTCCCGAACGTGTGAAGACATCGAACGTATTTTGAAAAGATCCACCCCTGTTTACCGGTGCTTCACAAGGGGCGGTACCTGGCGGCTTTGGATTTGGCTCCAAATGCGAGGCCTCCGGTTGCGCTGCGGTACGCTATATGGACAATGGCTGCGTCGGTTTCGGAAGAGTACTCCAACCTCCAGACACATTTCTACCGACATGCAAGGAAGTACATTGAGGATTGCGAGTTGAAGGGACACGGAGAGAGTATTATCTCGGTTGCTGCTTCTCAGACGTGGAGTTTGATCGCCTGTTATGAGTTTAAGCTCATGTACTTTCCACGCGCTTGGCTATCGACGGGGAGAGCTGTGCGGTTGGCACAGATGATGGGGATGCACAGGCTGGATGGGGTGGGACTGGACGTAAAACAGTGTCTGCCAGCACCCAAAGATTGGACCGAGAGGGAGGAGCGTCGCCGGACTTTTTGGATAGCTTTCTGCATTGACAGATATGCTTCCATTGGTACTGGCTGGCCGATGACTGTTGAGGAGAAAGATGTAAGTTTTCAATTACTAACATTTGAGCCATTAATCTCTCATCTCTTGGCTTGCTTTTTCCCGATGCAGTAACCTCGCGTACTAATTCTCGCCTAGATATTGACAAATCTCCCTGCTGCCGACGATGCCTTTGACCAGGGACGGCCATCGAGGGGCTTATCGTTGAAGGAAGCTATGACCGCTGAAGGGGCTTCACTTTTATCGCCATTTGGTGGTGTCTGCCTAATGGCCTGTCTATTTGGACGGAACCTCATTCACCTGCATCGGCCCGATGGGGACGATAGGGATGATGACCTCAATGGGGAATTCTGGAGACGCCATCGGCATATGGATAATATATTGCTCAATATTGCACTGTCCCTTCCACCGCATTTCCGGCTGCCGGGCGGTATCGCGGACCCCAATATTGTGTTTACAAATATGAATATCCACACTTCGACTATTTGCCTACACCAAGCAGCCATTTTTAAAGCTGATAAGAACCGGATGCCGGCGACCGTGTCGGCGGAGTCAAAGATAAGGTGTATTACTGCTGCGGCGGAAATTGCATCCATCATGAGGATGGTTTGCCATCTTGACTTGTCAGGGGTAAGTTCCTTTCTTTTTTCTCCCCCTTTCCCCGGTGAGTTGTCGAACTCGCATGCTTACTGTGGCGGAACGTTAGATGAATCCGTTCATTTCCTTTTGCTTGTACGTTGCCGCTCGAGTATTCGTCCAATACCTCAAGTCCAGACCTTCCGATGAGCAGGTCCGATCGTCCCTGCAGTTCCTACTCACAGCCATGGGTCACTTGAAAAAGAAAAACCCACTAACAGAGTCGTTTTTGGTCCAATTGGATGTCGACCTGACTGGAAGCCTTGACACGCCGGTGAATAACTCCAAATTTCCCTACGGACTCAAAAAAGGACAGGTATGGTTCCTCATACCTATGCCAAGAGCCCTCTCCCCCGCAAAACGGGTTTGACTAATTTGAATTGCAATTATAGGCAGAACTATATGTGGGCCGCAGTTCTGGCTTCTACTGCCCCAGCACGGCGGAAGTCCTCCCAGCAGACAAACCCCGCAGCGGTGTCAGCACCACACCCCCAATCCCCCAATCCCAGCCCCAATCCCAACACTCCCAATCCTCTTCCCTCCTCGACGACCCCCCTTCATACCTCCGCCCAGACGCCGATGTCCTAGACGGCGACCTGGCAAACATCCACCCCTCATGCCCCTGCATACCACCCGAAATCCGTGACGTCCTCGAACGCCGCGCAAAAACCACACCCCCTACGCGCGACCTACCAAAATACCTCGGAGGCATCCTGCCTCCTATCTGCCCTTGCATGTCACCCGAAGTCCGTGCCTACGTAGAAGCTTCGGCCAAAGAAGCCGGGGCGCAGCCGGAGTATGTCACGCATAGCTATAGCAATTCCTCGGACAACGGACAGTCTCCGGCTTCTATTAATCATAGCGACCACTCACAAGCTTCTGGGGGCGGGCCACATAGTGGAGGGGGGCCATCGTCGGGCGGATATTCACCGTTGCTTTTTGAGGATATCGCTGTTGATATGGGTGGCGGGGCGGGAGCGGGGGGAGGAAGTGGGTATTCGTTACCCAAGGACATGAATTGGGAAATGCTGGAAATGGACCCCGGGTTTGACGATACAGGGATAGGGAGTATGCCGCCGGGGAGCTTTGGAGAGTATTTTGCAGAGAGCGCAGCTTGACATAGCGGAACCAGGGTATCGCAGCTTGGTTTGGCTGGGCCTAGTGTAAGAAGGTGGGATCAAAGGGGTTTTGTGGAGTTTTTTTCGTTTTTTGTCTTTTTTCTTTCTACATTATCTTTCGAGAGGGAGAAAGGTTTCCTGATATATCCTATTATTTCATGTCTATTTGGTAATGGGCTTCGTCTTTTTTTCTCTTTTTTCTCTCTTTTACTTTTCCATTTCCTACCTTCGCAACGTTAAGTTATGTGCAGGCTTTTCCTTCGAGATTTTTCCTTTTGGTATTCCGGTTTACCCAGGTCAAGGCAGTGGGTTAGTCGACCGATTTGACAGAGGAGGGAAGGAAGGAGGCTCATGAAGGTGTAGGAGAATCAGCGGAATTTTATTTTTGCAGTAAAAAAATAAAAATAAAAACCCGAGATGGTACAGAGAATTCAGTGCCCACCACGATGAGTTGGTGAGTCGGTGGATGGAGAGATATTCGCTGTCCGGAATCCTCGAGTGATCGCTCATGAGTGCGGTAGGATACCAAATGGTCTAAAGCAGCCCGTAGAGCAACAGGGCCTCCATGTAAAAAAAGGGCTCGGTAACGAGAGTTTCCATTTCTGCCAATAGGGGCCCTTGCTTAGCCAGGTTCAAACAGGGTTCTAGGGGGATAATAATGCCTTTACGAGAGGTCTCACTTGTTTCCGCCGGGGGGCCGGCCGTGGCATGGTGAATATGGTAGGCGTGACGCCTAATTAATTTATAGAAAAAGCCATACAGAAGTGGATGCGGCGGGATAGAAAATATGGATATAAAAAATATAAACAAGAATCAGACAGAAACACCTGGCGGCATCAAGTGGCCCAGGATAGCAATGGTAACAACACACTCTTTTTTAAGCACTCTGCCCCCCGCAATTTCACATTCCCCCATCCGCTCCTTTCCGGACTTTATGATGCACAAAGGAGAGCACTACAAATCCCACCAAGAATGCTCCAAGAACATCTCCCTCTCCCAAACATGCTCTGAGCCATCTCCCCAGATTTCACTCTCTCCTACTGCTACCCCTACTCCCACTCTCCCATCACTTTTTCTACGATCATCAGAAACCTAGCTCCGAAGAAAAATAAAAAACACCACATCAACACCTAGTTCGTTCCAAACCGAAAAAACCCCATTTCATTCCCTCCCGGAGAAAAAAGCATGTTGTGCGAGTGTTGTGTGTAGGTAGGTGGTTCGGAAGTCATACCTCGACCAAACCATCCCCCTCAACCTTCACCTCCCGATCTCGCAATCGCCTCATCAGCGCTAGAAAATTGCTCTCACGGAATTTCTGCGACTGGTTGTCTTGCAGAGAAGTTAGCAGGTCTCCGGCTGTGCGGGATAGGTCATCGCTGTCTTTGTCTCGGTCGGCTTCCTCTCGTTTTAGAGGTTCCTCGACCGCAGTTTGGGGAGGGGGGGCCATGATTGGTCGGGGGGTGGTGGTTATTGGTTCGGCGAGTTGAGCTCTTGCAGACTCGAAGGCTCTTTCAAAGGCTTCGTTTGTCAGGTCTTCCTCCATGGATGTAGTTGTAGTGATAGCTGTTGTGGCGGGAAGGCTGTAGTGAGGATTTTGAAAAACAGGTGTGTACCGGGGAAACCCGGCGTTGGTGTCAGTGCCAGGGAGCATTGCCTGCTGTTGAGGGCCAAGTGGCGTGTGCTCTGGTGCAGTAGTGTATACCCCTACTGTTGTTGGGTGTGATAAGAACTCCCCGTGCCAACCTCCTCCCCATTGCTGGTGATGCGCCGGTTGTAGAGGTGGACCAACGCTTACATGTAATCGCTGAAAGTCACTCGCCCAGCTTGCATCTACGCTTCCGGGGTGTTGTTGCTGTTGGTGATGGTGACGCGCCGCGGCGATTTCTAAGTTTACTGCCCCTGTTGCTGGGCTTGAGAATAATGAGAATTCGTGCTCTGGGTGGGAGTCTGTGTGTTGGGTCCTGAAGACCTATTACTTTGTTACCAACCTGATTCTTAAGGGGGACAAAGGGGAGGGAAGATACATTAGAAGAAGAACCATGTCGCTGTACACGATCTTGTTGTAAGGGTTTGTCGGCACTGACGTGCTTCTGTAGAGAGCCGAGAGCAGTCGAGGGCCCGCAAAGCGCCATCTTGGGTTTTATGCTTTAGTATTAAGTTATTAGGTAGTCTAGAGGTCGAGCGAATTTTGTTGGGTGGTGGGGTTTCGAAGGGTTTAAAGGCTCTTGCCGGCGGTAGTACGGTAGGTGGATGGAAGAGGGGAGGAGTAAACGTTGATCCCGAGTCAGATTTGCAGGACAGAACTTTTTATTGCTGCGGCGGTGGCTGCAGACCGAGGTTCGGGGTTGTGGACTGGGGAGTGCTACTCGAGTACTGGTGGGTTATGCCAAGAGTCTTGTGAAACAGCTCCTTGTTCGGGAGTAGAGTTATTGCCGATGAGCACAGTCGGGATGATGATACGGCCAATGTGCTCTTAGGCAGGGTGAGGTTGGAGTTAAAGAATATGGTGAGGATGGAGGTGTGAGTATGTATCATAGAAGAAAAGGAGGGGGAGGAGAGGAAGAAGAGAGAGCTACGATAACATTGTAACGGGGTGAGAGGGTGCACCTGTCACGTGCTGCATAGAACATAATAAAGTGAATCGGAACCGAGGTTCCCCGCGTGCACAAGCTTGGTCTTCTGGATAGCAACGGTGAGGCAAAAATTGTCTGGGATTGTGGTCGGTACCCGAGTGAGCATCAGTGGCCTCACTCCACTCGTATGACATTTACAGTATCACACTAAAGTTATATGCAGAATCAAGTTATCGGATTCTAATGCTATGGTGTCTTGAGTGGCTAAGCTTTAACTTCTATCTTTACTCCGTCTCTTGCACAAATAACTGTTCTCTTCCCCTCCTCAACCCCCCACGCATCCTCCGCACTCTTTCTAATCCCCCTCATAATTCTCATTGCCATCCCATCCACTCCATCCGCTCCATCGTCCTTGTACCGACTGCTAAAATGGTTCAATACCAACAACCCCTCCCTGACTCCATCTCTACCAAGACCCAACCTCTTCGCAAACCTCCCTGCCATATCCGGCGTCGAATGCCCTCTACTCCTTGTTCTCTCTTCAACAACCTCGTACGTATCCGCCCCCTTCGTGTTCGGATCTATCCCTGGTAAATGCGCATTTGTTGCTTCATGCACCAATACATCTGCACCCTCCGCTAGTGGTGCGATGAGTGATGGGTCGGATGTATCCCCAAGCAAAACAATCTTCCTTCCACGCACCACCGGTGGACGAGTAAGGGCCGTCCCGTCGGGCAGCGAGAGCGTGAGCTCAAGCCCGAGCTTTTCTGGGCGCTGCAAATCTGCTAGGAAAGACATCGGGTTGGGGTGCCCACCACGAATGAGCTCCGGCTTAAACTTAGATATACGCTTAGGGTAGTCCGGGGGTATTTTCCCTGGCAGCGGGCGCTCCGTCAGAACGTACCCGATGCACGGAACCGAATGTTTGATTTCCCCAGCGGAGACGAGGAAATTATCCACTTCCAGAAAATCCCTCCAAAATCCATCTTTGCCGGGGTGTATATCCCTTCCCATTTCAACCTCCCCTAAACACTTCTCCCCATCCTCTCCCTCCTTCTTGTCCCCCACCTCACCCGCAAATAGCAGCTCGTGAACCACAAAGCCCCCCTCCAATCTAGTATACGTCGTTTGCAGCGTCCGCCGAACAAGCCCCCTCACCCCCCTCGGACCATAAATCTCCACATCCGCCGTCCTCTTCCTCCCCCCCTCCCCCTCGCCCAGCACCCGCGGATCGTTTTCCGCACCCCCGGCCCCGTTCAGAATCGTCGCTAGCAGCGGGACCAGGCCGAAAACGTGGTCGCCGTGGAGGTGTGTTATGAATATTTTTGAAATCTTGGAATGTTTGATGGAGTAGGAGGATTTTAGGCGCTGGATTTGATTCTGGGTGCCCTCGCCGCAGTCGAAGAGGAGTGTTGTGCCAGTTGGTAGGACGAGAGCAAGTGAGGATTGATTCCTTGTTGGGGCCGGGACAGCGGACGAGGTTCCGAGCGGGAGTAGGATTATTGGAGGCGGCATTTTGAAGGGGGTATTGGTTGTGTTTGGGTGTTTTGCCGATGGGAGGGGATAGCTTTCATGCCGGAGGAGTGGGCAAACGATGTTACCCTAAGGTCGTCCTGAAACCTTCGTCCTAGCTCATGGGTTCTCACTCGTGAGGCTGAAAAACGTTTGTTAAATGCTCCATCTCTCAAACATCGTAAAACCAATCGTCCGAGAAGGAAAGTTATAAAAAAAAGGTATGGTAGAAGAAAAAGAAAGACTTAACTCTAATAATCGAAAATGACAACCGACACCCCAAAACTCCCAGGTCAATTCTTGATTCCCCCAGATTTTGGGGGGTAATGGTGGGGCTGTCTACAATTCCAACGCGTTTGCCGCCAGCAACCACGAGTAATGGGGACGTGTCATCAGCAGAGCCTCCTTTACAGTATTCACTCATTCATCCATCCTCAACTTCCTAGTCTCAGATTCCTCTCCCAATCTCCCAATTCGATTTCCACCGACAACAATCATCAGCTACCATGCCACGAAAATCAGACGTCCATTCTGAGAAGGATACTCCGGCGGCCAATAGTAATAGCTCCGTTGCCAGCGGGAAAGATAAAGAGAGGGAGAAGGATAAGGATAATGGTGTTTCTATCGACGTAGGTTCCCTCCTTCCTTGCGTCAGCCCCTGGATACCACTGCTTAGAAGTCGGAAGATGGGCAGTTGACGAGTGGAGCACTTCAGGACCACACGCTCCCCAAATCGATTGTAACCCGTTTAGCAAAGGGAGTCCTCCCGCAAAATACAAACGTTCAGAAAGATGCGATACTGGCATTATCTAAGGGCGGAACGGTCTTCATTAACTACATATGTGCAGCGTATGCTCCCATCCTCCCCTCTCCCATTCTGCCTTCTCCGACAGGAGCCTGACGGAGTTGTGAAAGTGCAAACGACCAGGCAAAACAACACGGCCGAAAAACCATCAATCCCAAGGACGTCCTCGAGGCAATGGAGCAACTGGAATTCGGCGAGTTCTTACCAAGACTAGAAGCAGAGTTAGCCAGTCAGTCCAATCCAATCCCCCCCCCGCCGCCATCACTCTCAGCTAATATAACATAATAAAACAGAATTCAACCAACTAGCCGAAGAAAAGCGTGCGAGCACAAAAAAGTCCAAAGACAAAGACAAACCCGCTGCCACCGCTGAAGCCAAAGAACATGAGAAGGCTCGGGACTCGCCGCCCGCGGCTAAAAAGATGCGTGTTGGGAATGTAAAAGGTGGAACTGTACCACCCCCGGTGGGGGTACATGCTGCGGCGGACGAGGATATGGAGGAGGAGGAGGGGGAGGAGGGGGAGGAGGGGGAGGAGGAGGAGGAGGAGGAGGAGGAGGAGGAGGAGGAAGAGGAGGGCGATGAAGGCGATGAAGGCGATGAGGAGGAAGGCGATGAGGAGGAAGCAGAGGACGGGGATGCCACAGAGACCGAAGGTGAGGAGGGCAGAGGTGTGGAGGGGGTGGACGAGCAGGAGGAAGATGACGACGAGGCGCTTGATAATGGGGATAGCGACAGCGATTGATTTTGGGGGCCTTTGTTTCTTTCGTTTTTTCGTTTTTTTTCGTTTTCGTACTTTATCAGGGGTTTTTATATCTCATCTGGGCTTGGTTTTCTTCGGTTTTCTGGCATATTACCATAACTACTACTCGGAGGCTCCTAGTTTCTAGTTCACTTTCTCCCCTTACATCCACATCTCATGATTGCCGGGCAATGATTATGGAGGTGTGGATTGGCTGGTTATCCTCGGTTCGGCGGTGTCTATGGTGTCGTTATCGCGTTGCTCGGCGTTCAATAGCAAAAAAATAAAAAGGTCCGTCTATTTGTATGGTTACTTGTTTGTTAAATTTTCATTAACCTATCATATCATATTATGAATGAATGAATGGACAAGCCTGGGTGGTAATTAAACTATCCTTCTTGCTTTCTCTCAGGAATGGTGATAGGAAATGACGTCAATTATGGTAGTGAAAAGCATGCAGTAAAGTAGGACGGAGATGAGAGAGAATGAGTATAATATATAATACAGAATTAGGCTTATGCGTAAACTCCAACCTGATAATTAAAAGAAAAGGGAATTGGGGGGCATAAAAAGCGGAAAGTAGATATGAAAATGTCATAAAAAAAGGGGGAGGGAGAGAGAGAGGGTGACTCATTCCCCACTCTCCTCCAGCCAATTACCGAACTTTTCCAATCTCTCTTGCTCCGCTTCCTCCTCCTCCTCGGCAGTCCTCTTAGCACTAGTCTTCTTGAACTTCTCCAGCCCGTCAAAAATGTAGGCTTCGACCTTTTGCCCGTCGAAGAAGCGGCCGTGCATTACCTGCCCCGTCATTAGCCCCACTCTAGTTTCACAAAGATGGGAGAGAGGGAAGAGATGGGTGAAATATGTACCCCAACACAAGCCTTCGCAGACTCAGCATTGGCAAATCTAACACTGACGATTCCGTCCTCTTCCTTATCGTATAGAACGACGTTCGTGACGTCGCCGAGTTTCTCGCATTCCTCGCGAATGTCTTCTTTCAGGTCTAAGATTGCAGTGGGTTCTTCGTCCAATTGCTTTAGTGTGAACATATGTCTTAGTATCACGACTTTGTCATATTTAGAGGTTTTGTCGGCGATTTTGGAGGGGTCGTCGTCATCCCAGTCTGCCAATTTGCTTCGCCGTATGTTAGCTGACTGGAGCTACGAGCAGAGTAGAAGGGAGTGCAAACTTATTCAATTTCTGCGTCTTGGCAATAACCTTCTTCTTATCCCTAACATTCTTCCTAACCGGTGCGTCCTGCTGCGCTTTATAACTGAAGTCTGCGGGTTGCACTTTGATCCTCCCCCCCTCACTAACGCCGAATCGAAAGTCTGAGTCGTCGAGCATCTGCACTGCCAAGTTCACGCTCTCCGGGCGGAAGTAGACTACAAGCGCATCGCCCTTGACGCTGCCATCCTCGTTCCTGTATAACTTGACGCGGGGCTTCCCGCGGTCGATTTCCTCGGCTATTACACCACATTTGGAAAATACCTCTTTGACTTCCTCCTCTGTCGTGTCGGGGGGTAGGTTGGTGATGTAGACTGCAGTGTTTTTGCGCGCGGGAGCTGCAGAGGAGGAGGAGGAGGTGGTGGCGGTGGCAGGGTCGGCGGAGGAGGAAGAGTCTCCGGTGCCTTTGGCCTTTTTGAGGTGTGTGGGATCCTGCCGCTCATTGGATATAAGAACAAGAGATGAGTGAGGGGGAGAAGATGGTATCGTACCCCATTCCCTTCATTAGAAGTATACACCTTCTTCCTCTTCTTATTCACCGGCGCCGCAGGCTCACTCTCGTCTACTCCTGCGACCGCATATGCCGCTCTTTGCTGCTCCGCAAGTGTCTCGTCGAGCTATCCACCCCACCACATCCATCGTTTTAGCACAATTCATCCAGCGAGGCGGGGGCGGAAACAAACCACAGGAACCCATCTCTTAATCCCCTCGTCGTACTCAAACTCCGTCCCATCGTCGGCCTCCAACGACCACTTCCCCGTAAGCCTCGACCAGGAAACCCGGGAATCGGCCTCGAACTCTTCGCGAGTCGTAGGGAATGAGGGTCCTCCGCCTACTTCCGTGGGAAGGGGGGGTTCCATGTCCTCCATTTTTTCCCTTGCGAAATGGGGCTGCGGACGGTAGTGGAAGTAGGGTAGTGTGGGAGGTTTGACTATGTGATTAATCAATTGTCGGTTGAGGAGAGGGCTCCGCTTCCTTGTGGAGAAAGTTGTGTATGATTCAGTTAGTTACGGTATGGTAGATAATCTGGGGCGCTCAGATGAATGGCTGGGCATTATTTGGCTTGGCAGCGGTGAGGCGAGGTGCCTCTGGGAAACCAGCACAACACGAGTACTAGCCAATTTCAAAAGTATCCGGACACCTTGGCGCCAAGACACATACAAATCCGCGCCAAGTCGTCCGAATATTAAAGAAATTTTCTAGTACTGTGCAGCCGCCTCCGCAAAGTTCTCATACTCTTCCAAGTACTACCGACCCTTGGGAACGCTTCGCTCGCCCTCTCTTTCCCCATTCAGCAAAACGAATTGTGATAAGATTTTACAATATCATTAGAGACATATCCTGGGCCGGGGGGGGCGATTACCTAAAAGATTCTTACTCTTCCGTCGCTGCCAATAAGTACTGTTTTTAAGATACAGGGAAGCATGAGAACTTTACAGACGTGGGAGCACAGCACTGTAAAGTTACTCGAGTACTGTACTGCACAGTACGAGTTGCAGTAAGCTCGACATGCGGTATTTCTACATACTTTAGCTCAGGCCTAGTTAGCCTTGCTAGCCTAGCCAACTTATTTGCCCATTGTAACGCCAGACCACAATTGCACAGGAACCAATACACGAGTAAATTGTGTAGACCCACTATTATATACCGGTGCGTATTACAGTATCAAGGTGGGTGATACCATACCATACTATCATAATATGAAGCTGAACCACGCAAATAGGTCGCAGACAGAATGACAAGAAGGCGAAAGGAACAGAATGGGGCAGGGCTAACCTAATATCCTCCCCGACGAACAAAACAACCATTATTCCAAAGTATGATAGCTTGCGATCAATTCCTCCCTTACCGTGCAGCAATCATAATATCATACCAGTATTTATTTGTTCATTTATTTAAACTTCCCTCGCCATGCACAAGGCAAGAAGCTCCACGCTTAATTCAGTTTTCCTCATCTCACCCGCAGATTGACCGATCGATCCCCTTGCTGCAGAGCCACTTGTCTGTCCCCGTCTCCGAAGGCGTACGGGTACAGTATGATACTAGACTAAATTCGACTCGACTCAACTAAATAGTATTGGGAAGAAAAGAGAGAGAGAGAGAGGAAATAATAATAATATCCACCTGCATATACAGAAAGTACATACAATACACAGCCCTGAAGATCCCGTTCCATCCACCCTCCTTCATCACATCCGTCTCGCTCGTGCAAGGTTTCATAAAGGAAAACCCCCCCAAAAAAGAAACAAAAGTGCCGCCGCCGCCTGTTGCTCTACCGGTGTCGTAGTTAAGAAGTAAAAAGTAAGGTAATGTAAAGAAAAGATAATTGGGCGAGAAATAGAGAAAGGTTAATATTAACATGATAGGAAAGAAAAGAGTAAAAGACTACACACAGTGGTACCAAAAACGAACAATAATCTCAACACCTTGCTTCCTCCTCTACTTAAACAGGAGCTTCTCTTTTTTTTTAGAAGGAAAAAAAAAAAGAACCCAAGACTAGACCAAATAAAAGTTGTGGGAAAGTAAAAAAGAACAAAAGTAGACGGAGCCATACCCAGACAGAGAAAACGAGAAGAAAAATATATAAAAAAAGAGGATATTGAAACCTATCATTCATCCAAATTACACCTACTGTAAGGAACAAGACGCCCCCCAAAACAAGTAATTAACAAATAGGGAATATAAAAAGGGAACTGTTGCATTTTCCCTAGAAAGCTGATCACCGTGACCGATTAAATTTCCTTCTCCCCCCCACGACCCCCTCTCCTTGACACGTATGAATAGTTGAAGCCTAGAAATCACAGCACGTTGAAAGTGAGGAGAAAGAAAGAAAGACATGATCAGTGTTGAATTCAAGTGAATCAATTGTTTGTGAAAAGAGGAAGCGATCAAGACTTCAAGTAGCCTTCTCGGCCATCTCAGGTTGTTGTACACTCGCACCGTTCTCCGATGACATTTTAGGTACAGTGTCATCGTCAGAGATAACTTCGCGAGTGAGTTCAACATAGTCATACTATAGATCCATTAGCTCTTGGCATTATTGAAGACGCAAACGGGAATACATACCGCGAACTCTCCGAGCTCAGCATCATCAATACCAAGAATCTCGGCCTCTTCGGTAGCACGAAGACTCAAACCAGGGATAAGATTCATGATAAAGAGGATGATGCAAGTACCTCCGAAGGAGTATGCGAAACCCGCAACAGAGTCCGCAACTTGATATCCAAGTTGCTTATAATGTCCGTTCAACCAACCTCCACGAATCTCGGTATAACCGTCAAGATGTGCAATGTAATCACTACGTGGGATGTTAACGCCAGCCTAGTAAAAATTCGGGAAAAATGGTTCAAAACATACGCCGCAAAGAAGGCTGTCAGGATATTTCCTACAATACCTCCAACACCGTGCTCAGCGAAGATATCCAGAGCATCATCTACGCCAATAACAAACTTGAGCTTAGTAGCATAGTTGCAAGCGGCACCACCAACAACACCGTAAACAACAGCAGCCCACGGAGGAACCTGTGAAAAATTAGCATAACACACACAACACACTTTTTTTCTGTTAATAACCCACGTATCCAGATCCGGGAGTAATAGCAACCAGTCCGGCAATGACTCCTGAACAGAATCCCACAGTAGACCACTTCTGCTCCAAACGGTAATCGAGAAGACACCAAGTAATTCCTCCAACAGATGCAGCCAAGTTAGTGACAACGCAGGCCATAACAGCTCTCAAGTTGCCGGCAAGAGCGGACCCTCCGTTGAATCCAAACCAGCCAACCCAAAGGAAAACTGTACCGAGCACGATGTGAGTGACATTGTGTGGGCGGTAGTTTAACTCGTGTGTTCCATGGCCTCGTCGCTTTCCCAGCATCAGAGAGTAGGCCAGGGCAGCGGACCCGGATGAAATATGAACCGGCGTTCCACCAGCAAAATCCAGTCCACCCATCCTAAACGACCATCCCGAGGGATTCCACGTCCAGCATGCAATAGGGTCGTAAATCAAAGTAGCCCAGACAAACATAAAAACCACACAAGGCAGCATACGGCCCCTCTCCGCAGCAGCACCAATAGCCAGAGCAACCCTAAAGCGATCCCCGAATTAGCAAACAACCAAGCCCCACGATAAATTGGAGGGAAAATAATAATTTTCAACAGGAAAAGTACATACGTAATAGCAGAGAACATTCCCTGATAGACAGCAAACAGCAGGTCCGGAATTTTCTCACTTCCAATAGAGGGATAACCAAGGAGTCCCTTAAACCCGAAATTGTCAAAGTTTCCAATGAATTTACCACCAGTATGCGAGAAAGCCAAAGAATAACCCCAGAAGAACCACTAAAAGCCCTAAGTCAGACCGTTTCCCATACAGAAACATCGGGTGAAAACTTGAGCATGGCACCAGAACTAACCTGAAAGCTAACTACAGCGGTTGCCATCATTGACAACCAGATGAGAGAAAGAGCCGACTTTCTTCTCGCGAGTCCCGAATAGAAGAATCCGACCCCCGGGATCATCAAAAGGACGAGCGCAGTCGAGGTCATGACCCAGGCAAAATTGCCGCTCTAATAATCATCCAAATACCAGTTAGAAACATGTAACTATTGAACTACAAGGCAAGTAGCCACAAAAATAATAGTGGTAATGACAGAAACAACAAGTGAATGAATAGGTCTGAACCTACCTCGTACCAAATGTTCAGATCCTGGGTGAGTGAATCACCCCCGAATGGTTTGGTTCCATTGAAAGGAACAAGTACGGCATAATTGAGATGATCTGGGTCATCCATTGTGGCTAAGCTCTACTACTCGTATATTCCCGTTTGCTGTTGAAGGTTTATCTTGGCGGGGAGTAGCAAAGTGCTAGAGTGAAATGTAGAGGGTGGTGATACGGGAGATCACAGCTACGGCACGGTACTCGTACAAGTATGGTGGTTGGATGGTTGTAGGTTGGTAGGTGTGGTAGGCAGGCGGCAGGTAGGTTCTGTCAGACAAAACAGTAGAAAACGGGGAGAGAGAAGAAGGGTTCGAATAAAACGTGCACGGTATAGGACGACGAATTAGTTGTTTGTATTAAATTTCCTTTTCTTTTCCCCTTTCCCTTTATTATCTTCTCGCAGCGCACGCTTTCTGGAGTGTCGAATAACCAGGGCCGGCCGCACGTTGGTTGGGTAGGGCAGTAGAGAACGACTGACACAGGCAGAGAAGGGGTTCTGCGAGGGGGAAGAGGGAAAAAAAAAAGGAAAAAGAAAAAGAAAAGATACAAAAACGGACTGTTCGCAAACAAGCAAGCCCTTCGCGCACACCTGTTAGAAGAAGAAGAAAGGTAACTCGTTGTGTGGGCGAGAGATCAGGAACGAGAAGAGGGAAAGAGAGGAAAAAGGGCCAAATGAAAACGGACCGGGGCAGCGATAGTTATATCATCTTGGGCGGTGGTCTAGGGAAGAAATAGCGGCACTGAATTGTCGGAGAGGTAGCAATATCTGCGGTAGTGGGGGGCCCCCCTTCCCGGGCCATTGGGGAGGGGGGGTGGCCCAGGCTCTTGGGGGTTCCCATCCTTTGGTTTCTTTTTTCCTCTTCTTTTCCTTCTTGCATCGACCCCCCCAGACGAAAGGGGGCACAAAGCAAAATAATAATAATAATAATAATCCTGGACACCCAAAAGAAAAAGTACCGTTCTTCACCACGACCCTCGCACTTGCAGCAGCCTTCCTGCTGTGCACACTCCGAGGCTGCGCTTCATTCATTCATTCATTCATCCCTTCCTTTCCTTCCTTCACTTCCTTTCCTAAGTCAAAGCCTCACTTATTTTTAATTTTCAGACAATCTCGGATCGGCAACAGTCTTGCCCCAAATTCAACTGTCTCAGCACCATTCCGATCTTCTTTCCTTCCCAGTCGCAGCCCCAGCGGAACATGGCATCAGCAAAGTATCCTGCCAACGAATGCTGTATTCGTAATCAATCAATCAACTGAAGCAAGGACGAGACGAGGCAAAATGCTTGGACATCGAAAACAGTTCAAGTAACCTGCACCTAACACAGTTCATAATATCCTTAATTGCTATAAAACAGGTGTTTATCGTACTAGATATCTGTATCAATCTACTTTGTTTGCAATAGTATCTAATTACAACACTACAAAGTATTCAACCCTCTAGTTCAAATCTCAAAATTGAAACGTCCCTCATGGCCACGAGCACTGCAGCCCACGAGGAGTGAACAAATAAAAATAAAAATAGAATAAAGAGGCGATAAATCCCAATGGGCAACTTGCAGAAAGGCAGATGGTGCCGGCCGTCCGGCCGATGATGTGTACTCGAGTACAGTACAATATGCCTATGCTTTTGTGGGGGATTGCGCAAAGACACGACATTCGCTACAGTGCAGAGTTTTGAGGAATTAGGTATCATAACCAGACTGTTTTCTGCTACCATGGCACCAATTGCGAACCTGAACTTGTCCCCACTCGATGAGTGCCCGGAGATAAGGGTTCGCAAAACACATGCAAAAAATCTGTGCATATTCGAGGGCTCATACAGACTCACACCCTTATTTCCGGGCACAGACAGTACTCATTGCCCGGGACAAGTATAGATATTATAGATATTATTTACGGAACCACTAAACCTTATTTCTAATTTCCGCTCTCTAGTGCTGCATCCATCACGTTCACTCCAGACAATACCTTCAACAGAGGCACGCCCTATCTTCCCAGGCCGACGGAAAAAGACTTATGCCCCCATTCACCAGGACTCTCCGAACCTCAAAACATCTAACAGACATGATCTCACCTTCCATTTCTTCTTCGTCTTCATGCCCGCCTAGCTGTGAGTGGAGCTATGTCCTAGGGTTTGACTTCAAGGTTCTGTTCAGGGTCCATCAGAGTATTCAATTATGTAAGCTATAAAGTTAATAGGTAAGGTGGCATCTTCCGTCACCCGAGTTGCAATGCGCAATGTACCGTGCAGTAATGTTACTGCTACTGCTCATTACCGTAATCCCAAAGGTTATAAAACCTGCGCGCCAAGCCTCTAAAACCCAGCCCAAAATCTGCGAGTCCTGGACCACGATTTCCAGGTGCTGTTGGAATTAATGAGTAGGTGTGCAGACGCTAAGCCAAATAGGTATTTTGCCTTTTTTAAAAAATATTCAATCGTCCTTTGTACTGTAGGTGTGGACGCCAGAGGTGTACGAGTACTGTTTGCTATCAAGGGGATTGCTGGTATGGGTATTGATAAGGCCTGGTGTCTTGCTCAGGGTGTGAGTTCTGCATGCTAGGAAGTACTAGTACTGCACTTCCCTTAACCCGTTGCGAACAAACGGCATAGTCGCCCCTTGTATCATGCGAAATTCGAGCAAGGAGGGACCAAAAGCCGTGGAGTGTCCCGAGTCCCTGAACGTGAGCACAAGCAGCAGTATCCCGGTAATAGCTTGGACTTGATTCCTCAGAACATTGCTGGGGCGTTGTGAAGTTCCAATACGGTACTCGTACTGTACTAATGTCGGCACTTTATCCGAACTCTCTTTCACTAGAGGCCCAGTTGAGTATAGCAAAAACCTAATCCGGAACGTAGTCTACAAGTGCAGTATGATGGATAGTGGAATTGTACTCGCATTGCAGCTAACCACTAATAGTACTCGAGTACTGTGCTCCATCTCTCAACTCTGGTACCAGTGATCGGTACAGGTATCATGCTTCCAAGCCACGAGCACTAAATCTGTGTGCTATCCATCTTTAAGATTTCAATTAAATTGAGTTGCTGATTGTGGTATGGTGCCAAATATTAACCGTGTGTGTGTCCCCATTGTTGGCATCCACCGACCAAGATACCTGTCAGCATACGATCGTACTTTGCCACTGCCAAAGACATGGTTACCATCGTGCCCGATCAACAAGTGTCGGCAGGGGAACAAAGAAGGCAACAACCGACCGACCACCCAAACCTGGCTCAATTTAATAGTCAAGAATCTCACCCGCAGTCAAAAGTGAATACTGGTATTGTCCATGACAGCCAGGAAAACCCACACACCCTCGTATCATACGGGTACCACAACATATCATAATTACTTTCCTCATAACTGAACCCAGGTCCAACTAGCCCGCCTCTTTTTCCATCCCATCCACGCGATGCCCGGGCGATAAGGGCTTCTAATACCATTGGTCAGACGCAACTCGTACCTGACAAACCAGCCACCTTTCATATAAGTCTTCTTTGTATTACCTGCTCGGCAACAACAGAAAAGAAACGAAAGTTGTGGGAATCAAGGGGGAAAGAGAGAAAAGAAAAGAAAGAAAGAAAAATCCAAAAAAGGAACTATTCTTCCCCATTTCTGCTTAATTCTGGCTACCTTCTCGATCATAAATGGGAAGGGAGTTTGCTCCTCCGTTTGTCTCTGAACCTCTTTTTTTCTTTCTTTTTCCTCTTGATGGCAATTTGCTGTTTCAGTTATAGTTACGAGTAGAGAATCCAACTTTTCGATAGAAGAAATACGGTACGGTGGAGAGAGGGAGGGAGGGAGATCCCGATATGGCGAGTACGGTACTCGACTCGAGTACTGGTAATTTCCTGACGTTCGTGAAACGGACCGCTATTGCATACGGGCCCAGGATTAGCTAGGCCCCCGCAATTTTGGTGATATGCAATGGCAGTCCATTTGCAAAAGTCAGGAAATTGAGAGTACGAGTTACCGGGGAGTACCGGGTCCGCGGGCTTTGTTCTGCAGCGAGCGGCAGCGACTTTTTGACAGACCTGGTGGGGCGAATCTCCATGATAAGGTACCCACACAAAGTGCACCCCGTTAAAGAGTAAACAAGTACTGTAGGCAGACACATCATAAAATAGAAAAAAGTCTTGTGATAATTGCACCAGGAGAAATCAGCCTAAGCTGATGAAGTGAAGGTACAGTACAAGTCTGATAGTGATAATGTGCCTCTATAATAAGACGGCCTTGTCAGCTGGCCATCGATCAAAACTTGACGTACTGACCTGATCTCCCACTTTCCCTTCTTTTGCTTTCCCTTCGCTCCTACAATATCCTCCTCCGCCCTCCTCCGCCCTCATCCGCATCCTATCGAAATCGAAAGGGAAAAAAGAAAGAAAAGTTCCCCACAAAAAAAATGACAAGACCTGGGGTATGGCCTTTCTTCCTTCCACTGCCCTGGATACGGCGACATCCGTGGTACAGCATGGAGCCTGGCGAAATTTTCCTTTTCGAACCCACAAGCAACGAAATCAAATTGGAAAAAAACGGGCAAAGGGGAGAAAAGGATACGCAAGCCTTAAGCGATAAATCGCACAAATCCTCTCTCTCCCTCTCTCCCTCTAACTCGCGCAGCACAAGTACGAGACTGGATCATGAATACGATACCGGCAAGACCAACCAACAGCGCAACTAATGACCCTTTGTAGCCCTTATCAACGCGCTAGAAATTTGTGAGATAGATAGATATCGGGAGACTCGGCGTTCGTTCTCTCATTTCCGAAGGGTGGGGAGAGAAATAAGCTAATTAGCCTTAGCGCGCCAAGCGGTCTTTTTTTTTTTGGACTTTCCATCTTGAGGTTATAGTATGATACTGTAATTGTGAACTTCATTGTAAGTTGTCAAACAGCCAAGCAACGGTGCCAATGAATCAATGAATGGATCGCACGACTTGGGTACACCGCTGGGTGATGGGCGAGGGAGAGGACAGGGCGGTAGGACAGGGCGGGACAAGGCATGCCGGGGAAGAGAGGCAGTAGGATGGCGAGGGGGGAGGGGAAAAGTGATTCGGCTGATATGAAACGGGAGTAGCATATGCTCATGATATAGACCGCCGTTATTGTGTCGTATTGTCGAAGTAGGGGCTGCCGGTTTCCAGTATCTATCTGTGGATCGATTGATCGAGTGATCGAGAGCTATGGAAAACACATTAAACTTTAATAGGAGGAAAGGGATGTTGCTGCGGAATGGCTTTTGAGTGAGCGTGCGAGTACTGGCACTCTATCAGCATTGGAGAAAATGTATTGTTCCGCAAGTTAGGTCAATCGTGATGTGCACCCTGGAGAAGCCAGGTGCCTCTGCTATGATACTGCTACTTCTTCCCCCATCACGATGCCGGACGACGCAGATCAACTCCCCAACCAACCCCACCTATGGCCAACTTCAACCACAACCCAAAGGCTCGGGAGAGTCTGCGAAAGCGCTTATCCCATCACCACCTAAAGAATTGCAGAAATATTTAAAGAAATATCCACCTGCCGTGATGCCAGGGCCATTTGTCTGAGAGCTCCCGGATCAAAGCGGCCTAGGCTAACTGGGTCAAGCACCATCTGGGCAGCACTACACCCAATGCGGTGACAATCTGACATGCATTGCTCCATTAAAGCTTCTTCAATCCAAAGAAGGAAGCGATCTCTGCCTAACGAGCAAGAGAGGACTGCAGTAGGACCAGGGCTGATTTGAAGGGTCCAGCGCCAGACCATACGGATCGTTTGGCTATCAGCGGGTACTCGAGTACTGAACCCACCCTCCCCCAGCCCCCTCCCCCACTTCTCCAGGATCTGGAATTTGCCTCAACCGAGGGGATGGGGGTCAGGAAGAGTGAAAGGTGAGGAAGCTGTGGGTGTATTACCGGTAGTACAGCTACAGTGTGCCATAATGACCTGCCAGTCAGACTGGATGTTCCTAAAGCTGATTCCTGGCAGCACGTACAATGTTCGATTCTGGAGGGGATTCATTCATTCGCACCCTCCATCCCTCCCTCCCCACAGAGCCTTGTCGGAACGTTTAACCACCGGCACTGCAGTGATGCCTCCTCCCCAGTGGGACGACCGTTGTGTAGGGTGCCATGATGCCTTGCACGATAGGGCACCAGTACTATTTATAAACCACTCGGCCACACTAGTGGGGTGCATCCGAGTGAGTGAGTGAGTGAGTGGGCTGCGCGTGCGACTGGAGGATTGAAAGAAACCTTTTGGATGGTGGGTACTATGTATACGCTGAGGGTCCCCTAGGATGTTCGTAGGGTGTGACGTACGAGCGGGGCTAGGACGAAGATGAGTGGGAACTCCTATTAATGTTATTCTAGGGGTATCTAGCTCGTAGAGCCCCCTCACTCGAGCTTCATTTCTTCATAAATCGAACGGAATCTAGGCAGCTTGATTGGCATACATATCCTAACTTTTTAAAGGAAGGGAAATAGTTTGCGATAAATTATATCACACCGGTACGTGTATGTGCCAGACAGTGTGAGATATTCTTCTTCTTCCTGCTCTTCTTCCTTGTTCCATGATACCGTAAAATCTCATGAAATCCGCCGCCTCCGTCAGCCGTGTAACCTCCGGATTCAGACAAAAGCTCCCGAGAAGGATTAGAGGCTTCCTGACACAATATAAAATCAGCTATATTAGATCCCATTAACTAGTATTTGCAATTCTCTTAACCTATCGAATTAAACCCAGCCTGTGCTGACGGGGTGATATCCGCTGATTGTCTGATAGTGAGTTTCACGAGATTCTAGGGCACCGCATTCCTCAGGCTCACTCTATAGACATACTGGTATCGGCACTTCTACCAGAGTCGATCCCTTCCCCAGTGGAGCGCGCTTACTTACTTATCCACTTAATTAGGAAACAAGGTATCCCCCCATACTCGGGTGCTATAGCCTAATGAATAGCACCCGTACAAGTAGTAGTCGGGAATGTGCCTAAGCGCGTACAGTACTGCACACGTGCTCGGAATGTGGTGACATTTGTAAAACGGACTGCTATTGCATACAATCAAAAATTGGCCAGAACCTCAGAATTTTGGTGGTCTGTAATAGCGGTCCGTTTTATGAAGGCCACGACATTACGGGCTATTGTGCGTACATATGCACGATAGATAGGTAGACCATCTTCTCCTACAAGTGTAGTACTACGCTCGCCTCGTCAGGCAGTAGTAGTACGGTAGCAGCACTGTACCAATACAATAAACTCGTATTCGGAGTTTCCGTATTCGGCGGGGCCACTGCGGAATTTGGGGGATCCCCGATCATACATCTGCTGGAAAGAATTGCTGTGCTTATAGTATTCTTTCTATTCCAACCCACCATCCATGCGTCTATCCATCCGGGGGAGCTTCTCTGTCTCGGGCTTTCGGAGGCTTTTAGGTTCGAGAACATATCTTCCTCGTCAGATGCTGGCACTTACCTACACGACTTACCGCATGGACGGCCACAGTACAGGCTTCTCAGCATGAATGTGCTGTGGTAACTGTCCTCTTATGCGCACCTTGCCAGCCTGCTGCTACTGGTACAACACAGCACAGTGAGAACTCGGGAAAATCCACTATCAGATGATCCGCAAAAATAAGCCCGTCAGCTTATGATAAGTTAGATTGACTGGTTGGGAGAATTGCGATACTAGTTAATGAGATCAAAGGATCTAGCCGGCCGATCTCATGTTTGCGTCAGGAAAACACAGACCCTTTTCAAGCGCCTTTGTCACCGAAACTGGAGATCAACAGGGGCAGCTGAGATAGAGGACTTCACGAGTTTTTACGGAACTTGTAGTGTGCTTGGTATATAAGCTCGGCTCTGGCCTCTCCTAGGTGAGAGCTGAGAAAGGATGCCCGAAAATAGGGATTAAAGAGATACGAGTATCATACACATACCAATATAAAGTTATTGAGCAGTTAGTTAACCAGCAAGGTAACCCCCGCCCTGTACGAGAACATCTCCCCCGGTGCTTGCGTTTGGCTAAGGAAATAACCCGTGCGTACTGTAGATAGAACCAATATAAAACACCCCTGTTTTCTGGAACTTTCTCAGCCAAGACACGTACTCCACTTTTGCAAGGCACCGGGGGAGTGCTTTTCGCACAAGACAAGTATTAACTCGCGGGCTTGTACGAAAACATATTCCCGGGCACTTGTATCCACTCACTAACTTTCCAGCTGGTACTCGTACCCGCTGCCTGCACAAACAAGTTTGCCGAGGACCACGATAGCCTATAATATCATATGAAGAAACAACATCACGAAACAAGGCAATCAGGCAATCAGGTACTACCATAATCTAATTCCCATGCGCGGCCGTTTGAAACACCTTCCTACCTGACTGCATCAACTACGAACTAGGAAGCCGCTCCGGATTTCTCCCAGACTCATGTCTGGCGTCGTCCGTTCCTTCACCAGCCAAAACCACATAATCTCCCTGACTTGTATCATATACTCGTAATGTCCTGACGTTTGTGAACACAACTGCTATTGCATAATGCCAAGACCAGAGCAAAAAAGCTGAATTTTGGCAGTATGCAATAGCAGTTGTGTTCACAAACGTCAGGACATTACGAGTAGTACGGGCTATGGCAGAGTATGCGGAGTATGGTGCTGATACAGTGCTCGGATACAGTATCATACTTGTACTCGAGAACAAGGAATGGGTAGGAAGTGCCCGAATACTCGAGTATAGGGATTAGGAAAAGTATAGAGCTAAAGTTAATTATCTGTGCATACCTGAATGTCCCACAGAAACCCATAACCCCCCTATTTTCGGGTACCTTCTTGCGTGCTGCGAGTTCCAGTGGATGAAACGAATATTGAGATAGCCCCAACTGAGCGACTACTGTAGCTAACGAAAGTCGCAAGTATGACACTTGGCTACTGTAAGGGATAAATCTGTGGCAAGCAAGGCAAGCAAGCAAGAGGAACACCCGAGGTACCCAGCGCCGCCACAGTCGTACCGTGGCATAGGCGTGGGGACAAGATCTAAGGGCTACTCCACACATCTACTCGAGAGTACTGTACGAAAAGTCGCCATATCCGCCGTTGGTAGCCGTGAACCCCCTTCTCTCCCTTCCTTCCTTCTTTCCTTCTTTCTCCCCTGACTCGACTTCGGAGCTTGGGCCGCGGAAGAGCTAGCGAGCGGTGACATGCTGCATGGATGCACGCTGTGTTTAAACTTAACGAAGGAAATACTTATCTTTACAATTCGCAATTATTGATGGATAGAATGCGGGTACGGTTAAGGGGGGATTCTCGGCACGGTCCTCTCATAATAAAAGAACCTAAACCTAGTCTCTCAGTCAGCAAGCGAAGCAACACGGCAAACCCCCCTTGCTTGTCTGCTCGCTCGCTTGCTACCCCGATGCCTCACCGAAATTGTACCTGGGTCGATGGAAACCTCCTATTATATGATGCAGTTGACATGATGCTTGACCAGCAGAGCCCTTCCTTCGCCATGCTGCGACCCCCTGAGTTGTAAAGAGGCGGCCGTCGAATTGACTCTGCCCTGCATGCGATCCGTACTCAGTATGCGGATACTACCGCTTGATTTCCTTCATTTATTCCTGTCCGTCTGTTCGTGGCACAGTGGGGGAGAATCATTATTTTGGCCGAAATTGTCTGTGAGGGGGATCACGTTGTGGGGTTAAGTTTGGCCTACCGGACCATCTCCTCGTTCGTATTGGCGGAACCACGGTCGAAGCTGTCCTCAAAGCACCCGAGGGGATAATAACGCCACATGCTCGCGCATTCAGGTACAAGTAAATTCCCCGCAGATCCCCGAGGTTAGAAACGTTTATTGGCCGGGTCACGTTTGGAAGACCTTAGCGTTTCCCTTCTAGCCAAGTATTCCTCCAGCTTTCGAGCTAAGATTCCCTGAACTTGGCATACGGGCATGAGCGAAGGGATCCTGTACTCGTACTCTAATAGCTCCTCAGGGACCGGCACAGCACGGTAGGGTAGTCCCCGCTCCCCGCTTCCCGCCGCCCTGCATGGAATTTTTTCTTTTCGAAAATGTATCACCTGGGCACTTACTCGCTTCCATGGATGATAATCCCACTCGTGAGGAAGGAAGCTAAACAGGCGTTGAACCCCGGGATAAGTAGGCGTGGCATTAATTGCGCAATCTCAATATTGGTAGTCTAGCCTATTCTACTGCAGCGATGGAAAGGGAAGAGCGGAAGGAGGCATCGACTAGCTCTTTTGCCATACCCACCGGTACCGGTATCGTGGGAGCAGTGTATGTACTCGTAGCTACAGTAGCGAAGACTTACAATGCTAGCCCCCCCCACCCAACCTCAACACCGTAGTCCAATGACCAGACGAGTAAAATGGGCACCAAACAAACATCGCAAATCAGCCAAGCAAACAAAAAATTGGCCACCATCTCAATCTTAACCCCAATCAAACAACTCCTTCGACCACCAACATGATAATCCTCCCAAAAAGCTCGAACGGCAACGTGCCACCCTCTCTCCCTCCCCTACCTGGCGACACAGAAGCTCGCGATTGAGAGCCCTCCTTCATCCCCGCTTCCACACCTAAGCGAAGCTCCATCACACCAACTCACTCGCTCCCCCTCACCCTCCTCCTTCTTTTCATGTCATTATGATATGTATTAGACTCGCCACCCATAACTCGAGTAAATGGCCAAAAAAGAAAAGCAGCCCCTCCCCCCACAGAGCGATCGTGCGTGCAGCGACGTTGGAATATACTCGCATGATGTGCACCAGGGGCTCGGGCAAGATTTTACGTAAAAAGATTGCCCGGGTGAATTGCGCCGTTAAATTTGACCATGCACGCGTTCCAGTGCTGGTGTTCCAGCCATGATACTGTACCGGTACCGGAACTGTAAGGGGGGGGAGAGGTTGTGCAGAAGTTGTTACCTGGAGATGGGTTTTCTTTTTTTTGTTGATTGGTTGGTAGGTTGGTTGGGAGGGTGGGGGTGTGGGGGAGAGAAGGTGCGGGCTTGGAGTGGTTGGTGGGTCATGGTGTGTCACTCTATTTTATTTATTTATTTATTCTCCTGTGGGCTTCTGGGATCGTCTCGTATCATGGCACAAATTTACTATTGGAGCTGATTCCTTTGCGGTTTATGGGGTATCGGTTGCTTCGTCACCGTGTCGCTTGATCAAGGTTAAGGTAATCGCGTACCCTTCTAGAATATTAAGTAAAAACCCATCCACCGCTGGTGAGCGTCTGGGAATTTGGAGTACTGCGCTACCTGCGGCGTAGGAATAAGCTCAGATATCTTTTAGATATGCCCGTCTATCTAACATGGTGCTTTATGGTACCCTACTTGCATTGTACTGTACCGTAGTAGTTAAACATGGTCTATAAGCTCTCTTGGCTCAGATTCCTCTTCCACCTCCTCCGATGGTAACTTAACTACCACAGCGCATCCCCATAAGCAACCAATCCAAGCTGTGATAACACTACGAGGATTTTACACATAAGTCCTCCTTTAGTCATCCTCCTTAGCTTTACCAAATCCTACTTCTGGTTCTGTGCGGGGAGAATGTGATGCGCCATGGGCTGTCTTTAGTCAACCCCCCATGCGAAGGGAAGGAGAGGAAGGAGGATTCGGAGGTGCTGTGGTGGTGGTGTCATTTATTATAAGTATGGGCATGTAACGGAGGGTAGCAAGTTTAACTTACTGGTAACCTAGATTCTACGATAGGAAGACATGTTATTCATGGACTGTGAAGGGATCGAGGGTAGGAAATAGGGGCGCTGAAGAGGTTCTCGCATTTGATGCTCGTGGGAGTGGGCACAAGTGCGTTGGTGGATTTTTGGAGAAGCCTTGCTAAGAGCTTTGGCTAGATGACATCTAGCCCTGGGGATCACCGGTTCCCGAGTGTCCTTATCCCATACAATTGGATAAATGGTGGCTCAAGGCTACTGATGATTTGCAGCGAAAGTATTGCTCTGTCGAAGATCTCGAGTGATACTCTGTGCACTTGATCTCATTTTAGGGATTTGACTCTTGGGCGGTGGGGTGCAATCTAGTACATATTGCCAAGGGGCTTGGAGAATATCCAAAGTCTACTTTTTTATGGCCGAAATTACTAAGAGTACTAGTATATGGAGTGTGGTCACTGCTCGTCTAACTAAATAGATAACTTTCGCCCAAACACCCTTGTGCAGACCAAGAATGCCCACTTTCAAAACAAGCTCATTAGATCACTTAATATTGGCCGATATCGTATGTTGAAAGTGCCAACACAAGCTGTAGATACGCCGGTGGGGATCGGCAATGTCCTGTTGAAGTAGTAGAATCGATGAATGGTTGGAATGGACGTTGTGTCTAGCATGGCGGCTTGAAATGTAGCTCTTTTGTCGTGTTGTTCGCACCAAGAGGAAATGATTGTATTGAATTACTGCCGAGGGGGCACTGCTTTTACATGGTAGCTAAACAACTTGGCTCAGGGCAAAGCATTCGTCCCCTCCGTGGTCTGGGCAGCATCCCGGCCGCCGTTGTCCCTGGGCAAGGCAGGCTGCTTTTTTATATGTAAGAAAGAGGGATGTTATTTCTGGACGCTTTGTTATGGCAAAAACCTTCTGCGCAAACCGCTGTAGGCCCGGGGAAGGCACCAAAACTGTGGACTGAATGTAAAGTGATGTTCTAGTCCTATAGACTGAAAATTTCCCCAAACTGTAACACTGTCATAAGAAATGTCGGTTTTTGTTCGATAAGAACCCATGAAACCCTTGTCATTTAAAGTTTTTTCCTAGGAGCGCGGTGACAGTACACACTGGGGCACTAGAGAACCAAACCATCCACCACAGTGCTGTCTACTCAGATGGCTCCCCCGATAGCGCAAGATATGGATGAAGGGGATGGTGTGTATCGTAGGCTGCTCAAGCTAAATCCGCATTGAAGCGCTAGAAAGGTGTGCCCACGGCGAGTCTGTATCGAGGGTGGAATTGGCGTTCTCTCAAACGCCTTGATATATTATAAAGAGAGTAACGAATTGGTGATTTGCCTTGTGAATTGTGATAACAGTACCGGCCACAGTTGGATTAATCTTACGGAACCTACCAGCTAGTGTCTATCCTGATGGTCTGAGAGGTGGTAATTTGTAGCTTATCCATGCAGCCAATACCCCCGGAGTCGATTGGACAGCTTGTCCAATGGAAGGGCGCTGGGAGCAGGAGACATCTGACGCCCCTTGCAGTGCCACTGTCTGTGGTGTCGAGGATTTTGCGATGTTCCGACCGGTGCACGATAGAGGGGGGGAGGAGTGTGATGCTTGCAGGGTGGCTCCTTAAGATTCGTCTGTTCCAACTGATATCATGGAGATGAGTGCTAGTAGTGCTGGCGCCCTAGTGCAATCATTGCTCTTTTAGCCGCTGTGCCCGCAAATAACCCATCACCGCAGAGCTCGAAATTATTGGAGAAAGGAAATGTGCACGGCAGGTCCATAGCTTCAAGTCTGTATTCCAATCACCAAATATCACTCGGGTTCAGCCTATGCGAAGGTGAGCCCGACGCGATAAATATTTCTTCCGGTCAGGCAACAGCCATTTGGTATCTGCTTATAACTGAGCATCCGGTTGCGGCGCCACACTGAAAAGGTCTGTGGCACTTGAAGCAGATCTTGGACTTCAACTCTCCCCCTCTCTCCCTCTCATCAAAGCTCAGAATCAGTTAAATTCTAAGCCCCTCTCGAGAGCGCTTCTTCTCTCTCTTGACTGTCCACTTTCTAACCTTTTATTCGTTCTTTTTCCGGGTAAAAATGCGACTCGCTGTCACCGACGTGTCTGCCGGTTACCGGTGCGAGACCTCTCGTTTCACTTCAGTCCTTTTTTGGCCGACACCCTATTGGGTTGCGCCGCACGCCCCTTCCTTTACCCACGAGCCTTTAACCTCACCTAATTGCCTCGAGGGTCTTGCAGTCTACTAAAGAAATACGAGGGCGCTCTATTCCGTTTACCCACCGCCTGTTTCAGCGTATGGCTACTTCATCCGTTAGGAAATTGGACCCGGACCAGTTCTCTGGACAAAGAGGCGTTCATTTTATTTCTAACGATTTCCCTTCTGATGTTCATCGGCTCAGCGGATCTCTGGATGGCGTAGCGCGTCCGTCGCATCAGGACGATTCCACTTCTTCCGACGACTCTCAACGCTCCGGTCGGCAAATGTCTGTGGAGTACGATGAATTGGATTTGGATGTCGACGAGGAGACGTTGGTGCCTAGGGATGATATTGCCCCGATTCACAATGGAAGTTATTCCTCTTGGGCTGGGTCGGGGAAGATGGGAAATGGCGTCCGCTCCTTACCGTATCCCCTTTCCGAACCTTCTGGAAGAATGTCACCAGAAGGCGTAGTTGATCGGTCGTCACTACAAAGGCCTTCTGCTCCCATTCGAGTGCCATCGCATACTTATGCTCCCGGATTACATCGTCACCCAATGAATATGACAAACGAGCGCTCAAGGCATAGGTCTTCATCGGCTAACCGGTCCCGCCGAGATCCTAGCGCGCTCTACCGGTCCCAGGAAAAAGCCTACGTACAGCGGTTGCGCCAAGATCCGAATAGCGATTATTTCAGCTCTGGTTCTAGCCTTTTGGGCTCTTATCAGCATGAGTTTGAGATGGAGGATGAGTCTCCTTCCGAGGTTCACTTTGGGGATGATATTTATGATGATACGCTGTTGCTTTACGGTCACGATGAGATGGAACCATCGGTAGAGGAACTCAAAATTCCCGAGAATAGGGAGCGCCTGGAGTGGCATTCTATGCTCGCATCAGTTTTGATGGGGGATGTGGTTAAACAAGAGAAGAAACGGTTGATCGGTAATACAGAAGGGAACGAGGGCGTAACTATGAAGACTGAACTCTTCATCGGTCTAAGGGCGAAAGTGTGTGGTCGATCAATTCCGGCCCAGAGGAGGATTCTGGAGGAGGGTAGGGCGAAAGTGGATACGCTTATTGGTGATATTGTACGGTTTGAAATACAAGGGAAGGATAAAACGGAAAAGAGCCCGAGAGAGCAAGTCCAAGACATCATTTTGAGATGGGAGAAATGCGAGCAACTGTGGCCCACCCGGGCAGCATTGATCGACGCTAAGCCAGATTGCGCTTCCTCATCCTTCACGGCAAGTTGGGACGCGATTGTCGCCTGGAATAATATCACCGAACTGATCAATACAGAGCTCAAAATCCTTCAAAACTGGGTTGGGAATGATGGCTTGGATTTTGCCCGGCAAAATGTTAATTCCGCGAGCGATGTTTCCAGTATTGATCGGGAGTCGTCGTTCTTGGATCGGATATTGAAGGAGGATAACCTGAAGTCGTTGATCGGGGAGAGCAACATGCTACTTGGCTTGAGCAATGTGATTGGTAAGGCAAAGAAGACTCTAATTGAGTATGCCGAGGCCTTTGGGAAGCGTCATCTACCACCATATGTCGAGGAGCTGCTCGTTCTCATTGGATTTCCAACAAGGCTCATTGAGGAGGTTATCGGCATGCGCCTTAAGTATGCCGAGAATATGAGGGAACCAATGTCCCCCATGATGACGGACCAGTTGATCATGCAATTCCAATCCGTCCTCCAACTTGCTGTGAAGATTAAGCAGGAATACATGGTGATTTCGGACCCGGAGCCTGGCTGGGATCTCCCTCCCTGCATGGACGAAAACTTCGAACAAGTAGTGTTGCACGGGTTGAGGTATTACTTCAAGCTTATTGGCTGGAGGATCGGGTCCAACAAGAATACCTTTAAGGAGGCCGAAATCCTTGAGACGGAATGGCATTTCTCCAATGATATTGGCCGGTACATCGAGGGGGGTGATATTGAGGTCGCCGAGCAATTTAGGTACGCTGGGGAGACTGCAGAGGGATTGGTGCAATTAACTGACACAATGCAGCTCCTTAACGAGCAGATTACTTAGCAGATTGATGGGTCATTTCGAGAAGGAGTTACAGAAACCTCCGGAGACCAGGGGAGAGGATATCAGCAAGCGGTATAAACAAATCTTAGACTCCGTTCGTGTGCGGCAGCGTAAATTGTTCCGGTTTTCAAGGTAAAGCCCCTCATTTTCTATTTAAGATGTGGCTAATCTTACCTTCCCCCCTCCTTCAAGACTTTTAAGCCAGCGTTTCGAGAACGCGAGCGAATACAGCGTTGAAAAGCATAAACTTAGAGGTTTAGTCGATTCCTTGATAGAGTCGGGTCACTTTTTAGTCTACACTGCCAGTGTAGAACATGAGGGGGTATATTTTGTGGCGGATCCATCTTTACATGACCGCCCACATCAGATCCAATCGATCCTCCGGACATGTTTCCACGACGATGTCGTCCGAGAGGATCCATCTTGCCCATATGTTCTGGTCATCTGTCCCCAAGACCAACTACCCTGGGATGGGCTCATTTCGAATATTGACATGAAGGAGCCGATTGTGGATATCAAGCCCGGAAGACTACGTCTAGTGGCAGACGGCTCCCAGACAAGACTGGCAAATGCTCGGGCGTCATTCTCTCACTTGACAAATCACAGCCTTGACATTTTGATCGAACAGAGGGCTAATCTTCCGCGGGTCAACCAGGAGTTGATGAAGATCAAGAAGACCACCTACAGACTGTCGAACACTATTATGGATAGCGTGGAAAAGATCCGAAGGCAGACCGCAGGACTGGGCTGCCAGGAGCTTATCCAGACTTGTTTTGCCTTTGCAACAGAATTTGGACAGCGTTCAGTGCTTTACATGGACAATAACCGAAAGGCGATGAACAACCTCAAGCTTACTCGTCTTGCCATAGACTGGGTCAGCTTTGTATGCGATGACTGCGTTGCTTCTAACCGTATGACCTTTCGATGGGCTGTGAAAGCGCTTGAATTTGCTATGGTGATGACCCGTGGCCAGAACATCCTCTCCTTCAATGAGGCAGAGTACGAGCGGCTAAGGTCCAAAGTCGCCGGCTGCATGTCACTCTTGATCTCGCACTTCGATATCATGGGTGCTCGTTCAACACTCGCGGCGCAAGCCGAGAAGCAAAGAATGGAGATACTCGCCGGCCAGGCCAAGAAGATGGACATGGGTAAACTCCTTGAAGATAACGACGCCGCTAACCACGTACGAGAAGAATGGCTCCGCCAACTGACCGAAATCGACAACGCTCGCAAGGGCCTCCTCAGCGAGCGACAAGCCCTCGGCCGGGTATTAGACGACAGCAACCAAACTGACCGATCTCTAACCTCCCTATCAAGGTCCTCCTTCTCGAACGTCTCCCTCCGCTGGCAACAAGGCCCATTCGTCGGTGGTGGCACCTTTGGCACGGTGTATGCAGCAATGAACCTAGACTCGGGCTACCCAATGGCGGTCAAAGAAATCCGCCTCCAGGACCCTCAAGTAATCCCGCAAATTGCGAACGCCATCCGTGAGGAAATGCAAGTGTTAGAACTCCTCGACCACCCCAACATCGTCCAATACTTCGGTATAGAAGTGCATCGCGACAAAGTCTGCCTCTTCATGGAGTACTGCTCCGGCGGCTCCCTAGCCGGCCTCCTCGAGCATGGTCGCATCGAGGATGAGACCGTCGTTATGATCTACACCCTGCAAATGCTAGAAGGCCTCGCCTACCTACACGAGTCGGGCATCGTGCACCGCGACATAAAACCGGAAAACATCCTCTTGGATCACAACGGCATAATCAAATACGTCGACTTCGGCGCTGCCAAGGTGATAGCGCGCCAGGGAAAAACGCGCGGCGGCGGCGCAGCTACTGCGGTCCGCACAAACCTTAACTCCATGACCGGAACACCCATGTACATGTCCCCCGAAGTGATCACGGGTTCGGACAAGGGCCGTCACGGCAGTATCGATATATGGTCCCTAGGCTGTGTGGTGCTGGAAATGGCGACCGGGCGAAGGCCATGGGCGAATCTGGATAACGAGTGGGCTATCATGTGGAATATCGCTGGGGGGCATCCGCCGCAATTGCCAGCCCCCGATCAGTTGAGTCAGAGTGGGATCGACTTCTTGAAGAAGTGCTTTGAGAGGGATCCGGGGATTAGGCCTTCTGCTGCGGAGCTGTTGCAGCATGAGTGGGTGCGTTTTGTCCTCTTTCCTTTCCTTTGCTCGCTTTGTTTGGCTGGAAGGGGGGTTAATCGTAGGGATATAGATCTTAACCATCAGAAACCAAGTCATCGAACCATCCATCTCTCCAAGCGAGACCTCGAGCGGAGCCAGTAGTCGGTGATATTATAAATGGGTGTAACCTTTTTCTCCTCTTTTCCTCCCTTGTTCCTCCCTTGTTCCTCCTTTTTCTTCCTTTTTCTTCCTCTTTCTACACTACCCTTTTTCTTTTTCGTCTTTGAATATGGGTGTTTTGTGTTTGATTGAATTTTTTGAATATCGTGTCGGGGATCCCCGGCTTGTACGTCTTCCGCCTTGAATTTGTTGGCTTGGTTCTGTCTCTCTTTATCATATCGTACATGAGTCGGCATGAAAAAAAGGAGAACACGAGGAATTTTATGGATTGTATTTTATTGTGGTTGGTTGGAGTTGGATGTGATTACCATGTTTGTTGATTTGGGAGGGTAGCTTAGGGTAACAAGGTTGGGATTGGTGAGTGGCAAATAGTGTATTGGATCCTTTATATTCATGGTTGGTCACTCGGTGAAGTCATCGTCTGACACCGGTAGGACGGGATAGGATCCTCGTGGTGTTCGATATGCTCGTCCGACCCAATACCCTGGATGTCACAACCGGTAACCCCAGCCTGAATAATTATGCAAACCAAGGGCCAAAAGCCGTACGGTAAAGGCAGAAGAGGATAGTATTCCAGTAAAGCTCTTGGGCGCACGCACAGTACCTGGCCCGCCATCCCGCTATGGAATAGCCAATGTGGGAAGAAGAGCCTGGAAATATAGCTCAAGTTCCTAGAATATAATATTATGTAGCATATCTATCGACAACAGCGTCCATCTCGTGCGGGGAGCCCCTATACTCCACCCCGGAAATATCCGATTCTGGGAGGCTACGGTATACTAAGTACCTTCATCGCACGTTGACTTCCGGAGCTACGGATGTTGTTATATTAATCTTGACACGCTCGCTGCTGTAGACGGCGCAGTTGGAGTGGAAAACAGTCACGACTTGATCAAGCAATTGTTAGGATACTTTCTTTCTGGGAATGTTTGCTTTGTTGTAGACCTACAGTTACAGCACTGTACAGCACAGCACAGTGCGAAAAGAGTCATTTTTTTTTTTGGGGGGGGGGTGATAAGTTCCATACTGGTGGAGTGCTGTACTGGTAAGCTAGTGAGAGGGAGCCGAAGGGGGCAGAGAGGTTGGTCCGAGTTGAAAACGCAGACGGCCAACTGTAACAGTATTTGCGATCGAGCCACCTTTTGGCAACGTTGGCTTCAAAAAGAGTGGGACACTGAGAATTCCCTACAAAGACCCAGTGGAGGTCTACACAAAGGAGCTTTGAAGTGAGTTGCTTCACTTGAGCGATCCCCCTCCGGCATTCCTTAAAATATAGCACAGAGTCCTCCCTGTCTGGTGAGATAATTTCGGCTTCTTTTTGAGGAAAATGGAGTAAGTTACCATCCATTCACTTCGTTCAGAGCATGAAGGAAAAAGGACGGAAGATATCTACTGCAACAAAACGGAATATAAAATACATTACATCATTGCCCAGCACTCCTTCACTTCCACTACAATATTAGTATGATATCAATAGCTACAATCGCTCTTCAAACACAATTCCCACAAGCTCGTCCAGAATCGTATACACAATCGATGAACTAACCCCCCCCCCCCCGCGCACACGTCAGTCCAACCCACCTTATCAAGGGAGAAAAAGGGAGGGACACACTTCAGCCTCCCATTGTTCAACCCAGCAAACAACCTTCTCCCAGCAGCTCTAGCATTTTCCCTCCCAACAACACTCCCGGCAAGGTCCGGCACGAGCGTAGCAAGTATGATCTTGGCTTCATTCCTTGCCCTGACCTTTTCCTTCGCACTCCTCCCTGCCTGTTGTTGTTGCTGCTGCCCCGCAGCCGCTGCCTCCTCCGGCCAGAGCGTCGCCTTCAGCATGTCCAGATACCGGATAACTCCCTCCTCATCCGCTAACCCGCGCACCTGCTCGCGTACCTTCCGCTCTATCGTGCCACCGAGCAACTGCTGCAACACGACTACTACAGCGCGGCCGCGGAGCCAATTGCTTCCCCGATTTAACTGGAATACTTCCAAGAAGATATCGCAGATGGGTTTAACGAAGGGTGTTGATTCGCGGTTTTCGAAGGCGGAGAGTTCGGCCTCCGCCTCTGCTGCATCGATGGTTTCGCCCGGGATTATGCTCGGAGGATTGAATTGGTGCTGGATCTGGGGGAGGGGGGGGAAGGGGATGGAGGGGGGAGGGTTTTGTTGGGATAGTTGGTCTAGCAGTGGGATTGTCCCTAGGACGTCTTCCACCCCGTCCGCCATCGAGTTGTAGAGCCGGGACATTATGTCGCGGCGGTAGTCTGCCGGCGTTAATATGGCCGGGTCGGAGGAGGCGGAAGGTGTGGGTGCAATGTGATTTTGTGAGAGAAAGGAACGGAAGGTTCGGCTTCTGCAGACGTCTGGCAAAAGGAGGAGGGAGTGGAGGTAGGCTTCTAGTGAGGCTCGGCGTTTTTCTAGAAAGTCTTTTTGGAACTTCATTACTACCCGGCGTCGGGGGAAGCCCAGCGGCTTGACGCTTGGGAAGGTGCTGCGGAGGGTTTGGTGTAGGTTTAGAAATTCGCTGTAGCGGCGGGGAACGGTCCAGGTTGCCGGCGGCACCTGGTCACCGGCGGGGCGGTGGACTTCTATTATATCTGTGCAAAGTTAGTTCGATGGCGGTGAGGAGGTGACAAGGGGTGAATTACAGAGAGCGTATTCTTGACCGTTCTCCTTGCCGACTTTGATGGATTTGATCCTTATTGTTGCGCGGCCCTAGGCAGCTTGTTAGCGATGGTATATCAACCCAATGGCATAATTGGAAGAAACTCACATAAAGACTATTATCACTCTCCTGAACAATATACTGCTGTCTCTGAAGTTCCTTCCTCCGAATCTCACGATGTAAACTAGCCTTACTCTTCCGTAGAATCCTTAGCTCGACAGTGTTATTCGTCAACTCTGCCTTCCGGTAAAGGCTGTCGACAACCGCCTCCTGAGTAGACAGCTTTTCGATATCAAATGTCAAGGCAGCGATCGCCTCCGCCAGTCCAAGATCGCCGGGAGCGGCCTGTCGAATCTCGTCATCAGATCCACTACCCCCAACGATGCTATCCTTGTCCTCAGCTTCCTCGCCAGAAGAGTGACGATCGACAACAGCCGCCTCGTCAGGAAATAGCTCGTCGTCAGCAAATACGCCACTGCTAGAACTCGCACCGACGAGGCCGAGGGAAGAAATACTCGGCGGCTTCGGCTTCGCTTTATCTTTGACTGCGGATGCCACTGTGAGCTTCTGTACATTCCCGTCACCGTCCCCGTTGCCAGTCCCATTACTGTTGCTATCCCGGGATGCGTCGATCGAGCTCCGCGGTGAATTGGGTCCTGTTAGAACAGGACTGTTCTGGAATGGTGAACTTCTGCTCCCGTCGAGGCTTGGGCGGTCTTCGATGATGTCATTCAGCGCTGCTTCCATTGCTTCCACGATACCATTTTCTGGGCTGCGTCTTCTTGGTTCTTGTTGGGGTTGGCTGAGGTACTGTGAGTATTGAGGTGGCCCCTCGTCAAGACTTTGTCGGGAGTTCGACGGCGGATCAAAGTCCCAATCCTCCAGAGACCTTTCCACGGGCCTAGCTCCGTCCAGCGAATGCCTCGACGATATCATAGGATCCGATGTCTCTGAGGGATGCGCGGCATTGGCCCAAGAAGAGCTCCGGACCATTTCTTGGCTCATCCGGCCAGACACAGGCCTTACTTGTGCTGCGGCAGTCTCATCAGAGGCCAAATACTTGTAGAATAAATCACTAGCCCTGAACTCGGGAAAGTCCTTCTGCTGCATCTCCTCAAGCACCGCCGTCTGAGCTCTTAGTACAGCCGCTCTTGCCCGTATGTACTGTTCCTGTGTTGCATTACTTCCTGCTTTGAGAAACTCTTTCACCGCGAGTTTGGTCTTTTCCCGTATTTGAAGCTCTGCCATCGATAAATATGCTTCATGGATCTGGGCAAGGTCAGCTCGATCCGACGATGTCCAAGCTGCATGAGCGGTAGAAGTGGATGGTTCTTGCTCGTCGTCGGATGATGATACATCCTCTTCCAAAGGATTACGGAGGCCATCGACAACAAGCCAAAACTGTACTAAAGGCAAGCGTCTACGTCGGTCCATATGCTCCTGGGGGGTCGATCAGCAAAACTGTTCTTATACCGTAGAAACTGCCTACAAACCATAAAGTAAGACAGCCCAGATGAATCTCGAAGAACTTGCTGCAAAGTTGCAAACTCCAAGTGACTAGTCGTAGCTTGCTTAGGAACGAACATCTCCGAATGTGTCCTTGCAGGTCCACCGCCTGGCCCCGCAACACCAGTCGATAATTGAGCAACCCTTTTATCAACCTCTCGCTTGCCAGCCTCTAACCTACGTAGGTAGACACTCCATCCCTCCTTTGGTTCTACCCTTTCATCCCTCTTCAATTGAGCACTGACCTCATTTCGCAATCTTCTGGCGTCGGAGAGATTGTTACAAAGTCTAATCGATCGAATAAACCGCTCGAAAGTACGTTCGTCGTCTTTAGCAGAAAGCCGTATGAATGGCTGACTTGGCGCATGTTCCACCTGAGAGTAATTCCTCAAGTGGGTGAGGGAGTCTGGGCGCCGGGGGGTGGCGTGTTGATCCAGGGCAGCTCTGAGCTTTCGAACGGTTTTACGATCTTGGAGAGTTGACCGACCCTAGAGAGACAAACAACGGTTAGCAATGCTACACAGCAATAACACATACATATAGCAAGCTTCTTATTAGAAAACGAGGAATTGCGGCAGGTACAATAGCTTCAATAAATTGATTCCAGGTATCTGGGTCACTTAGTGTCCCCATAACCGGGAACAAAATCCCACAAGCCACAATCTCTTTCACAATCGCCACAACGGCCCTACTCTTCCTTTCCCTCTCAGGCAATATCACGGGCAATATCTTATCCACCAGAAGCCTCAAATGGTCCTGCTGCGCAAGCTTTGTATCCGAGAACTTCAAGCTAGCCGCAGGGTGAAGCTTCCCCTCGCGGTACTTGCCAGCAATCGCCAAATCCAGCTCCTCCGACTCGGTAAGATCTTTGTTAAGATGCTTCCCCCTGACAGCCCTCTCAGCGGCGGAAAAATCGTGCAAGTGAGCCGTCAGCAGTGGGACAATCTTTCCGACGATAACTTCCACAAGGTCCAACATCTGTATTCGATCCCGCAAGACCTCCAGCGCATGACGAATTGTCCGATCGACCTGGATAGTGAATGACGGGTCAGAGGATATCTTCGAGTACCAAGAGTTTACGAAGTCCCGAAGGACGTTCTCAAGAATCGCATCGATAGAGTCCGAGAGCACGAACGACGGCGGGTATAAGGGTAGTCTGTGGAAGGAGTCTTCCAACGCTATCGCTTCGACTTCCTTGGGCCAGAGGGCTGGCGATGCGAGGGCGAGGGGCTTGATGGTCTTGAGGACATTGTTGTCACTTGGGCGGCGGTGGACGGTGAAGAGTCCCAGGGCCAGGAATAGGATTATGGATGCGGCGCTGCCTGTGAAGAAGGCCCAGAGGATTAGGCGGAGGGAAGGGAAGTATTGAGCTGTTGTGTTGAGGAGCAGAAGCAGGATCACAGTGGTGAGAGCGAGAGAACGGCGATGCATCGAGGTCTACATGTGCGAGTTAAAGTGTTAGTCTTGAGTGATGCGGTCGGTGGGTGATTGGCGGTTGGGGCGGGGGGGCGGGGGGGAAGTTTGTTTCTCGGCGAAAGTATGATAAGCTTGGGTGTTGAGTTGTAACTTTGAAGATAATATAGGTGTTGAGCCAAGCTTTCGCCGGAGCTGCAGGTGCTCCCGCGAGCCTACCACATCCGTAACCATGGCTGATACAGTCGCACTTCGCTGTCCCGGACCTCAGTCTACCGGATCCCCCGCTGCCCCGGATGAAATTCTCTCAATTCTAAATTGTTCTGCTCCAAAACCTAACCTGTTGTCCCGGATAATTCGCTATCCTGGACGGATTCCTTGGATTTTGGCCATCCGGGAACAGAGAGGTGCAACTGTAACCAACATGGCAAGCCTCGGGCAGACACCAGAAGGTACCACCACTCTTTCCCAATAATACCCCAATATAACATTGAGGGATCAATCCTTCGATTTTCACACCAGGAGAAATGCAGGAAAAAAACCAAACTAGTCTATGCTCACTTTCCAAACTATGAACTCGGGTCCCATCAAAACCCCAGTCTACACATTTTCATGCAACACATAGAACAGTTTGATGTTACTAACTACAGACCCCAGACCACGGGCCACCGTGACCGTTATACGCCAAATGCTAGCTTCTAACCCCAATCCTAACCGCGCAAAGTATTCGAATTACATGAAGAGTAAGAGCAAGAATTAAAGGATACCCCCTCCCCTACCCCCCCACAAACACAACCCACATAAGAAAAACCTAATAAAACCCCACATGCCCTCCTAAGAATCCCGAGAAGATGGGACATTAATTACTCAGGGAATTCGTACTTCTCCGTCCACTCTACTCTCTGGGTCATTGCTAGGTCTAGTAGCCAGTCCGCTCTGTAAACCACCGCTTCCTTGTCTTTAGTCCCAGCCATTTTGAGGAAAGGATTCCAGAACTTCTTATCGGCAGCATCGTCTCCGCTCAGGAGAACCAGCATGTCACTGTCGGGTATGTTGGTGGCTCGTTTTGCGGGGCCACGGAATAGAAGGCAGACGCCTCCGTTGGCTTCTACGATCTTGCGATAAGTCTCGAAGCCTCCGTGAACCCCCGGAGTAACATAAATAATCTGGCCTTGTAATAGCTGACTGTTATTCTTCCTTGCACGCTCTAGGGATTGTGGAAGATTCATGGAAAGTCTCTTTTCACCGTCAGAGTCGCGGAGAAGGTAGGGTTCAGTGTCCACGATTTTCTCCTCTTTGAGGCATGCTCTCGGCCATTCCGTGGAAACAATGACCGGCGCTTTTGCTATAGCACAGCAAAACTTTTCAGTTCGCACGATATGAGGTGCTGCGAGGTGTGTGCATATCGCGGGGTCGTTGACACATTGAATGCCTAGATCGGCAAGCGCTTTCTGTAAATTATCAGTAATGCTCTTAATCCCAAGAGAACGCTCCATATTTACCCTATCAGCCTCTTCTCTGTGTGGTTGATTAACCCAATCCCGGTATGCCGTCATAAGTAGATGGACAGTAGGCCGTGGACGCTTCTTTTGTTTTTTGATACCAGCCTTTGAGTCCTCGTCGGTACTGTCGGCGCCCATCGATACTGTTCGCTTTCTTGTCCCCCCATCAACTGGGCTCTTACTTCTACGCGCACGTCCTCCACCTAGAACCCCTCCCTTTCTCTTCTGTTCTCTCTCGTACTGCATCACATCAGGCATTATCTGGTCATGAAGCCTTGCGACTGCTTGTTCCTTCGCTTTTCGCCCACTTCCCGAGATAGACGGAGATGGGCCAGACAATTCATCATTAGACCACCTTGAAGGAGTCGATGTACTGTTACGCGAGGAGCGTTTAACGGCCTTTACCCGTGGAGTAGATTTGGGCCGTCTTCCGTTGGTGGCAGATCCGCTGCCCTCGTCCATGTTCATCAGATCATCATCTCTCTTGTAAAACTGCTCAAGTGCCTTCACATCCATCGGGGTTTGACCAACAACCTCCATGAGGTTGGTACGAGCTGGAAAGTGTGTATATCTTGGGTTCGTTACACTTTGAACTTCCCACTTAGCGTAGGATTCCTCGAGCCATAAATGATTAACCATGTCAATATTCCACTCCCTCGCTGCCTGGCATTTCTCACTATGGCTCCTGTTGCGGCTCACCATTAGACACTAGCGCTCCTGATTAGGGAAGTAAGGATAAAAACCTGGCTGTAATAAGATGCGTATTCTCAGTCTTCATCGATTTCGTAAACTTGGCACCGCAGGCTTCGACCAGATTCTCCAAATAGAGCCGGGCATCCCCGCCATAATTGGACACAGTTATTTTCTGCATTTGCTCTTCTATTAGCAAAGTTACAATTCGCGGAGGTGCGGACTCTACTGACAAATTTCTCCATCCCAGGCAGCCCGCCTCTAACAAGTGGATAATGAAGCAACTTGGCCAGAGGAGAAGCCCACCTCCCATGCGCACAAATCCAGTATAGCCAAGTTAAGCTGCCGACATGAATACCTACACGGCTTGCTTCTAGATATTCGTCTCCATCCCGGAACTGACCAATATATATATCGGCATCCTCCACCTTGTCCACAACCTCACCCTTCATTTGAACAACAACTGTAGCTATAACTGATTTCAGTCGAGGGCTCAATTCCAAGTCCTCGCCCAACCGAATCTTCTTGCGCTCAAACACTGACGAGCTGCGTTTAGGGGACGGAGGGTCAAGAGCCATTGCGCCACCGTCATGGGCATGACTATAAGTTAGGTCAGGACCCTTCGGTAAAGGTACTGGTTCAAAGTTGGCAACTCGTTCGATTTCAGGATTGGGGAGGAGATAGGGCGCCTCATCAATACGACGCCCGAGCTTGAGACAGTCATCGAACCAATGTGGCAAAACAATTTTGACCGACATCCTCTTGGCCACAGCTTGTCTGCATTTCTCCTACAAGGGTGATAAAGTTAGAGTCACTTTGATTTTTAAGCCCGGAGAAAGCCGCCCTAGACCTACATTGTCCATATTCAATGCGACTATGTGAGTGGTAAACTTCGTCAAGCTGCTGCCATACTGCCCGCCCATAGCAATTATCCCTCCGCAAATTGCCTCCTTATCCCCAACCGGTAGCTCCGCAATTGTAGCAACGATTCCACAAAGGAAAAACCTAGGGTCGGGGGTGTATGGGCGCACATGGGCGATACGATCCTTCTGTATTGAAAAGTCGACCCATTCCGGTTTAACCACTGGAATCATAAGACCCTCGACCTCGGAGTAGTCAGGAAAATCAATTGTAGAGGATATGATATGAGTGATCTCTTGTAAGTCTAGTTGCATCGTAGATCCTGCTCCGAGAGGTTTAGATTCCATAGCACCATTTTCAATAAGCTTCCGGGCGATCTGCTAGTTTGTCAGCAAAAAAGATCAAAACCTATTGTAATCTGCAACAATTCTGAAACCATACCTCTCGGGCAGCCTCGTGGGCAAGTTCCGGGCTCTCAACTATGTAGAAGGTAACCTCATTGAACAGCGCGGGGGTCCCGCCATCGTCGGGGAGAGCAGGTGCCGGTGCCGGACCAAGATCCATTTTGTCGTCAGCCATGTTGAACAGAATTTGGCAGACTTAAGTGGAGGAATGGGGGTGGCAGTGGGGAAATTCGGGGGTGATTAGCTCAACAACACGCAAAACCAAGGGGGGCGAAAGGTTAACGCGTCGAAGCGCGAGAAACACTCGAGAGTCTTGGCGATGTTGCTTCGTCAGCTGTTGTCCCCTCATAATTAAGTTGTGACTCCCTAGGCCGGACAAGACACAGATATGACGACTTGACCAATCATCGCTACGACAGAGGACCGGCACTGGTACAAGTACCGTAAGAACCGAAATAATTGAGAATGGCGCTAAGACGTCCAGAATTTCCGGCTTTGGATTAGGGAGAGAAAACAGAGCGAGGGGATTCTCCTTCAGCCCCCACTTGAGACACAGACCTTACTAGGAGAGGCAACTCCAACGTCCTAGCGTGATTCTCAATTATTTCGGTTTTTACGGTACAAGTACTGTACAAGTACTCGGTCCAGCCTGTCCCCAATCCAATACCGGTACCAGCATAACATCTGGAAACCTCAGCAGACATAAAACACGATATGTCACGATTGGTAATAGAAACTTCGAAACCAAGCATCAGTGTCGAGCGTGCTGCCGGTTTGCTCAGCCCTGTGGCAGTCAGACCGCCGGAAGCTCAAAGATCTGGTACAGAGGCAATCACCCAGAGATAATCAACTACAAATTGAGGAGATGGCGATACCTCTACCATACTAACTTCCATACCGGTATTCCCCCAGAAACCTTGGATACTGTTATTCGCCGATACAAATAGCTCCTCATGTCCATACTGATAGCTATCTCCCAGACAGGCAGGACACTAAAATTTGGTGCCGCCCCTGCCAGTGTCCGAGGCGGTGGTTAATAAGCAACTTTTCATCAGTACCTAAAATTTCGCAGATATGCAGACCTCAGACCATTACTAATATTAATTATACAAGGGTCAGATAATATGAGTAAAGAGCGGAACGGTGCAGGAGGGGGGGGTTGATTTTGGGCAAAGTCTGGAACGCTGCAACCGGACTGCCCCCCTGAAGAAAATATGCGTTCGCAGGCTTACAACCTAGGGCACTCTAAAGAGTGCCTTGCAGCTTAGTGCAACTTTTTAGTTCAATGAAACTTTGTAACTTACAATAGTAAATTTGTGGCTCAACATCACTTTGTGACTCAAGTGGTCTACAGTAAAAGAACAGCATAGTGTCAACTATGTTCAACAGAGAGAGTTCCCCCTGCATCCCGCCATGAATTAAACAAACCATACTTTTATTCAGCTTTACCTTGTGTATATTTCCATGGTTTTTCAATATAATTTGGTCAAAAATTATGCAAGTTATTCTAGTTGCAAGTTATGTATTGTTACACCAGACAACAAAGTAATACTAAGCCACAAGGTGCTGTTGAGCCACAAATTTACTATGGTAAGCCACAAAGTTGCATTAAGCTGAAAAGTTGCATTAAGCAGCAAGACACTGTTTAGAGTGCCCCAGGTTGTGAGGCTGCAAACACCAGGGATTGTGGCTACCGCGGCAAGCTTAGCATAAGTAGAAACTTCAAGATAGGAATAATGTTATTTGTTCAGACAAGTGTGCCTTCTCCATTGGAGAGGTATCATACCTGAAATACTTTCAGTTACCTGTCAATTAGGTGAAAAGTATCACAAAAATTGTCTAATTCTATAATTTCCTTCTTAGGAGACAGTAATGATGTAAGTAGCTCTTTACCATAATCTGAAAGGCTTTTTAGTTATTCGTAATTCAGCTGACTGGGGCAAAATTAATAATTTTACCAATATGGTGAAAATTGTTTAACCATACCTCCACCTATGGGAGACTTCTCTTCATGTGACTAGAATAACCTACTCGGAATACATATATTTCTAGCAGGATAGTACCCCTGCTGACAAGTTCAAATAGATATTGAAGGAGGTTGAAATGAGCCTTTATATACTCCTACAGCTCCGTTCTCACTAGAGGTAAGTTTATTTGAGAATATTTGAGGGCTTATAAAGTGTTGCATTCAAAGTCAAAACCACTGCCCCACTACTCTTGCTAACCTATTTAGGAAAATTGGATCGTATCACTCCTGATTATATCTTTAATATTATCACCTCACCCCCTGAGTGTATTTATGACCCCCTCTCATTTCCTGTCAGGTGGTTCTACTATATGGTAAACTCTCTCTATTAGCTTCAACCTTTAGTACTCTCTTTCAACTTCTTGTTTTTGTGTTTTTTTTTTATATACCCAACTCTTCCCTCTACCCTTCCCCAATATGTTACATGTATCTCTATCCCAATACCGCTTTCTTATCTATCTTCACTTCTTTGCTTAAAATAGACAACTTCATAAGCCACTCAGACACTATTCTGACTTGGATGACTAAACTTGAACAGGACAGTAATTTCATAGCTTATTCCTCAGTTTTAAGTTCCTTGGCTCTGTTGCTCCACCCCCCTGGTCTTCTCTTTCCTATTTCCTATTTCCCCTCATCTTGATCTCCCCTTTCCTTCTTCCTCTTCCCTGTCTCCCTATTTCTCCTTTCCCTTTCCTGGGTCTCTTTTTCCCCTTTCCTGTACCCTGCAAATCTTAAGCTAACTATATAGCCTAACTGTATGTATTCAATTAGTATCATGAAAACTCTTAAAATCCATCATTTCAAGCTGGTGTCTAGCGTGCTATGGCAGAGCAGTACTAAATATCTTGGCTAGCTACTTGAAGAAATAATAAGTGGTAAGATGATACCGTGTCTCATATTTTCAACTTCTTCAAGTTGGGTAGTATTAATATGCCAGTCTAGTAGTCAAATATGCCTTACTATTTGATAAAGATGAATTTCAGGTATCTATAAATTATATATTAAGGTTTGCAATCTAGGCCTCAAAAATGTCTCCCTTTAAGGGTGCGGACCCAATATCCTCTATCTAATCTTCAATCTTCAGCTCAGAAACACCTTTAAGATCTGACTCTGAGTCTCACTTCTTTCTACAGGAAATTATAATCCTACTTTCCTAAAAACCCTACATATGATATTTTTTTTTTCCTTATAAAACATGTTGAACACCTTACCTACACAGGAGGCTGTAAGTAAGCGGCGTTGGTATCCACTCTATGTCTGCATGCTCTCAATAGTTTCAGACTGGAAAATTGCCATATTTAGTGTTCGTTACGGGCTCCGTTTCTGACAAACGGGGCGCCAAGAGCAGGTTATTAACTGCATATTAAAAAAAGAATTGTCCAAATCGGATCAAAACTGAGCGAGATAGAGCTCTGTGAAGTTGTCTAACTTCAAAGAGCTCAATCTTAGTCAGTTCTTGTCCGATTTGGATGATTTTTTCAACCAGTTAATCAGAATAACCTATGTTATTTTATCCCGGCTCCTCGGAAACGGGGCCCGTAACGAAGCCTAGCCATATTGCTATGCACAAAGATAAGACATCAGGAAAAAAAAGAAGTGACACCTGGACATACCCCGTACTTCCTGTGTGTCCGGGGGTCCAGGGGCATAGAGCGTAAACTCGCGTCCTGGGTGTGCGGTCTTTTACTGGGTGCTGGGAGACCGGGGACCATGCCACCCAGACCCACCAGAGGCAACCAATGTCTCAGAATTTACTGGACACAGAAAGGTTCTCCAGATGCAACCCAATGCCATAGTAGAATTGTGGAAGTACTCAGATGTATTTGGCTATCATTGGATACCTCCTAAGTGAACAACTCTACCTTGGAGCACTTTGCATGAGTTAGTGAAAACTGTGGAGAATATCCAAATACTGAGGGAGTTGTCCGGAAAGGTCCACCAAGTATTACTCATGTTTACTTATTTGAGTCATTTAGATACTAAAATAGGAATATATTTATTAAAGCTAGTCTAGAAAGCCGTAGTACTCGGTAGCTAACAATTTGAAAGTACTTGCTCAGAGAACTAAAGTACAAAAGTATGTATAACCCTTAAACCAGTGGTCGGACAGCGTCAGGATAGAGTGCATTGGATTCCGCTTGGCGAGGGGAATTGAATAGTGTAGGTCTCGAAGCATGCACATAGCTATAGAGGTCAGCAGGGAGAAAGAAACAGATAGCTCAGTGGATAAATGTTCGCCAGAGTCGGGAAGGGTCTCATTTGAGTCCACTGGCCAAGGGGAGTTGAATGGTATAGGTATCGGAGTGTCTGTATGCCTGTAGCACTCAGTAGCCAACAATTTGAAACTACTTGCCCGGGGAACTCAAGTACAAAAGTATAGATAACCCTTCAACTAGCAGTTGGACAGCATCAGAAGAGGGTGCGTTGGAATCCGCCAGTCAAGGAGAATCGAATGGTGTAGGATTCAAAGAGCCCGGATGGCTATAGATGTTAGCAGGGAGACAAAGGGAGTGTTAGGCGCACGGACTCCCCGTAAGCATTTACAGGGCAAAGTTACCCTACCTTGACGCATACCAACTTCGAAGGAAAAAGATAACACCCCCCTCCAGCCCCGGCGTTGGGACGGCGCGTCATCACTGGCCGCCTAGGTAGTTGCGTCCCAACACCAAAGGCCACTAACAACGGAACACATCTTATAACACCGTATACGTCGCGGCCGTCCGTCCAACCGGATCCTGTTCGCAGGATATATGAGGGGAGACCTCCGGGCACCTTATGCAAGTGGAAGCAGGTGAATCGGACGA
>Ga0307509_10000882_pt1 | contig 51502 bp, 41 predicted proteins | sample 10_EM_MG_FD_202245 | JGI IMG/M metagenome (GOLD analysis project Ga0307509, IMG submission 202245) | Populus trichocarpa ectomycorrhiza microbial communities from riparian zone in the Pacific Northwest, United States - 10_EM | ecosystem: Host-associated > Plants > Roots > Unclassified | place... | reverse complement strand
TTGCCTCCCCCCCCCCCCCCCCAGCTGCCGTCCGTTGCTGCTGCCGCTGCTACCACGCAGGGGAGGGGTCTTTTTTAAAGTATACAGCGGTTTTGGAGAATGCGCCGTGGAGCAGAGAATCCCCATCCTACCCGCGAAACCACACATCATGCATGTCCGTTATATATGTTACCATTGCACGCGAGCACCAAATGAATTGGCGAGGAGCGGGGAGGGAGGGAGGGGGGCGGTGATTTTCTTTTCTTGGCTGAGGTCGAATAAAAGACGAGTGATGGGAGGAGAAATGTATAATAAGAAAAGGGAAACCTATAGTAAGTGGGCGGACACAACGGAAGCAAAAACATCTAGCATATGGAGAGTACGTATTACGGTGCGACGACATTTTTGTTTTGTTTTTGTTGGGTATGTGGATCAATTAGGATTTTTCCTGTTGCAATAATAATTATATTATAATAGACTGGATTTTTTTTAAAAGTGACCGAGTGATGCCTTATGATTGTGGCGGACTAGCCATGGGAAGGGGACGAACTGGTGGGGTGGAGCGTCATAGGTCGTCACTCGCTTGGAGTCTCGGGCTGTGAAACAAAAAGTGAAGTGTGGGGAAAAGAGGGGGGAAATAAAGAAAGAAAGAAAAAAGGCAGGGGGACGCGGAACTTGTTAAAGGAATGTTAGGGCAGGGGGGGGGGCATTGCCTGGAATTCGCAGTATCCTTTGGACGATGGCGGGTGTTCCGGCTAGTGTTCACTGGTGTACTGTACTGTACTGTATGGTACTGTGCTTTCCACACTTTGGCAGAACTTAAAAGCGGGCTATCGATGATTAATTCTGGGCAAGCTCGTTGGGGGGGGGGTTTAACGAACGGACGGACACAAACTGGCACTCCCTCCATCCCAGTGGGTGTGGCTGGCTGGCGAGCTTGGCGATTGGGTATTATATTATTATTATATTCTCCCCTAACGCCCGTCAATATACTACTACTACTCGTACGGTACACCTCCTGGCTTTCTTCTTCTTGCTAACTAACGGCTTCTATCATGGTCCGTACTAACTAACCAACCAACCAACTAGCTAAGTTAGCTAGAATCGATAAAGTGGCCGGCAACCCCAATTTCCCATGCAACTGTCTTGATTTATATATCATAGCATTGTCACAACGCAAAACTTTACCCCCCCTGCCCGGCCAGACCAGACCAGCACGCACCGTTCCGGAAGGAAGGAAGGAAGGAAGAAAGAAACACCACTCACTACCAACAAGTGTTTTTTCGTGGAAATAGATAAAATACATTTCTGCAGTGCTGGAATTTTTTTATATCCCATCCCATCACACACCATTACTATTTTATCCCCCCCCCCCCCCCAAAGCAAGACTGTGCCCACCTACCACACAGCCCACAATACATAAATAACCCAATTCCCCAAAGAAAGAAAGAAAGCCTGGCTAACATATACCATCTACGTACACCCCTAACTATCCAAGGTGGAAATGTGCTCACGCAGCACTAGAGTGCAACGGCGTTCCCGGAAATACCATATCGTGCTTGCTTGTGCCTTATTTATTCCTCCCTCTTGTAGGTGAATAATTCCGAGTGATCGATGGTGAACTTGTTACCCACCAACTGGACCTCCGCACTAGGATACTTCTTCTTTTCTCTCTTCCTATTGGTCTGGAAAATCTGCCGTCGTTGTGGTATTCTACGATACTTGAGTGGGCGGGCAGGTAGGTTAGGGAAAGTAAAGTAAGAAGTTCCCCACCCTGAGCAGCTTCTGCTGGTTATTATACTTTTGGAATTGGGGGTGGGGGGGGGGGTTAGTTTGACTGATGTATGATGTCGGTATGATTTGGTATATATCCATCTCTGTTTTTACACTTTCTTCGTTTCCTTTTGTTAGGAGGAAGATGGGGGGGTTACGTCATCTTTTTTAAGTATTTTTTCTTATTATACTTTCCCCTTTTCTTTCTTTCTGCCTTTCTTTCTTCATTCCTTTGTGTGTGCTCGGGATGGATTGGTGGTTGGGTTTTACTATTATACCCGTTACTTTGGTGCCTAATACTTAACCTACTTTCCATCACCGTAGCTATATACTCGAATGGCCGTACATTCATCATCTACCCATCCGGGCCCACTGGACGAACGTACTGTAGATAGTAGCATAGCGCGGTAGATAGTTAACAGCATATGCCAATCATCCCCACACCGCTATATCTCCATCTCTACAAATGCCAGAAGAAGAAAAGAAGAAGAAAAAAGCATCATAACATCACATCTCATCATTGCTCTACTAAAAAAAAAAAATCCCTACTCGCCAGAACGGAAAAAGGCAAAAACAAAGAGAGAGAGAGAGAGAGAGGATATACTATAATAGATACTGCGAGAATACCCCCAAAAACCAAGAAGAAGAAGAGAATTTATCTCTAGCCTACCTCCCGCGCTTAGTTAGATCCGCCACCACCCATCCATCCATTCATAGCTAGCCCTTCACACCACCAAAACCAAACCAAACCAAACCAAACCAAACCAAACCCCTTAATAGCAGAGCAGCAGGCTTCAGGCACAGACAGGCACAGACAGACAGACAGACAGACAGACAGACAGGCACAACCAACAAACTACCCAACTAAAAAATAAAAAAAACCTAAAAAAGAAATCCCCCCCCCCCCCTTCCCCACTCCTTTCATTCTTCTTGTCTTATTCATTCATTCGTTGCTTATGCCCGCCGCCCCTACATAACAATCCACAGCCCTGTGCTAAACCTGCACTGCACTGTTCCTGGATTCACTGGTTAGCTAGCTAGCTAGCTAGCTGGTTAGTTGGTTAGCCATCATCTTCTAGCTTTCTCTAGCACTACGTGGCCGTAGGCTAAAGGGTCAGGTCGGTAGTCATCACGTCGTGGTAGGAGTGGGTGGATGGATGGATGGATGGGTGGGTGGGTGGGTGGGCGGGATATTATATCTTAACGTGTCGGTGTAGCGCATTGCGTTCATCCATTGAGATGGGGTTTGTTGATTGATTGATTAATGTATTTATGCTGTGAGGTGTGAGGTTTGGCCGAATTGTGCTTTTTTTCTTTCTCATTTTTCTTTTTTGGTATGGTAGAGATGTACGATATTCCGGTGATTTGGGTATTGAAAATAGTAGGCAGGGAGGGAAGGGTTAGCCTTGTTTTTTTTCTTCTGTTCTTTTCTTTCTTTCTTTCTTTCTGTGTAATTATTGCATTGTAGGGCCAGGCTGGCTAGCTGGCTGCGCAGAGGATGGGATGAAGGAATGGGTAACTGTGTTGCTGGTTGGTTGGCTGGGCTGTTTGGATGTGGATGGTATGTAGTAGGGCATCGGACAGGTACTCTGTCGTGACTGGTGGGATCGTAATTGCATAGGTGAGACTGGTGTATGATACTCTCCGCTGTCTTGTGGGTTGGTCTTGGTCTTTTGTGCCTTGATATGGCCATGCAAGGAGGTGGGAATGCTATGCTAGGCGTTTAGAGATAGTCCCCTCTCGTGTGTGAGAGTTATAAGCACCGGACTGATTGTCAACCCTGTAGGCGTTCTTGACCCAAACCACGATACGAGACTACTACCTTTCTAGGAAAGGCATTCACTGCCTTGGAGAGTTTCGTACAACTTGCCGAACTCTAAAGCACTTCTGCATATCGACTCATCTTTCACAAGCCCTTGACAACTCCCTCATATAAGAATAGAGATAACAGTATGGTGCTTGGAACATATCATAGGGAAAAAACAAAAACATTAGTCACTACCCGTCATATCCATTGTCCCTCCCTTTGAATGCGTGGAGAGGGGAAATCAAAATATAAACAAAACAAACACAAAATCACCACACTGTGTCGAATTAGTTGAAAGAAAAAGAAAAAGAGGGGTTCCTTCGATAAGCCACAGGCGGGGGAACACTCGCATATGTAGGCCTATCTCAAAGCAGCCAGGTCCACGCCCGTAATCGCCTGTGCATTCCGAACACAGCCACACACAATCGATACCACTATTGCTGATTTGCCAAATGCAGGAACCTCCGCTTATGCATCGTTGCTTGGCTGGATGCTTTGCTCAAAAGTAGAGACTTGGTTCATACAAGTCCTATTGGACTCGAGTTGACAAAAGTCAATCGTCGTACTCTCGCAGTGTTGCATTTGCGGGTTAGGGTTTGTACGGTGCGCCTCCCGTTATTAGTACAATCTTCTTGTCATTACAGTGGCATTGTTTTGCGGCTGTTTCTGTCGAACGCACCTGCGGTCAGAGATGATAAATTTGACGAGGACCTGTGGGAGTTTACTGTAATACCTGGGCTTGGTTATGAGATACCTGGGGAGCTCCCCGCCTTTGCCTTTCATGTATCTGTGTATCTTTGTATTGTTTTCTGTTTATTATGGAACACCATTGCGATGGACGCTAATATCCAAACCCCATATATTACGACTCCAGAGTTCAGCAGCGAAAGGCCATAGATGTTGGAGATTCAGCTGCTATATGGTGTAATCTCCCCCTAGCTCCATAGTGTTAACCAGGACTGGACTGAATGCTGAAAGGTGGTTCGATGGTACGGTCCAATTGAACTGTGGTTTACACCCGGTCAAACGATGGCATTTCGGATCAAATCATATATCGGTACAGCACTCCCCGTCCTTGATGCAGCGCATAGCCCTCAATGTATGCAAGCACCGATGACGACTGCAGCGAATAACTGCACGATGAAGCCTTCACTTGAGCTAATGCGCTCTTCGCAAAATCGATTGACCCTATGCTCGCTCTCGGACCTGGGATGTGATTATTTCCTGTGTTGGGGCTTAGACCCTGTGCACCCCGCAATTATCACGTGCTCGGGGAATGATTTTCAGGGCCCGTCTGGTAAACCTGTTTGAGGTTGATTCCCAACCGGTAACGACCCCAGTTTTTTCATCATAAGTGCAAAATCGCGACCTCATTCCTAACGTGTGTAAACCTAGAACGACGCTATGTGTATGATACTGTACTAGTACTGTACTCGTATTGTTTGAGTTATGGGCCGTGCTGCGGCTGTCGCTGCATAGATTTGGGGGTAGTTCCAGCTGGAGGTGATGCATGCTGTTTCGCCGTGCTACTTGTAATCTTCGGTTTGTACCGTATGCAATATCGTGGTGTGTTCATTCCGATAGGGACCGCGGCCCGTATCATCTTCCACTGGGTATGCAAGGTCTTCACGAAAACTCTTCACCAGGGAAAGTCGCTATTTGCCCATGTGGAATACTAGGGACAAGCAGCTCGGGGGGGGTGATCTGTGCTGCACGAGTAGACCGGTCTTGAAACCTTGTCTTTATCGAACAAGGGCCTTCTTTACGTTGGCCCTACTCCAACGATTATCTGCATGGATGAAGCACAACACCCAGCCAGGCATCGCCCCCAGGGTTCCCCTGGAGAATGCCGGCTCAACTTGTCTGAAACCTTTTATCGGCTTGTCGACCGCAGATAGAAGGCCTTATTTAGGCTGGAAACGAGTGCCGTATTGAGTGCGGCCAACACGCAACTAAACCCATCAGGCTACACTTAAACAATCTATGGCAGCCGCAGTCGAACAATGCCGAGCGCAGCCACTGTTAACCGACCAGGGCGCCGGGCCAGAAGCAGTGGATTCTTGTGGTACCTTGTCCTTACTATAAGGGTCCTGGAATGAGGTTGTCAGGTCCCAAGAAGCGCAGTGAAGCGTTCCTGTGAAGGATATGAGCAATGGCTTCCTGCAGGAATTGGAATTGCTGACACCACCATAGTCGCGCTTCTATGCTACCATAGGGGGAATACCCGGCCCCTCAACTAATATGCTTGCATCGCTTTCATATCCACGGTCTCTTCGCGGCACGTTGCCGCCTGTTGGCAGCCTTGTCAGGTTTTGTTTTTCCTTTTGGGGACGGTGGCTCTTTTCCCCTCGTTTCCCTGTTTTCTTTTTCGCGATCTGGAATTTGCTTTTTCGGCGGTTGTGTGCATGCGATGGCTCGCTGCTGGGGCCCGGGCTGCCGTGGGATGAAAGAGGGCGTCAAGAAGCTGGTTAGCCCCTCCATAATCCGCAACCCTTGCAGTGTACGGTACCGGTAAGTGGTGTCTCCGGTCGGTTGCCGGGTCCTTTACACGTGGAGAAAAGGAAATAAATAAAGATTGTGTGAATTTATATGATATCTACGTATCATGCTGTACTGTACTTAGGTGTTCCAAAGGCACACTATTCTTCAGCCCTATCTCTTGAACAGCAACTACGACGCCAGTGCCATGATGGCAACCACTTCGCCTCGGGGAGCGCGGCTGCTTGAGTACTAATACTCGAGCACTTGTAAAGTGGACCAAAGATTTATAAGATGCGATACTTGGAGAAATTTTAGGAAAAGATCACCGTCTCCATTATTGCTCAATCCAAAGGCAAAGAAAACCCTCAGTGGCGCAAGTGCCGTACAATTTTGGCCGTGATAGGAGGGTATTGAAGGCGTCATATCGTGGGGCATTGCCAAGGCGGGGGGGGGGGGGGCACGCCGCTCATTCGAAATGATCAAAGGCAAGTTCTCAATCAGACACGGGGCTGATGAGCACAAAGTGATTTGCACCGCAATGGTTTGTCAGTAGGAAGCGAAAGGCTAGCCTTGCGTGATTCCCATCCAAAGCATGGACAAGGTCTAAGGACACGCCATCAGTGGCCACTCAAGTGCTAGTATCAAAGAACTTCATACCCCACCATTCGGCCCAGCACACACCTAAGACGAGAGTGCTGCATACCGGTAGGCACTACCCGTAATGGCGATTTTACACTTGATACGAGTAGATCCCTAGTGGCTCCATATGGCATCTTGATGGGAAAACCTTGAAGCGTCTTTGCGCACGACGCAGGTAGGCCAACAGCACCGTGCCCGGGTGGGCAGCCTAGTTTTCCAGGAATGACTCAGATCAAATCTTCAGGGCTTAGAGGCGGGAGTGCTGGAGGGGAATGGACGGTAGCTAGCCGAGGCGGAACTGTACTTGTAGAAAATACCGCTTATCGGAGCCCAAGTGATGGGGTAGATGACGCCAAGATATGTCAAGTACCGGGCTCCAAATCTCCACGCCCGAATTGATAGCGTGGGCTGGCCCGTGCGTATTTAGACTCAGAGTCTTACTGTGGTAGCGAACCCTGACGGGCGCCCTGGCGTTTTGTGGATTAGTGTCACCAATTCTCTATGAACAAAAATCAACTTTATATATGTCACCGAGGAGAGGTGTTTGCTCGACGCAAATGATAGGGCCAGGCTACCATTTTTGTTCAACCGGCTTGACGGCACTCGAGCGCCATATTGTGTGCTGTGCTGTGGAACGGAGGTCCAGAATTTAGGCCTTCTCAATCAAGTTTGAATAGCAGCCCTGCTGGATGACTGGGTGACGTGTTGGGTATCATAGGTTGGTGAATTTTCGGGGGAGGGGGGGAAGGTATGGACGGAAAAAGAAGGAGGAGGGAAGGGGGCTGGAAGTTTGTTAGCTGTTTGCCAGTTGTGACTAGTATTTTATCCGATAGGTGCCCGGTGGGCAACTCCACAATGCGGTCATCAGCATTTGATTGTGTGCTACCCAATTCTTTGTGTTGCCTTTGCTCAGTGAAGGCGGCGATGCCATACCGAGTTATCTGCCGCACACCAACCCGGCGAGATTGATAAACTAAACCGGGGACTGGATTTTGCCGACCGCTCTGGATACCATGGTATGATGGCCCATTGCAAATCTATCTGCTCAGTGATTCGCCCATCCGTAGCGGGTCTGGATGGATGGATGGAGCTCCTGGTTTTCGGTACCAGTACTCTCGTACCTGCCTTGAGCAAAGTTAGGAGCCGGTGCTTATCCAACAGACCAGTCCAACCGGGCTAGGATCAGGCCAAACACAGCCATTCTGGAGGCGAATTAAATGGGGGCGAGGTATCCGCATGCAGGACTGAGCATATTTTGTGAGGACAGGGGTCGAAGGAACCTCACACTTCTTAAGATACTACAGCAGTAGGAACTTGCGAGCCGTGGGGCATATGTAGAAGGCGAGCGGCAAATCCGTGTTGGCCGGTGAAATTCTTAGTTTTCAGGTCCAGAGGATCGGAAACTATGGATAATTTATGGGCTTCTACAGGCAGTGGGCGATTTCCATAAGCTGTGGTGTTGGCTGATTTTTTCCGTCTCTCTTTTTTCCTTCTTTCTTTTCTTTTTTGACCTACATCATCTTTTTTTATACGACCCAATTGCGGAATTCCCTTCGATAAAAGAAAGGAAAAAGAAAATGGCCCGAGAGGACACCATGGCATCCAGAGCTTGGTGGGGAATAGAGGTTTGGGCTGATGTCTATATTTCACTTGGAAGGATTTTTCTTTTTATTGGAAAGGGACTTCCTGTCCACTAGCGGACAAAAGCTGGGGGACTTGCCGACTAGCATTGCGTGAACCAGAATTGCGGCCGCTCGCGCTCCGCTAGTCCCCGAATGGCCGATGGCAGACAGTTCATGATACAAATGAAGACCATAAGACCCAAGCCCCAGGGTCCTGTTGCCAGTTCGTAAGGGGTCAGGTACGATGGAATTCCGATACATTAGATTCCCATCTACGATAATAATAACATTATACTAAAGTTAAGTCTTGTAAAAATATCCTCCCAAAAGTAACCTTGAAAATTGGGTGGCCTGAAGCAGCATATCATTGGCCCTCCTTTGGGCTGATGCAGCAGCTTTCGAAGTGTATGGTCGCCCACTTCTGGTGCCTGTTGGGGTTGCGAAAATCCTTGTCGGTGGTGAGGTTCCTGAAAGTCCTGAAAAAGCTATATATTGGAAATATCCCCTTTCTTGATACTAACCCTCTGTTCACATTTTCAGATACAACTCATCATCATCTTCATAAAAAAAATGAAATAAAAAGCCATTCTGGAACTCAAGCCCTAACGTGTTCTTTTAGCCCACATATTATTGCCTCGACCAACGGCAAGTTCCTAGAGTCCCTTGTTCCCTCGCTGTCAAGTTGATCTCGCTTGCCCGCAGGGGATACCTATCGGGCATCCGGCGAGCCCTTCTGTCTGGCTCTTCCGCTGCAGAGTCCGTCCTGCGCACACACACCTTCTCTGTTTCCATCTGCAGAGGTCGATCTGTGCAAGCACTGTTCCTATTCGTCCCCGATCCACGACCCGCTAGGGAGAACGGGAGACCACAGTCCTTACTACCCTATCTCTATATCACTACACTGACAGCTCTGGGAAGGACTGCACACTTTTTTTCCTCCTCCTCCTCCTCCTCCTCCTCCTCCTCACTCACTCTCTCTTTCATTAAGGTTGAGAGCTTGATAGAGCTCTTTATTTTTATTTTTTTCACAGGAACACAGTACCTTTTTTAGCTAACCTAGCTTGGCACCTGCTGTTACTGGCTCCCACGATCAAGGCAGGTCTCAGTTGCGACCACAAGGTGCAGGGATACTGCGGCCCCAAAGCGAGACTCCTGGGAGTCTGCTTTCTCTACCTTTTGACAAGGTGTGCGAGGGAAGCGCCAATTCCTCCGAAAAAAAATACCGTGAGCAGGACTCCCTTCCCCCTTCGAGAGATAAAAATAGGGAAAAATAAACAAATGGAAAAACAAAGCCAGTGAGAAGGAAGTTAACAATATTTGACCTCTAAAAGTAAACTTTGATTTTATTTTTTCATCGGTTCTCGCTCGATACCTCTTCCCCGGCTCCTTTTGCAGCCCTTTGCAGCCCTTTGCAGCGGAGTCCTGACAGGACTGCTCTGTCTGATATTTCGAGCGAGCCGCCGAGGGGCCAGCAACTGGTGCCTGTGATCGCCGGATCCTTTATCGTCAATCAGCCTCCACCCCGCTAATCCTACCCACCACGCTCTACAACCACCATATCCTCTCCTCCACGACCACCATCCATAGTAATATCGCCCCCCCCCCCCTACCTACACGCCTACATACTGCTCACACCCATCCACACACCCACACCCTCCATAAACTCACCCACTTACCTGATCCACTAAGAGGCACCCAACCGTGCTCTCTGAGGAAGGGAACTGGCCCTGTTGCCTCTTCTGTTTCTCTTCTTCCTCTCGCTCTAACAATACCTTGCCGATAGTCTAATATTACTCTCCCTACCTTTTGGCGATTCTCCTCCTCCTTCCTCCCCTTCCTCCCCTTCCCCCTCCCCTCCCCTTCCCCCCTCCTCCTCCTCTCGCTCCCTCTTCCTCCGCTCGCCTATTGCGGTACCTACTACCTCGTCTTGCACCTACCTCTCTTCCGCCAGGCAGCTTGCCTGCTCGCTCTTGTTTCTCCCCCCTTCATCCCTTTGCCTCCTCCCTTCAAACTAACCACCGGACCGCTGTTGCTTCACTATACCCCATCTACACTGCTTCTCATCCATCCACCACTCCGGCGACCAACCCTGCAAATCATCCCTCACCCACCCTTCCCCCAATCCACACTTTTTGCTCGCCTCATCCCTTCCGAGGTGGTCAACCACAGCGTATAGGTTAACTTGCTTGTCCCGACCTTACCCGTCTTGTCGGTCGGATTTTTCTTTTCGGCGCCTCTCGCTTTCCTCTTATTTTTCTGCTTTTAGGGGTCCCGACTTTCCTTACTTTGCTGTAATCCACTTCTCATGGTCTTTTAACGAATAACTTACGGCCGAGCATTGCGTACATACCCTTACCCACCAGGAACAACTTCCCATTAGTCCGGGTCAACACCAAGCAGGCCCTGCCTAGTTCTGCACGCTACTTACCCCTCCCGCTGCAATCACCGACGATCAGGAACGGGGGCTTCTACTTCCCCAACCTCCTCCCCCTTCCTTCAACCACGGCCTGGACCTGCTTGAGTATTACGCTAGCTGTGCTGATATTTGATTGCTCCATTGGAGCTGGCACACCTAACTTTTGGCGCCGAATAAGCATAGTATCCAGTCATCGCTTGTCTAGAACCACCGTCCCCCACGCATCACTGGTTTTATATATAGCTTCCATCATATCGCCACTATAGACTCCCCGATCCGGCTGCAGACCATACCTTCTACCACCGGGGGGCGGCTCTTCATTCATTTTAGTTGGCTCGGGCTGTGTTGCTTCAGCAGCCGATTTTAAGACATTCTCGTCCTTAAAGCTCCAACAATGCCCAGCGACGATCAACTAGGGCCTCCGTCTTTTCAGGCGGTTAACAAAATGAGTTCCGGACCAAAAAGTTCTTTGGGCGTAAACGGTACTGCTTCTTCTTCTTCGCGGCCAACATCTAGTATCGTGTTTCTCCCCAATAGCCCGCCGCCGCCGGTGCAAAATGTCCCCAACACCGGCTTCCAGTTGCCATCGAATAATAATGCCACTACCACTTCCGAGAATACGCAAGCTGAGAGTGGTAGATCATCGCCTAGGTCCTCCGAGGGGCGGTCAGATGGAGAAGCACCCCGTTCCCCTACGAAGAATAAGAAGAAAAAGGGCCAGAAGTTTTTTTGCAAAGGGTATGGGTCTTGTAATTTATCTTTTACCCGGAGCGAGCATCTGGCACGGCATATCAGGTACGTAGAAAATCTATCCTCATCTCGCATGCTCCCCCATGCAGGGACGTTTATACATTTGCGGTATGTTTATTGGATGGCTGCATAGAAAACATACGGGGGAGAGGCCTTTCAATTGCCACTGCGGTCGTGCCTTCTCCCGTCTAGACAATCTCCGACAACACTCTTCGACGGTTCACGCAGACGAACCGATACCAGATGATTCGTTGGCAGCTGTAAGCAGCCGGTATCAACGGCACCAGAGGACTGAGCGGACCCGACAAACCGCTCGTGTAACAAATCGCTCTAAGCCCCGCTCAAATTCTGGCCCTAAGCCTCCTGCTTCGGGGCCCGGGTTCTCAGGGCATTCGCAACCGCAAACCCCACCACAGCCTTCGCGGCCTTTAGGGGCCACACAGGCTCCAGGGGCCTTTACAGACCCCCCGGCAAAATATCAATCGGGGTTGCAAGAACCGTGGGGGGGAGTTACAGGGCCCAGAAATTATGGCGGGGTCTCACAGGTTCCACAGACCCCACATAACCCTTCATCACATTCGGTGGAGATGCATCGGGGGCACGAGTCACGCCATAGAAATCGACCCGAGCCAATAACGTTGCCAGATCTCACGTCCCCGTCTCCATTTGAAAATTATCGAAACAATACACCGCCTGAATCACCTGCTTCTGTACTTGGTTCGCGTGAGAATTCGTTTTATCAAGGCCGGCGAGCGTCATTTACCCAACCCCTTGCCTCAAACATGACAACCCCCACATCGGCAACGTTTACGGGTGCAAATGAAAGTCCCATTGGGAGCCCCATTTTCCCATCTCTGAATTCGGCAAATTCTTCTGTAATAAACTCCCCCGCATCAGCTTTCCCTTCAACCCCTTCGTGGGGGTCAGTAACACGGCACCCTGGTCGGAGACTTTCTGTCCCTGGCTCTGGGCTACACAGCGATAGGGTACTCCCAATACCGTTGCCGGGCCCAACTCTCAGGTATCGTGCCACGGCTGCCCCCGCTCCCGGCACTGCCGCTTCCTTACGGGCCCGTGGGGGGATGGCTATGTCTCCCGAAGAGGAAGAAGAGAAGATCAAACGTCGGAGGACGTGGCATGAGTCTGGCCCAGAGGCCTCAGCGGCTCGAGAGCTGTTCTCTCCGTCCAACGCATCCGCTTATGGTGACCGTTCACTACTAGGTATCGGAGAGCAGGGCGGATCTCAATCCCATACTCAACTTCCTGCGATATCGAGTCTTCTCAATTTAAATGATACCCCTCCATCACTGCGACGCACCCCACCTCCAAGGAGAGCACCGGTGGAGCCGGAGCTAACCCAGGATCTTAGCACAAGGATGGCTTCGCTGGGTGGAGGTTTAAGGACAATATCCAGTAGGACACTGAGGGGGCATTCTAGGTCTCAGAGTGACGATTTCATGTCGGGTAACTCTCGACACGAGCGGAGGTGGGGAATTCATGCTGCTGATGCACCTGGTGTCCGTTGGTCCGGGGATACGAGGGATAACATTAGCCAGTCATGGAACAGCCCCGGTAGTAGGCGGGAGCTAAACGGTCACCTGCCAGGAATCTTAAGTTCGCCGCGGCACCCAGAGCCCCTGAGGCAGGCATTCACTTACCCGGGTGGTGGTAGCGGGGCGCAAAGTGGGTGGGGGCGTAAACGCTGCCATAGAGATTCGGTTGGGAGTGGAGAAGATACAAGTGGAAGCGAAGGAGTTGTTACGCCGTCAACGAATGAGGAATTACATCCTGGGATTGTCGGAGAAGGGACTGCGGAGGTCGACGAACCACACATCGTAAAGCTTTCCTTTCCCCCCCCTACTCCTTTGAATTTCCATTCTGACAAAGGTCCAGAGCCATCACAAGCCGATGCCGATTGCCATGACTCCCGGCAATCCAACAGGGAACACCCATCCCGATACCCCAATCCGGGACTCTGGATCCTTTAGGCTCGATGTATTAGTTTCAGCAGCGGCAACAATGGTAGCTGCAGATATCGCTGGGGCAGAACGCCAACAGTCACGACCTTAATGAGGAATAACAACTTCATTCCCTCCCTCTTGCTCCTCCTCTCGGGTACCCACACTCGCCCGGAAATGGTGTCGTTTGTTTTTCGAATTGTGAATACTTCTACCTTTCTCACCCCCCTACCTCGAGCCATAAACCAGGACTTTTTTGAATGGGTCCCGGACGAGCGGTTGGTTTCTGTTCGTTGTGTTCCTCTGATTTCACGCCTCGAGTTTTTTACTCAGCCATTCGATTTGATTCATCTACTTTTTCCCCTCATCTATTACTGGCGGCTCCGATCTGAACGACTTTACGAATTTGCATGCATCCATCACAACATCGACAGCTGGTTTCTTTCCTTTTGCTTCTTTTCCCTTCCATTCCCCTCCCTATTTGATGCGGAAGCGACTCGCTTCTTTTAGCTTTCCCTTGTGTTTTACATGCTTCTTATGATTATATGGCCATTTGAATGTCTCGGGGGATTCACAATATCTTATCTTCTGGCATCGACTCTCTAGGGTTTCTTTTCCCCTTTTCCTTTATTAGGGATGGCTTCTTTCCCTTTTTGTTGGGAGGGTCTGGTTTGAGTTTTTGGCTGGTTCGGTTCGGTTCGGCACTTTGAATTTGGTCTTTTCGCACTCTTGTTTGGTTCCGCGAGGGGCTTATCTTGCCCTTTTTATTGCTTTTCCGTTTCCTATTTCGCTGTTTATACTTTGCTTTCCTCTCCCCCTTTATCCTCTATCAAATCCGAGTAGCATCCCCCCCTCCATCTCCCACCGGGGTTCCCCTACGTTTCCTATGGGCGGTCCGTGCAATCGCTTTCTTCCTCCATCACTTTCTTACCTTTTGTTCTCTTTCAACACTTTTCTGAAGTTTATCCTGCGCGCGCACATTGTTTTTACCTGGGTGGCTAACTGTCGTTTTGCGTCCTCGTTTTGTGCTTTCGGATTACTACCCTTCTGCTTATCTGGGTTGTCTTTTTTTTCCCTTTTTTTTTTCCTTCGAGGGGTAGATTATACATATATTTGAATATATTCTCCTGGTCTGTGCGCTGAGTGTGAGATTTCTCTTCCCAGACATGGGGTATCACTCGGCTATATGACGTTCGTTGCTTGAGGTGGTGGGGGGGTGTCCCGGAGTGTGCGGACTAGTGCTCCAACCGGGGCAGGCATAAACTGCAGCAGCATTATACTATCCGTATTACAGCGGATTGCGGAATCACAAGGATCTTGTCAGGGATACATAGCCCCTTCACGGATATCTGCCAAGACGGTACGGAAGACTATCACACTCCGAACCCTTCCGCCAGGGATACCCCTCGCCCACTATAACAGCCTCACAGCACACCCGCCAAACACCCAGGCCGTCCACCGTAATATCTACCATATTACCATACCAGCCCGATCACGGCAACCCCCCACGCTGACAACCCCCCCAGACCGAAACCCGTCCTCATGGTCGTTAAATTGGCCACAGTCCTATATTTCTTCGTATTATACCTAAAGTTCCCGGTGGAGTGCCGTTATGTATATATAGTACGGTATGATGCGGTGCGGTGCAGGGGTAGGATTTGTGTGACTCGTCGGTTTTTCTCCTGTTATATATATGTGGTTTTGCTTGGTATAATTCTATTAGATTTTGGTATGATAGTTTCGGGATGGGGGACTATTGGTTGGGCGAGTGAGTGAGTGGGTGAGAGTGGGTCGCGCACTTCCGAGCGATGTTTTGGGGGTAGGTGTAGTTGATCGTTGCTCTATACCTGGTAGTGCGATTACTGTTCGTACATCGATCCATCTATCTATCCAGTTGCAAGGGTCTTCTATTATCATATAAAGTTACAGGGAAGCAATCAACTCTGGATTTCGAGCTCGAGGGTGAACATGTGGTTGTAGCCGTTCATGAATGTGTGCGGTGCGGTACCAACCCCGCTGTCAATCCTTGGAGGCATTGTAAATAATACAGGTGTATCACTTCAAACCGGAACTCAAACCGTCCCGTGTAACTAATCCATCCCTCCCCCTCGCTCGCTCTATCGAATGAAAAGCAAAACAAAGGAGAAACAAAGAAGCAAAGGCCCCCGGTGTGCCTTTGGACACAGATATCCCAGGCGTCATGAACCCCTCTTCCCAGCCGTGCTACTCACAAACGGACTTTCGGCCCCCTTGACAGAACTTTTGATATTCAACCTATCGAGCTTATCAAGGTCTAGCTTCATGAATTCGTGCTTATTCTTCCACACCACCTGCGTCTCGGCGAATCCCTTGCTAGCACTGGGCGGTGGTGGGGGGTCGGTAATCTATTGTATCCATATGTTAGCTCCTATTTCACGCAAAGCTATGACCGAGGGAGGGCATACCTTAGTGATAAGATATGCAGTGCTTGCCTCCGCAATGCCGTAAATCAACACACCCAGCCAAGGCGTCTGAAGCAAGAGGTAAAACCCCACGCCGAATCCGAACAACAATCCCTCCCTCTCTCGGAACCACCTCTTCTTCTGCTCCTTATCGAACTTAATCCTGGAAAAGTAGGGCTCAAGTAATTCTCTCATAAGACCCCTACTAGCAAAATACCCCTGCAAGAAAACGATCATCCACCTCTTCGGCAACAGGAGCCCCACTCCGAAAACCACAGCCGCAGGAATCGGCCCAGCCGCCCTATTGAGCGAGTAAAACGACGCCGCAGGCAACACAAACGGCCCCACAGCCGGCAAGAACGAGGCGAAATAGACTGCAATCGAGATACCCGCCCGGCGAGCATACTTGATCAGGAACGGCTTGACAGCCTCAAACGTCCCGAGGACGCCCCCCGCACCACCACCACCACCAGCTTTCCCACTACTAGAGTACAGCCTAAGGTTCGGGTAATACAGCGCCCTGAGCCCATGCGGGTTCTCGTCCGCGTGCTTCGTGAGATACGTCTTGTCCACCCATTCAAGGCTCTGCATGAACATATCGTCAAGGGTAGGGACCAGGTATCTCATGGCGCTCATCAGAAACACGGGAACCTGCAGCACGCTCTTTTCCAGGAATTCGAGACTGGATATGATGTCGTCGTCCCAGGTCACGGCGGATAGGTCCGTAAACAGTCCGACGAAAGCGAGGAGCACCTTCATCCCGAATATGGGCGCTGAGATGAGCAGGCGTAGGGCCACGCCTATTACCACGGCGAGAAAGGCCTGTCGGTAGTGCGTCATTTCAAAGAGGGAGGGGTTTTGTAGGGCGCGGTAGGCACCTACGACGGTGAGTTGCGCGCCGCGGATGACGGCGTTTGGATCGAAATTGGACATTTTTTGGTGGTAGTATGATGGGGGAGAGGACTGGGGTGGGGGGTGGGTGGGAGAAAGGGAGGGTTTTGCTGTCTCGTTTGTGAAGATAAGACGGGGACAACTGGGATACGTCATCTTCCCACGTGAGGATCTGCCGGTGGGAGTGAATTCGTGTCCCGTTTCGATCTGATTAGATTCGATCAGATAGAAGGCGATTGGGCGATCATTAACCCACCCCAAAAGCTAGTCGCTCCTATTGTATCATACAACGGATCAAAGTAGTCTGTTGAAGTCGGTATGATATTTGGAAAGCCTTTCCCCACGCTAGATTCATCTAACCATGGACCCGCAAGTATGACCCTTACTCAAGAAAAGTATGGTTTCTTCTACCGCCTCTGCATGGCCTTTGGTCTCCCGCACCATCGTATTCGGTGGCCTTCGCCGCTCTACATTATTTATGGCTCCCGTATTCCCTATCTCTGGGTGCCAACCAGGCTTCTGCACCGCGCCTCCCTTCTCGCAGTCATACGGTATCTCATGAATTTGGGGGGGGGGGGGTCTGACGAGAGACATTTAAGATTTGATGTATGCGGTAATAAGTTAATGGCTATAGAGCTTTCCACGGATCAAATCAATAGTTTGATGCCTGATCCTTCAGAAAAACTTAAATCCTACAAGATCAACAAACTATCCAGCAAATCCTCTAGCCATCTTCTTCGCCCTCTGGTCCCTCCGATTATGATTTGCTCTACTCCCCTTATTGGCCTCCTTCTTCGCCCTCCCCTGTTGCGTCTCCTTCTCACCGGCAGGGCCTGTGGCGTCCCCGCCACTTTTACTACCACCACCTCTTCCTCTGCCTACACTACCGCTGCTGCCTCTCCCACCTCTCGCGCCCCTAGCTCTCCCACCCTTCCCCCGTGCACCAACTCCCTCATCGTCACCAGCACTCCAAGAGCTCTTGGCGATAACTTCCTGCGAAACATTCCTATCCGCAAACTTCCTCTCCATAGCTCGCAAGCGGTCCGGCTCACGCTCAAGCATAACCTTCCACCCCTCAATCGCCTCATCCGTCATGCTTGTCCGGTCTTTGAGATCCTTCCTAGCCTTTCCACGCCTAGTTTCTGAGTCACGATTAAACACCCCCGGTGATGAATTGTACGCACTCCATAGCGCATTCTCTGCACTATCGCCCTCCTTGTCGCCGGAGCAGTCGTCGTCGCCGGGTGGTGCGGATGTGTCCACAGTTCCACCAATGTCGGCTAGGTCGTAGGTATCATCACGCTCGTCGTCATCCGGATCGAAGGCTTCAAGAGCGGCGTAGATCGCGCTCTTGGGGACCTCGGGGGCTTTGAGGAGTTTGTCCGCAGTTAGTTGGTTGGTTTTGTTGCCTTGGTGGAGGCGGGCGGTTGCAGAGGGGGCTAGGCGGTCTAGTTCGTCGTTGTCGTAGATATTGCGGCGGACCGGGAGAGCGGGGAACCCTGTATCTGCTGGTTCAGAGGGGGGAGTAGCGTATGCTGATGGTGGCCCCGAGGCTTCTGGTGGGATACTTTAAATTTGTTAGTAACTGCTATGGATGTGAGATGGAGGGGATGCGCACAATTCCTCTTCCTGATCCGCCAAATTCAAATCGCCAGGCAAATTTCCCTCCAGCACCGCCGCAGTAACCCTCTCCACATCCCAATTCATCTGTAGCAAACACTTCCTCACAAAGCCTGCCCCGAGGTGAGGTAATATGTCCCGAACACTCTCAACCTTCATCATAAGACTATCCTCCTCCTCCTTACTCAGGCCCTCCGGATCCAGTACCTCTCTTCCCTTCCCCTTATCCTTTCTCTTCACCGGCCCAAAGCTCTTAACCTCCTCAAGCACCCCAGAGATCCTTCCCTCCTCCGGAGCCCCATCAACCTCCCTCTCCAGAATCCCAACAATCGGCATCTCCCAAATCAGCCTCTTCACAAACTCCCCAGCTCTCTTATCCCTCTTGCCCTCGGCAACAAGCCTATACAGTACATCTCCTAGAAATCCCCAATTCTCTCTCGACGCGACAGCAACCAGCGCCGTCGCCAGCGCCGCCACTTCACCGCGGGCAATAGCCCCCTCCATCCACTCATCCCCAGCCAGTAAACTCTCCGAAACTCTAGGCAAGAACTTAATAACCGCGATCGCATCCTCGAGCCCGCACTTCAGAACATCCTTCTCGAAAAGCCCCCATACTTCCTCTTTATCCAGTAACTCGCGGATGACATGGTTCTTGCTAAACTCTCGAGAGAGTTCCGTCAGGAAGGTTGCTGTAGTGAGCTGGCTGGGGACGTGCTTTGGTGGGGCGGTAGTGTAGATCCTATGCAGTATCTGCGCGACTTTCCGTTTCAGCGGTGGGTTCTGTGTTGTCGGTGCCTGGTTCGAAGTGTAGGTTGTCAGGAACTCTATGAGGTGTGTGTCTTTCAGTGAGTTCTGGAATGAGGGGGCGGGGAGGAGCAAGTGGTGGGTTAGCGCTGTTACGCAGGAGTCTTGGTACTTGGTCCATTTGCCTGGCTGGATTAAGGATTGGATTTCCGGAGGTGGGTATGGGACGATGGGAATTTCGAGCATTTTTTCTCTCTTTCCCTTATCTGTCTTATTTCCCTTCTCTCCCACGGGCTCTCTCTAGCCTCTCTGTTTGTTTAGGGGGTGAATTGGTTGAGTCCCGAAGTGGTTGAGGATGATCGTTGCGTGTTTGTGGAGACTCATCGGCGGGGCTCAAAGAGCCATTACATCCAGGCATGTCATGACCATGGTGCAGTATCATACCCGGTAGTGCAGGGCTAATGAAGAGATAAGCCTTGAACACAAGCAACCTTAACCCATAGAATAACGAGAAACCATAGCATCGTTGCGTACCATAGAACCGGAATGATTGGATCTCGCACTGAGGGGAGCAAACAGAACGAAAAAAACCTGGCGTTCAGCCATCCGTCGAGGCAAATATGATAAAAGGAAACAAATTCTGCCAAGAGAGACAGCTCCGACTTCCCAAGCTCCAAGCTCTAAGAACGAGGCCCAATAATTCTAGTTTCTACTGTATAGTGCAGGACGTCTAAACTCGACCCTCCCTAGAGCGAAAATCAACTATGAATGCTCCACACTCTGCAACAACAGAGTTTTTTTTTTTTTTTTGAGGAACTCTAAAACTACTCGAATCCGGCTCCCCCACCGAGTGAGCGTTGCGGTACGTGGGCATTTCTGGCAGGGTAACAAGAGGATTGGTCTCAAGTGTCTTGCACTATACTTGTATACACCAGTGACTAGGTCCAGTAACTATCACAGTAAACTACTTAACGCCATGCACAATATTATCGTAACTTCCAGAATGCAAAAGACTTTTCGTTGGTAGGGCTAAGTAGGAGGGGCATTTAGCCATCAAAATCTAGCTATCGGAATCACATCACGAAATCCCTTCGCTGGCCTGCTCGGCAAACCCCATGATAATAGTAAAGACAGACAAAAAAAGTTACCACGCCCCACCCATACAAACCCTACGAGAACAAGAGTAGAAAAGAGGAGAAAGGAAGCGAGAGAGGGGGGATTAGAAGAAAATCAAATCAAATCAGGAATCAAAGCCCTCTCCTATCTCCCCTGCTCGTTTTTTTAATTTTTATCTTAGAATCAAACTTCCACACCAAGCCTCCTACGAAGCTCACGCTCAGTCTCGTCCTCACCGGATCTCTCACGTTGCCTAGCGGCTGCTGCCGCTGCAGCAATCATGATCGCCTCACCGGCAGTCTTCTCAAGGTCTTGCTGTACCCCATGCTCGATCCCCTGACCGATTAGCTCAGGGTCAACAAGTGCCATGTCTTCCGGTGCGCGATTAGGGTCGTACTCCCCGTCGACGATGCCCATACTTGCGACTGGAGCGACGTTCTGGATCATGTCCTGTTGCTCGTAAGTGTAATTGGATGCGTCGAATTGGTCTGGGATATGGGAGGCAGAAGGAGATTGGGGAAGTTCATCCCCAGCTATAGATTGTAGGCCGTCAGCAGCGGGTGTGCCGTTAGTATCTGGCAGGTAGCGTTGGCCCTTTACGTCTTCGGAAAGGTCTTCAAGGTCCTTGAGGACCTTATCGACAATCTCAGACAGAGCAAGGCGTCCACGGACCGCCCGACGCAGCGTTTTATACGCGCCTTCGAGCTCCTTTGAAGACCTGGACCCGGTTAGTATTTAATTAACGAGCTCCACACGCTGTGAACCTACCAAATCTTATCATTGAGCGCGATGTCTTCCCAAGGGATTGTCTTCTCTGTTTCAGCACCCGAATCCCGGATCCTAATAAAGTTAGTAAGGGCCCTACAAAAATAACTTGAAAACGGTAAGAGCGTACTGCTTTAACAGCCAAATATGGTCCCCGACGAGCATACTAGTATCCTCAACGAAGGCCTTTGCCTTTTTCTTCTTCCAAGTGCCAGGGCTCTTGACAACAGCAACACCCCCAGATCTCGCCTTCTGCTGTTTCATCTTGTTCCACTTGTACCGACATTGGATACGACTACGTTTATTGCCCATCAAGTCACTAATAACCGTCCAATTGATCTCATCCTCACCGTCATAGTCGATCGCATTTGACTCAAGATCAAAGGGATCAGTAATGCCCCTACGCGCACGGATCCCAGTCAAGACCTCAGCGATGATCTTCTTCAATTCGGATTCCTCGAGTTCATCCCAACGGTCTTTCCCGCGGTCCTTGCCACACTTGCCATAGTTCCTCCAGCGATCGCGACAGTCTTCCCCCATACGACCCATGGCATCACCGACAGCCTTCCAAGCACTTCCTTTTTCCTTTACAAGCGCCGCGAGGTGTTCATCTTCACTCTCAGTCCACTTCGCGCGGGAATTGAAAATGTGGTATTGGCGACGCACATGCTTGTAAATACTAGCCCTAGAACGCTGTGGGAGAACGGAGCAGACTCCTTCCCAGAAGTCGTCTTTGCGGCGTTCGTTGGCCCAGACTCTTCGGCAAAGGTCTGCATGAGTAAGGCCGTTATCTTCCGCGTATCTGTCGAGGTGAACGTCAATTGCCCTCTTCTCTTCGACTGAAAACGTGCCTCCAGCACTTCCCCCAGAAGGGGTAGCAGTGGTTGTAGTAGAAATGGGGCCTAGAGCAGAAGTAGGAGTCGTATGGATTGGGAGTTGCTCAAGTGGAGCCGAGGGCGAGGGTTGGACGTGGTTTGTTGTGGTGGAATCAACAATTCCCTCAGAAACCTTTTTCTTATGAGACTTTTTCTTCTTCTCGGGACCGTCATCAAGCTTCTCGGTCGGCAGCCTCCTCTTGCGCTTCCTTGGCTCCCCAATTCCATCCCCCAACGGACCGGTAGATATATTCGCGGCGGCCGCAGCCGCCGCAGTAGCCTCATCGAATTCCATCAAGGCGGGATCAACAAGCCTATTAGCATCCTCGATTGGATCCACCCGCTTATTTTTCTTCTTCTCATAGATTGCTTTCCCCTTCTTTCTCGGAGGTGAGGTAGGAAAGGCCGAAGAACTAAGTACGTCATCTGCGTCCAACGGCGGCGGGGAAGAAACGGCGGTGTAACCTAGCTCGGTCTCCATCATCAAAAGGTCGTCGTCTTCGTGTAGAGTTGTTCCGGCCGAAGCGGAAGCAGGCGCAATCTTGGACATGTGTGCTGCAAGATGTTGGAAGATGATTCTTTGATCAGGAAGGTCGTCTCCTCCTGCAACAGCCATGCCCTCAAGAACTTCTTCTTCCTCTCCCAGAGCATCCTCATCCCTAACCACCTCTTCGGATTTCTTATCCCTCTTTTTCTTCCCCTTCTTCCTCTTCTTCTTTTTCTTACCCTCGCCATCGGCTGCCGCGAGGCCCTTATTTAAGGCTAGGAGCGCCTGGGCGGATTCCTCCTCCATGCTTGTTTGCCGAACAAGCCCGGATCCATCTTCTTCAACTTGACCGTCTTCCCCCTCCTGTTGGTCATAGGCGGAGGTAGAATTCCCCATTACAAACTCCTCCTTTGCTTCCATATAAAAAGGCTCGGTCGGGTAACGTTTCTTAGGTCGGGTAACTGGCAGGTGTTTCTTTTTTTTTTCTTTCCTCGGATGATACAGACGAACCGGGTAACCCACGATATTTGGTGGTGGTGAGTGGAATGAGAAAAAGTGAATGGAGGCGACAGGAGGGTAATAGGGGGTGGAGACTGCTACCGGACGCCAAGCCTGAGAACAAACAAGAGAAAAAAATGTGTTGGACCGTGGATTTACTGAATGCCTAGGGCTACGTGCGGTAACCGTTCATAAAGTGGCCGGGCGGTGGTTTTGATTAGTGCCCATCTTGGCACTAAGGGGGCAAGCCCATAGTACGATCGTACAAAGTTGCTTAGTCAGCATTGCAGTCTTAGAAGTGCCAGATTAACTGGCGAGAACCGTTCTAGGCAAGTATGATACCCTAGGTTCAAATAAGATTTTCACCCAAGCTTTGTCTCGAAATCGCAATAAAACACCATATGCTAACCCTTATAGCCAGGACTAAGGCTTTCAAGGCTCTGAATTTAACGTAATTGTAAGTTTCATCCCGACCCCTTCTTATTTTAACCTAGAACCCAGGCGGTTCTCTCCACTGAGTCTAATGCGGGTGGTTTTTTTCGAAAAAAATCGATCAACCAGTTCATTAACTTATGGCTCTATTGATATTCGTGCAAGGTATCATACTCGAGTACGATAGAGGGAGAAAAAGAGAGGAAATGGCACAGAAAGATGCTTTCTATATCCTCACTCCCCGGGCGCTAATAGGTTAACTCAACCTCACCCCCCACGACCCCTACGTATCGTATTCAATGCACTCACTACCTTGGTTCTCATGATACTTGCAGGATATCCTGCTGGTCATACATCATCACTGCCAAGCTCTTGCAGCCTCTTCAATCAGCCTCTTCAATCAACCGTCCCCTAACATGCGCATCAGAACCATTGATCAAACGTCACCTCATCCACCACCAATTAACCTACCACCGAGAAACTAATTATCTGATCAACTCCCGCCAAAAAAAAAAAGAAGGAAAAGAAACCCAGTGGTATATACAACGCTGAGGAACCGATGAGGCGAAGACCACAACATCTAATTAGGATGGGCTCTCGGCTCCAATAACATGACCCCACTCGCACCAGTCTTCTCATCGAAGCCACCATCAACAGAATAAATCTGACGACCTCTCAACCAAGTTTCACAGACTTTACCGGTAAGGCTCTTATTCTCGTACGGGGTGACCTTATTTTTGAAGTGCATATCGGACGAGGTTACCTACCACAGTCAGCATCGATTCGCCCCGTGTTAGTGGATAGATTAGGGAAACAAACGGTAAACTCGGCCTCAGGATCAAACACAATGATATCGGCATCCCATCCAACTTCAAGGCAACCCTTCCGGCCGAGGAGACCGACTTGCTCTGCAGTCTTGTAACTGGTCCACAAACTAATCTCCTCGAGGGAGACACCTCTCTTGCGCCCGTCGGTCCAGAGAACACTGAGCCCTAAGCCAACGGTGGAGATACCGCCCCAGGCCTGGAAGAAGTCGCCATCTCCGCCATCCTCCTTTAGTAACTTTAGGCCGGCGGTACAAGGGGAATGGTCACTGACGACCGTCTCGATCAAACCTTCCTTGAGAGCGCCCCAGAGGTCGTCACGGTTAGAGCCTTCACGGATTGGAGGACAGCACTTATGGCGAGTGTCACCATTCTCGATATCTTCCGCTGCAAGTGTGAGATAGTGGAAGCATGTTTCGGCTGAAAGCTTGACGCCGGCTTTCTGGGCCGCACGAACAATCGGAATTCCTTCCTTAGCGGAAAGATGGACAATGTGAAGCTGTAGTGAAGGTGCGATATCTGCAAGAGAAAGAATCTCCTCAATTGCATAGGTCTCAAATGCTGGAGGGCGGGAGGCCAGGAACGTGCTATAAGTGTCCAGTGGCCCAGCGGGTGCAAGAGGGGGATCGCCATGAAGGACGTAGTCTCCGACAGACATCGAGAGCGGAGGAAGTATCTCGGCATGGAACATGAGAACTGTTGGAGAGTCCTGCAACAATTAATACCCAGTCTAATGTTCAACCGTCCAGTGTTAGCACTCACCCTCAACTTCTCCATAGCCTTGGCCAGGTCCTTCGTATTAACAGCCGGAAACTCCTCGACCTATTCACCCAATCATTAATCAAATTCTCAAGGGGCAAACAAACTAAAAACCAGACTCACCCCACTCTCAATCAAGAAGCACTTGAATCCCCTGACTCCCGCCTCAACCAACGGCACAAGGTCCTCTTCATTCCCAGGAATAACTCCACCATAGAACCCTACATCAACCCAACACTGTCCCTCAGCGGCCTTAACCTTGAGCTTAAGATTCTCAACAGTAGTAGTCGGCGGTATGGCATTCAAGGGCATATCGACAACAGTAGTAACACCGCCAAACGCTGCAGCCCTCGTCCCCGTCTCAAATCCCTCCCACTCGGTCCTGCCCGGTTCGTTCAGGTGAACGTGTGCATCCACTAGACCGGGCATTATCACCTTGGGGGAGTAGTCATGATAGATTGTATCCGGAGGAAATGCAGAAGGGCCAGGGATGGAGTGGATTATGCCCGTGATTTTCCCGGTGGTGGGGGATATGAGTATGCTCGCGGGTGTCTCCACACCAGGGAGAATGACGCGGGTTGAGCAGAGGACTGTTAGGGGTGCTGCTAGTGGAAGAGCTCCATCCCGAGTGCCGTTAAGGGGGACTATGGGAACTATTGGGGTGTCTAGTAGTGGCGCCATTGCATATTTGGTACAACTTTTGCTCTGGGTGGTATCTGATAAGGGGCTGTGATATGAGATGAAAGAAAGAAGACGTAAAACTCGACAACGAAGATTTAGTGGGCAAGAGAAGAGGAGTAAGGAGAGGAGAAGGGGGGGGAAGCGAGAGCTGGCAGAGAATTTAATAGCCTCCGCTTTGAAAAAGAAATAGCCGGCGAACCCTAACACAGTCAAGCTCCCCCATTGAAGCTATTCGCGGGTGGACAAGCCAACTGATAAGGCACGGTATCATACAAGCACCCTCCGATAACGGGTGAGATTCGGAGGATAGTTTCTGGCCCCGTGCAGCGCCATGCCCTACCCACTTGTCCTCTCTCCTCGTATCTCACTCGCACAATCACAATCTACGATATTGTGCATTGACCCCATCCATCCATCTACCCATCTCCATCTCAACCCAATCCACAAAGTATGATGCCGGTACCAATTCCCCACCCCACTGTACCCTTCACTTCTCCATTTCACATCCCCACACCCCCTCCAAATCTAAACTTAAATCTAAAATATTATAATAAAAACTAAAATAAAATAAAAAGCCCTCAAGCGCAAGAACCCCTAGCCTCTCCCAACATTGATCTCCCCAGAATGAAAAGAAGAAGAAAATCCGGGGAAGCCCATCTTACTACCTCTCTCCCCCTTCTCCCTCCCCAGCGCAATACAATAAGTACAATACACGATACCACCAGAACATTTTACCATATCATACCTCTCCCCCTTCAAACCGCCGAACTCCCAGGGTCCAAACCGGCCGGCCCGCACACCGCACGACAACAACTTCCCGGCAATCGATAAGCCCCCCCCCCCCCTCCTCCCCTTGTCCTATCCTAGCGTAGTCAGCGACAAGAGATAAGCTGGCTTACTCACCGGCTTCCTTGTACCCCATCTCATCCCCACCAAAAAAGGCACTTCTTGTCAACCGAAAATCCCCGTAACGGGAACAACTGCCCGAACTGTTACCGTAATACAAGTATTCAAACACAGTCCGGCGGGGTTTTTTTTTTGCTTCTTTTTACCTGGGGTGGATGGGATGGGATGAGCGATGGGGGGGAAGATTGATTGGTAGGAGATGTAGCCACTGTAGAACTGGTCCAATCGATATCGTAGATCCACTACCGGTATTCGATAGAAAATCCGGGTTCCAGAATTTCAGCCTAATTAGATGTTGTGGGTGGTTTGCTTCCTATGATAGGGATGGATGGTTTGCTGTCCAGTATACCGCAGTCCACTGGAGGCTTCGTCGGGCTCGTTAGGTGTTTCTTTTCTTTGTTTTTGTTTTTTTCCCTTTCCTTACCGTAGTCTTTCTTTCTTTCCCTATGTATGATAATATTATACAAGTACAAGCATCATAATATTATCGTATTGGACAACAACCGTCCCGGGGCCAGGGTTCATGATATTCAACGTCAAGTCAAGTCAGGGGGGGGCTTTCCGCGGACTTACTTTTCTCTGGAAAAAGTGGTTTTGGCGGATGTTGGTGGAACTTGGGGCTTTTTCACATACCGGTACTGTACCACCGTATGTACAAGTATGCATGAGGTTCCACTCGACGAGTGGAGTGAATGGAGTAGCTCTCGGGCACAGATACAGTATCGTGAGAGATGTGGTAAATGGTAAAGAACACGTCACTGGAAATTTCGGATACTTGTCGAATTTGGGGCGTGTGGAGGGGGAGGGGAGGAGAGCGGGTTCACGATGGGAGCTTCTGTCGAGTAATCAATCACCCATGCCGGTGAATGTTACTGTGTTTCGACTTGTTGAAAAGCCAACGGAAAGGACTATGATAACTTCATCATCATCATTGCGGTGGAAACTAACTACCGATCCCTTTTTTGCCTTCTTTATTTTTGGGAAAATAGTTCAAATTGGTTGTTATATTAATTAATGTTGAAAGCAGTGGGGGGAAAAGTAATCCACACCGTAAAAATAATAAAAAATAAAAATAAAGACCCCATGTGCCGCGAGCCTTTAAGCTGAGGTGATAACTTACCCACCGTGTTGCTCCGAATACCAACACGTACTTGTGCTTGTCCCAAGAATACCGGTATGCAAGTGTATATCGTATGATAGGCTTGCCATTGCGAGACGACGTTTGGATGCCGCTGACTCATTTATTCCCTTCAGTGCCAGGGACTCTCAACTGAAGTCCCATTCCCTCCCTCTCCTGACCCCCACCCACTTGCTCTTCCACGAGCACACCACTGTTCCTCCCGCCCTCTACTCCGCCAGCCAACACTACATCCGCCTCTTCAGAAGCATTCAGTCCAAGTGCAGGTCTAGCCATTCTATTAACCCCTTCCATGTCCACGCGTGCCATCCTTTCATATCTAAGGGCCTCGTTATCCACAAGTGCGAGCCCCACCTCAGGATCGGGAGGTGTTCCACCGATCAATTCAATCTCAGGGGTCCACTTCCTGACTAAATACCGCTTTAAGCGGTTATATGCTCCAACGGGTTCGTCGTCTAATACTTGCCCTGCTGGTTGTCTGGGCGGAAGTAGACGTTTGGGTGACATCCAGTGAAGCATCAACCACCACTTTATTTTAGATACACGTCCCTTGGGTTGGACGTAGTTACGAGGGCCTGCGCGGGACCAAAGCTCTGGTCGGCGGTTGTGGAGGTCCGCATACAGGGCTTCGTAGATACCGCGTTGGTGTGGTGATTGGCGATGGCGGGTCAGCCAATGCTTAAGCAGATACCAGGATATAAAAACTGCCACCATCTATCTCACCATCAGCCGACAATAATTACCCCAAGAGCTGAACTAGGGGGACACATACAAATGGCGGAGCAGCAATGAAATACCACTTTATTGAGGGGCTCCCCGCAAACGTATCAACATTCATACCAAAAAAGCCAACAATGAATGTCAATGGCAAGAAAATAAACGTAATCCAAGATAATCTCCACATGCTCGTTCCTAGTTGTAAGCTTTGCCGTGAATCTCTGATCCCAACCGACTTATACATAAGTTCCGAGAGATTGTTCGTTCTTTTGACTAGATCTTCCTGAATCAGGTTGCTGAGTCGCTCAAAATCCTCAGGGGACTCCTTCAGCCAGAGCCCCTCATCCGATAAATCTCCATCGATTTCTACAAGATACTTTCGCATTTCGTTTACTACGTCTATGTGGTAGAACATAAGCTTCTCATACTTAAGCCAGTGCGCTAAATTGGACCACAGTTCAGGTGCTCGGCTTTCGTCTGCCGGCTGTTCATAAATTTTCTCTTCCTATAGACAGTCAGTGATAATACATGTTCTGCTCGGGTAGGGGAGACATACAAGGATACTAACATGCTCCCAGCTAGCATCCAAAAGTTGGTCCCAGCAAGCGCCTAATGCTTTGAATATATCTATGTTCATCAGTGCTGTATCTCCCTCGGCTCCGCAGAACTCTTACCTTGAGTAATGATCTTCATACACTCCAACGCCATCTGTTCATTCTTTTCTAGGTAGTCATTGGTGAGATAAAACGGCAACCTCCTCCACCGACTCTCCCATTCGCCTCTCGCAGGAATCAATGAATCGTAAATAGAGCGAGTCTCTGAGTTATCGAATATAATGATTGTGCTCCCATTATCATACAGCTCTTCTAAAGGCCTTGAGCTATGCTCCAAGCCTTGATACGGTGATACAAAGTCCGGCCCAGGAATCTGAAGATCCGACGCAGCATACTGAACATATACCGAGAGTCGCTGAGAATAAACATTATACCGGTGGACCGGGTTATCTGCGCCAGTCAACAACCCGAACCCTCCACTTCACGATTGCAAGAAAGTTTATACCATTATCGTCGTAACCCATTAGTCCAGACACACATGATTCTTTGTCCTCGATCTCAGAATCACCACATGCATAGCGTTTCATATAATCCAGTCCAAAAGAGCATTTCGTTACACCTCTCCAGGGATCGGAGGTCGTCTTCCAACTCTTTCCGAGAAGCAACGGCTTTCCGGCTCTCCTCCTCGGCTTCTTTTGCAGTAGCCAGTTGGCGAATTCCTGGAGACCCACAATATCGTCATTATCTTTTATACGGAATTTGTGAATTAAGAATCTGGTCGCCCAAGTGCAATTCTGTACGTGACTAAGTTCAAAACAACGATAAGCCTATGGCAAAAGGAGGCGAGTCAATGCAGGCGCATACAAAACTCTCAGGGTAGTATTCGCATCTCTCCCCTCTTTATAAACCGATTTCAAGGTTGCTATATCGTTGATCTCTTGAGCTACAACCTTTCGGTGTCCTTCTTCTGGTCCTCCGACCTCTTTCCGGGCATATAAGCTCAAGTCGAAATAACAACTAGGGAAACAAATAGACAAACCCCTGTGAACATGATCGATCATCAAAACCCTCGGTTCCAGTTTAGTCTCTGCATTATACTCCTTATGCCACTGAAGTCCCGGACTTTTATCTCTTCCGGCAACTACCGTTCGTCAGCATCGGGCTCCCACCATACGGGCGGGAGGGTTTAGCAGACCTTTGGTAGGTATGCTCAGTCGCGGTTTACACCCATTCGTACATAGATCTTCTGAAGCGAAAAGGTCCTGTTAGCTTCCGTCGATGGCTATCACAGCAACAGACTGGGCCAAGAGTCACAAACCGTCATCAAAAGACTTCGTCGCAAGGGAGGTGTTATTCGTATGCTGTCTAGATAACGGCTCCATCTCCACATAATCTCCCTAGAGAACTCATCCAGACCAAAAATCGAACCCCGAAGACAGGAGGAGGAGGAGGAAGGCAGAAGGGATGTTGTGCTTGTAGACGAGCCAAGTTGCGGCCGTAGCCGAACTCGAGAGGACGAAGCTCATTGGAAGGAACTGGATGTTATGTGGCGCATGGTGGGGTGGGCAGTGGCCATGGCCGAGATGTGATGGTTAAGCGATCCCAGGGCTGAGAGTCTGTTGTGGGCAATGAGGGGTTGGTTCTTTTAATGGGAATGAGTTAAGGATCTACCGTTGAACCCCTGGGGGGAGAGTAATACGGCCCACACCTGAGCACGATGGTTTGTTTAGCGACTTAGAGTTAGCCGACGTTCCACCAATCAGCAAGGCAATTAGACTATTTCCTCGGTGGGATAAGTCTCCAAAATCTCGGACGAATACCATCACTATGTATCACTCGATACTGCTCCCAATTAATTTCGAGGTCATCTGACCCCAAACTATATATCCAGACTCCCTTCTTCGGGCCAATGTGTTGGAAATACCACTGAACGCAAGGAGATATTCGTATTGAAATTAAGAGTTGGTGGCCACTAGGTCAAGTCGCCTAGGACAAAGATGATAAGTTAGGTGGCTGATACGTAATCCCTTTGCGGCCGCCAATACGCGATCCCGTTTCCAACACAACCAACACAATGTAGCCTGTACTCGAGTACTTGTAGTTTGTACATAAATACTTATTCCTAGATGGGATATCTGATACAAGCCGTTCCGGTTTAACTGCTGCTCCTGCCGGGCCCCCGAAGAAGAATTTGTGCTGGTCTTGGGCGGGATGCGGGAGAACGTTGATGCCATCCTCAGCATATGGCGGGATCAGGTCTCGGCTGGGCGTCCATCCACTACTCGCCGTCCTGGATGGGATCATTTAACCACAGATTTCTACTCGCCTACGGTCACTCGATGGATACTTCGGCTCCTTGCTTACTTATAGCCGGGAGCATTAATGGTGGAGTGTGAAGAAAGTGAGCGAGAAAGGATGTGAAACACCTGAGAAGTAGGAAGGATTCAAGGCTCCTGTAAGTCCCTGAACTCAGGAATTTGTTCGGAGACCTGTGGGATCCGTGGGAGAGGGGATATCGGGCAGGCGAGGGGTCCTTGCTGTGAGATCGTGTGTGTTAACCAGTTTCATACTCCTGAGGCTCTGTAAGTTTAATGATATAATAATAATAGTAACGACAATAATAACCATAATCACGAATAGCACTACAGTGTTTGGCCATAGTGCATAGCCGTTATTGGTAACAAAGTTGAATTCACGCATCAGACATAGCTTCAATTCTCGTCCACTCGCGTCCCCGGGCAGATTCCATCCACCACCGCATTAAGAAAGGGTTAGGGTTTAACTGCATACCAGCAGCCAGTAGCTGAGCTCTCAAAACACTTTTATGCAGCAAGTTTAATTTCTCCTTCTAGGAAAATTGAATTAAGTCTAGTTATCTCTTAAAAGGCTAGAATTACAAGGGGGGACTTGTTATCCCGAGAATTGAGATTTATTCGGTAGGGTACGAGTAGAGCTGGATACCAACCTCGGAACCCGAAACGTGTTAGGAACCTACTGTAGCCGTTGAGCTCCCCTAAGAGGCTCAAGCTTAAGGTGTCCTTTTTTTTTGTGCTGTGACTTGACGCTACTCGTATCCTTGGGCTCCACAACAATCATAACTCACCACCAATTGAGCCTTAGAGTTGGTCTCTGTCTCTCTGAAAAAAATAAAAAAATATGCGAAGAGGAAGTATTCTCCTGTTATTATCCAGCGCGTCTATAGCCACCGCCTCATCAACACCTCGAGGTGTTTCACCGGAAGGTACGAACGGCTTCCAATCCCCGAACTCTCGACTCAGAAGAGAGCGACAAGAGGAGAAGGGGGAGGAGGGATAACGCTAATTTAGAGAACAGATGCAAAGCTCTATGTCACATCTAATGAGAAAACCTTTACCTGCCTCACAAACCCACACGATACCATCCCCTACGAAAACGTGAACGACGACTTCTGCGATTGCCCGGACGGCAGCGATGAGCCCGGAACCTCCGCGTGCTCGCACCTTCCCCACAAATCTCTTGCGATCCGCGGTTTCTACTGCAAGAACGAGAAGCACACACCGGCGTTCCTGCCACTCGGCCGAGTAAACGACGGGATCTGCGACTACGAGATCTGCTGCGATGGGTCAGATGAATGGGCTAGTGTGGGGGGAGTCAAGTGCGAGAACAAATGTGGAGAGATCGGGAAAGCCGCTGGGAAATTGGCAGCTGAGAGGGAGAGGTTGAAGAGTGAGGGCCTTAGGAAGAAGAAGGAGTTGCTTGACAAGGCGAATACTATGAGGATTGAGTTGGAGGGTAATGTTAAGACTACTCGGGTCAAGATTGAGGCCTTAGGGGAGAAGGTCAAGTGGCTGGAGGTTCAACTTGAGGAGACAGAGGAGGCGGAGAGGTTGAAGGTGGTTAACCAGCCGAAGGAGGGATCAAAGTTAGGGGTCTTGGTTTCTCTTGCTAGGGAGAGAATGCAGGAACTTAAGAATTCATTGGAGAAGGTTCGGGGTGATAGGGACTCTGCTAGAATCAGATTGGAGAAGGCCGAGGGGATTTTGAAGGCACTTAAGGAGGGGTATAATCCTAACTTTAATGACGAAGGAGTTAAGACTGCTGTTAGGGCTTGGGAAGAGTATCTCGCACAAGAGGAAGAGCATCCAGAGAACAAGGCAGAGGAGCGAGATCTCGATAGTCTTCTTGGCGAAGACGAAATTGACTGGGAAGGATTCACTGAAGTCGATGGTGTTGCCGAATGTACCCCCTCCCTCCCCCTTCAATATCCCGCTACAAACATTTACTAATTCACTGATAGTATATAGATTCGAAGCATACTTACCGGGGAGCGTAAGATCTTGGGTCCGCAATAAGCTCGCAGACTTCAGACAGATGCTTGTAGAAAACGGCCTCTTAGCAGCCAAGTCCGACGATGGCATACCAGAGTCTAGGGGTAGACTCTTCCCTTTTCCCTCTATTGTTTTGCTGTCTATCATATCTGACCCCTATCTTCATTAGCCCTAACCTCAGCCCGTCAAGCCCTCCAAACCGGCAAAACTGAAGAATCGGACGCAAAATCGCACCTAGAAAACCTTCTCTCAGACCTCACCTACCCCTACGGCCAAGATGATCTCTTCCGCCCTTTAAAGGGCGAATGTATATCCTCCCAATTCGGGGAATACACCTACGAATACTGCTTCCTCGGGACCGCCTACCAAAAAAGCCTCAAGGACTCCTCTTCCGTCTCCCTGGGAGAGTATTCCCGAATCGAAGTGGAGAAGTCCGTCAACGACGCCTCCGTCCGCGGTATCTTTGAGAGCGGGTGGGAGGAGGCGCATGATGAGGGGCTTAGTGGGATCAGCCTTATTCACGAGAATGGGCAGCAGTGCTGGAATGGGCCGAGGAGGAGTGTGAAAGTGGATTTATACTGTAGTGCTATTGATGAGCTTAGGAGTGTTAGGGAAGAGGAGAAGTGTGTTTATCGGTTTGAGGTTGGTACCGCAGCGGCTTGTGGAGGGGAGCATGAACGTGGGGAGAATGTTGAGGAGAATGTTAAGGATGAGTTGTAGACTTTTTCTTTCCTTTTTCCCTCTTCTCTTGCCGGTTTCGGAGATATTTTTTTGTATTTTTCAGATTTTTGCGTTGGTTAGTCCTCTGTGCTGGTATCTGCTGTAAGTGTCTAGCGGTCTATTGAAAGGAAGGATGAAAAGTTATACTGTATGTTACCCCTCTCTTCAGTTATGATACACTTTTCTCTCTTTTCTACAGCATCTGCCGTATCAGCGAGTCCTGCTGGTATGATAGGGTGATCTCTAAAAACATGTTCACTCAATGGGTAGTGCACTTTTCATCTCGATTGACCGTAATCACCTTCAACGGCCTGTCCGACCTGAGTCACGTGAAATTATCTACAGTAATGCAAACACCAAGCCGGCGACGCAAGCGGCGAGCACGAACCCGGGAAGCTCACCCCTAGAATGCGTTATCATTGGCACTCGTAATTGTTCTGTAGGATCAGTGACGGGTCGATAAGCTCGGCCTTGTGTTCCACGCATGGCTTATATCCCGATAGCTTACTGTGGGCATGATAGATCCAACTCCCTCTATACTTGCTCGCTGTGAACTTCTACTGGTAGTATTCAACCTCAATGAGAGGAAGCCAATCAGATGATAGGCAGAAATGACTAAACCCCGATTCAAATTGAGAAATGCCCGCCTACCCGCCCACCGTACTGTACCCCCCCAAAGCAAGGTACCCTCTTCTCTGAATACAAAGTCTTGCCTAAATTCCGGAAATTATCCCTTTGTGTGAAAAACGGAGCAATTGACGTGAGATAATTCGGTACTATACATGACCATTCCCCCACAGGGGGCTTCGCACGCTCCTCATGACAGCGCAAGGAGCACCGGCAGCCTAGCAGCAGATACAGCTTTGTTTTCCCTCTCTTAGTGTTACCCGGGCCGGCTTGCGCACTGCTGCTGCTGTCGTATCATATTACTAGTACATACGAAATTAATCTTGGACAGATATGGAGGAACTCAGCCCAATGGGCGCGTTAAAGACAAATTAAAAGGGCAAACATATAGAGGAGGGGTGTGTGCAAGAGTGGTACAAGTAACGGGCTGGGTGTATGCGGAATTGGTTAAACGGGATGCTAAATAGTAGAATAAAGAGTGTGGAGGGGGATAGTGGTTGGGGGGCTAATGAGATAACGAGAAATTCCAGGTGAGTGATCCAACCCGGGGGGGTTGGCATCTGTGATGGCCTGTCAGCCCGCGTGAGAACCGTCTGTAGTGGGTTTAGGATTGCGTTTTGTCAGGTTTTTTGCATTGTCGAGAGGAGAATTTAGGTGGGATTTATCATTGGGCGTTAAAACCTGCGGATCCTTTTGGAAGGGGTTTCAGATGACTCGGACAGCTCGGGGGGATGGGAGTCTGTTGGTTGAGGGCTTGCTGCATATCCGGGAGTGAAATCTGCCCGGTCCCGTAGTAACTTTGCAATTCTGTCAGACCCATACTGGGCAGCCCACCAGGCCACTGTTTGGCCATCGTGATCGCTTGTGTCGAGATTGATGTCGTTCCGTTCTAGCAGCATCCACATGACTTCCTCATTCCCAGACTCGGCAGCTAGGGAGAGTGGTGTTCGGCCATCTTCGTCAGCTATGTTGAGATTGAGGTTGTTCCGTTCTAGCAGCATCCTCACGACTTCCTCATCCCCATTACTGACAGCCCAGGAGAGGGGTGTTCGACCATATTGGTCAACTGTGTTGGGGTTGACGTCGTTCCGTTCGAGCAGCATTCTCACAGCTTCCTCATTCCCAGTCCGCACAGCCAGTAAGAGCGGTGTTTGGCCCAATCCGTCAGCTGTGTTGGGATTGACGTCGTTCCGTCCCAATAATATCCTCACAACTCCCTCATGCCCCCGCAGGGCAGCCTGATAGAGCGGTGTTCGGCCGTAGTTGTTAGCTCTTTCGGGATCGACGTCGTTCCGTTCGAGCAGTACCCTCACGACTTCCTCATGTCCATTCCATGCGGCCCAGAAGAGCGGCGTTTGGCCATGCATGACGCAAGTGTGTTGGGATTGGAGTCGTTCTGCTCCACAGGCTCCTTACGATCTCTGAATGTGACCTATGTGACATTCCAGCGGCCCTGGCGGTCAGCCTGCACGTCCCGTTTACCCATCTCCCAGAAAGCAATCACTTTCCTTGTACACCCGGAGTATTGAAGGAACGGTGTGGGGTTGGGGGGGCGAAGGAACTGCTAGCCAAGCTTCCCTTACCGGCAGTTACCAACATGAAATGTAGGGAATCGAGACCTTCGCACGCGATCAGGTGGGTGGTTCGAATAGTAGAAAGAAAGGAAAGAGAAGGAAGAAAAAGAAATCAATTAACGCGGTGGTCGTGTTCGTTGTCAGCTCTCGTCTGTTCTTGTCCTTAGGCAGGGCAGGTGCTTGAAACCACCCTTTTATATTCGCCCGTTTTTGCCAAGGTCTCCAGTGTTGGGTGATGGCCCACGCTTCTTGGCGGGGGCGCGCGATCGTGGTGCTGTTCCGGAAACATTTCTCCCTACTCGAGTAGACACTTTCGGAGACAGTCACCTAGTCTAACCCCGTAGGGTGCTAACCACCACTGTATCGACAATCTCAATTGATATCATCTTGTTTGATCTAATTTGGTTAGGAATTGGTTGAGTTGTTGCCTTTTTTGACTATAGTTGCCATGTGTTCCGCTTCCCGGTCGTGTCCCGCTTCCCCATCCTTGACGTCAGATTGATGAACGGAAACGACTACTCGAGTAAACCCCAATTCAAATCGAGGAATTCCCGTCTATTATACCACCCACGATCCTGTACCCCCCCAATGCAAGATAGCCTTTTCTCTGAATACAAAGTCTTGCACAAATTCCGGAAGTTATCTATTTGTGTGAAAAACAGAGCAATTGACGTGAGATAATTCGGTACTATACAAGACCATTCCTCCACAGGAGACTTCGCACGCTCCCCATGGCAGCGCAAGGAGCACCGATAGCCTAACTGTACAAACAGTTTTGTTTTTCCTCTCTGTTACCCGGGCTGGCTTGTGCACTGCTGCTGTCGTATCATATTACTAGCAAATACAAAATTAATCGTAGACAGACATGGAGCAACTTAGCCCAATAGGCATGTTAAAGACGAAATAAAAGGGTGAGCATATAGAGAAGGGGGTGTGCAAGAGTGGTAACGGGCTAGGTGTATGCGGAATTGGTTAAACGGGATGCTTATGGTGGAATAAGGAGCGTGGAGGGGATGAGTGGTCGAGGGGCCAATGGGATAACGAGAAATTCCAGGTGAGTGATCCAATCCGAGGGGTTTGGCATCTGTGATGGTCTGTTAGTGGGCGTGAGGAGAACTGTCTGTAGCGGGTTTAGGATTACGCTTCGTCAAGGGTTTTTGCATTGTCGAGAGGGGAATTTAGGCGGGATTTGACTTTGCAATTCTGTCAGACCTATTCTGGGTAGCCTACAAGGCTGCTGTTTGGCTATCGTGATCGCTTGTGTTAAGATTGGCGTCGATCCGTTCCAGCGGGATCCTCATGATTTCCTCATTCCCGACAGCCAAGGAGAGCGGTGTTCGACCATCTTCGTCTACTGTGTTGGGATTGACGTCGTTCCGTTCTAGAAGCATCCTCACTACTTCCTCATGCCCACAACTGACAGCCCGGGTGAGGGGTGTTTGGCCAAATCTGTCAGCCAGGTCGGGATCGACATCGTTCCGTTCGAGCAGTATCCTCAAGATCCCCACATTCCCATACTCGGCAGCCCGGGCGAGGGGTGTTTTGCCAAATTTGTCAGCCAGGTCGGGATCGGCATCGCTCCGTTCCAGCAGCATCCTCACGACTTCCTCATCCTCGCTAGTGACGGCCCAGGAGAGCGGTGTTTGGCTAAATCGGTCAGCCAGGTCGGGATCGACATCGCTCCGTTCCAGCAGCATCCTCAAGATCCCCTCATGCCTATTCTCGGCAGCCAGGGAGAGGGGTGTTCGGTCATCTTGGTCAGTTGTGTTGGGATTGACGTCGTTCCGTTCGAGCAGTACCCTCAAGATCCCCTCATGCCCACTCTCGGCAGCTCGTGAGAGCGGTGTTCGGCCATCTTCGTCAGTTACGTCGGGATCGACGTCGTTCCGTTCGAGCAGTACCCTCACGATTCCCTCATGCCCACTCTCGGCAGCTCGTGAGAGCGGTGTTCGGCCATCTTCGTCAGCTATGTTTGGATCAACGTCGTTCCGTTCGAGCAGTACCCTCACGACTTCCTCACGTCCATTCCATGCGGCCCAGAAGAGCGGCGTTTGGCCATGCATGATGCAAGTGTGTTGGGATTGGAGTCGTTCTGCTCCACAGGCTCCTTACGATCTCTGAATGTGACCTTCCAGCAGCCCAGGCGATTGCTGTACTACCCTGGCGATCAGCCTGCACGTCCCATTTACCCATCTCCAATAAAGCAACCACTTTCCCCACACGCCCGGAGTAATGAGGAACGATGTGGGGTTGGGGAGCGAAGGAACGCTAGCTAAGCTTCACTTACCGGCAGTTACCAACATGAAATGTAGGGAATCGAGACCTTCGCACGCGATCAGGTGGGTACGCGAGGTTCGAATAGTAGAAAGAAAGGAAAGAGAAGGAAGAAAAAGAAATCGATTAACGCGGTGGTCGTGTTCGTTGTCAGCTCTCGTCTGTTCTTGTCCTTAGGCAGGGCAGGTGCTTGAAACCACCCTTTTATATTCGCCCGTTTTTGCCAAGGTCTCCAGTATTGGGTGATGGCCCACGCTTCTTGGCGGGGGCGCGCGGGTGCCATCGTGGTGCTGTTCCGGAAACATTTCTCCCTACTCGAGTAGACACTTTCGGAGACAGTCACCAGTCTAACCCCGTAGGGTGCTAACCGCCACTACAATACTCGAGTACAAAGTGAGGGGATCGACAATCTCAATTGATATCATCTTGTTTGGTCCAATTTGATTAAGAATTGATTGAGTTGTTGCCTTTTTTGGCTACAGTTGCCATGTGCCCCGCTGCCCGGTCGTGTCCCGCTTCCCCATCTTTGACGTTAGGTGATAAACAGAAACGACTAAACCCCGATTCAAATCGAGAAATTCCCGTCTATTATACAAGTACCACCCACGATCCTGTACCCCCCCCAATGCAAGAAACCCTTTCTCTGAATACAAAGTCTTGCCCAAATTCCGGAAATTATCCCTTTGTGTGAAAAACGGAGCAATTGACGTGAGATAATTCGGTACTATACATGACCATTCCCCCACAGGGGGCTTCGCATGCTCCTCATGACAGCGCAAGGAGCACCGGTAGCATAGCAGCAGGCACAGCTTTGTTTTTCCTCTCAGTGTTACCCGGGCTGGTTTGTGCACTGCTGCTGCTGTATCATATTACAGTACATACGAAATTAATCGTGGACAGACATGGAGCAACTTAGCCCAATAGGCATGTTAAAGACGAAATAAAGGGGTGGACATAGAGGAGGGTGTGCAAGAGTGGTAACGGGCTGGGTGTATGTGGAATTGGTTAAACGGGATGCTTATGGCAGAATGAGGAATATGGAGGGGTATGAGTGGTTGAGGGGCCAATGGGATAACGAAATATTCCAGGTGAGTGATCCAATCCGGGGGGTGTGGCATCTATGATGGCCTATCAGTCCGCGTGAGAACTGTCTCTGGCGGGTTTAGGATTACGCTTCGTCAGGTTTTTTGCAAGAGGAGAATTTAGGTGGGATTGATCGTTGGGCGTTAAAACCTGCGGATCCGTTTGGAAGGGATTTCAGATGACTCGGGCGGCGGCTTGGGGGGACAGGAGGCTATTGGGTGGGGGCTTGCTGCATACCCGGGAGTGAAATCTCCCCGGCCCCGTAGTAATTTTGCAATTCTGTCGACTTTATGGGCAGCCCACCAGTCCACTGTTTGGTCATCGTGATCGCTTATGTCGAGATTGACGTCGTTCCGTTCCAGCAGCATCCTAACGACTTCCTCATTCACCCCCCCGATAGCCAAGGAGAGCGGTGTTCGACCATCTTGGTCTACTGTGTTGGGGTTGATGTCGTTCCGTTCCAGCAGCATCCTCACGACTTCCTCATACCCACTCCCAATGGCCAGTGAGAGCGGTGTTTGGCCAAATCGGTCAGCCAGGTTGGGGTCGACATCGTTCCGTTCGAGCAGTATTCTTACGACTCCCTCATACTCATACTCGGCAGCTAGGGAGAGTGGTGTTCGACTATCTCTGTCAGCTGTGTTGGGATTGATGTCGTTCCGTTCCAGTAGGGTCCTCACCACTCCCTCATGCCCACTCTCGGCAGCCAGTGAGAGCGGTGATTGGCCAAATTTGTCAGCCAGGTTGGGGTCGACATCGTTCCGTTCGAGCAGTACCCTCACGGTTCCCTCATACTCATACTCGGCAGCTAGGGAGAGTGGTGTTCGACTATCTCTGTCAGCTGTGTTGGGATTGATGTCGTTCCGTTCCAGCAGCATCCTAACGACTTCCTCATTCACCCCCCCAATAGCCAAGGAGAGTGGTGTTCGACCATCTTGGTTTACGGTGTTGGGGTTGATGTCCTTCCGTTCCAGCAACATCCTCACGACTTCCTCATACCCACTCTCAATGGCCAGTGAGAGCGGTGTTTGGCCAAATCGGTGAGCCAGGTCGGGATCGACATCGCTCCGTTCCAGCAGCATCCTCACGACTTCCTCATCCCCACGACTGACAGCCCAGAAGAGGGGTGTTCCGCTATTTTCGTTAGTTATGTTGGGATCGACGTCGTTCCGTTCGAGCAGTACCCTCACGATTCCCTCATGCCCACTCTCGGCAGCCCGTGAGAGCGGTGTTTGGCCATCTTCGTCAGCTATGTTGGGATCGACGTCGTTCCGTTCGAGCAGTACCCTCACGACTTCCTCATGCCCATTCCATACAGCCCAGAAGAGCGGCGTTTGGCCATACATGGTGCAAGTGTGTTGAGATTGGAGTCGTTCTGCTCCACCGGCTCCTTGCGATCTCTGAACGTGACCTTCCAGCGGCCCAGGCGATTGCTGTACTACCCTGGCGATCAGCCTGCACGTCCCATTTACCCATCTCCAATAAAGCAACAACTTTCCCCACACATCCAGAGTATTGAGGAACGATGTGGGGTTGGGGAGCGAAGGAACGCAAGCCAAGCTTCACTTACCAGCAGTTACCGACAGGAAAGGTAGGTAATTAAGGCCTTCGTATGCGATCAAGTGGGTATGCGAGGTTTGAGCAGTAGAAAGAAAGAGAAGTAAGAAAAAGAAATCATTAACGTTGTGGTCGTGTTAGTTGTGGCTCTCGTCTGTTCCTGTTATTAGGAGCGGCGCTGGAAACCACCCTTTTATACTCGCCCGTCTTTGCCAAGAAAGTCCCCAGGAGCCGAATATTTGGTGATGGCCGGGCTTCTTGGCGTGGGTGCGATCGAGGTGCTGTTCCGGGAACATTTCTCCCTACAAGTACTCGTCTCCCGAAAGATGTACCCGAAAACAGGGATTAAAAAAAATATCGTATCATAAAACGTCTGTGCGCGTCTGAGGGCCCATACAAAAAACTCCCCCCTGTTTTCGGGTACTTCTTTCGGGGGACGAGTAGACACTTTCGGAGACAGTCACCTAGTCCAACCCCGTAGGGTGCTAACCGCCACTACAATATAAAGTGAGGGTATCGACAATCTCAATGGATATCATCTTGTTTGGTCCAATTTGGTTAAGAATTGGTTGAGTTGTTGTCTTTTTTTGACTACAGTTACCATGTGTCCCGCTTCCTCATCCTTGGTGTTACGGAGGTATGATACTAATAAGTTTTGTAGGTTACACAGGGGGTGAGGGTGGCAGTCCTGGTTTGTGGAACCTACAAAACTTACACGCTGTACCTCCGTAGATGATAAACAGAAACGAGGAGCTAATTCTATTTGTTGTTTGAACGAGGAGTTGATTGTATAATCCATCCTTCATTTTGTAAAGTGACTCATTTTTCTGTATCCATATTATTTTTTATCCTTACTCGTACTCATCTTACTTTACTAAACCCCAATTCAAATCAAGGAATTCCCGTCTATTATACCGGTACCACCCACGATTCTGTACGGCCCCAAAGCAAGGTACCCTCTTCTTTGAATACAAAGTCTTGCCCAAATTCCGGAAATTATCCCTTTGTGTGAAAAACGGAGCAATTGACGTGAGATAATTCGGTACTATACATGACCATTCCCCCACAGGAGACTTTGCACGCTCCCTATGGCCGCGCAAGGAGCACCGATAGCCTAACTGCACACACACAGTTTTGTTTTTTCTCTCAGTGTTACCCGAGCTGGCTTGTGCACTGCTGCTGTCGTATCATATTACTAGCACATACAAAATTAATCGTAGACAGAGATGGAGCAACTTAGCCCAATGGGGGCGTTAAAGACGAAATAAAAGGGTGAACATATAGAGAAGGGGGTGTGCAAGAGTGGTAACGGGCTGGGTGTATGCGGAATTGGTTAAACGGGATGCTTATGGCAGAATGAGGAATATGGAGGGGTATGAGTGGTTGAGAGGTCAATGAGATAACGAGAAGTTCCAGGTGAGTGATCCAATCCGGGGGGTGTGGCATCTGTGATGGCCTGTCAGTCCGCGTGCGTGAGGAGAACTGTCTCTGGCAGGTTTAGGATTGCTCTTCGTCAGGTTTTTTTGCATAATCGAGAGGAGAATTTAGGTGGGATTTATCATTGGGTGTTAAAACCTGCGGATCCTTTTGGAAGGGGTTTCAGATGACTCGGACAGCTCGGGGGGATAGGAGTCTACTGGGTGGGGGCTTGCTGCATATTCGGGAGTGAAATCTGCCCGGTCCCGTAGTAACTTTGCAATTCTGTCAGACCCATTCTGGGCAGCCCACGAGGCCACTGTTTGGCCATCTTGATCGTCTATGTCGAGATTGACATCGCTCCATTGCAGCAGCATCCTCACGACTTCCTCATTCCCACTCCCAATGGCCAAGGAGAGTGGTGTTCGGCCATCTTGGTCAACCGTGTTGGGGTTGACGTCGTTCCGTTCCAGCAGTATTCTCACGACTTCCTCTTCTCCATTCTGCACAGCCCGTGAGAGCGGTGTTTGGCCCAATCCGTCAGCGGTGTTGGGATTGACGTCGTTCCGTCCCAGTAGTATCCTCACAACTCCCTCACGCCCCCGCAGGGCAGCCAGCGAGAGCGGTGTTCGTCCGTATTTGTCAGCTCTTTCGGGATTGACGTCGTTCCGTCCTAGTAGAATCCTCACCACTCCCTCGTCACACCAGGCAGCCAGGGAGAGCGGTGTTTGGCCATACTCGTCAGCCGCGTTGGGATTGACGTCGTTCCGCCCTAGTAGGATCCCCACCACCCCCTCCTGCCCAAAATCGGCAGCTAGGGAGAGCGGTGTTTGGCCATCGTAGTCAACTGCGTTGGGATCGACATCGTTCCGTCCGAGTAGTATCCCCACTACTCCCTCATGCCCATCCCTGGCAGCCAAAGAGAGTGGTGTTAGGCCATCGTGGTCAACTGCGTTGGGATTGATGTCGTTCCGTTCTAGCAGCATCCTCACGACTTCCTCATTCCCACGCCTAATGGCCAAGGAGAGCGGTGTTCGGCCATCTTCGTCAGCTATGTTAGGATCGACGTCGTTCCGTTCGAGCAGCACCCTCACGATTCCCTCATGCCTACTCTCGGCAGCTCGTGAGAGCGGTGTTCGGCCATCTTCGTCAGCTATGTCGAGATTGATGTCGTTCCGTTCCAGCAGCATCCTCACGACTTCCTCATTCCCACGCCTAATGGCCAAGGAGAGCGGTGTTCGACCATCTTGGTCAACTGTGTTGGGATCGACATCGTTCCGTCCGAGTAGTACCCTCACTACTCCCTCATGCCCATTCCTGGCAGCCAAAGGGAGCGGTGTTAGGCCATCGTAGTCAACTGCGTTGGGATCGACATCACTCCGTCCGAGTAGTATCCCCACTGCTCCCTCATACCCATTCCTGGCAGCCAAAGAGAGTGGTGTTAGGCCATCGTAGTCAACTGCGTTGGGATTGACGTCGTTCCGTTCGAGCAGTATCCTTACGACTCCCTCATACTCATACTCGGCAGCTAAGGAGAGTGGTGTTCGGCCATTTTCGTCAGCTATGTTGGGATCGACGTCGTTCCGTTCGAGCAGTACCCTCACGACTTCCTCATGTCCATTCCATGCAGCCCAGAAGAGCGGCGTTTGGCCATACATAGTGCGAGTGTGGTGGGATTGGAGGCGTTCTGCTCAACCGGCTCCTTACGATCTCGGAATGTGACCTATGTGACCTTCCAGCGGCCCTGGCAATCAGCCTACATGTCCCATTTACCCATCTCCAATAAAGCAACCACTTTCCCCACACATCCGGAGTATTGAAGGAATGATGTGGGGTTGGGGGAGCGAAGGAACTGCTAGCCGAGCATCACTTACCGGTAGTTACCAACATGAAAGGTAGGTAATTGAGGCCTTGGTACGCGATCAGGTGGGTATGCGAGGTTTGAACAGTAGCAAGAAAGAGAAGGAAGATAACGAAATCAATTAACTTTGTGGTCGTGTTCGTTTTGGCTCTCGTCCGTTCCTGTCATTAGGAGAGGCAGGCGCTGGAAACCACCCTTTTATACTCGCCCGAATGTTTAGTGAGGGCCCGGGCTTCTTGGCAGGGGGCAGGGGGTGGGATTGTAGTGCTGTTCCTGGAACATTTGTTCTATAGACACTTTCGGAGACAGTCGCCCCGTAGGGTGCTAACCGCTACTACAATACAAAGTGAGGGTATCGACAATCTCAATTGATATCAGATTGTTTGGTCCAATTTGGTTAAGAATTGGTTGAGTTATTGCCTTTTGACTACAGTTGCCATGTGTCCCGCTCCCCGGTGGTGTCCCGCCTCCCCATCCTTGACGTTAGGTGATAAACAGAAACGACTAAACCGGGATTCAAATCGAGAAATTCCCGCCTATTATACCACATTATACCACCCACGATCCTGTCCCCCCCCAATGCAAGGTAGCCTTTTCTCTGGATACAATACAAAGTCTTGTCTAAATTCCGGAAATTATCCATTTGTGAAAAACGGAGCAATTGACGTGAAGTAATTGGGTGCTATACATGACCGTTCCCCCCACAGGAGACTTCGCACGCTCCCCATGGCAGCGCAAGGAGTACCGGGAGCCTGACCACAGACATAGTTTTGTTCTCTCTTTCAGTCCTACCCGGGCCGGCTTGTGTGCTGCTGCTGTCGCATCGTATTGCTAGTACATATGGAATTAATCATGGACAGATATGGAGTAACTTAGCCCAATGGGCGTGTCAAAGACAAATTAAAAGGTAAACATATAGGGAAAGAGGTGTGCAAGAGTGGTAATGAGTTACGGGTGTATACAAAGTTGGTTAAACGGAACGCTTATGGTAGAATCAGAAGTGTGGAGGGGGATGAGTGGTTGAGGGGCCAATGAGATAACGAGAGATTCTAGGTGAGTGGTCCAATCCGTGGGCGTGTCAGTCCGCGTGAGGAGAACTGTAGCGGGTTTAGGATTACGCTTCGTCAGGTTTTTTGCATTGTCGGGAGGAGAATTCAGGTGGGATTTATCATTGGGTGTTAAAATCTGCGGATCCTTTTGGAAGGGGTTTCAGATGACTCGGACGGCTTGGGGGGACAGGAGTCTGTCGGTTGGGGGCTTGCTGCATATCCGGGAGTGAAATCTGCCCGGTCCCGTAGTAACTTTGCAATTCTGTCAGACCCATTCTGGGCAGCCCACGAGGCCACTGTTTGGCCATCTTGATCGTCTATGTCGAGATTGACGTCGTTCCGTTCTAGCAGCATCCTCACGACTTCCTCATTCCCACGCTCAATGGCCAAGGAGAGCGGTGTTTGGCCATACTCGTCAGCCGCGTTGGGATCGACGTCGTTCCGCCCCAGTAGGATCCTCACCACTCCCTCACGCCCAAAATCGGCAGCCAGGAACAGCGGTGTTTGGTCAGAGGAGTCAACTACGTTGGGATCGGCATCGCTCCGTCCGAGTAGCATCCCCACCACTCCCTCATGCCCATTCATGGCAGCCAGACAGAGTGGTGTTAAGCCATCGTAGTCAACTGCGTTGGGGTTGGTGTCGTTCCGTTCTAGCAGCATCCTCACTACTCTCTCATGCCCACGGCTGGCAGCCAAGGACAGTGGTGTTCGGCTATCTTCGCCAACTGTGTTGGGATTGACGTCGTTCCATTCTAGCAGCATCCTCACAACTTCCTCATTTTCGCCCTCGACAGCCAAGAAGAGTGGTGTTCGACCATATTTGTCTATTGTGTTGGGATTGAGGTCGTTCCGTTCTAGAAGCATCCTCACGATTCCCTCATGCCCACTACTGACAGCAAAGTAGAGCGGTGTTTGGCCAAATTGGTTAGCTAGGTTGGGATCGACATCGCTCCGTTCCAGCAGCATCCTCACGACTCCCTCACCCCCACCACTGACAGCCCAGGAGAGGGGTGTTCGGCGACTTTGGTCTAGTGTGTTGGGGTTGACGTCATCCTGTTCTAGCAGTATCCTCAAGATCCCCTCATGCCCATTCTCGGCAGCCAGGGAGAGCGGTGTTTGGTCATATCCGTTAGCCAGGTCGGGATCGACATCGTTCCGTTCGAGCAGTATCCTTACGACTCCCTCATACCCATACTCGGCAGCTAGGGAGAGTGGTGTTTTGCCATCTCCGTCAGCTCTGTTGGGATCGACGTCGTTCCATTCGAGCAGTGCCCTCACGATTCCCTCATGCCTACCCTCGGCAGCTCGTGAGAGCGGTGTTTGGCCCAATGCGTCGGGTATGTTGGGATCGAGGTCGTTCCGTTCGAGCAGTACCCTCACGACTTCCTCGTGTCCATTCCATGCAGCCCAGAAGAGCGGCGTTTGGCGATACATGATGCAAGTGTTTGGAGTTGCTTTGCTCCACCGGCTTCTTACGATCTCTGAATGTGACCTACGCGATTGCTGTATTACCCTGGCGATTAGCCTGCACGCCCCGTTTACCCATCTCCAATAAAGCAACCACTTTCCCCACACATCCGGAGTATTGAAGGAATGATGTGGGGTTGGGGGAGCGAAGGAACTGCTAGCCGAGCATCACTTACCGGTAGATACCAACATGAAAGGTGGGTAATTGAGGCCTTGGTACGCGATCAGGTGGGTATGTGAGGTTCGAGCAGTAGAAAGAAAGAGAAGGAAGATAAAGAAATCATCAACGTTGTGGTCGTGTTCGTTGTGGCTCTCGTCCGTTCCTGTCATTAGGAGAGGCAGGCGCTGGAAACCACCCTTTTATACTCGCCCGTCTTTGCCAAGAAAGCCCACAGGAGCCGAATGTTTACTCGAGTAGTGAGGGCCCGGGCTTCTTGGCGGGGGCGCGGGTGCCATCGTGGTGCTGTTCCGGGAACATTTCTCCCTAGACACCATCGGAGACGGTCACCTAGTCTAACCCCGTAGGGTGCTGACCGCCACTACTCAGGGGATAAATGATGAGACGGACCGGGTTTATGGGTCTAGGCACTTGGTACTCGGATACCGTATAATCTGGTGAAAGTCGGATTGACGCTATAAATTCAAATTTCGTATACATACTGGAAGCATTCCCTATAAGGCTCTCTATCCAACGGCATTATGTTCCATGGGATAAGCCAACCCAACTCAAAAATAACCACCCATAAAACAAATCAAAAACCAAAATAAAATAAAATAAAACAATCAACCTCCCGAACCAGTCGGGTCTTCCAACATCATCTCCTCCAATCTCTTATAACACGTCTCTTCCATTCTAATATGCTTTCTCAGTCCGTTCACCACCTTAAATACCTTCTCACACCTCCAGCATTTCAACACCCCTTTGCAATTTAACTCACTCCATTTAATCACCATGCCCACTTTGTAGTCTTCCTCCAACTCGCCACCCATCCACCTCTGCGCCATCTCCTCCCAGTACTCAATCTCCCATTTCCTCCCACATGTCTTCTTGTTGACCGTTAGGTGGTTTCTCAGCCCTGAACCCCCTGGTCTTGAAGTGCTCCCACCTCCATATTTGCCACCACAAATTCGGCACTCCAATAGGCTACCGTCCACAAAAAACCACCTCCCTTTCAAGTCCGCCACCTCTTTCAGGCACTTTCCACCTCTATGTGCTTTCCCACACGAGTCGCAGGCACCCCTAGCCACCTGCTGTACTATCGTCGCACCGTCCTTCTCAATCGTGATTGTGTTGTTGAACGGGTTACCAAACATAACCCTAACTGACATCTGTTCCAGAAGTGTCGATGGTATACTCATCCCAAGGTACTCGTGGTAGGTCCACCACTTTTTCCAATCATCCACTTTCTGGTCCTGGTATAGTGTTTCCAGCTCCGGTCTCAAGTGGCTGTACTTCGCGCACATGGCCAAGTGGTGTCGATATTCGCAGTTCGTACAGGTCTCGTGACCCCTCTTGTCCGTACCCGATCTCAGTCTTATCAGAACGTATGCGTCCAACCTCGTGAGGCCCTTTTGGTGTTTTCCTTTGGTTGGTTCTCTTTTGTAGTACTCGTGCCCTTCCCTTACTTGCCACTCCTTCCACTCCTTAACCATCTGTTCCCTCATCCAACCACTCCCATCTTCCCCATAGTCCATCTTTTGCCACCTCCCTTGAAGTGCTACAATGTACTTCCTGTTCTTTTTTGCCCACCCATCCGCAGTCTCGTTACCATATATACCTGCATGTCCCGGTATCCAATGCATTTCCACCTCTTCCCATTCATTCAAGATCCCGCACATGCATTCCCACAACCCTGCGCTCGCCCCCTCACTCCTCATGTCCCTTATCGTTATTAGAGCAGGTTGACAGTCCGTAAATATAACTGCCTTCCTGCAATTCTTCCTCCTTAGGTCTGCCAGGGCTAAACCTATCGCCATGATTTCCGCCTTGACTATGCTATATCTCCCGGGTACAGGCATCCCTTTGGTATCCTCGATCATTCCCGAGCTCGACATCGTAATCCAAGCAACTGCTGTCTCGTCATTACGCTTAGAGCCATCTGTGAACATCCACACGTCCGAGTCGTCATATCGTTCTTCGCACATATCGCTATACGCTCGAACCGCTAACTCTTTGCTCGGTTTTATCGTGATATCCGGAACGGTTCGGAGGACCTTATCCGAAACCTCTATCGATGCATTTATACGGTTGTCCTTCCATCTATTCCCAAAACAGCCGTACCACGGTAGATGCGCCATAATACCCAGGTTGATATGTCTCTCATAGCCTCTTCTTTCCATATAACGTCCGGTAATGGCTGCAGGTGGGATACCCGTTTCCGCAAGCATGATACTGTTCGCGAGGCCGAATGGTGCCCTTATCAGTGACCGTATCATGTCGTTAACGTGTACTTGCACCTTCTTCATCAGCTTCTCGTCGTGCCTGATGAATTCCAAACCATAGTATATCGTCGGCAGATAAGCTCCGTTTATGAGTCTCAGGCATTCCCAACTCCCTATACCACCCTCGCTCCCATACCTTCTCCCTATCGCCGCAATTCTCCTTCTAACGTCTACCCCTCTTTCCGCCCAGTACTCCATGTGCTTGCCCATTTTACCTTCACAATCTAACCTGTAGCCCAGCACTCTAATTTCTTTTACCATCTTTTTAACGTTCCCATTGACCGTTAAATCTCCCCACTCTCCTATCCCTATCCCCATCCAATCCACCTTAGCGGGGCTAAACCCCATCCCCCTATTTCTTGCCACCATACTGCACTCATTGTAACCCTTTACTAGCTCGTCCTTGGTCGATTCCACGCTGTTGGTTGCCGCCAACACAGTTCCGTCGTCAACGTAGCTCATTGTGATGCTAGCCACTGCCATCCTCGTAGATATTCTTGGGCGAAATACATCGGACACGTATATACCGAACAGGTACGGGGACAGTGGAGACCCTTGGGGTACACCCTGGTTCGTCCAGTATTGTCGGCTGACTCTTCCGTTAAACCGGAATCTCACCGACCTCCGACCCGCCCATCTTCTTATCCACAAGTTCACATCCCGGGGACAACCTCTCGCCGTTAATATGTCACTCAGGATATCGATGTTGACCTTGTCAAATCCGCCCTCAACATCCATCGTAATCATCCCGCATTTCTTGCCTTTGTGGTATTCCATGAAGTCCAGTATCACTTTCATGGCATCACCAGTGGACCTTCGTTTTCTCGATCCGAACTGGCTTTCTTCCAGGGTTACTGTTTTCGCCAACTTTGCCAGGATAACCCTTTCCGTCACCTTGGCCATACACGGTAGTAGATGGATCATCCTCCACGATTTCGCAACATCGTATCGGTCCTTGTCCCCCTTCTTGATCAACACACAGCTAGATTTGTGCCAGTCCTCCGTATCCGTCCTCACCAGGCTTTTTACCATTCCCATCATTGAACTCTTATGTTTCTTCCAGAAGAACCTTAGCAGCAGATATGACATCCCATCAATCCCACCTGCAGTGTTCCCTGGTGAAGTCCTCAGGGCATACCCCAACTCCGCGTCATCCACATCCAAGTCCACATCCTGCCTAGTCCACTTCTCTTCTGGCACCGGGTTTAACTGACTTCTAAAGCAGTCGGCCATAGCTTCGTGACTCGATAGTTTTGTTCCATCTTCGGTTATGAGGGGTGGTACCGTCCGTCATGCTTCCAAGGTTACGATCATCTTGTATATATCTGGATCCTTCGCTTTGCTTAACTTTTCTTTCATCCAGTCGTATCGTGCTTGAATCACGCTGTTCCGGAACACCGCTCTTGCCACCTTCCACATATCCTTCTCACCCCGTCTCCAAAGGCACTTGACATCCTTCGCCATCCTCTCCAGCTTCTCCGTCCACCATGTACATTTCCCTCTCGCCACTCCGGCTTTGGGCAACTTATCCACAATTCTTCTCATCTCTGCCCACATCTCCTCTCCTGTCCCTCCGATCTTTCCCATGGCGTCAGATAACTTATTCCAGTCCACTTTTCGGTAGGCTATTTTCGGAGATTCAACGTTCGCGTCAGCCAAAATTCGCAGTTTTATCATCTGGCCGCTGTGTTTCAGACCAGTTTTGTCCATCACCGTGCTTTCTATGGATTCTCCTTTCGCCATCGTCAAGTCAATAACCGATATATCCCGAAAGGTCGGCTTTTTTCTTGCGCTGTGCTTGTAGTCGTGCAGGATCATCCACTTTCGTACTTGTGGTCCATACTGGTTCGTTACCATGTCTCCCCCTTCCTTTCCCCACATCAGGTCCCTGGCGTTAAAGTCCCCCATTACAATATCGCACCTCTCCAGGCCGTCCAGCCATTGATCCACCACTATTAAGTCCCTATTCGGCCTGATGTAAACCCCACCAACCATCACCGAATGTCCCGACTCTTTCTTTATTTCCAACACCACGTACGCCTCTCTGTGCTCCACCAACTTCACCCACCCAACCAAACTTTTTCTTACATATACTTCCACTCCACTTCCAGCCATAAACGAAAACAACTCAAAACAACCATTCTCCGCATCCACACAATCTCCACTTCTCGTAACAGGCATATCAACAAAAATAAAAATATCTACAAAGTAATACACATCCATCGCCACATTCCTGTTCCCTATTCCCGCCC